>Ga0081455_10000015_pt1 | contig 189655 bp, 179 predicted proteins | sample TabmetS3T2R1_FD_70207 | JGI IMG/M metagenome (GOLD analysis project Ga0081455, IMG submission 70207) | Tabebuia heterophylla rhizosphere microbial communities from the University of Puerto Rico - S3T2R1 | ecosystem: Host-associated > Plants > Roots > Rhizosphere ...
CAGCGCCCTTTTTGGTTTTCGAAGTTCGTACAGAGGGTGCAGCAAGGCATGACGAACTTCGAAAACCGGGCGCTGGCCGTTGGGGGCGCCAGAACCACGCGACTTCATCGTCCGCTCAGATGTCGTTCGTCTGCATCTCAAAAGAGATGCTGCGACACCTTGCGGCCACTGCTCCCCGCCCTCACCGTTCGTGACGATCGCGAGCCGTCTCTCTCATCGAGAGCGGGATGCGAAGAGTCTGCGCAGAAGATTTGCTGGACCAGCAAGCGGAATCTGCTGGACCAGCAGCGGATATTTTTTAGCGCAACAATTTGACCGAACGAAACGCTTGAAATTGTTCGCGAATTGGAGATTTCCACATCAATGTGGAAATCTCCGGCTTCGCGGCGCAAGAGCGCTGAACGTCCGGCAAAAGCCGGTCGGCCCTTGCGTTGCAACTCAGGACGCCTTCGAGGCCTGAGATCGCGTCGCAATCAACAACCCGGAAAATCCCTCCTGCGCGACCGTCCCGTCCGATTTCAGGAGGACCAGCTGGCGGTCGACAATTCCCTTGCCCGAGCGCGTCAGCCGCTTTCCCACAACGGTGAACCGCAGCGATAATTCATCGCCGATGTAAATCGGCGCGCGAAAGCTCCAGTCCCGCACATCCACCATCGCGAGCGAGCTGGCCTGGAATTCCTCGATTTCGCCGAACAACCCGATGGCGATCGCGATGCCAAACGGCCCATGCGCGATTCGGCGCCCGAACGGGGTCTTGCGCGCGAAATCGTCATCGGTGTGAATGGGATGATGGTCTCCGGATATTGCCGCAAATTGCTGCAGGTCCGACTCGGTCACGATACGGCGGCCAACGGCGAATGTTGCGCCGACCTCCACATCCTCAAAATACAGCGCTGCCATGACGCTCCCGGATGATCGAAATCCTACCGCATCACGAAGGCGGCGCGACTGCCGCCATCGGCCGGCAGAACGGTCCCGTTGATGTATTTGGCCGCGTCGCTCAGATAGAACATCACGATGTCGGCAATGTCTTCGGGCTCGGCGACGCGGCCAAGCGGCGAATCCGTCGATCTGCGGTAGGATGTGCCCGCCAAGGGCTGGATCATCGGCGTCCTGACAGAACCGGGCGCAATCGCATTCACGATCACGCCGCTGGGTCCGAGTTCGACGGCAAACACTCCCACGAGGACATGCAGCGCCGCCTTGGTGGCTCCGTACAGCCCGGCGCCGACCTTGGGACGAATCCCGGCGATCGACCCCAAGACCACCACGCGAGACGGATCGGAGACGCTCGCGTCCTTCCGCAGCAGCGGCAGCGCCTCCCGAATGCAGAGCCAGGGTCCCTTGACGTTGACGCCGAGCATGAAGTCGACATCCTCCGGCTTGTGATCTTCAAGCGATCCGATGCGAATGACGCCCGCGGAGCAAACCAGCGCATCGAGCTTGTCGGTCTCGGCCTTGACCGCGTCGAATGCCGTCTTCACGCTTGCCGGATCCGTGACGTCGCAACGGCAAAACCGGAATTTATCGCTGTCCGGCTTGGCACCCGAGGGCGAAGCGCCGCGGTCATTGACGTCGAAACTCCAGACCCGCCAGCCCTCGCCGAGCAGCCGCGTCACCGTCGATTCGCCAATCCCCGAAGCTCCGCCTGTTACGATCGCCGTCCTGGTCATGTGTGCGCTTCCATTCGTTGGTTGATGCAGAGGCTTCTTGTCGTTCGTGGGATCACCGGGACGTGACGTCATTGCGAGGAGCGCATAGCCGTTCGAAGAACGGCGTCGCTAGCTCGCCTATGACGAAGCAATCTGATTCAGCCCGATTTCATCCCGCTCTAGCTCTCGTCGTTGATGCCGTAGGTGTCCGATGCGGTCTGGCGGAACAGAGCCCGCTTTTCGTCGGCCGAAAAGCCTTTCGCGATCTTTTTGTAGGCGTTCCAGACCGCGTGGTAGTTGCACATCGCCCGGTCGACCGGGAAGTTGCTTTCGAACATGCAGCGCCTGGGACCAAAAGCCTCGATGCAGGCTTGAAAATAAGGTCCCCATTTCTCCGCCAGCAGGTCCGATGAGGGCGGCGCGGGCAATCTGTTGAACTGGAAGCCGGCATATCGCATCGCCAATCCGCCAAGCTTCATTCTGGCATTGGGGCATTTGGCCAGCGCGCGAATTTTCTCGCGCCACGCTGCAAACACCTCATCCCGCTTGTCCTGATAGGGGCCGATGCCGACGACGCCGCCGGCGTGGTTGATGACGACGACCAGATTCGGAAACGCCTCGCAGATTTCGCGGGCTTCATCGAGCTGGGTGAAGAACAGCCAGAGATCCAGTGTCAGGCCGAGCTTGTCGATGCAGCCGATGGCGGCGCGGGCTTCCGCCTGCCTCAGAATGTGCGGCTGGATGTCCAGCGCGCGGACCTGCGTGCTTTCATGCCAGGCGGTGGTCGGCCGGATGCCGCGAAAGCGACCGCCGCCGGCCGCGATATGGGCCTCCAGCACCGGCGAGACTTTGGTGCCGAGCATGATATCGGTGGTGCCGATGATGCCGGCGCAGATGCGCGTCGGGCCATAATCCCCGCTTGCACTCTGCGCGGCGACGCCGGTGATGAATTCAGTCTCGCCAACCGGCTTGAATTCTTCGGGCCCCCGGGCGCGATACATCGAATGGGCCTGCACGTGAACGCTGGCGACGATGTTGTGACCGGAATTGAAATCGGCGAGCACATCATCGAACATGTATGTGTTGCCGGGCAGATTCCAGACGTGATGGTGCGGATCGACGATCTCCAAAGCAGGCTCGACGATTTCCTCCCGTTGCAGCGCGAGCCACTCGCGATTCACGCTCAAATGCGCCTTCAATGCGGCCCTGATCGGATCGTCAGCCACGGCTCTCTCCCTCGGCCATGATCTCCGGCAACCGCTACGCCGATCGGGCATATTGTCAGAACCAATGGGGGCATTTGTCGGACGACAAACGCCCCGCGCCTGGCCGGCTCATGCCTTATGATCGAAGCCTGTTCCGAAGTTCCTCTTTCTTGATTTTCCCGGTCGACGTCATCGGCATTTCGTCGATGAACATGACCTGTCTTGGGATCTTGAAGCTCGCGATCTTGCCGCGACAGAAGCCGATGATGTCTTCTTCCTTCGGTCGCTGATCGCCCGATGCCACGATGAATGCCACCGGCACCTCCTGCAGGCGCTCGTCCTTCTTGCCGACGACCGCAACCGATGCGACGCCGCGGATCGTGCCGAGCAGGCTTTCAACCTCGGCCGGCGCGACGTTTTCGCCGCCGACCTTCAGCATGTCCTTGCGGCGCGCGACATATTTCAGATTGCCGTCGCCTCTCAGCAGCCCGGCATCGCCGGTGCGAAACCAGCCGTTTTTATCCACCGCATTGGCGGTTGCGTCCGGATCGTTGAAATAACCGATGAAGCGCGCATAGCTTCGCACCTCGATTTCGCCGACCTGGCCGGGCGGCAGAATCTCGCCGGTCTCGAAATCCGCGATGCGGACCTCGATCCCGTCCTGAGGCGGACCGCTGGTTTCACAGCGCTGCGAACGGGTGGCGCTCGACGGCGAAATGGTAAAACCGCCCCACATCTCGGTGAGGCCGTAACTCGCGGCCGTCACGCAGATGTTGTCCTGTACTTTTTCCGCCAGCGCAATCATGGAGTCGGCCCCGGTCGCAAAACTGGCGGTCCGAAGACTGCTGATATCGCGCGACGCGCGCGCTTGCGCGGTCAGCAGATCGGAAAAATGCGCCTCGAAGCCATGGATGACGCTGACCCGATGCTGCTCGATCAAGCGCAGCGCCTCGGCGGCCTGGAACGCATCCATCAGCACCTGGGACGCCCCGGAAATGAACGACATGAGAACGCAATAGCCGATCGAATAGATGTGAAACAACGGCAGGTAGGTCAGTTGCACGTCATCCGGCGTCAGCTCCATGAGCTGGGCCCGATCGTGGCACAATCTCATCCCGGCATGATCGAGCAGCACCGCCTTGGGATTGGCCGTGGTGCCGGAGGTGAACATCATCATCACCGGATCAGAAGCGCGAATGAGCGGCGTCTTCAACGCCGCGATGTTTCGAGCACCTGTCGCCTGAAAATCCGCCCAGGCCAGCGCGCCGGGAATTCCGGTCTCCCCGATCATGATCACGGTCTTCAGGAGAGGCGCGGCTGCAAACGCCGTGGTACCGTCCTGCGACAGGCGTGACGGTCCGAGCGCGCTCACCAGGATCGAGTCCAGATCGACCGGGCCGGACCGCGCACAGGCGATCAGGACCGTGCTCCCTGAGAATTCGAGCGCGTAGGACAATTCAACCGGCTTGTAGCGGGTGTTCAAGGGAACGGCGATGGCGCCGACTTTAGCGACGGCAAACAACACAAACTCGATCTCGGGCCCGTTCGGCAGCCAGATCGCCACCTTGTCGCCTTGTCCGACACCGAGACTCGCCAGCGCCGAGGCGATAGTATCCACCTCGCGATCGAACTGCTGATAGGACCAGGATCGGCCGTGGAATGTCAGCGCTGCACGATCACGCCAACGCTCGGCGGCACGCGCGGGCAAATCGCCGAGCAGCTCGCACGAGATAAGCGTGTCGGACGTTGCGTGCCCTGCGTGGCGCATGCGTCCCGGCTCCCGGCATTGTCGACGGCCGCTGGCGAAAGGATATACCACGCCGCTCTTTTATAAACTAATACGTACAATTCAGGATGGTTGGTGTCAACGAAGGCGTCACCGCAGATCGAAGCCCTCATAGTTGTTGCGGGCGATCTCGGCGCAACGCGCCCGATATTCGGGCGCGCCGCCGACATAGATCAGCGAGCGGCGCGTCAGTGAGCCATCGGGGTTCCGGCTGGTTTTCACCCACCAGGCATCGCTCTCGGCCAACAGCGTCTTGGCATAGATCTCATAGACCTGCTGGGTCCACTGCTCCTGATATTCCGGAACCGGCTCGGAACAGGTGAGTTCGCGATCCCGCATCGCGCTGATGAGATCGGTGACCCACTCCACCTGCAAGGCGCCGCAAACGCCAATGTTGCAGAATGCCGCGCCATTGTGCGCGCCGACCAGCGTGAAGAAATTCGGAAAACCGACGCTCTGCAGACCGAGATAAGTCGTCGGGCCGTCGGCCCAAGCCTCCTTGAGCGACACCCCCGCGCGGCCGCGGATATCGATCCGGTCCAGAGCGCCGGTGACGGCATCGAAACCGGTCGCGTAGATCAGCACGTCGAGTTCGATCAAGCGGTCGCCGACCTGAATTCCCTGCGGCGTGATGCGACGGATCGGCGTCTCGCTGATGTCGACCAGTTCGACATTGTCGCGATTGTAAACTTCGTAATAGCCGGTTTCCATCGGCACCCGGCGCGTGCCGAACGCATGAGTCCTGGGTATCAGCTTTTCCGCCACCACCGGATTCTTCACGCGCTGGCGGATCTTGTCGGCGATGAACTGGCCCAGATAATTGTTGGACTCCCGGCTGCTGAGCAGGTCGCGATAGCCCGAGAGCCAGATGCCATAGCCCGGCATGCCGTAGAGCGACTCGAACAGGGCCTGACGTTCTTTCGCGGTCGCCTCCGTCCCCTTCTTGTCGTTGCGCCGGTAGGGAAACGCGGTCTCGGTGCTTTCGAGGAAATTCAGGAATGCTGCGGGATCGCCGCGCAATTGCTGCATCAGTTCCGGGGTCAGCGGATGATTTCCCAACGGAGTGCACCAGTTCGGCGTCCGCTGAAAGACATGCAGCGTGCTCGCCGCCTGTGCCACGATCGGGATGATCTGAACGCCGGTGGCTCCAGTGCCGATGATGCCGACGCGCTTGCCTTTGAAGCCGACCTCTCGTGGACCTTCGTCATCGCCGCGCGGCCAGCATGAGGAGTGGAAGGATTGTCCGGCAAAGGTTTCGATGCCGGGAATGTCGGGCATCCGCGTGGCCGACAGCGGTCCCACCGCAGAGAGCAGAAACCGGCACTCGGCCCGCGATCCATCACCAAGCTTCAACCGCCAGAGATTGGCCGCCTCGTCGTAATGCGCGGCTACAACGCGCGTGTTGAACTGATAATGCGGGCGCACGCCCATCCACTCGGCGGCATGGCGCACATAGCGCAGCAGTTCCTGCTGGCCGGCGAAACGTTCGCTCCATTGCCAGGGCGGAATGAGGCCCTTCAGGCTGAAATAGCCATACGCGTAGCTCTCGGTATCAAGACGGCAGCCGGGATAACGGTTCCAGTACCAGGTGCCGCCGACATCATCGCCGGCTTCGTAGCCCTTGACGGACATGCCCGCCTTGAGCAGCGAATGGACCTGATAGATGCCGGTGATGCCGCCGCCGATGACGATCGCGTCGTAGCTCGGAACGGGGCCTGCGGTGGTCATCGATCTGGCGTCTTTCGGCAAGAGCCGCGTAACAGCGGCGGCCCCATCAAAACTTTTGCGATTTAAATTATACTCTGGCGTATGTATCGTCAAGGCGAGCCTGCTGGCCGATCGCCGCCGGCGCGTCCTGATCTCCAGCGCTTCGGCACGCCGGGCCACGTCCAGAACGCGACGGCATGCGTTGCGCGGCCCGGTTGGAGGGCGCGCCGGCCCATCCACGGCCAAAGGAACCCTTCGACTGGATTTATACGCAGGAGAATGGTAGGTGCCGATCAGCGATCGTCAGCGAGCCACCTCATGCCTGCGAAGTCCAAAGTGCTGAAGTCCAAGGTGCAATCCCTCTCCCGCAAAGCTGTTCGCCCAAAGAACGGTCGGAGCGGCGCGAGATCGTCCGACGATCGCAGCGCGGGCGCCAGCATGCGCGAGGAAGTCACCGCCTATCGCAAGGATTTAATCCTGCGGGCTGCGACCGAGGCGTTTTTCGAATTTGGCTATCATGATTGTACCGTCGACCTCATCGCCGAAAAGCTCTCGGGAACGAAGGCGATCGTCTATTATTATTTTCCGGACAAGCACTCGATCCTGAGGGAGATCTATCGCCGCGCGCTGAACGCGGTCCAGGATCTCATGGCCGAGGCGATCAGCGCCAACGCCGACCCTCGCGAAAAAATCGCAGCCGTCGCGCGCGGCTATGCGACATGGGTCATCGACAACCAAAGGCTGGTCGGCATCTTTTGGCGGGAAGAACGCTCATTGAGCCCGGAGGCCCGGGCCGAGGTTGCCGTCGAGCAGAAAAAGATCGACGATCTGCTGGCCGCCGTCATCCGCGACGGCGTCGCAAAGGGTCTGTTCGAGGTCGAGGACACTCAGACCACCGCCCGCGCCATCGCCGGCATGATCTCGTTCACCTATACCTGGTGGCGCAGCGACCGGCGCCTGTCGCGCGAGGATACCGCCGAATACTATGCCCGCACGGCCCAGAGGCTCGTCGGCATCCATCCCGACTGACCGCGTCCCGATCGTTTCGACGCGGCCGCGCCGAATGCTTCGGCGCTGGCAACCGAGCCGCAGCGCTGCCCCGCGCCGCGGTTCACTCCGCCGCGGACAGCGCCTGCCACAACGGATCGGTTCGATCGCGCGTCGCCAATGCATGACCGGCCCGAAGACGGACCGGCTCTGCCGAAGCCTTGATCTCCTCCAGCACGACCATGCGACGGACGATCCGCCACTCGCCTTCGCGCTTCTCGAATCGATCGACGAAGCGGCAGGCGAGTTCCGCCATCACTTTCCGGCCGTCTGGCAACGGCCGGTCGCCGGGCCAGAACCTGATGGCCTCCGGTGCATCGCCGCCGTAGCGCCGATAGGTCACGCAATAGGTCTCTGCGATGGCCGACCCTGGCGACAGGAAGTCGATGCTGCAATTGCCGAGGGTATGCATCGATTGCTCGATGCTCTGGTGCCGCTGCTCAAGCCATTGCAACAAGCCGGGAACGCCACCCTTATAGCCGCCGTGATCGTCATAGGCATCAGGATGGTACGCAGTCGCGACCAGGGCCCAGTCGCGGCGATCGACGCCGCGGGTGTATCGCAACAGCGCGTGGCGGATCCGCTCGCGATCCAGGAGCTCGCCGAGTTCACGCTGCATGTCCTGCATCTGGCGTTTCCTCCGCACCGGCCGCGGCGCCGCGCTTTAGACCGTTGCGGACACTAGCGCGGCGAGGTCGGATGTCAACGCAACGGCGCACCTCGGGCATGATCCGGAAAATGCGCAGCGGGTTCTCCCGGACAGACGCCTTCGTTCGTCCAAAGATCGTCGTGCTTAGAAACGCCGCCGCATCTCCTCCCACGACGCCGCAAGATGCTTGCGAACAAAGGGCGCCGCAATCGAAATCAGCGCTTCGGCGCGCGCATCGATCGAACGGCCGCGCAACTCGGCGACGCCAAACTCGGTCACGACCGCGTCAGCCAGATAGCGCGGAACGGTACAGACCGCGTTGGCGTCCAGCGCCGGCACGATGCGCGAATACTGGCCTTGTCGCGCGGTTGCCGGCAGACAAATCACGAGACGGCCGCCAGGCGCGATTTGACTTGCTTCCGCAAAAGCCGGCAGCCCGCCGGCGCCCGACTGGATGGTGCCGTTGCTGCGCTCGGAATTGATTTGCCCGAACAGATCTACTTCCGCCGCGCTATTCAGCGCCACGAAGCGCGATATCCTCGCGACCGACGCGACGTCATGGGTTTCGCGAACGTCGCACAGATGAATACGGCCGAGGCGGCCGGCATAATCGTAGAAATCGGGCGGCCCCAGCACCACTCCCGTGACGATGCTGGTGTCGCGATCGAGTGCGCCGCTGTCCCACATGGTTTCGACGAAGGACGCGATCATCCCCGAATGGATGCGCAGACGCCGATGCGCGTGGAGCGCGCGCGCCACCTCGGGGAGCACCGAGCCGATGCCGAATTGCAGCGTGTCGTCGTCGCGGACCAGATTTGCCGCATGACGCCCGATCGTCTCGTTCACCCGGCTTGGTTTCGGAGACGCCACGTCAAGCAGCTCGCTCTCGCACTCGACGACGTCATCGAATTCCGAGACGTGAACGCGGAAGCTGCTGGACAGACGCGGCAGACGCGAATTGAGATGACCGACCCGATATTTCGCCCGCGACCAGACCAGCGGCGCGAAATCCGCCGACAGCCCCGGCGAGCACCAGCCATTGTCGTCGGGCGGCGTAAATTGCGCGATGACGCTGTCGAATGGATCGGATTCGATCAGGTGACGCGCGATGCCCGGATAATCCAGCGGATGCAGGGCGGCCCGCCGCTCGGCGAGCCCTGCGCGGAGCGCCGCCGTCATGAAGAAGCCGCGCAGCCGGCTCGCGGGATGCAATTGCAGATAGTCGGTGCGATCGACGCCCGGCAATTGGACGCTGGTGAACTCGACTCCTGCAGCCCGCTCGGGATCGCCGGAAAGCTCCTCCCGCAACAGCGCCGATTCTCCGCTGAGACCGGCGACAAAAACATGATGGCCGGGCTGCAGATGGGCCGACAGGGCGCCGGTTCGGGATCCTGGTTTCATCGCACGGCACATCCGCCAAAGTCGGCGCTCGCGTCGGTCCGGCGCCACGCGATCGGCAGAATGCCGCGCGAACAAACCTCCGAAACCAGAATTCGAGGCCCGGCCTTTCGCCCGAAGGAATTCGTACGCCCGCGTATATTGCCGCCGAAGAGCGATTGTCAATCGTCGCGAGCCCGCCGGCCCACAACCCCGCGGGTTGGCGCGGTCCGAATCATCCGACACCGGTGCCATCCGGTTTTCAGATCACACCTTGCTCGCGCAAGGCCGCAATCTCCTTCGCATCGAGATTGAAGGCGCGCGACAACACTTCGGCGGTGTGCTCGCCGAGTCGCGGGGGCGGCAGGGTGGCATGATCCGCCGCCGCCGCGAGTTTGAAGGCAGAGCCAAGCAATCGCAATTTTGATCCGTCGCCGCGTTGCAATTCGACAACCATGCCGTTGGCCCGGCTCTGCGGGTGATCGACGGCTTGGGCGACCGTATGCAGCGGCGCAACGGGCACGCCATGCGCTTCAAGTCTCGCGATCCAGTCCGCGACCGAACCCGATGCGAAGATTTGCGTGAACTCCTCGACCACGCGTTCGCGTCGGGCGATACGGCCGGAATTGGTGGCAAGGTCCGGATCGGCCGCGAGATCGGATCGCGCGGTCGCCAGACAGAGATTCTGCCAAACGCGATCGTTGGTGGCTCCAACGAGAATTTCCCCGTCACGACAGCGGAAAGCCTGGTATGGGACCAGATGCCATATGCCTGAACCCTCCCGCTGCGGCAGCTTGCCCGCTTCGAGCCAGCCGACACCGTGATAGCCCAGCAGACTGATCGCCGTCTCCAACAGCGACACGCGCACGACATCGCCCTGCCCCGTGACCCGCCTCGCTTCCAGCGCCGTCAGCACGCCACCATAGGCAAAAACGCCGGTCGTCAGATCGACAAAGGATGCGCCGGAGCGCACCGGCATGCGGTCACGTTCGCCGGTGATGGACATGATGCCGCAGAAGGCCTGACTCAGGGCGTCGTAACCCGGACGCTCGGAGAGCGGCCCTTCGCTGCCAAAGGCTGAAATGCTGGCGATCACCAGCCGCTGAAATCGCCGCCGCAGATCCGGGGGATGCAGCCCAAACTGCGCGAGGGTCTTGGGCAGAAAGCTGAGCAGCAGGACGTCCGCAGACTCGAGCAGGCCGAACAGCAGCTCGCGTCCGCGCTCGCTTTTCAAATTCAGCGTTATGCCGCGCTTGCCGCGATTGACACTCAGGAAATTGCAGCTCTCGCCTGCGGCATCGAAAGGTTGCCAGTTTCGGTTCTCGTCTCCGGCGCGAGATTCGACCTTGACGACATCAGCCCCCATATCCGCCAGCATTTGCCCGCATAGCGGTCCGGCGAGAACGCGGCTGAGGTCTATGACCTTCAGCCCTTCGAGGGGCCGCACGGGCCGGACACCGGCCATCACGCGCGGATCTCCGCAGACGGCACCGACCGACCCGCGGCTTCATCGCTGTCGAGTTCTCGCTGAATCGCGGGGATGATGACCTTCGCCCAGAGTTCCAGCTGGCGCAGCATCGTTCTGTGATCCATGTCTCCGATTTGGGTCTGGATCGCGACATGCACCGGCTTGACGATTCGCAGATCGCGGACCATTCGCTCGATCACCGTGTCGACCGAGCCGACGGGGAGGTTTTGAGCCATTCGTTCCAGAGATATCTCGTCCTCGAACGGCCTCTCCTGCACCATGTAGTCGTCTTCAATGCTTTCGTGCCGGCTTTTCAAGCTGACCGCGATGCGCTGCTGATATCGTGCGCAATCCAGATAGTGCCGGACCTCGTCTGCCTTCTCGCTCGCGAAGGCGAAACGCAAGAAGCCGACTTTCACATTTTGAGGGATCTTGCCTTCTTCGATCGCGAGTTTGTCGATCTGCTCGCGGAAACCGGTGAGGAGCTTGCCGCCGCCCAGCCAGCCCGAGATGAAGACGTGATGCTCGCGTGCAATGGCCCGCCGCATCAGGCGGGGATCCGCGGTCGCGACCCAGATCGGCGGTGTCGGTGCCTGCATGGGACGGATGCTGATCGCGGTTGTCGGCTGAGACAGGTACTGGCCGTCATAGGAGAACTTCTTCTGTGTCAAGCCGAGTTCGATCATGTCGAGCGTCTCCAGGGTCCGCTCCTTGGCGTGGTCCAGCGTCGCGCCAAACCGTTCGAACTCATATTGCTGATAGCCGCCACCGATGCCGACATTAAGCCGGCCGTTCGAAAGCTGGTCGACCATCGCGATTTCCTCGATCAGCCGGGGCGGATGGTACAACGGCGCCACCACGACGGCAGAGCCGAGGCGAATCCGTTGCGTCAACCCGGCACAATGGGCGACCATCATCAGCGGCGATGGACACAGGCAATAATTGTTGAAGTGATGCTCGGCGAACCATGCCGCGCCGAAGCCGAGACTGTCGGCGGCGCGGGTCTGCTCGACCGTCTCGCGGATGATCTGGCGAGCGGCCTTGGTCTGGTCCCGATGTTGCATCAGGGCAAATATACCGAAATCCATGGCGCTTACCTTTGTCTCACGGGGAGAGCAGAAACTGTAGAGGACGAACAGATTCGGTCCACCGCAATTCGCGAAAAGCAATGTTTTGCCTTCGAGTAAAGCCGAGAGTAAAGCCACCAGGCTCCGTGAACCGAGCATATCCGGTTCAAGCCGGCCCCGAGTCGGCGGCGATACGATCCAGTTTTCCATGCCGGGCCAAATAATCCACGAAGACGCGTACCTTCTTGGGCACGTAGCGCGTTTGCCGATAAACAGCATAGATGCCGTTGCTGAATGAATTGATTGTCACCCTGTAGTCGCTCAACACTTGCAGCAACCCACCGCTCTTGCGGTCGGCGTGGGAAATCCAGTTCGTGACCAGGGCAACGCCGATTCCTGACAAGGCTGCCCGGCGCAACACCTCCGAATTGTTGGTATGGAAGCAGCCGCCAACCTTCAGCTCCCGTATTCTCTCGCCTTCGCGCGCGAAACGCCAAGTCGTGATTTCCGAATTGGGACGGAAGGTGATGCAGTTGTGTTGAAGGAGATCGTCCGGCTTCTTGATTGGCGGATGCGCTTTGAGATAGGCCGGACTGGCAACCAGCAGGCGGTCGCTGGGAGCGAGACGGCGCACCAGCATCGACGAATCCTGAAGCTTTCCTAGACGGATGTCGACATCATAGTTTTCATCCAGCAGATTGACCGGCACTTCCGAGAGCTGAAGATCAATGGCGATCTTTGGGTAAAGAGCACAAAATTCCTTCAGGCACGGAACGACGAGGTGAATGCCAACCGACGTGTGCGCGTGAACCCGCAGTGATCCCTGAGCTTCGTTCTGCGTTTGCCGCGTCGCGGCTTCGATCTGGCCGAGTTCGTCAAGCAGCGGCTTGATCCGCCGATGATAGGCCTCTCCGGCGTCCGTCAGCAGCATCTTGCGGCTGGTCCGGTTGAAGAGCTGTGCACCCAGATGCTCCTCCAGTCCGGCGATCAATCTCGACACCGACGCCGGCGACAGATTGGCTTCTCTGCCCGCCGCAGACATGCTGCCAAGCTGCACAATTTTCAAAAAAAGACTCATCGCGTCGAGCATGAGCGCAGCAGCCCCGGTCTCGTTAAGCGCCGGCTGACCGGTACCAGGCCGGCGGGCGCTTCTCGCGGCGCGCCTTGAGCCCTTCGATCATTTCGTCAGCCGCAAGGGCCCGTTCCGCGGTGGCATTTGCGGCAGCAAGCGAGACCTCGAAAGCCTTGCCCTCTGCCTCACGAGCCAGCTCCTTGGTGAGGCGCAGCGCGCCAGGCGCCCCTCTGATCAGAGAATCGAGCGCGCTCTCGAGCGCAAACACGACCTCCTCGGTTGCGACCGTGTGCTGCACGAGCCCGATCGCACCAGCCGCAACTGCATTTACCGCGCGCCCGGTCAGGCAGAGATCCAGCGCCCGCCGGCGTCCGAGAACCTCGATCAGGCTGACTGCGGTAACCGACGGGGCAATGCCGGCGCGCGCCTCGGGAATAGCAAAGGTCGCATCCTCGGTTGCGATGGCAATGTCGGACCAGCAAACCAGCGATACGCCAAGCCCGGCGGCCTTACCTTGCACCAGGGCGATGATCGGAATCGGACAATTGCGAAATCCGCGCGCGAGGCGATTGATCGGCTCCAGGCGCGATGCGGGCGCGGAGGGGTCCGTCGTCTCAAGCATTCCGAGATCGCGCCCGGAACAAAAGCATCCCTCGGAGCCACGTATGACGAGCGCTCTCGCGGGACGGCTGCCGCTGGCCAACTCTTCCAACAACGTGGCAAGCGTAAGCAGCATCCCGTCGTCAAGCGCATTGCGCGTGCTGGGATTGTCCAGCAATGCGGTCACGACGCAGCGCGCGTCCGTCTCGATTTGGATCGGCATGAGAGTGTCCTTGTGGCATAGCGATTCGCGGCCGTTTGTTTCAGCCCATCAATCCGCAGCGGCAGCCGCAATGCCAAGAATTCCGGCGGTATCCCGACTTGCGGTCCGAAAAATGAGCTTTGCACAACGGCGAGGTACAATGACGAGGCCCGGCCGGATCAAATCCCGGGCCGGAGTGAAGACTTCTTATCCCTCCGTCTTGCGGCTCGACACACGATCAAGCGCCGTCCGATGGTCCGGCGTCGTATGCGCCAAAGCCTGCAGCGCCGCCGAGAGCTTTAACGCCGATCCCATCGAACTGCCGAGCGCCTCGTTGAGCAAGAGTTTGGTCATCTGCACCGCAAAGGGAGAGTTCTCTGCGATTCGCTCCGCGACCGCGAAAGCTGCCTCCAGCAGCTTGTCATCGTCGACGACGCGCGAGACGAGGCCACAGGCAAGCGCCTCCTCGGCGTCCAAAGCGTCGCCGGTCAGCGCCATTTCAAAAGCTTTCGACCTGCCGAGGATGCGCGGCAACAGCCAGCTCCCGCCGTCCCCCGAGATGATACCGAGCTTGACGAAGCTTTCCGCAAAGCGGGCGCTGCGACCGGCGATGCGAATGTCGCACATGCAAGCAAGATCACAGCCAGCGCCGACCGCGGGACCGTTCACGGCCGCAATGACCGGCAGTGGAAATTCAGCCAGAAAGGCCGGAATACGCTGGATGCCGTGGCGGAAATAATCGACGAGACTTGATGGCGAGTCACTCGCGGCCTCGGTCGTCGCACGCATCTTGTTCAAGTCACCGCCGGAGGAGAAGGCGGTTCCGGCTCCGGTCAAGACAATCACCCGAGCGCGTGCGGCACGGCGCACGCCGTCCAGAGCGCTCAGAAAAGCGTCGATCATATCGGGACCGGACAACGCGTTACGCGTCGCGGGCCGGTTTAGGGTGACGAGGGCTACGTTGCCTCTCTCTTCTGCCAACACCAAATCCGTCATCTCAACCTCTGCCGGCCGCAAGGGCCAGGACTGCTCGACCAACGAGTTCGGCGCGCGCCCACGGCCGGTGTGGGGCAGACCAGGCCACAGCATCTGCCTTTGTCTATTGCGATCTCTCAGATGCGGCCGTCGCCTGGGCGGTCACTGCAATTGGATCCCGGCGTCGGCGATGACCTTTCCCCAACGTGCCGTATCGCTCTGCATGACCTCGATCAGTTCCGCAGTCGACGAGCCAACCACCCGAAAGCCCTGCTCAATCAGCCGAGTTTGAACGTCCTTGTCTTGCAGAACCTTCTTCAACTCGGTGACCCAGCGCGCCACGATCGGCGCCGGCGTGTTCTTCGGCAGGAACATCCCCTGCCAGAACGTGACTACATAGTCGGGCACCCCGCTCTCGCGAATTGTGGGAAGCTGCGGGAGTTGAGGCGCACGCTCGCTGCCGGTCACCGCAAGAGGGCGCACCGCACCGTTCGCGCCAAGATTGAGCGCCGTCGGGATGATATCGAGCATGACCTGAATTTCGCCGGCCATGACGGCGGCGGTCGCCGGACCGTTGCCCTTGAAGGGCACGTGCTGCATTTTGGTTCCCGCCATGCGATTGAACAGCTCCGACGCCAGGTGCTGACTGGCCCCGACACCGGCGGAGCCGTAGAAGAGATCGCTGCCCTTTGCGCGCGCGTAGGCGAGAAATTCAGGAAAGGTCTTCGCAGGCACGGACGGATGAACCACCATCACCAGCGGAAACTGCGTCAGCTGCGACACCGGCGCAAAATCGCGCAGCGGATCGTAGCCGGCATCCTTCACCAGGAACGGCTGGATGATGATGGAATTGCTGTGACACAGGATCGTGTAGCCGTCGGGAGCCGCCGAGGCTACGGTGCGAACGCCAATGGCACCGCCGGCACCTCCCTTATTGTCTATCAGCACGGGCTGATTGGATGATGCAAACACCTTGGACCCGATGAGACGCGCCACGATGTCGTTGGCGCCTCCCGGAGCAAACGGCACGACGATCGTCGTGCGGCGCGACGGAAAGTCGGACTGGGCAAAAGCCGACGGCGCCTTCATCGAAGGCAATGCACCGGCCAAAAACATCAGAGAGCGTCGAGTCAGCACCATCGGAAAAACTCCCTTTCACGGGTTGCGGTGCGGGCACCTCGGCGGCTTGCGCGTCGAGATCACAGATGCAAACATTCCGGTGTCTTGCCGAGCAGTGGCGCAGCAGCTTTCCCGATCCGTTTGCGCCGCCGATGAACCAGCCGATGTAGCCGCCGTTTCGGTTTCCCCGCTTTAATTCTTCGGAAAATATTATTATACGTTGCCGTATGCTATCGTGAGGCCCAGCCATGTCAACTCGATTTCGCATCATCGAGCCCACGTCCTCGCCGGCCTTTCGGGCATGATGGGCGAACTAACGCCGAGATATGAACAGCCGGAAATTATCGAGACCTGATGATACGTGAATTCCTGTTCCTGAAGTGGATGGCGGCGCCGGACGAGACGACGCTTCAGGATGTCGTCGACCCGCCCGAAAACTGCATCTCGGTGCTCGCAAATCGGGTCGAGCCTCGGATCGACGGATTCACGCCTGAGCCTTTGTGGAGCGTGGTGCTGGAGGCAGCCTATGATACCGACGCGCCGCCGGCGCGGTCGGCCTTCGCGCCCGGCCCGCGCCGGGTGGAGCGCTCGATGACTTTCTTTGCCCGCGAGCATGTCGTTTTCGAAGGGCCCCGCCGAGGACTGAAGATCCTCAGCCTGCCGCGCCGCAAGGAGGGGATGACGCCGGAGGCCTTCAGCCAGCACTATGGCGAGGTGCACGGCGCGTTGGTTGCCGCCTGTCCGCCCTTCCGCGCCAATGTGAATTGCTACGTGCAGCACCACGTCATACCTGGCACCGTTGTCACATCGGGAGAGATCACGGCCCCCTGCGACGGCATTTCCGAGTTCCGCGTCGACAATATGGACAGGGTGCTCGCCGCCTGGAAATCGGCCGAGTATTTCGACATGGTGAAACCGGACGAGGCGAATTTCGCGTGGCTCCGTCCCGAGGCGTCAACCTTCGCCGACCAAAAGTCGCATAAGCTCACCGTCGTCGAGACCTGGCGTCACGGCAACCCTGCAGCCGTCAACTGAGGCGCCGACGCGGCGATCGATACAATCGTTCACCTTGAATTCGTCAAATCGAACCAGACCAAGGATCACAAGCCATGAATTCTGTTGAACACAGACTCGCCGTCGTGATCGGCGGCGGCAACGGCATCGGCGCGGCGTGCTGCAGACTCATGGCGGCACGAGATTGGAAAGTCGCGGTCCTCGATTTTGATCAAGCCGGCGCGCAGAAAATTGCGGCGGAGATTGGTGGAAAGGCCTTTGCGTGCGATGTCCGTGACCTGGCGGGACTGGAAAAACTGGCTACCGAAATCGAAACGGCAATGGGCCCGGTCACGTCACTTGTCGTATCGTCCGGCGCCTTCCAGGAACGTATGGATCCTGCCGACGTTCCACCGGAGATGTTTCGGCACATTTTTGAAGTCAATGTCGAGGGGACGTTTTATGCGAACCGGGTGTTCGGCACGCTGATGGCACGCCGCGGCAAAGGCAGCATCGTCAATATTGCGTCATCGGCGGCTCACGGATCGCAGCCCTTGTTCATCTATGGTCCAAGCAAGTCCGCGGTTTACAGCCTTTCGCGCTGCCTGGCGGGTCAGTGGGGGCGCTCGGGCGTGCGCGTCAATTCGGTTTCGCCGGGTCCAACCATCGTGCCGCGCCAGGCCGCGCGCAAGCCCGGGCGCTACGCCGCAAACATGGAAGACCATCTTGCGATCGGGCGCCGCTTGCAGCCGCCGGAGGTCGCAGAGGGCGTCGAGTTTCTGGCATCCGATAAAGCGTCGGGTATCACCGGGATCGATCTCTTGATCGATGCCGGACAGATCGCCGCGAGCACGTGGGGACTTTTCGGCGGCGTCCCGCCGCGCCAAGAATAGCCTTTCTCTCCTCGACGGTCATCGATCGGCTGCGGATAAAGCTGTTTGCGTTTCAAACGGCGCGCATCGGCGATCCGGGGATTCGACGTCCGGACCCTCGCGGCACAAGATTTTCCTACTTTGCTGCGAGTCCCGCCATGGTCCCGCCGTCGACGAGATAGGTGTTGCCGGTGCAGAACGCGGCCTTGTCGCCGGCCAGGAATGCCACCATCGCCGCGACCTCCTCGGCCGTTCCGTACCGACCGAGCGGAATGGCAGCCGCGGTGGCCGCGCGCACCGAATCGGCGGCCGCCGGATTGCGGCCGGCTTCGATCGATCGCATCATCCGTGTGTCGATCGCGGCCGGATTGACCGTATTGACCCGCACGCCGTGCGGAGCCCCCTCCAGCGCTGCCGTCCTCATCAGTCCGACGCAGCCATGCTTGCTCGCGACATAAGCTCCGAGACCGGCGCTGCCGCGGACGCCGCCGACCGAGGACAGGATGACGATCGACCCGCCGCCCCGAGTCTTCATGTGCGGCATCAGCCAGGACAGTGCAATGAAGACGCCGCGCAGGTTGACCGCGACGACGCGATCGAAATCGGCGAGTTTGATCTCGCCGATTTGACCGATCGCGCCTTCGATCCCGGCGTTCAGCACCGCGATATCGAGACGGCCGTAACGCTGCCTCACCTGCTCCAGCACGGAGCGCGCCGAAGCTTCATCCGAAACGTCCGAAACGGCATGGTCAACACCCGTGCCAAGTTCGTCTGCGAGCCGTGCCAGCGCGGGTCCGTCGACGTCGGTCAGGAAAACGCGCGCGCCCAGCGCGACGAAAGTCCGGGCGATCGCCGTGCCGATGCCACCCGCCGCGCCCGTCACCAGCGCTGTCTTGCCCGTCAGCTCCGTCATCGAACGTCGTCCGATTTTTCGTTATGCCGCATCCGCTCGCAGCTCAGTCTGCCGCCGGCCGTCACAGCCGAACGATGGTCTTGCCAAATGTTTGGCCGCTGAGCATCCGGATGAAAGCCGCGGGCGTGTTCTCGAATCCATTCGTGATATCCTCGCGCGGCTTGATCTTGCCTTCGGCGAGCCAGCCCGCGACATCGCGCACGAACCAGCTCTGCAGATGAACATAATCGCGCATCAGGAAGCCGCGCACGGTCAGTTGCTTGGTCAGGATCGGCATCCAGCTCGGTCCCGTGGCCCCGGCGGGGTTGTTGTATTCGGAAATCATGCCACAGACGACGATCCGGCCGAACTTGTTCATCCATGGCAGCAGGTCGGAACGGATGCGTCCGCCGACATTGTCGAAGAACAGGTCGATCCCGTCGGCGCAGGCCTGGCGCAGCTCGTTGTCATAAGCGGGACTGCGATAGTCCACCGCGGCCTCGAAGCCGAGTTCCTGCCGGATGTAGCCGCACTTTTCGGCGCCGCCGGCGATGCCGATCACGTGACATCCGAACGCACGCGCGATCTGGCCGGCCATGGCGCCCACCGCTCCCGACGCCGCAGTCACTGCCACGCGGTCGCCCGGTCTGATCTGACCGACGCCGATCAACCCAGCATAGGCGGTGAGCCCGGATACGCCGAGCGCGCCGAGCCACAGGCTTTCCTTCGCAAGGCTGGTGTCGACCGGCGTCGTCAACGAGCCGTCAGACACCGACATCTCCTGCCAACCGCCCGCGGTCAGCACGACCTTGGCGCCGACCGCATATCCGGGGTGGCGCGATTCGATGATCGTGCCGAGCGATTGGCCGTGAATGACGCCGCCGATCGGTGTCGGCATGTCGTAAGAGCCATTCGTTTCGCTCTCACTCATCCGGATCCGCGATGACGGCGCGAGACCGAGCAGTTCGTTCTTCACCAAGAACTGACCGTCACCGATGGCGGGCACGTCCACCGTTCGAATTGCGAAATTGTCGGGCGTCGGCAGACCCTCCGGGCGTGATCGCAGCACGATTTGTCGGGTCTTCGGTTTGATCATGCAGCTTCCGGAGGGCGACGAGCGTGAGCGGATTCGGCCTGCCGGACCAGCCCGGGCTTTGGCTCGTTTGCAGCAACAGGCGCCGGCTGAGTGGGCATCGTCATTGCTTGACACCCCAAAAGAATTGTAGTTCCATTAATAGAACTAATCAAGCATAAGCCGTTCAGGGAGGGAAACAGGACCATGTTTTCGACGAGAATTCCCTGCGCCGCACCAGCCTGGTGTCTGGGCGCGACCATCATGTTAGCCGCTCCTGCCTGGGCCGGGGATCCGATCGGAATCGGGGCGGTGCTGCCGTTCTCCGGCCCGGCCACCAGTTGGGGAATCAACCTTGCCGGTGCGGTCGAAATCCTCGCCGATCAGATCAATGCCTCCGGCGGACTGGCGGTGAACGGAGACAAGCATCTCATCAAGGTGACGCGCTACGACGACAAATATGCCGCCAACGAGGCCGTCGCAGCGATGAACCGTCTGATCTACAAGGACGGCATCAAATATGTGCTCTCGCTCGGCTCGGCGTCGACAATCGCAATGACGCCGCTCGCGACCGAGAACCAGGTGCTGATCCTGACGTCTGCGTTTTCGGCGCGGACGATGCAGAATGATGCCCCCTACACCTTTCGTTACATCATGCCCTCGAGCGAATTCGCTTTTCCCCAGATCAAATGGGTCGCCGAGAAGCTCCAGATCAAGAGAGCGGGTGCGCTCGCGCCGAATGACGAAACCGGCCAGACGCTCGCCCAGGATCTCACCAAATCCTACGCCGAAAACGGCGTGAAGATGGATGTCGAGTTTTTCGAACGCGACCGCGTGGACTTTGTCCCGCTGCTGACCCGCCTGATGGCCGCGGGCGTCAAGGGAATTGACCTCTCCGGAAATTCGCCGGCGACCGCGGGCCTGATCGTGAAGCAGGCGCGCGAGGCCGGCTTCACCGGACCGATCATCAACACCGGCGGCGAATCGACCCGCGACATCATCAATGTCGCCGGAAACGCCGCGGAAGGACTTTATGTCCATCTGCCGGCTGATGTGACCAGTCCGGAAATCAAGGGCCTGGCCGAGAAATTCCAGGCGAAATACGGCATCCCGATGAATGCGCCGGCGGCGGCGCAGTATGCGGCCGCCCAAATGCTGTTCAAGGCCATCCAAAAGGCCGGCAAGATCAGCGATATCCCGGCGGTGGCGAAGGCGCTGGAAAGCCTCGCGGGCGATAACACCGTGCTCGGACCGATCAGTTTCGTCGGAGGCAATCAGCAGAGCGGCGCGGTCTATGGCAACGGCCATCAGATGATGTATCCGTTCTACATCGGCCAGGTGAAGGACGGGACAATCACGATCGCCGCGACCTGTACGCCCCAATCCTGCAAATAGCGCGGGCATTTTCAACCGGCGCGGTCATACTCATCTCGCAGACAGGCCTCATGGCGGTCGCAGGTCCTCTGTGACCGCCATGATAGTTTCGACCCGGCCCCGCATTTGCCCCGACGAGGTCCTGCAATGATTCTGGCCCAGGTTCTCATTAATGGGCTGATGCTCGGCGCGATCTATCTCCTGATGGCTGTCGGCTTCACCCTGGTGTTCTCCATGATGCGGATCGTCAATTTCGCGCATGGCGAATTCTACATGCTGGGCGGCGTCTTCACGTATCTTGCGGTCACCGTCGCCGGTCTGAATTTCATGCTGGCGTTGCTTGCCGCAGGCCTCGGGGCGTTCATCATCGGGGTGATCGTCGAATATCTGGTGTTCCGGAAATTCCGCGGCGACGAGATGAATGCGATGATCGCGGCGCTCGGCCTCTCGATCATCATCCAGAACGTGGTGCTGTTGATCTTCGGCCCCAGCCCGGTGTCGCTCAATGCGCCCGTCTCCGGGGCGGTCGCATTCGGCCCGCTGACGATTCCGGCGCCGCGGCTGTTCGTCTTCATTGCCGCGCTCGCCATCTTCGGCATGTTCCATCTGTTTATGGCACGCACCGCGACGGGCCGCGCGTTGCGCGCCCTCGCGCAGGACCCCGAAGTCGCGCGGATCCAGGGCATCCGCATCGACCGCCTGATCCCCGTCACCTTCGGAATCGGTGTCGCGCTGGCGGCACTGGCAGGCGGCCTGATGGCGCCGCTGTTTTCGGTGTCGCCCTTTGCGGGCATCACGCCGATGCTCAAGGCGTTCATCGTCGTCATCCTCGGCGGACTTGGCTCCATTCCGGGCGCGGTGGTGGGCGGATTGCTGCTGGGCATCCTGGAGAGCTTCTCGACCACGTTCATCGGCGGCTCTTCGGCCGACATCCTGCAGATGCTCGTCGTCATTCTGGTGCTGCTGTTCCGCCCCTGGGGCCTGATGGGCCAGAAGGAAGCCTGAAGATGTCCGAGCATGTCGCGTCGCGTCTTCAGCCGGCACGCTGGACAATCGGCGGTCCCGGTCTCGGCCTGCTGGCGGTCGCGGCATTGGCGGCGTTCCCATTGCTGGTATCCAACCGCTTCTACATGCATGTCGGCAACATGCTGCTGATCAACAGCATCGTCGCCGTTGGTTTCGGATTGATCTCGCGAACAGGACAATTGTCGCTGTCGCACGCCGCGTTCATGGGGCTCGGCGCCTATGCATCGGCGCTGTTGTCGATCCGCTATGAGCTGCCGCCGATCCTGACGATGTTTCTGGCGGCGGCGTTGTGCGCCCTGGTGGCCTATTCCCTCGGCCGGATCATTCTGCGGCTGCGCGGGGTCTATTTCGTTCTCGTCACGTTTCTGATCGGACAGATATTCCACCTGCTGCTGCTGGACTTCAGCGATCTCACCCGGGGCGCCAACGGGCTTGTCGGTATCCCGCCGATGGCGATCTTCGGCGCGCGGCTGACCTCGCAGGCCACCTTTTACTGGTTCGCTCTGGCCTCGGTGGTGGTGATCGTCACCCTGGCCGCACTGCTGTTGCGCTCGCCGACCGGGCGCGCCTTCGCCAGCATCGAGGAGAACATCACGCTGGCCGCGGCAAGCGGCATCAACACCGCGCGCTATCAATCGGTCGCCTTTGCGATCGGCAGCGCCGTCGCGGGCTTGGGCGGCGCGCTCTATGCGCACTATATGCGCTTCATCTCGCCGGACGGCTTCACCTTCTGGGTGTCGGTTTCGTTTGTGGTGATGGTCGTGGTCGGCGGACGGAAGACCATGGCCGGGTGGCTGCTGGGGGCCGCTTTTATTACACCGCTGCCCGAGGTGCTGCGCGATGCACAGGCGTTCCAGCAGATCTCCTACGGCCTCATCCTGATCCTCGTGTTGATGTTTCTGCCGGGAGGACTGACGTCACTGCGCCGCCGAGCAAACATTGCCGGCGCGGGAAAGATCGGGGGCTGACTCATGGCGCGCATGCTGCAGGTCGAGGGTTTGACCCGGACGTTCGGCGGCATCCGCGCGGTGCAGGATGTCTCTTTTACGGTGGAGCAAGGCGAGATCGTCGGCCTGATCGGCCCGAATGGCGCCGGCAAGACGACGGCGTTCAACCTGATCAGCGGCACGATGCAGCCTGGGCGAGGCCGGATCGAGTTCATGGGCGAAAACATCGTCGGCCTGCGCCCGCATCAAGTCGTGAAGCGAGGGCTCACCCGGACATTTCAGGCCGCGAATGTGTTCCCGGCCGCGACGGTGCGGGAAAACGTGCTGCGCGGCGCCCTGGTGCGCTCGACCGTCGGTCTGTTCGACGGCTTGTTTGCGACCGCCCGCGCCCGCACCGCCGAACGCCGGACAGCAGACACAGCCGATCAATTGCTGGAGGAGCTGTCGTTGCTGAACTATGCCGACGAGCTCGCCGGCAGTCTGGCTTACGGCAACCAGCGTCGTCTCGGCGTGGCCATCGCGCTGGCGACCGAACCACGGCTGCTGCTGCTCGACGAGCCCGTGGCCGGGCTAAACCCGGAGGAGTCCCATGGGTTCGGCAGACTGCTCTTGAAACTCGCGAGCCAACGCGACCTGACAGTCATCCTGATCGAACATCACATGAAGATGGTGATGGAGCTCTGCAACAAGGTCATCGTGCTGGATCACGGCCAGAAGATCGCGGAGGGCAATCCCGCCGAGATTCAAGCCAACCACAAGGTCATCGAGGCCTATCTCGGCGCGGAGGACGGCGATGCTGCTTGAGCTGGAGGCGGTCCATGTCGGCTACGGCCAACGCATGGTCGTTCACGGCGTCGATCTGAAGGTCGGGGCCGGCGAGATTGTCTCTCTCGTCGGCGCCAACGGCGCCGGCAAAAGCACGATCCTGCGCGCGATCATCGGGCTCACCTCGCCCGCGCGCGGCGCGGTCCGCCTGGAAGGGCAGCCGATCCATGCGCTGGACACCGCCGAGATCGTGGCCCGCGGCATCGCCCTGTCGCCCGAAGGCCGTCGCGTGTTTCCCCACATGACGGTGCAGGACAATCTGCTTCTCGGCGGCTATCTGCGCGACGACGCCGCGGCCAAGAAGCGGATGATGGACATGATCTTCGCGACCTTCCCGAGGCTGCGGGAACGCCGGACGCAGAATGCCGGCCTGATGTCGGGCGGCGAGCAACAGATGCTGGCGATCGGCCGAGCGCTGATGTCGCTGCCGAAACTGTTGCTGCTCGACGAGCCCTCGCTCGGCCTCGCCCCGCTGATGGTCAAGGAAATCGGCAGGATCGTGCGGGAGATCAACCGCGAAACCGGACTCTCGATCATCCTGGTCGAGCAGAATGCCAAGATGGCATTGCAGCTCTGCCGCTTCGCCCATGTGCTGGAAAGCGGACAGATTGCCGTCAGCGGCACCGGCGCCGAGCTGCTGGCGAGCCCCTATGTCCGCAACGCTTATCTCGGGGTTTGACCGTCGGCGCGGCCATAGGCGGGCCGGTGTCGCAGGCCTGGGGCTCGGTGCGAGCTTGAAAAGCCTAAAAGACGAACAATAATTCTTTTGTTGACCTCCAGCCTCCTCGCCAGTAAGCATCCGCAATCCCCCGGGGAATGAGAATTTTTGTGAAACCCCTCAAAGGCATCAGGGTCCTTGATCTGAGCCGGGTTCTGGCCGGGCCGCTCTGCGCCCAGGCCTTGGGGGATCTCGGGGCCGAGGTCATCAAGATCGAAACGCCTGGCGAAGGTGACGAAAGCCGAACCTGGCCGCCCTTCCATCAGGGGACCGCGACTGCCTTCATCACCGCCAACCGCAACAAGAAGAGCGTTGCCGTCAATCTCAAGCACGGCGAAGGCCAGCGCATCCTGCACCAACTGGTCAAGGACGCCGACGTCGTGGTGGAAAGCGCCGCAACGGGAGTCGCCGAGCGGCTGGGCGCCGATTACCGGACGTTGCAGGCGATCAATGACCGCCTGATCTACTGCAGCATATCGGGCTTCGGCCGAACTGGCCCGCTGCGGGAATGGCGAGGCTATGACATGATCCTGCAAGCCTATAGCGGGATGATGAGCATTACCGGCGAGCGGGACGGCGCGCCGATCCGCATCCCGTTCTCTCCGATCGATCAGGCCACCGGGCACCATGCGGTGATCGGCGTGCTGGCCGCGTTGATCGAACGGTCGGTGCAGGGGCGCGGAAGCTATATCGAGGTCTCGTTGTTCGAGACCGCGGTCAGTTTCCTGGGCTACACGATCCAGGCCTATCTTGAAGACCGCAAACTGCCCACCCGCACCGGCTCGCGACACGGCGGCATTGCGCCCTATCAGGCGTTCGAAACGGCAGATCGGACCGTGCTGATCGGCATCGCGAACGACAAGCTGTGGCGGGCCTTCTGTCGCGACTTCGGCGTCGAGCATCTGGGCCGCGACCGGCGCTTTCTGACCAACAAGGACCGGGTACGCAATTGCGATGCGGTCGCTGGTGCCGTCCAGGCGCTGGTCGGCGCGATGCCCTCCATAGAGGTGCTCGACCGTCTGGAGAAGGCGGGCATTCCCTGCGCGCCCATCAATACCATCGCCGACCTCGTCGGAAATCCGCAGGTGGCCGCACGCGGCCTGCTCAAGATGATCGGCGGCGACAGCCCGATCGGCGGCATGCAGGCCGTGGTCATGCCCGTTCTGTTCAACAATGAAGAGCGCGATCTCGGCACTGCGCCGCCCGCGCTCGGCCAGCACAGCGATCTCGTTCTGCGCGGACTCGGCTATTCGCCCGCCGCGATCGACAGGCTGGAACAATCGGGCGTTATCGGCCGCGCGCATGCGGCCGCCCGGGTCAGAACCGGCAGCGGCTGAGCATGACAAGCGCGATCGCGTTATCGAATCACGTCGTGCTTTACTTCAGGTTTTTGTTTGAGCCTGATCCTTCCAGGAAGCACGCTTTTCGCGATCATGCGCGAGACTGTTTTCGCTTTTCTTTGAATCGCAAAAACCGTCTAGATTCTTGTTTGATCGCGTTTTCTTGGCGCGAACAGGTTTCCACTTCGCTCGAAAACGCTCTAATCCTGCAGATGGCTTGAAATATCGCGCAGCAGGCCGAATTCCTTTTCGCGATAGACGTAATTGCCATAGAGCATCACCGTATTGTCCTGGTCGATGAAGGTACGGCTCACGCGTGCAACGGGCGATGCCATCGTCGTCTGCAGCTTCTGGCACTCGTCTTCGGTCGGCATCGAGACGCGGATCAACTCGAATCCTCTGATCTTGCGCGGGCGCGCTGCATTCTTGACCAGACGAGCGATCTTGGACACGGTTTCGCCGCCCGGAGGAAACTGCCGGAAGACGTCCTTGCGGACGAAGTTTTCCGACATCGTATAGGGAATGCCCTTGTAGAGATCGCGCTTGCGGATCCGGACATACGGACCGCTGGAGACGCCTTCTTCGAGCAGGCGTGGCGGCAAATTTTCGAATTCGTCATAGCCGAGAACGTCGACGGAGTAGGTTGAAGGCGTGTCGTCCAGCAAACCGATCGAGGAGAAGATCGGAAGGTCGGAGAGCGCCGGAGCCTTCCAGGTGACGTGCGTGCGCTTGCCGCGATGGCTGGACAGCAGCCCCTCCTCGCTCAGCAACTGAACCGCCTGCCGGACCGTCACGCGCGCAACGTTGAACTCGCTGGTCAGTTCGTCGAGGGTCGGGATCGATTGTCCCTCGCCCCAGACGCCGCTGTAGATGCGATCTCTCAGGATATTGGCCAGTTGCGCGTAGAGCGTAACCGGACCCTGCTTCAGACCCTGCGAGGTCAACATGGACTCGACCATTGATCAGGCATGACGCTCTCTTCGATGCAGCTTTATCCATAATACCATATTTCCAACTAGTACCGGTGCAGGATTGTCAGATCGGCGGCACTAGTGCCCAGTTTTCGACGGTCGTGATCCGGCGCTGGCGTTCCCGTCAGTTCGAAAGCGAGACAGGCTCCCGGCCCGCAAGAGCCGGCTCGGCAGATCGTGCCGCACGATCTCCGCCGCCAGCCTGCCGACCTCGATAAGCGCCTCGAGATCCACGCCGGTTGCGATGCCCATTTCCTCGCACAGGAAGACGAACTCCTCGGTCGCGATATTGCCGGCGGCCGCCTTGTTTCCGGCGAAGGGACAGCCGCCGAGCCCGCCAACGGACGCATCGAAATGATCGACCCCGAGCCGGAGGCCGGCGGCGGCATTGGCGATGCCGAGCCCGCGCGTATCGTGCAAATGCAGGCCGACCGGCAGGTCCGGCCAGCGCGAGCGGAGTTCGCCGGTCAATCGTTCGACCAATGCCGGGTTTCCGGCACCGACCGTGTCGCACAGCACGACGCGCGACACGTCCCGACCGGCGTCCCGCACAATCCGCAAAAGATCGGCGATCCGCGACATCACGGTCAGGACGGGAATATCGCCTTCGTAGTTGCAGCCGAAGGCCGTGAAGATGTAGGCCGGGCCGTCCGGCAAACCGGCCTCATCATAGGCCGCGCAGAGCGCGAGTTGATCCGCGAGCCCCTGCTCGGGGGTGCGATTGTTGTTGCGCATCAGGAACGTCGCCGAGGCCGAGGTTGCGACCACGGCACGCAAGCCGAGCCCCGAGGCGCGGGCGCGCTCGAATCCGCCGCGAGTGAGCCACAACGCCAGATGCGCAACGCCCGGCCGGCGCACGAGCCCCGCCGCGATGTGTTCGGCGTCCGCCATCTGCGGCAGCAGTCTTGCGTTGACGAACGAGGCGCAAACCACCTCCGACAGCCCGGTCTCGGACAGCGCGGTGATCAGCCGCAATTTGGCCTCGGTCGGAATGCCCGGCGGTTCGCTCTGGAAACCTTCGCGAGGGCCTTCCTCGGTGATCGAAACACGCGACGGCACATCAGACATCGGCGGCAATCCTGTTCAATGCCCGCTCAGATTCGCGGCACGCTTGTTATGGGTGGCGGCCCCTGTCCCGAAAGCGGCCGGCACGGATATCAGTAAGATTTCGGCAGACCGAGCACCCGCTCGGCGATGTAGCACATGATCATCTCGCGGCTGACCGGTGCGATGCGCGGCAGCATGATCTCCCGCAGATAACGCTCGACGTTGTATTCCTTGGAGTAACCGAAGCCGCCATGCGTGCGCACCACGCGGTCGCAGGTGTCGAAAGCGGCGTCCGCCGCCAGGAACTTCGCCGCATTCGCCTGCGCGCCACAGGGCTGGCCCGCATCATAGAGCGAAGCCGCCTTCCACACCATGAGGTCGGCCGATTCCAGCGCCATCCAGCTTTGCGCCAACGGATGCTGGATCGCCTGGTTCTGGCCGATCGGGCGGTTGAAGACGATGCGCTCATTGGCATAGCGGGCGCCTTGCGCCAACGCGCGCCGGCCCAGCCCGACACATTCGGCGGCGATCAGGATGCGTTCGGGATTGAGGCTGTCCAGCAGCATCTGAAATCCCCTGCCCTCCTCGCCGATGCGGTCCGCCTCATCGACAACGAGATTCTCGATGAAGATCGAGTTCGAGTTCACGGCATTGCGGCCGAGTTTGTCGATCTCCTGCACCGCGATCCGGTCACGATTGAAATCGGTGTAGAACAGCGACATGCCCTGGGTGCGCTTGGCGGATTTCTCGATCGGCGTGGTGCGCGCGAGAAGCAGCAATTTGGTCGCCTGCTGGGCCGTGCTGGTCCACACCTTGCGGCCATTGATGATGTACTTGCCGCCGTCCTTCACCGCGCGGGTAGAAATCGCCGCGGTGTCGAGCCCGGCGTCCGGCTCGGTCACGCCGAAAGCCACCTTGTCGCGCCCTTCGACCAGCGGCGGCAGGATACGCTTCTTCTGCTCGGGAGTGCCGTAGACCACCACCGGGTGCGGGCCGAACAGGTTGATGTGAAAGGACGAGCAGGCCGAGATCGCACCGGCCGAATTGGCCACGGTCTGCATCAGCAGCGCCGCCTCGGTGACGCCAAGGCCGGAGCCGCCATAGTCCACCGGCATGGTAATGCCGAGCCATCCGCCTGCGGCAATGGCCGCGTGGAAGTCGTGCGGGAAGGCCCGCTCGCGCTCGCATTTTCGCCAGTAATCATCGTCGAACCGCCCGCAAAGCGAACGAACCGCCTCAATGATATGCCGACGCTCGGGCGTCGGCTCGAGGCCCATGGGACATTCGGTCAGCGTGTCGGCCAATGGCGGCGTTCCTCAACATCTAATCCTAAAAACCTATTTTTAGGCTATTTCCTTCTTGAGAGCAATCACCGGCGCATAACAGGCCAGGGAGCCCGACTTGTCGCCGAAATACCTATTATGCTATTAATAGATCAATCAAGAGACTCAGCCCGGCGCAATGCCTTGGCGGGGTCGTCGGCGCAGTAGGCGGTTCAGCATTTGGCATGACCTGGCCGCATCTCGGTCACATTGGAATGCGGCTTATGCCGCCAGATGGCGCCTTCCGACGCGCATCGCGTTGTCGCCAAGGGGCCGTCGCCAAACGACGTGGCGGCACGGACGGCAAATGGAAATCAGGAGAATCCGATGTCAACGCGCGGCACACCCAAAGTCATTATTACCTGCGCGATCACGGGATCGATCCATACGCCGTCGATGTCGCCGCATCTGCCCATTACGCCGCAGCAGATCGCTGAAAACGCGATCGGCGCGGCGGAGGCCGGCGCGGCGATCGTGCATCTGCATGCGCGCAATCCGCAGGATGGCCGGCCGGATCAGAGCGTCGCGGCCTATGAGCGCTTTCTCGGCGTCATCAAACAGGCCTCCGATGTCGTGGTGAATCTCACCACCGGCGGCGCGGCCACGATGAGCATCGAGGAGCGGCTGGAACCCGCGGCGAAATTCCGCCCCGAAGTCGCCAGTCTCAACATGGGCTCGATGAATTTCGGCCTCTATCCGATGCTGGCGCGGACCAGGGATTTCCGCTTCGACTGGGAGAAGGACTATCTTGAAGGCTCGCGCAACCGCATCTTTCGCAACACCTTCGGCGACATCGAGCGGATCCTGTCCGCCTGTGCGGAGAACGGCACGCGCTTCGAGATCGAATGCTACGATATCGGACATCTCTATACGCTCGCCCATTTCGTCGAGCGGAAGCTGGTGAAACCACCTTTTTTTGTCCAGAGCGTGTTCGGCATTCTCGGCGGGATCGGCCCGCATCCGGAGGATGTCATGCACATGAAGCGCACGGCCGATCGCCTGTTCGGTCGCGATTATCAGTGGTCCGTGCTCGGCGCCGGCCGCAACCAGGTGCCGATCGCACTTCAGTCCGCCACCATGGGCGGACATGTCCGTGTCGGCCTTGAGGATTCGCTTTGGCTCGGTCCCGGCAGGCTAGCCCAATCCAACGCCGAGCAAGTGAGCCAGATTCGCCGCCTGATCGAGAATCTCGGTCTCGGGATCGCGACACCGAGCGAGGCGCGCGAAATCCTTCAGCTCAAGGGCGGCGACAAGGTGGCGTTCTGAACGGGTCGTCACGACGAGGAAATCTCTCCGCTGGGGCCTGTCATCATGGATTTCACCATCCCGCCACGGATCGAGGACTATCGTCGGCGCATCGCCGATTTCGTCGCGGAGCATGTTCTGCCGCTGGAGTCGGATCGGTCGAATTACGACGCGCATGACAATATCCGGCTGGACGTGCTGACGCGGCTGCGCCAGCGCGCGCAAGCCGAAGGGCTTTGGTGCCTGCAGCTCAAGCGCGAGAATGGCGGCCAGGAGCTCGGCAAAGTCGGCATGGCCGTCTGCTACGAAGCGATGAACAGGTCGATCTTCGGGCCGGTGGTGTTCAATTCCGCCGCACCGGACGACGGCAACATGATGGTGCTGGAAGCGACCGGCACGACGGCGCAGAAACAGCGCTGGCTGAAACCGATCGTTGAAGGAAAAGCGCGCTCGGCCTTTGTCATGACCGAGCCGGACCCGGGCTCGGGTTCTGATCCTTCGATGATGTTGACCCGGGCCGAGAAGCGCGGCGGCCGCTACCTGGTATCGGGCCGGAAATGGTTCATCACTGGCGCGGAGGAAGCGCAGGTCTTCCTCTTGATGGCGCGCACCTCGGATGATCCCCGCCACGGATTGACCGCCTTCATGTTCGATCGCAGCCAGCCCGGCTGGCGGATCGAACGCCGCATCCCGATCATGGGCCCCGAAGAGCACGGCGGCCATTGCGAGCTCGTCTTCGACGGATTGGAAATCCCGGAGGACGACATTCTGCTGCGCGAAGGCGACGGACTGAAGGTCACGCAAATCAGACTCGGCCCGGCGCGCCTGACCCATTGCATGCGCTGGCTGGGCCTGTCGCGGCGTTGCGTCGAAATCGCTCTCGACTATGCCAGCCGCCGTCACAGCTTCGGCCAGCGGCTCGCCGATCGCGAGAGCGTCCAGATGATGCTCGGCGATCTCGCCATGAAGATCGAGATCGGCCGCATGCTGGTGATGAAGGCTGCCTGGGCGCTGGATCGCGGCTCATTCGCGCGCAAGGAGGTCTCGATGGCCAAGGTCCAGGTGGCCAATGTGCTGCATCAGGCCGCCGATGTCGCGATCCAGATCAACGGCGCGCGCGGCTATTCCGGCGATACCGTGCTCCAATGGATCTATCGCTATGCGCGACAGGCGCGGCTGGTCGATGGAGCGGACGAGGTTCACAAGATGGTGCTGAATCGCTTCCTCCAGCAGGAAGGAGCGTCCTTCTGGGCCTGGGAGGCGCAATCATGACGACGTCGGAATCGACAGCCATGGCGATCGCCGGAAAGTCCCCCTCGTGATCGCCGCCGACGGCACCGCGGATTTCGACCCGAAGGCGCTCGTTCGTTTTCTGCATGAGAGCTTCGGACGACAGGCGACATTCGCAATCGAGCGAATAGCCGGCGGGCAGTCCAATCCCACCTATTTCGTGACCCACGGTTCGGCGCGCATGGTGCTGCGCAAGCAGCCCAACGGCCCGATCCTGCGAGGCGCCCACGCAGTGGACCGCGAATATCGCGTGCTGACGGCCCTTCATCCTGCGGGCGTCCCGGTCCCGCGGCCGATCCTGTTCCACGCAGATCGCAACCTGCTCGGAACGCCCTTCTATTTGATGGAGCGGGTCGAAGGCCGGGTCTTCAGCGACTGCACATTGGCAAATGTACCGAAGCCGGAGCGGCGCGCGCTCTGGATGGCCCTGGCCGACGCGCTGGCAGCGATGCATCGCGTGCGCCCTGAAGCGGTCGGGCTTGCGGACTATGGTCGGCCGGGCAGCTATTTCGAACGGCAGATCCAGCGCTGGACAAGGCAATGGCACGAGTCCCGATCGCAGCCCATCCCGGAGCTTGACGAATTGGCCGCGTGGCTTGCGGCCAACATGCCGCCTGACGACGGAGCGGTCAGCCTCGCCCATGGCGACTACCGGATGGGAAACGTAATCTTTCATCCGAGCGAGCCGCGGGTCGCCGCCATCCTGGATTGGGAACTCTCGACCCTTGGTCATCCCCTAGCCGATCTCGCCTTCTGCGTGATTCCCTGGCACAGCGCGCCGGACGAATATTCGGGAATTCGCGGGCTCGATCTCGACGCGCTCGGCCTTCCCACGGAGGAAGAATTCGTCGCGAGGTATCGCAGGGGCAATCCGGATGCAGCGCCCTTGCGGCCGTTCCACAAGGCTCTCGCGTTGTTTCGGTTCGCAGTGATCTTCGTCGGCATCGCCGATCGCGCGCGCCTCGGCACCGCGTCAAACAGCAATGCCGCGGCGTTGGCGCCGCTGGCGCGGCGTTTCGCGGCGCGAGGCATGGAAATCACCAGAAGCAGCACAAGGTTTGAGCCGGTGCCGTCCGCCTGACGCATGCAGCCGAAAAGTGCGTTGAAATCAAAACTGGCCGGAAGCCAAGAGGTCCTTTGATGATCAAGACGATTTACGCCCAAACCCGGCACGAGGGCCTATCGCGAGAGGATTTCGTCCACTTGTGGCGTGGCCATGGGGCGCTCGCCATGACGCTGCCCGGCTTCTGGAATAAGGTCGTGCGTTACGTCCAGAGCGATCGGCTGGGCGACGTCTCGGGCTTCACCGCGGCCAGTGCGAACTATGTCGGCGTCGGCGAACTCTATTATGCGGATGTCGCGTCACGATTGGCCTCGAGATCATCCGATGATCTCAGAGCCGTCCTGCATCCCGACGCCGATGAAATCTTCGATCGCGCTCATTCCATCAATGTCGGCATCGACGAGATATTTCTGTTTCGGGGGCGGTATGCACCGGTGAAGCTCTACGCCTTCGTAAGACGGATCGCGACGCTGGCGCGGCCGGATTTCTTGACGGCCTGGGAAGACCTTCAGGCCGGCATCTTGCGCGAAGCGCGATCCGCGCATCTGGTGCGGCGCGCCGTCAGCGGCCGCCCACTGGATGAGGACGCGGACGCCGACAGCACCCTTGAATTCAGCTTTGACACCGTCGCGGATGCCCAGACATTTCATATCGAGTGGTTGCGCCACATCGAGGAACGCGCCGACGGTATGATTAGGCGCGATCGCCTGGTGATCGTTCCGGCTTTTGTGTCGCTGTTTTACGACCGGCGATTCTACGCCGGCTGAACCCGGAGGTCGAGCTGGCTTGCCGGTGACGGTCGCTATACCTCATCCAGACGCCGACGGTTACGCCAAAAATTGCACGAGGACGAGCTGCCAACGTCAGTTCTTTTCCGAACCGGCGGCATCTGTCATGCCGCTAGACTGTGTTCGCTTTTCTTTGAATCGCGAAAACCGTCTAGATTCTTGTTTGGTCGCGTTTTCTTCACGCGAACCGGTTTCCACCACCGGATCGCGTCCGGTGGCATGCATCGCTCGAAAACGCGCTAATCTGGAAATCGCGTGCCATGGTCGGCTCTGCGATCCAGCTCCTCCGTATATTTCTTCAAAGCATGTTGTTCGGTCAGCATCCCAACGATCCGTCCGCCGGAAACGGAATCGATCACTGCCAGGGCATCGGTTTCGGTGCCGGCAAATGTCCTGATTGCTTCGCGAACATTCATGCCGGGTAAAAGGGCCACATCCGGACAGCGAACAAAGTCGGCAATTTTGCAGGATGGATCGACGTCCCGATGAGTCTCCGCGACAATGATAAATCCTGCATAGCGATCTGCAGGGTCGACCACGAAAGCCCGCTCAGCCGTGCCGAGAGGAAATTGACGTCGAAACTCGGCAATGCCGATATCATCCTGCACGGTTCGGACGTCGGTTCGCATCATGCTTCCTACGGTTAGATCTCGAATCCAGCCGATGTCTGCGGCGCTTCTGATCGATTCCCCCCTCAGGTGGAAGCGCCAGGTGGCAAAGGAATAACCAAAGGCTCCCCGTACGGTGATCGAGGAGACCACCGCGGCAGCCAGCACGGCAATCGTGAGCGGCAGACTGCCGGTCGTCTCCAGCGCGAGCAGGGCCATGGTCAACGGCGCCCCGAGCACGGCCGTGGCCATCGCGCACATGCCGGCAATCCCAACCACCAGCGTCGGGATCTGAAGACCAAACAATAGCATCCAGCCGACCGCCGTCAGCTTGCCGAGCATGGCCCCGAGGAACAGCGAGGCGAAGAAAAGACCACCGCGAAAGCCGGACCCAAGGGAAATGGCGGACGCGAGCGCCTTGAGCCCTATGAGGACAAATAAATATTGCACGGTGTAGTAGGCATCGAAGCCCACTCGCAGAGCCGAGTGCCCAGACGACAGCACGGCCGGAGTAACCAGCGCGAGGAGGCCGACGGCCAGTCCGCCGATCGCGGGCCGGGTCCAGACCGGCAGCCTGGTTGCGTTGAACAACGCCTCGATCACTGTCACCGTGCGCATCATCGCGATTCCGAGCAACGCGCTGAGGATGCCGAGGACGACGATCAGCGAATAATCCGAGACGGACAGGATTCCGGCGAACCCGACCTGAAATGACGGCTGGGGGAAGACGAACCGCATGGTCCCGACGGCGGCGATCGCCGAGACAACAACGGGCGCCAAAGTTGCTATCGAATAGGTCGATATGATCAATTCGAATGCGTAGAACGCGCCGGTCAACGGTGCGTCGAACGCCGCCGCGATCGCCGCCGCCGCGCCGCAGCCGACCAGCGTCCTCAGGTCGCCGCGCCTGACATGAAAAAGCAGCCCGAGCCTGGAGGCGATCGCCGATCCAATCTGGGTATATCCCGCCTCCATGCCGATGGAGGCGCCGAAGCCGTTGGAAATCATCGTTTGGCAAACCAGCAGCACGCTGCCGCGCATCGGGATGCGCCCTCCCCGCAAAGCGTTCGCCTCGATCGGGTCGACAACTACAATTTTGGCCGACCGCGCCGATAGCCATCCGGCAATGCCGAGCAGCGCCCCACCGACAATTGGCACGCAGACAGCCCGCCATGGCTCGACATAGGACGCGCCGCTGACATCATGACCATCGACGGCGAACAAGGTGTGATGCAGCCATTGAATCGAGCCAACCATGGCCGCCACGCATAACGCACCGAGGACGCCTATGCCTGCGGCGAGGAGCACCAGCCAGATTTCATCGGCACGCACCAAGGCGCGTATTCGGCCGGGGATTCTGAAGTCGTCCCGTTTCCCGGCTCCGGCTGTCTCTCTTTCCGAGGCTCTTGTTGACACAACGTCCCGCGTCAGGTGGAAATGAAATCCGCATACAGGGCAGCAATTTCGCGCGTGATCGCGCCCGGCTGTTCGCGTCCGATCCTGCGTCCATCGACATGCGAGACCGGCGTGATGCCGCCGAGCGTGCCGGTGACGAACGCCTCGGACGCCCCGTACACCTCCGCAAGCGTGAAGTCGTGTTCGCGGACAACGCCCCCGCGCCGCATATAGAGATCGATCACCTTCTGGCGCGTGATGCCCTTGAAGTTGAAGCGGCCGCTCGAGGTCCAAAGCTCATCCCGCCTCACGATGAAAAAGTTGGTCGAGTTACAGCTTGCGACGAATCCGTGGGGATCCAGCATGAGCGCCTCGTCAGCACCGGCATTGATGGCTTGAATGAGCGCCTGAATGAAGTTGAGACGGCTGTGCGAGTTGAGCCGAAGGTCGAACACATCGGGTCCGCTGCACCGAATGGTCGATGTGAAGAGCGACAAGCCCTTCTCCTTGGATTCCGGCTTTGGTGTCTTGTATTCGGCAACGATCACGATGGTGGGCTGCCCCAGCGCAAACCGAGGGTCTTGATTGGGCGTCTTCTTGCGGCCGCGCGTCACCATCAGCCGGGCATGAGCACCGTCCGTCATCTCGTTCTTCTTGAACGTTGCCCAGATTGCGTCGACCATCTGGCTGCGCGTGAAGCCGATATCGAGTTCAATTGCGCGCGCGCCCTCGTAAAGCCGATCGAGATGATCTTCGAGCGCGATGATGCGCCCCTTGACCAAGCGGATTCCTTCCCAAACGCCGTCGCCGAGAACGAATCCAGCGTCGAACACGGATACTTTCGCCTCGTCTCTCCTGAAGAACTCGCCATTGACGTAAATGAGCACATTTTCGTTGCGCGGGTCCTCGACGTAACCCTGCGAACTGGTCTTGCTCACGATCGATGTCATCTGTTCTTGTCCTTCGGATGCTCGTCTGTCTTGCTCAGAATGAAAACTCGCCAAAGCGCTCGAGGAACGCTCGTGTACGCTCTTGCTTCGGATTCTTCAGAACCTCCTCCGGCGTACCAATTTCGTGGAACAGCCCGTCGGCGAGGAAAATCACCTTGGTCGCGTAGTGGTACGCAAAACCAAGCTCGTGGGTCACGAGCAGCATCGTGCAACCTTCGTCCGCAAGAGATCGGATCACCCTCAACACTTCACCCACCAGTTCTGGATCGAGCGACGAGGTCGGTTCGTCAAACAACAATATCTCGGGCGCCATTGCGAGAGCTCGCGCGATCGCGACGCGTTGCTGCTGGCCGCCGGAAAGGCGCCCCGGAAAGACATCGATTTTTTCCGCAAGGCCGACTTTTTGAAGCTCCTTCATGGCGCGATCGCGCGCGTCGGCCTTTCTCATCTTCTTGACGGTGAGAAGCCCCTCCATCGCATTTTCAAGAACCGTCATATGCGGGAACAGATTGAACTGCTGAAACACCATTCCGACGCGCTCCCGGACGGCACAAAGCTCGCTTTCCGCGTAGTGTCGCTCCCCGGTTCCGCCGTTCCGCGGACGTCCCAGCGTCCTGCCGTCCAGTTCGATGGTTCCGGAGGTCGGAATCTCCATGAAATTCAGACAACGCAGGAACGTGCTTTTCCCCGATCCGCTGCCGCCGATGATCGCGATGCGCTCGCCGGGCTCCACCGCGAAATCGATTCCGCGAAGAACGTGCAATTGATCGAAACGCTTCTGCAGATTGGATACGCGAATGATGGGCGTCGACATGTGGGTCTCCAGTCTCCGTCGCTAGCCTTGGCTGGCCAACCGGCGCTCGAGCCGCGCCGACAAATAGCTTCCGGGAAAGATCAGGACGAAATAGACGAAGGCTACGGTCGTGAGAATCTCGAGGGGCCGGTAATATGTCGAGCTCAAAAGCCTGCCCTGATACATGAGCTCGTGAACCGAAATCACGGACGCGAGGGACGACATCTTGGCAACCTCAATTGCGCGGTTCGTGAAAGCGGGCAGCATTCTCTTGAACACCTGCGGCAGGATAATCCTTCGCAGCACCGCCGCCGGGCGCATTCCGAGCGCTCTCGCGCCCTCCCATTGCCCTGCGGCGATCGAATCGATCCCACCGCGAAAGATTTCGGCGGAGTAGGCAGACGTGTTGAGGCCGAGGCCCAGGAGAGCGGCAACGAACGGCGACAATTGCACGCCAATGATGATTGGAAAGGCGTAGTAGAACCAGATCAGTTGGATCAAGACCGGCGTGTCGCGAAACAACTCGATGTAGAAAAGGCTCGGCACGCGCAACACCGCGACCTTCGAACGCCTGCACAGCGCCAGCAACAGGCCAAGACTGCAGCCGCACACGACGCTCGGCACCCAGAGCTCTATTGTAACGAGCAGGCCGCGAAGCAGGATCGGAAAGCTCTGCAGCACAAGGCCGAAGTCGAATTGATACGTCACGGCCAGCACCTCATGCCCGGTAAGCCGTCATTCGCGATTCGGTAAAGCGCGCAAGGGCGCTGGCGGAAACGAGCAGCAGCACGTACATGGCCGCTATCGTGGTATAGACCTCTAGCGGACGGAACGTTTCGCTGTTCACGAGCATCGCTTGATACATGAGGTCGGCGTAAGCGAGCGTCGACGCCAGCGCCGTTGTCTTTGTAAGCTCGAACGAGCGCTCCACAAACGGAGGAAACATTCGCGTCAGCGCCTGCGGAAGAATGATACGACGCATGAGCTGCGGCCGATTCATTCCCAGCGCCTTCGCGGCTTCCCATTGCCCGCGCTCGATGGAGACGATCCCTCCCCGGAAGACTTCTGCGTAGAAGGCGCCGGACTGGGTGGAAAGCGCAAGCACGGCGGCCACGAAGGGGTCGAGGCTGATGCTCGTCATCACCGGAAGCGCGTAGAAGAACCAGAAGAAGTGAACAATCGGGGGCGTGTTGCGATAGAATTCGATGAATGCCGTTGCGGGATATGACAATCCGCGCCGTGGCGACAGTTTCAGGAGCGCGAGCATGAGTCCGACAGCGACCCCAAGAACGATCGATATCAAGGCGATCTCGATCGTGTTCTTGAGACCTTCGATCAGCAGGTTTGATCGCGCCAATACAGGCGCAAAATCCCACAGATAGGCCATGCTGCCCTAGACCTTCCGCACGAGCGAGGAGTCGGCCGGGCCAGCTCCTCCGTTACGAGTGCATGAGATTGAGACGGGACGCGTCGCCGTTTCTCACCAGGACTCGGCCATGAGCCCCGGCGAACGAGATGGATCGACGCCTTTCGATTTGAGATAGGCGCCAAATAGCTGGTTTGGCACGCCGGCCTTGTAGAGCTCGAGGAATTGAGCGTTCACCCAATCGCGGAACCCGGTATTTTGCTCCTTGCGCAGACCAGCGCTCGTGGCGACGGGACTCGCGGGTTCAGGCAAGATGACCTTTCCAAGTTTCAGCCGGGCATACTGCACGATCAATGCCGGATGGAACTGGACCACCACGTCGACGCGCTTGGCGGCGAAAGCCGCGACGGATTCGTCGTTGTTCGAAAACCGGTTGATCGCAGCCGTCTTGATAACCGCCGAAATGTTCTTGTCGAGCGACGTACCGAGGGTGACGCCGATGCGAACACCTGGCTTGTCCATATCTTCCCACGACCGCCAGGTCGCGTTCTCCGGCACGAGCGCCCCCATCGCGTAGTAGAATAGCGGCGCGTCCGGGAAGTCGATTGCCTTCCTTCGTTCTTCGGTGGGGTCCAATACGAACATGATGTCGATCTGATTGGCCTGCAGCGCCGCTATGGCGTTCGCCCAGCTGGTCTCGACGGGGATCATTTCGACGCCGAGGGCCGCCGCCAACTTTTCGCCCATGGCGATGCCGACACCGGTCCATTTTTCGGAAAGCGGATCCTTGAAAAACCACGGCTCTGCCGAGGTCACCCCGATTCGGAGCTGTTTTCTCGATTTGATCTGATCGAGCGTCGAGGCGTCCTGAGCGAAGAGAGGGACCGCGCGGATATTGGCCGCCGCGATCGTGGCAAGAGTCAGAAACTTTCGTCTGTCAAACATCATGCGAACTCTCCTGTTGCCGAAGCTGCGCCGGAAGCCATGGCAGCTTCTGTCATTGATCACTTCCATTGATCGTCGCCAGCTCGCGCGCGCGTCCCAATGCGGCAAGCGCCGCCTCGGGAAGGCATTTCGGAAGCCCTTCATCGCGCTCGAGTACACTGAGAGCAGCGGCGGTCGTGCCGCCGGGGCTCGTCACCGCTCGCTTCAATTCGCTGGCGGATCGCGGGTCTGCCTCCAGCATTCGCGCGGCACCGACGACCGTCTGCCGTGCGAGTTCTTGCGCCAGTTCGTCCGGCAAACCAAGCATCACCGCCGAATTCGCCAGCTGCTCTGCAAATGCAAAGACGTAGCCGGGCCCGCTGCCGGATATGGCGGTGGCGGCATCTATTTCGTCTTCGGACTTCAGCCAGCGAAATCGACCCATTGCTTCAAAAATGCGCGCGACGGTTCGGCGATCTCGCTCCGAGATGCGGCGTTCGCCGCAGCATCCCAGCGTCATCGCGGCCTGGACCGTCGCGGGCAGGTTTGGCATGGCACGAAGTGTGCGCGCGTTTGGTGGCGCAGCCTGCGACAGCGCGGAAAGAGAGACCCCCGCCGCGATCGAGATGATCAGCGCCCCTTTGAGATTGCGCCCCGCCTGGACAAGACTCGCATGCACGTGCTGCGGCTTCACAGCAACGATCGCCACCTCGAAGATCTCGTCCGCGAGTTCGGCGGCTTCGGCCAGGAGTCGTGTGGATGTGGCAGCAGGAAGAAGCCGTCTGGCCTTTGCCGGATCGGGATCCAAGGCCACGACCTTGGTGGTGGGAAAGGCGGCTTCCGCGGCCCTGATCATCGCGGCTCCCATATTGCCGCAACCGATCACCAGCATCGAAGACGGCGAATCGTCTGGGCGCGGGAGCGTGACCATCACGCGCGCTCCCTGGCCGTCTGAGGCGACGGGAGATCACGCACACGGTTGATCAAAAATGCTTCGGTCTGATCGCCACCGCGCGCCATGTGGCTGGTGATCTCCTGCCGAAGCACCTCGAAACTGTCGCCCAAAGCGGTTTTGACATACGCGTCGTGACCGTCGCGCCGCGGGCCGCGCAAACCATGGGCCCGGTGGTGAGCGGCCCAGTAGAGCTGCAGCCGGCCGCGAATACTTTCCCAGGTTTTGAGAAGAATCTTGTGACCGGTGGCTTCGTAGACGAAGCCGTGCAATTGCAGTTCGGCCGAGATGCTTGCCGCATCATTCTGAGCATCGATACACTCGGTCAGGGCGCTGTGGCGCCGGATCAGCTCATCTCGAAATTCGCGGTCGCGGCGAGTCCACACCTGTTCGAAGGCGAATATTTCGAGATTGACGCGGATTGAATAGATTTCGCGGACGTCCTCGATGGACAGATCCACCACATGCGTGCCCGTATACGGCACGGTCACCAGCAGTCCTTCGTCGATCAACTGACGCATGGCCTCGCGCAGCGGGCCCCGGCTGACCCCGAACTGATCGGCCAGAGCAGCCTCGATCAGCTGAGAGCCCGGCTCGATATCTCCGCGCAAGATCGCCTCTCTGAGGCCATCGGCGATATGGGCCCGGAAGGTCGACTTCGGGACGGGCGCAAGCCGACCCTCACGCCGCCGCTCCTCACTGCTCAACGGAAACCCGTCCATCGCGTCCTCGCAGTCGATCGTCTATGATCGATTGTTGACAATCTGTCATATGCCAAATCTTGCGTCAATGTCTGCTATCGCACATTTTCTGGGCAGCCTTGCTGACCTATTTGGGGAGAATTTGGCGCGGCCACGCCTCGGGCTGGCACGCCAAGAGGCCGAGGCGGCGATCTCGGCGGCGCGCGACCATTTTTAAATGCCGCTGTCCTTGACGGCCTGCATCACCACGAACGTGGAGGTGTTTGATACGTGCGGGAGACTTGAAATTCGCTCACCCAGCACCTGCCGATATTTCTTGATGTCGGTGGTTCGGACCTTGAGGAGATAATCGTATGAGCCGGCAATCATGTGGCACCCCTCCACCTCCTTGATTTTCAAGACGGCCGCATTGAACGCCGTGAGCGCTTTCTCCCGCGTGTCGGACAGCCGGACCTCGACAAAGGCCACATGATCGAGTCCGAGCTTTTGCGGATTCAGGACGGCGCGAAAGCCCAGAATATATCCCTCCTCGACCAGCCGCTTCAGCCGCACCTGACATGGCGTCTTCGACAGGCCGACGCGTGTCGCCAGGTCGGTCACGGATATGCGTCCGTCGTCGATCAAAACCTCCATGATTTTTTGATCGAACTGGTCGAATTCACTATCATTTTGCGATTTTGCCATTCAAACAATCTATAGGAATGGAAAATATAGGTCAATTTGACATGTCTCTGCGCCAAATCAAGTCAGATCGCCTGACCGGGCGGTGATAGTCTCCTTGCTCCGAAGCGGAGCATCGAGCCCATGACGTCAGCGGTCGCAACAGAACGAGTCGAGATCGACCAGTCACCCTTCCTGCACAATGTCGAAGCTTATATCGATCGCGCGCTTGCCTGCATGGATCTGCCGGATGGCCTCGCCGAGCGGATCAAGGCCTGCAATTCCACTTATACGGTGAGGTTCGGCGTGCGACTCCGCGGCCGAATGTACAGCTTCACGGGATGGCGCTCCGTTCACAGCGAGCACTTCGAGCCTGCCAAGGGCGGGATTCGCTACACTGCATCAGCGGACGCCGAAGAAGTGGAAGCGCTGGCCGCACTGATGAGCCTGAAATGCGCGCTGGTCGACGTGCCCTTCGGCGGATCCAAGGGCGCTCTCCGCATCGATCCCAAGGAGTGGGAGCCGCACGAGCTCGAGCGGATCACGCGGCGCTTCACCCAGGAACTCGCCAAGCGAAACCTCATCTGCCCCGGGCGGAACGTGCCGGCTCCCGACATGGGAACCGGCGAACGCGAAATGGCCTGGATCGCCGATGAATACAAACGAACCGGCTCATCCGACATCGTGAACGCCAATGCCTGCGTCACCGGCAAGCCGTTATCGAGAGGCGGCATTGCCGGGCGGACCGAAGCAACCGGCCGCGGCGTGCAGCACGCCATTCAATGCTATCTCCGCGACCGCAACGCGGACGGCATCCGGGGCAACCGCAATCTGTCATCCATGACGGTGACGGTGCAGGGTTTCGGCAATGTCGGCTATCACGCAGCCAAATTTCTCAGCGAGGAGGATGGAGCGAAGATCCTATGCATCATCGAACACGACGGCTACCTCTGGAATCCCGACGGAATCGACATCGCGGCTGTTCGCCGGCACCAGGCGAATACGGGAAGTATCCTGGGATTTCCCGGCGCGGTTTCTGCGGCCAATTCCGCCGAAGCGCTGGAGAAGCCATGCGACATCTTGATTCCCGCGGCGATGGAAAACGCCATCACGACGAAGAACGCTCCCCGCATCCGGGCGGGCCTCATCGCTGAAGGGGCCAACGGCCCGGTGTCGTTCGACGCAGAGGCAATCCTCGCGCGGAACCAGATTGTGGTTCTGCCCGATCTGTTCGTGAACGCCGGGGGCGTGGTCGTGAGTTACTTCGAATGGGTGAAGAACATTACCCATATTCCCTTCGGCCTGATGGAGCGCCGGCGGCGGGAACGGCGCAATCTGCAGATCGCCGGCGCTCTCGAAACAATGACGGGCCGGCCCTTCCCGGCAGATTCGCGTTCGGAGTTTCTCGAAGGCGGCAGCGAACTCGATCTGGTCCGCTCGGGCCTCGACGATGTGATGCGGAGCGCCTACGGCAAAATGTCCGAGGTGGTTCGATCTCATCCAAACATCAGGGATTTTCGGACGGCCGCATATTATATAGCGCTCAGCAAGATCGCTGACGCCTATCAAGCGATCGGGATTTGATCGATGTCCGACATCATCAACGCGGCCGGGTTTGCCGCCGAAGCCAAAAGCAGCGATGTGTTCTCGGACTTTGCCCCTCCAATTCGGGAGCAAAGCGCTTTACGTAAAGCCATCACCGCGGCAAAACTTCGCCCGGAGGCCGAATGCCTGCGCCCGTTGATCGACGGGGCCAAGCTGCCAGACCCGATCAACGCGACGATCGCTTCAACCACCCGGCAATTGGTCGAAGCTCTGCGTCGAAAGGGTTCGGGTTCGGGCATCGAAGCGCTGATCCAGGAATATTCGCTGTCCAGCCAGGAAGGCATTGCATTGATGTGCCTGGCGGAAGCGCTCCTGCGCATCCCGGATACCGCCACCCGCGACGCGTTGATCCGGGACAAGATCGCTGCCGGCGATTGGAAATCGCACCTTGGCGGCGAACGCTCGCTCTTCGTCAACGCCGCGACTTGGGGACTCGTCATAACGGGCAAGCTGACGTCGACGGTCAACGACAGCGGCCTCACGGCTTCACTGGCCCATCTCATCGCACGCTGCGGCGAACCTGCTATCCGCCGCGGAATCGACATGGCGATGCGGATGATGGGAGAGCAGTTCGTCAGAGGTGAGAGCATCGAAGAGGCGCTGCGCCGCTCTCGATCGCTGGAGCAACGCGGCTTTCGATATTCCTACGATATGCTCGGCGAAGCTGCCACGACCGCCGCGGATGCCGCGCGGTACTACGCCGACTACGAGCGCGCGATCCATGCGATCGGCCATGCGTCCGCGGGACGCGGCATCTATGATGGACCGGGCATCTCGATCAAGCTCTCGGCGCTGCATCCGCGCTATTCGCGCTCGCAGGCAGATCGCGTCGTTCATGAATTGCTGCCAAAAGTGAAGTCGCTGGCGTTGCTCGCCAGGAGATTTGACATCGGCCTCAATATAGATGCCGAGGAGGCCGACCGGCTGGAATTGTCGCTCGACCTTCTTGAAGACCTGTGTTCGGACGTGGAGCTCTCTGGATGGAACGGAATGGGCTTTGTCGTACAGGCCTACGGCAAACGTTGCCCGTTCGTGATCGACTTCATCATCGACCTGGCCCGTCGTACCAACCGTCGCATCATGGTTCGCCTGGTTAAAGGCGCCTATTGGGACGCCGAGGTCAAGCGGGCTCAGGTCGATGGGCTGGACGGCTTTCCTGTTTTTACCCGCAAATTGTACACCGACGTCTCATACATTGCGTGCGCACGAAAATTACTTGCGGCCACCGAAGCCGTCTTCCCGCAATTTGCGACCCACAATGCGCAAACGCTTGCAACAATCTACCACATGGCCGGCAAGACCCATGAAGCGCATCAATATGAATTCCAGTGCCTCCATGGCATGGGCGAGCCTCTCTACGATGAAGTGGTCGGACCCGCGGGGCTGGATCGCCCGGTGCGCATTTATGCGCCGGTCGGAACACATGAAACGCTTCTCGCATATCTCGTCCGGCGGCTGCTCGAAAACGGCGCCAATTCCTCCTTCGTCAATCGGATCGCCGACTCGACGATCTCCGTCGACGAGCTGGCGGCCGACCCGGCCGAAGCGCTGCTGGCAATGCCCACGTTCGGGGCCCAACACGACCGGATCATTCATCCGGCGGATCTTTTCGGCAATCGCCGGAACTCCATCGGACTGGACCTTTCCGACGAATCCACGCTGGCCGCGCTTTCGCGCGTGTTGATCGAAAGCACCAGCATCGAATGGCGCGCGGCTCCGGAACTGGCTCGCGACACCTCGCGCGGAGATGCCCGCCCGGTTCTCAATCCCGGCGATCGACACGATCTGGTCGGGTGGGTGACCGACGCTGCGATCGATGATGTAACCGATGCCGTCAGTGCCTCCTCAGAGGCCATGCGCAGATGGGGCACGGTGCCGCCCACGGAACGCGCCGCCTCCCTGTCCCGCGCGGCCGATCTCATGCAGGCCCGCATGCCGGTCCTTCTCGGGCTTATTGCCCGCGAAGCCGGCAAATCGCTGCCGAATGCGGTCGGCGAGGTGCGTGAGGCGATCGACTTCCTGCGCTACTATGCGGATGAAGGACGCCGGACGCTCGGATCGGCGAACACTCCCCTCGGCCCGATCGCCTGCATCAGTCCGTGGAATTTTCCGCTCGCGATCTTTACCGGACAAATTGCCGCTGCGCTCGTTACCGGCAACACGGTGCTGGCGAAGCCCGCGGAAGAAACTCCGCTGATCGCGGCCGAGGCCGTCCGCATCCTGCATGAAGCCGGCATTCCCCGCGACGTCCTCCAATTCCTGCCGGGCGACGGGCGCGTGGGAGCCGCATTGATCGCACAGCCTCTTGTTGCGGCGGTCATGTTTACCGGCTCGACCGAGGTTGCTCGCAAGATCCAGTCGGAGCTTTCGAAACGGCTGTCCCCGGACGATCGCCCGATCCCGTTGATTGCGGAAACCGGCGGCCAAAACGCGATGATCGTCGATTCGTCGGCGCTCGCCGAGCAGGTTGTCGGGGACGTGATCGCCTCGGCATTCGACAGTGCCGGCCAGCGCTGTTCGGCTCTCCGGGTCCTCTGTCTTCAAAGCGACGTCGCGGACCGCATCTTGACGATGCTGAAGGGGGCGATGCACGAGCTGCGAATGGGACGCACAGACCGTTTGTCGGTGGACATCGGACCGGTGATCTCGGAAGAGGCACGGGCAAACATCCAAAAGCACATCGAGACGATGGTCCGGCTGGGACACAAGGTCGAACAGATCGGCGAGACGGATGGCGATCTCGAGGGAACGTTCGTTCCTCCGACGATCATTGAAATTAACAGCCTTGCGGATCTCAAGCGTGAGGTGTTTGGCCCGGTGCTGCACGTCTTGAGACATCGCCGCGAGCACCTCGACGGTCTGATTGATCAAATCAATGCGACCGGCTACGGCCTCACCTTCGGCCTGCATACGCGCCTCGACGCCACGATCGACCGCGTGACTGAAAGAATCAGAGCCGGCAACATCTACGTCAATCGCAACACCATCGGCGCCGTTGTCGGCACTCAGCCTTTTGGCGGGCGAGGCCTCTCGGGTACCGGACCAAAGGCCGGGGGACCGCTGTATCTGGGCCGACTTGTGACGTCGGCGCCAGCCGCCCTCGGGAGGCAGCCGAAAGGACCTGACAACGTCCTCGGCGATCTCGTCGACTGGCTAAGCGCCAGAGGCCTCGCGTCAGCCGCGAAAGCTGCACGCGAGCATGGACAAGCATCGGCGCTGGGCCACAAGGTCGAACTCGCCGGCCCCGTCGGTGAGCGGAACATCTACGCGCTGCACCCTCGCGGTTGCATCCTGTTGATGCCTCAAACCAAGGATGGGCTCTATCACCAGCTTGGCGCGGTCATTGCGACCGGAAACCACGCCGTCATCGACAACGCGTGCGGTCTGCAGGCCGCGCTCAGCGCCTTGCCCGCAAGCGTTGCCGCCCGCATATCGTGGTCCAACGACTGGCTGACCGACGACCAGCTCACCGGCGCCTTGATTGAAGGCGATGCAGAGCGTGTTCGCGCCATGCAGCAGCGGATTGCCGCAATTCCAGGACCGCTTTTGCTCGTCCAGGCAGCGTCAACCGATCGGCTCCTCCGCGATCGGACCGCCTACACTCTGGATTGGCTGCTGCAGGAAATTTCAACATCGATCAATACCGCTGCCGCCGGCGGGAACGCCAGTCTTATGACGATTGGATAGCGTTGGCCGATACGGCACTCCGCCTCGATCATCGCCGATCGGCGATCGACGCTTTCGGCCACACGATCCTTTCGTCGACGACCACCCGGTGTGACTCGCTGATGATCCTGTCCCGATCAGGCTTCAACGTTCCCAGATACTCTGGGTCCCGCCACGCGTTGATCGCGTCGTCCACGCTCGTGATCCAAAACACCGCGATAGCGTCGAACGGCTTGGTGTCTTGCGGATACCGACGAACTGAATCCGTAACCACGTGATATTGCACGTAGCGGCGGAGAATAGTCTTGAATGCTGCACTCTTGGCGACCAGGGGCCCATGCACTTGGGAATAGTGCTGGGAGAAGTCGCGCGACGATATTTTTGGTTGGCGATACGGAAAACTGACGATCTTGACGCCCTCAGGCGGACCATCAATCACAACGTGTCTGCTGGCAACAAACTGCAAGGATCGGTCGATCGGTCTGTAGTTTCCGATCTCGAAGCCGGCCTCGCCCGCAACAGGAGCATCATACCGATACTCGACAAACAGGTCCCAAAACGGCTCCGAGGTAAATCCTTCGATAGGTCCGCGTGTCCAGTTTTCAACGATGCTGGCGCAGGCTGAGCCATCATAAGGAACGGACGGCTGCGCGCCCGCCATAGTCCTGTCTGCAAATCGTTGAAACGCAAATGCGTAAATCATCTACGGCGCCACGCGCTGGCTCACGCGGGCGCCGTCGGTGATTGCGCCGAAGCCGGAAGATTCAATCGGTATGTTTGAATGGCGGTGTCCCGGAACAGCCGATTTCTTTCGTCTTTCGAGTGCCCAGCGGCCAGCTTTTTGAAGGCGTTCCATAGAACGTGATAGCTGTACGACCCCTTATCGACCGGAAAATTGCTCTCGAACATGCATCGCCGCGGACCAAAGATCTCGATACAGGTCTCGATATACGGCTTCCATTTTTCCACCAGCATGTCCGATGACGGGGCTTTCGGCAATTCGTGGAACTTAAACCCGGCATATCTCATTCCCAAGCCGCCGAGCTTCAGGACGACGTTTTGATAACGCGCCACGTTCAACATCGCTTGCCGCCAAGACCTGACGGTCTCCTGATTTCTGCCGGCATGTGGCCCAATCCCCAAAAGGCCGCCCACATGGTTGAGAATGATCGTGAGATTGGGAAATTTCTGAGCGAGCGCGATGACGTCATCGATCTGAGTAAAGAACACCCAGAGGTCGAGCGTGAGACCGCGCGCCTCGATACATCGGATCGCCTCCTGAAACTTCGGCTCGGTCAACATATGCGGTCTGTTGTCGCCGACCCGGACCTCCGCACTTTCATGCCATCCGACCGTGGGTCGGATTCCCCGCAAGCGGGGACCCGCGGCACGAAGGTGCGCCTCAAGCACCGGTTCGACCCGCCCCCCTAAACTGAGATCGACTTCGCCGATAATCCCCGCGCAAACGCTCACAGCACCGTACTCGCCACTGTCGCTCTGGGCCGCCGCGCCATTGACGAATTCCGTTTCGCCCAAGGGCTTCATTTCGACCGGACCACGAGCGCGGTACATTGAATGACACGGCGCGAATATCGTGGCGATGATATTGTGCCCGGACTGGAGGTCCTCGAGCAGTTCGTCGAACAGGTACCGGCTGCCCGGCTTATCCCAGAGATGATGGTGCGGATCGACAATCTGCTGCTGAGGATCGACAATATCCTCGATGGTGGCCTTCAACCATTCGGTGCGGATCGGTTGCTGCCGCGCCAGCGCGGCCGAGGTGGGATCTTGGCTCATGCGTCCTCCCGAGCGAGATGGCCGGACTCCGAGGTCCGGGCGCGAGTGTTACAGGGGCGCGGGGGCCGGCGTGCCGCCATAGATCGCCCAGTTATTTGCAACGGTCCAACCGCAATCAACCAGCAGGTCCGATCCCGTAATCGCCGATGCGCGATCCGACGAAAGGAATTCGACCGCTTCGGCGACTTCATTTGGTTCAGCCCTGCGGCCGAGCGCCATACAGGCATTGACGTCGGTTGCGTATCGGTTCGGCGCCCTGTTCATAATACGCGCAACCGTGACCGACCCGGGGGACACGCTGTTCACGCGTACGCCGCTTCTTCCCCAATAGGTGGCCAGCGATTGCGTAAGATTGATGAGACCGGCCTTTGATGACCCGTAGGCGAAGTTGGGAGACGATCCGTGACCGCCGATCGAGGCGATGTTCACGATGCTTCCGCGTCTCGCCTTGGCCATTTTCCCGCCGAAGATCCGGTTAGCGTTGAATGCGCCCTCCAGATTTATCTTCAGGATCCGCTGCCAGAGCTCCATCGGGAAGTCCTCCGCCCTCTCCTTCTCTTGAAAAGCGGCGGCGGCAACCACCAGGGCGGAAACCGAACCCTGGCCGCGTTCAACATCAACGGCCAGACGCTCGATCGAGGCGAGATCACCAATATCGACACCATAGGACACCGCGCCGATCTCGCGGGAGACCGCGTCAGCGGCCTCCTTGTCGAGATCAGCCACGGCGAGACGCCAACCTCTTTGCGACATCAACGTGCAACAGGCGGCACCGATACCCTTACCGCCCCCAATTACGACGCAGAGTTTGGATTCGCTCATCACTTCGATCTCCCGCGATGGATTATTGCACTTTGCCAACAAGGACGATTTTTCCGTCCTTGATCGCCCCGATCACGCTCACGGAATTCACCTCCCGCGGCAGACCATTGGATTCGAGGCCTGCGAGCGAGACCTTGTCGCCTTCCAGCGTCGTGTATGGAAAGACCTTGCCGAAAGAGCCGAGGACTTTTTCCGGATCCGTCGTTCCGGCCTTCGCGATGGCGTCGATCATGATGCGGGCGCCATCGTAGGTGACCGCCATCATTTCATTGGGCGACTGCCCCTTACTTTTCTTGAATTTCTCGGCCAGACGCAAAAATTCGGAGTTTGTCGAATCCGCCCACAGGAGGTTGACGGTGCCTTCGGCACCCTGCGGCCCCGCCGCAGCCAGGATCTCGGCCAGCGCCGCGCCGCCCGTCTTCACGAAGAGCCTGTCGTAACCGAGCTCCCGCGCCTGCCTGACGATGATGCCCGACGTTGCCGGAGCGCCCGCCCCCAGATCGATGAGATCGGGTTTCATCGCCAGGATTCTGGTCAAGAGCGGTTGAAAATCTTTCACGCTGCGTTCGTAACGCTCGGCTGCGAGCAATTTATAGCCGCCACTCGCAAACCCCTCTTTGGCGGTGCTCTCCTGGTCCCAACCCACCTCGTCGTTCGGGTTGAGAATCACCACATTTTGCCCCTTGAGATTATTCTTCATCCAGGCGACCACGGGCTTGATATAGAGCCGCGGCGGGGCGTACGACCTGAACAAATATTTGGTCTGCGCGTCGAACTGCTTGTCGCCGTAGGACGCCGTGAACGTCAAAATCTTGTCGGTTTCGAAATGATCCTTCAGCGCCAGGGTGGCGGTTCCGGTCAGGCAGACCAGGTATTTGACGCCGTCCTGGAAGACCAGTCGGTTGTATGCGCTGACCGCCTCGGCCGCTGAATATTTGTCGTCATACGCAATGACGTCCACTTGATAAGTCTTGTCGCCGACCTTGAGGCCGTCTTTCGCGTTGATGTCGTCTGCCGCGAAGCGGATGCCTTCGGCGCCTGAGATACCCCAGGGAGCGCCGCCGCCGGTCATCGGACCGATGTAGCCGATCTTGAGCGTCTCGGCCTGCACCGTGTTGTTGCCTAACAGCAATGCGGAGGCTGCCACGCAGATCGTAGCCTTCAATAGGAATTTCGCCGCTGTCTTCATGAAGTCCTCCCTTTGGTCGTCTTATTGAGATTCGACGTTTTTCAACGCGACTTAACGAGTAACTGCCGACCTTTCATCGGTCCGCCGGCCGAGATAAGCGTCCTGAACGGCGGCGTCCGCCATCAAGGTCCGGCTGGGCCCTTGCAACGCTATCGTTCCGGTCTCCAGCACGAAGGCATGGTCCGAGACCCTCAAAGCCAGCTTGACGTTTTGCTCCACCAGAATTGTCGTCACGCCCTCCTGGTTGATCCTTTGAACCAGCCGCGCGACCTCGAGGATGAGCTTGGGCGCGAGACCCAGGGTTGGCTCATCGAGCAGCAGAATTCTCGGATTGCTCATGAGCGCGCGAGCGATGGCGACCATTTGCTGCTCTCCGCCCGACAGACTCGAGGCCATCTGATTGCGCCGCTCAACGACTCGGGGGAAGATGTCGTACAAAAACTCCAATCGCTGGCGAATCTTCACGGTGTCGCGCAAACGATAGGCGCCCATTCGGAGATTCTCATAGACGGTCAGTTCCGGGAAAAGACGGCGTCCTTCCGGACACAGCACGATTCCTCGCGCCATACGCTCGTCCGTTGGCAATGCCGAGACATCCTCGCCTTCGAAATGCACCGACCCGCCACTGGGTCGCACGACCCCGACGATGGCCTTGAGCAATGTCGACTTTCCTGCGCCGTTGGCACCGACGATCGTGACGATCGATTTTTCGGGCACGCGGATCGACACGCCATGCAGCGCACGAACGCCGTCGTAGTCGACCGTCAGGTTGACCGTCTCAAGCAAATTCGTACTCCTCGCCCAGATAGGCGTCGATGACAGCAGGATTGGTGCGGATGTCGCCCGGCGTACCGATCGCGATCGGCCTTCCCTGATTGACAACGAGGATGCGGTCGCAGATGTCCATCACGAGTGGCATGTCGTGCTCGACCAACACAATGGTCATGCCGCGATCGCGCAGATTCCTGATGAGGAGCCCCGCCGCCAGCTTTTCCTGCGAATTCAATCCTGCCGCAGGTTCGTCCATCAACAGCAATTTGGGCGACACCGTCAGGGCCATTCCGACGCCAAGGTTCTTTTGCAGCCCATAGGCCAGATTTTTCGCGGTCGACTCCAACACCGAGTCGAGGCCGGCGATGCGAGCGACCTCATCGATCGTCACGGATTCTTCGCCCTGATGTCTTGCGAAGTAGCGAATTGGATTGTGGAAACGCGCAAGATTGCGGGCGTACGCGAGGTTTTCGCGGACGGTGCGATCCTTGAAGATATGAACCGCCTGAAACGTGCGTGCGACACCAAGCCGGCCAATCCGATCACTGGAAAGACCGGATATGTCCCGGCTCCCAAAAACGACGCGGCCTGAGCTGGGACGATAGCGGCCAGCGATGACGTTGAAGAGCGTGGTCTTGCCGGCGCCGTTGGGGCCGATAATGCCGAATATCTCTCCGGCCTTCACGTCGAAGGAAACATCATTGACCGCGATCAGTCCGCCGAACCGCCGAGTGAGGCTCGAAACCTCCAGCAAGCGGTCCGTCTTCATGCGTTCCCCCTCACTTCAACCAGTGAAACAAGACCACGACGCATGAATTTGAGGAACAGAATCAGACAAATACCGTAGGACAGTTGCTGGTATTGCTGAGCATCGCGAAGAAATTCCGGCAAAGGAACGACCAGAATTGTGCCGAGCAGCGGCCCCAGGGCGGAGGTTGCTCCGCCGATGGAGTTGATGACGATCAGGCTGATGGTTTGGCGCAATCCGAAGGCTTCCGGCGAGAGGTAGCCGATATAAAATGCGTACAAGCCGCCCGATACGCCGGCGATAAATCCGCTGAATGTGAACGCGGCTACCCGCCACGACAACGCGTTGGAGCCGAACGAACGGCTCATCATTTCATCTTCGTTGAGACCGCCGAAAATCGCGCCGATAGCGGACCGCTCCATCGCGATCATGACCGCAAAGACAAGAAGGGCGAACAGAAGCGCCACCGGATACATCGCGTTTGGTGTCGTGATCTGGAGGCCAAGTATCGACAGCTTGGGCAGTCCGTACAGTCCGCCATTGCCGCCGGTCAACGACGACCATTCCTGGAAGATCAGATTGACGATCTGAGAAAATGAAAACGTGAGCAAAACGAAAAACACGCCTTTGATACGCAAGAAGATCGGCCCCACTGCCGCGGCGAACAGCGCGGCGATGACGCCGCCGACAAGAACCGCCGCCGTGGTCGGAACTCCAACCCGCGCCGCCAACAACGCGCTGCCATACGCGCCGATCCCCATGAACGCCGGCTGAGCCAATGTAAGTTGGCCAAGCCTGAGCATCAAATTGAGGGAGAGCGCCATCGGAATCGTCAACGCCACCAGGGTCGCGACGTGAAATACATAGCGTCCGTGCAATGCCCAGGGAACGCAGATGGCAGCCAATACGCAAACAACGACGACGTGGATGGGCTTCAACCGATAGCCCTCCCCATCAACCCTGTTGGACGAATGAGAACGACCAACAGCACGATGCAGAAACTTGCGATCATCGACGCGGTCGAGCCAATCAGGGTCGCGAAAGCCGATTCGGTGATTCCGAGCAGAAATCCGCCCAGCACCGCTCCCGTCATGCTGCCGAGCCCCCCCAGGATCACCACGACGAAGGCATGCAACATCGGCACTTCGCCCATATAGGGACCGACGGCATAGACCGGCGCCATCAGGGCACCCGCGAAGCCGGCCAGGAATCCGGCAAGTGCAAATGCAAAGGCGTAGATGGTGGAGGATTTGACGCCCATCAGCTTCGCCGTGTCCGGATCCTGCGCGACAGCCTGCATCGCGATCCCGAGCCTGGAAAATTTGAGAAAGGCGTAGAATGCTGCGAGAATAGCGACGGCGCCGACAGCCACGACCGTTCGGTCCCAGGGCACCACGGCGTGTGACAGCGGCCAGGTTCCCGAATAGGGCCGTGGCACGGCCTGCTCGTCGGGTCCGAGCGCGATGAGCACAGACGATTGCAGGACAATTCCCAACGCAAACGACATGATCATGCATGCAAGTTCGTCGCCGACCATCGAACGGAATAGCAGCCGTTCGACCCCAACCCCGAGCACCGCGGACACGATTCCGCCCGCGGCGACAGCAACGAAAAATGGCCAGCCCAGATAACCGAACAAGACGAGCACGGTCACTGCGCCCATCATGTAAAATTCCCCATGGGCGAAATTGACGATGCGCATAATTCCGAAGATGACCGTGAACCCTAAGGCCATGATCACGTAAATCATGCCTGCAAGGAGGCCGTTGACGATGATCTGTTCAGCCATAGATCCGCCCAGTCGTTAGCCGTGATTACTTTTCGCTCTTCGCAAGCACCGCAAGAAGCGCGCGCCGCGCGCCTGCGTAGATGAGTTCCCCGCAATAGAACGCGGCGCTGAGCAGGATCTCTTCGATTTCCTCACGCTGACAGCCGGCGCGCAAGGCAGCGCCGATCCACAGCTCCGCATCGTCCATTTTGTTGGAGCCGCACATGACGCCCAAAAGAACGAAGCATCGCTCCTTCAGCGTCAGGTCCATGTTGCTCCACAGCACGCCAAAATAGTGAGTATCGAGAGCCCGCTCATGCGCGGCATGCGCACCGCTCTCCGACGTAGCACCAGGGGTCTGCTCGCCGAACAGCTTCTTCCTGATTTGACGTCCGCGCTCGGCGAGATCGCCCGCTGCATCGCTTATCGACGCTTCACTGCTTCTCGCTTCCGCCTCCGGTACCTTGTTCAGCGCAACGCGGATCGTGACCGTTGCCATCGAACCGACCGGTACGCCCGCATACCAGGTCACCATCGCCAGAATCTGCCGCAATTGCGCGCGTGAACAGCCGTTCCGGATCGCTCCCCGGACATGGACCTGAAGCGTTTCGCTGCCGGGACCAAGTGCCGCCAGCATGGACACGATCGCGAGCGACCGATCCTTCCGCGTTATGCCGTTGCGCGACCATACTTGCGCATAACAGCATTCATGTCCGAACAGATGGTAGAACTCGTCGAGGTCGTCTTCCTTGGCCAGCGCCTGCTCCAGCCGTTCCCGGCCGAGGATTTCCCCGCGCAGCTGGGCACCGCGCTGATAAAGTTCTAAATCGCCGATGGTCGACATCTGCTCGCCTTATCGATTTGGCATTCTAGGATTTGCTCGAAAGCGCCCGCCAAAGCGGGTCTGTTCTATCTCGCATTGCCGTCGCATGCGCGGAATTGAGTCGGACCTTTTCCGCCGAGACCTTGACTTCTTCCATCACCACGGTGCGCCGTGCAATTCGCCATTCGCCGTCTCGCTTCTCGAAGCGATCGACATAGCGGCAAAACAACTCGGCCATCAGTTTCTTGTCACGAGGCAGCGCCTCGTTTCCGAGCCAGGTCTGAATGGTTTCCCGAGCTTCCTCGCCGTAACGTTGGTAGACGATGCAATACGTCTCGGCGACGGCGGTTGTGTCCGAAAGAAAATCGACCAAGCAATTGCCAAGGAAGTGCATCGATTGTTCGATGTCGGCGTGACGCCGCTTAAGCCATTCCATGAGCCCCGGCACGCCGCCTTGGTATCCGCCATGATCATCAAAGGCGTCTGGATGGTAGGCCTGTTCCACCAAGTCCCATTCGCGACGATCAACGCCGCGCGCATAAATTTGCATCGCGTTTTGGATACGCTGTTTCTCCAGAAATCGCGTAAGTTCCTCTTGCATCGCTCCTCCGCCGCGAAACCGCCTTGCAGCCGGCACTAGACCGGTCATAATATTATTATGTAGTGGCGGTGTTTTTTCAAACTTGCGCGTATTATCGATGCAGACCGCCCGTCGTGTCAACGTTGAAAAAGGAGACGACGGGTCAGAGATCCGGACGTTCTCCGGCTGTACAGCCAGCCTGCCAACGTCACTCGGTCGCAAGGGCGAATGGGTTATGAGGTATCTGCGATGATATATGTGTTTTTCTTACTCGATAACGCCAACTCCGTTCATATCCGCCAACAGTTTCGAGCCTCGCATAAGGACTATATCGGCAAGGTTGCCGACAGAATCTCGTTCGCGGGACCGCTGCTCGGGGACGACGGAGAAACGAGAATGGGCAGCCTGCTGGCGATAGACTTCCCCGATCGGGAAGCCGCAAAGAGGTGGCTCAAAGACGAGCCTTACACCCGCGAGGGATTGTTTGCGGGTGTGCACATCCATGCTTTTCAGGACTTATGGTGATCCCCGGCTCAGACCCGCGGCCTCAAGTCCAGCCGGTCCGCCACCGACGACGACCTTGCGTGGCCGCGCGGCACGCTCCACGCCATGCGGCAATCGTGATCTCGTGTCCCGTGGAGGGATTGTGCGAGCAGTGTGGCCGGTATTGCGACTGGCAATGAGTGGCACCGACGCAAGGAAGTATGCCGTCCTCCTGGCCGCCCTCGATCTTGCGCACGATGTGCGGATCGGCGATGTGCGCCCGCGTCATCGCCACCATGTCCAGCAATCTCTCGCGAACGGATGAACCAATCTCTAATCTGGCGACTGGCTTGTCTATGTGTGTGTCTTCGAAGTCGGTGCCGCCGACATGGCTATTGCTTGGCCATAATGCGGCCGGCATTGTCATCGGTGATGTTGATCACCACGCTCCGCCGTCCGTGATCTGACAAAGCGCCAACCAAACCGGTCGTCCCACGCTTGTTGCGATCCCGGACACCAACTGGAACCCGGTCATGATGCTATCGGATAGCGACCTTCGCGCGATCGTCGCGCGATCGACTTCCCTTCGCGAGAGATTGGGTTCCGGAGTGACTGAAAGCACGCCGCCGCGCGCGACGCTTTCGTCTGAAAAATCTATTCGGAAGTGGCGAACCGCTTTGGGAGACGACGAGAGCAACACCCGTCTATCCAGGCGGCTCAAGTGGGACGGTGTTGATATCGATCATGTGCTGTCTAGGCTTGAACCACCGCAGCCGCATCCCGGCCAGCCTCTCCCGAAATGGACAGAGGTTTTGAACGATGTTCTGGACCAGGCCTCGTCGCAACATGCAATCTCGCGGGACTTTGCCGGGCCGCCGCTTCCATTCCAGGACATCCTGTTTTCCTTTGTCGACGTCGCCGATCGTCTCCTTGAGCGGGCGGTCCCGCACGCTATCCTCAGTCAATTGGACCCCGGCGCACGAGCGGGCATGAAACGGTCCCTGCTGACCCAGCTCGCGCTCGCATCGTTTAGCACGCTCTATGCGGAATTTTCCGCCTATCGGGTTGCGCGTCGCGACATGGCACTGACGAGTGCCATCGAACTGCTGACCGATCAGGATTCGACCGAACTGTATGCCGGGTTCGTGCATGATCTTGCGGCTGGCGGCTTGAAGATCCTGTTCGCCAAATTTCCAGTGCTCGCGAGGGTGCTGGCGGAGGCGCAGCAACGCTGGGTGGACGCAAACGCCGCTTTTCTCCAGCACTTTTTTGACGATCGCGCCGAACTCGCGCGGGAGTTCGGCTCCCGCTGCGACTCCAGCATCCAAAATCTTCGGGCATCCTTGTCGGACGCCCACAATGGCGGCCGGACGGTGATCGAAATTACGTTTCGATCCGGCCAGCGGCTTATCTACAAGCCGAGAGGCATCAAGGTCGAGCGGGTTTATTATGATCTGCTGGATTGGATAAATCGGAAACCTACGAGCCTGAAGTTGCGGACGCTCAAGGCCCTCGACCGAGATGACCACGGCTGGGTGGAATTTTGCTCCACGTCCGTTTGCACGGATTCTTCGGCGGCGCGCCGCTTCTATCGGCGGTCGGGAATGTTGCTCTGCATTGTCTATGCGCTGCGTGGAACGGACTTTCATTCCGAGAACATGATCGCATGCGAGGACCAGCCGATGCTTGTCGACCTGGAAACATTGCTGACACCCGATGCCGGCGAGCAACCGCGGCTTGAGACCGCAAACGAGGCCGCAATGCAGCAGCTCAGGGACTCGGTTCTCAATACTTATCTGCTGCCTCAGTGGCACAGAAGCAGTGGCAGCGATGCGATATCCGATCGGAGCGGCCTCGGCGCGATCGACTCTCAGTTGGTCGAGTTTCGACGGCTCAGATATGTCAACACAGACCGCATGACGCTGGCCAATACAGTCGCTCCGCTCAGCGACGCTCATGACAATTCGCCGCTCTCTTCCGAGAGCGGAACCGGCCTGAAGGATCATATCGACGACGTCGCAAACGGATTTTGCGAGATGTATCGCATCTTGCTCGAATGTCGCGACGAGCTGCTCGCCCCCAACTCCCCCCTTCATGATTTTGCCGACATCCGGCTGCGATTCGTGCTGCGCCCGACCGCGCTCTATTTTTCATTGCTGGCGAGATCGCTCGAACCCGACGCGCTACGTGATGGTTTGGAACGCAGCCTGCACCTCGAGCCTTTGTGTCGCGCATTTGTCGGGCGCCAGGACATGCCGGCCGCCTGGCCGCTCGTGCTGGAGGAGCAGCAAGCGCTCGAAAGGCTGGATATCCCGTCGTTTGAATTTCGTTCCAGCGAACTTGGGGTGAAGAGCCGACAGGCAAAACAGCCTTGCGACATCTTCTTCGAATCCGGCTACGACGCGATGAAGCGACGTCTTCTTCTGCTGGGAGAAGGCGATTTGACGCGGCAACTGGAATACATCCGGGGCTCCCTCTACTCCCGGATTCTGGTTCCATCCGCTCTTCCCGACCCCTTGACGGCAACAGATCCGCAGGTTTCGCCAGGGCATTTCACAGACCTGCTCGGTCGCGCGGAAAGCATCGGGAGGGAGATTGTCGATCGTTCGATCAAGGGACGTGATGGAAGCGTCACCTGGATCGGCATGAACTACGATTTTGAGATCGATCGCCACCGCTTTTCCGTGATGGGACCGGGACTGTACGCCGGAGCGTCGGGAGTTGCCCTTTTTCTGGCGGCACTCGAGGGCAGAATGCAGACCAACGAGTTCGGTCCCGCTGCGGTCGCGGCATTGCAGGGCTGGCGCGACTTCTTTCGGCGACCGGACAACCCCGCGCAAGAGCGGCTGATCCAGCAGGTAGGCATCGGCGTCGGTGGCGGGCTGGCCGGGCTGGTCTTTTCCCTGACCGCGGTCGGCGAACAACTCGCGCGGACCGATTTCATACACGATGCCGAACGCATCGCGCGCTTTATCTCCCGAGACCGCATCGAGGCCGATCAGGACTTCGACATATTGGGGGGCGCTGCGGGTATCATCCTGACCCTGTTGAAGCTCCACCGGTCCACCCGGGAGAGGGAGCATCTCGATAAGGCCACCATTTGCGGGCAGCATCTTCTGCGCGCGCGCCATCGCGGCGGTGAGGGTCCCCGTGCCTGGGCCAACAGGGCCCATGCGCGGCCGCTCACCGGCTTTTCTCACGGTGCAGCCGGCATCGCGTACTCCCTCCTGCGACTATTTGAGACAACCGGAGAGCCGAGCTATCTGGAAGCTGCACAGGAAGCCATTGCGTATGAAAGAGGCGCTTTCTCGGTCAAATCGGGCAATTGGCTCGATCTGAGGCAACGTTCGGACGGAGATGAGCCGACTTCATGTATGACAAGTTGGTGTCACGGCGCGCCGGGCATCGGACTGGCGCGGATTGCTGGACTTAAAACCCTCAATAGCGATTACATTTGTGAAGAAATCGATACGGCTCTGCTCACCACAGATCGCTTTAGTCTGCAGGACGTGGATCATCTATGCTGTGGTAATCTCGGACGTGTCGAACTGCTCCTGTCGGCCTCGAAGGCTCTCAGCCGACCCGATCTGTATGAATCGGCTCGCGGGAAAACCGAATGGATCGTGCAAAGAGCGGGCGAGTCGAGCCATTTTCGCTTGCTTCCGGGATTTCCTGGAAAACTCTTCAATGCGGGATTGTTTCAGGGACTGGCTGGGATTGGCTACACGTTGCTTCGCCTTCATGGTGCCGACATTCCGTCGATACTCTTGCTGGATTAGACTCGACCTTATCCAATGATTGAAGGAGCAGAGGATGAAGAGGGATTTTCTGAGCGCCAGCGTGCGCACGCGGTTGGCCGCTCTCGCAACGGCCGATTCCGAGTTTCGTTCGGCGCTGGTGGCGGACCCTAGGGCCACAGTCCAGGCCAATTTCCAGCTTCCTCCTGGAACGACATTGCGCGTTGTCGAGGCGCCTCCCGGAGCGACTTGCATCGTCATCCCGCAACGTCCGACCGGTTGGCCGGCCGGCCTCTCGGCCGCGGACGCCCAAAAGCGACTCGAGCAGGTGATGTCACCTCAGCCCGCGGGACTTCCGGAAATTTCCAGGCTGGTCCTGAGCGTGATCGCCAAGGCGATGACGGACAATGCGTTTGCGGCGAGTTTGATCGCCGATCCGGTTTCCGCCCTGCGCACCGCTGGAATCGATGCGCCGAATGACGTATCGGTCATCGTCGTCCAGGAAGCTCCGGGTGAGTCGATCATCATCGTTCCTGCCGAGCCGCCCGCCATCGCGCCACGCAATGATGACCTCGACGATACGGCGGTCTTCCTGCACGATTCCATGATGCAAACGCAGATGTCCAACGGATCGTGGCCGTTTACATGCAGCAATCCTCCGACATGGTGCCCCAGCTGCATGAAGTGAATTGGGATATGGTCGTGTTCAGGCCCTCGCCTGAACAGATCTCTCTCAGCAAAGCCGGGCATATGTCGCTTGGCGATTTTTGCATTCGCCACAAACCGCGTAAGCAGCGCCGAACGGGTGACGTCGGCGCTTGAAGAGCTCGGCGAGCGCATCGCGCAAATTGCGGCGGTTCGTAAAATGTCGCGCAGCAACATCCCCATCAGTGCACAGCCAAGACGGACGAGCAGGCAGGCTTTCCAGCGCAAGCGACCTTTGCGCCACAGCGGGGGACGCTAACGGTCAATACGATATTTCTCCAGCGCCTTCTCGTCGATCGTCATGCCGAGCCCCGGCCTGTTCGGTACCTGCAGCAGGTTTCCCTTGATCGTCAGAGGCTCGACGACGACTTCAGGGGCAAACTCATCGGTCACGCCCACTGCAAACGGACCTTCCATCAATGGACCGGACCAGGCCGCGGCCAGATGCGCGACAGAAGCGGTGACGATGCTGGTGCCGGGATGGTTGCCCGGATAGATCTTCAATCCGGCCGCCGCCCCGATCGACCACAGGTCCCGGCTGCGCCAAGCGCCGCCATTCTTGGCAACCTTGCTCTGGAAGCCGAAGGCCGCACGCGTCTGGATCACGCGAAGCAGGTCCTGGGCGGTGACGACGCACTCATCGGCGATGATCGGAATCTTCGTCAATTGCGCAAGCAACGCCATCCCCTCGACGTCCCACGGCGGCAATGGCTGCTCGAAACCTTCGATATCGCAATCTGCGACGGCGTCGGAGAGACGGCGAGCGCCGGCGAAATCCATCGACGCGTTCGCATCCAGTCGAATGACGGCCTCGGGCAAGGCACTGCGAAGCTGCTGGATGGTCTGCACGGCACCACCATCAGGGCTGACCTTGACCACGAAGCTGCGGAAGCCCCGCTCGAACAGTGCCATGCCGGCTTCAACATCCTGCTGGAGATCGCGGGTGATCGGCAGCACCGCCGAGATCGGGATCGACTGCCGGGATTGCCCGCCGAGCAGAGCCGAGGCCGGCACACCCAGAAGCTGGCCTTGAAGATCCAAAAGCGCGTCGGCGAGCGGTGCTTTCGCATAATGACTGCCGTGCAGCGCCTGATCGAAATCCCACAGGATGGCGGGCGCATCGAACACCGCGCGGCCGACCAGTTGTGGTGCAAGAATATCATCGATGGCGGCCTTGAGGCCGCGAAGGGTATCGGAACTGCCAATCCGTCGCCAGGCCTGCGTTTCGCCCAATCCGACGAGTCCCTGGTCGGTGTAAAGCCGCACGATCAGGTTTTCGAGATTGAGGCGCTTGCCGCCGATGGCATGCTCGAAATGCTTGCGCAGCGGCAGCATGACAGGAATGGATTCGACGCGTGTCACCCGAGCCGCCCGGAGACCGGCGCTGCCCGTCTCGGCTGCGCCAAACGCGAATTGCGCATTCGTCATTGTTCGATCCTCGTTGCACGCAAGAGAGTTCCGATATCCTCAAGCCGGTCGACGCCCCAGCAGAGGTCGATGAGGTGCCGCATGCGCTCCCGCGGCATCCGCGGCTCGACCATCTCGGCGAACTTGGCTTCCAGCTCGCTATCGGTGAGTCCGAATTCGCCGAGGCCTTTCGGAGCCCCGACCTTCATTTCAAAAGCGCGTCCGTCGTGCGTGACAATCCGACTGATCGCCTCGTACTGGGACAATCCGGGATCGCCCTCGACGCGGATTCGGTCGATCAAAGACAGGATGACGGGGTCGGCGAAGCATGCCGGATCGGTGATCGCTTCGGGACCGAAACGACGCTCCTTGATGGCGTAGGCGTTGGCGTAAAACAGACTGTGATTTGCGCTCTCGCCATTGCGCGGATATTTTTTGGCCGGCGCGGTCGTGTGCATGCTCTCGCGCATGGAGCAGCGAACGACAAGGGTCGCGATATCGTCCGGAACAAGATCTTCCCGGCGAACGAGCTCCAATGTCGCTGCGACATGCGACGCGGTGGGCCCATTGGTCGGAAACGCCTTGAACCGGACATCGCGGATCCGCCAGTCGCTGAAATCCACCAGCCGGCCGATATCGAATTCGCCATGTGCGACAGCCGCGGCCAGCCCCTGCTCGGCTTCGACGGCGCAAAGCGGTCCCGTGAAGCCATGGCGCGCGAGTGTGCACGCAATGATGGCGTCATGCGCGACCCAGCCAAATCGGATGTTTTTGCCCATCGTACATTCGTCGCGATGGCCGTCCAGGACACCGAGAGGAAGAGAGTGGGTCAGGCACAGTCCGATCGCATTCGCGATCTGCTCTTCATTGAGGCTCATCAAGATGCCAAGAGCCGGCGGCTGGTTCAGCCCTCCCCTGAGGTCGGATCCCCAGCCCTTGTCCTCAAGCGATGAAAACGGCCTTCGGCCGGATGCCATGCGCACGGCTTGGTGCGCCGGGACCGTGCATTCTTCCGAGCGCGGCAGGCTCGAAACGGCATCCCTGAAGCGCGCGCCGATTTCATAGGATGCGACCACCGCCGTCGCGAAGGCCTCGCCATTTCGGCCTTCCCGCTCGGCCATCGCCAACAGGCTCGGCAACCCGTCCGAATTGTGCCCGCCCCCGCCCAGGTCATTGTAATCGAGGAATCGGACCAGGAAGCTGTTCTGCAACGCCGCGTGGAGCACGCTTGTGCGCCCTCCCGAGCAAAATAGCGTCGCCTCGTCGCCTCCGCCCAATTCCCGGAACGCGGCGTCCACCATCTCGCGGCCGGGAGCATCGTAAGCGCCAATCGCGCAACCGACCGCATCCAGAACGCAACGCCTCACCTGATGCAGAACATCTTCCGGCAAGGACCCGTAATCAAGTGACAGAGCATAGCGCGCGATCTGGCGTGAAACCGTCGTTGCCGACTCCAGCTCGATCTGACGCCAGGCAAGGTCGCGCGCAAAACTCACCCGCTTCGTCTCCGATAAATTTCTTAAGCGCGCTATCGCACCTTTATTCGAGCTTGACGCCTGCATCCTTCAGCAGCTTCTCGTTCTTGGTCCGCTCCTTTTCCATGAACGTCCCAAGCTCCTCCGGGGTGCTGCCGACAAATTCGATGCCGAGCTTGTCGATCCGGGCTTTCACGTCAGGCTGATTGAAGATGCTCTTGATCTCCGCATTCAATTTGCTGACGATCGCGGGCGGCGTTCCGGCCGGCGCCAAGATCGCCCACCATTCATCGGTGACAAGCCCGGGATAGCCGACTTCTTCGGCGGTCGGGAGATCAGGGAACAATGGCGACCGCTTGGCGCTGAAATTGAACAACGCGCGCACCTTACCGGCCCTGATGGTTTCTGTTGCCGTATACAAGCCCTGCATCGACACAGCCGTGTTGCCCGCGATCGTGTCCTGCAGCGCGGGAGCGCCTCCCTTATAGGGCACATGGATCAGCTGAATGCCGGCACGCTCTTCGAATTGCAGCATTGCGAGATGAACGCCGCTGCCGACGCCGGACGTGCCGTAGCCCATCTTGTTGGGGTTGGCCTTGGCGTAAGCGACGAATTCCTTGGTGTCCTTGACCGGAACATTATTGGCGATGACGAGCGCGATCGGCGTCCGGGCGAGCAAAATGATCGGCGCAAAACCGGTAATCGAATCGAACGACATATCCTTGATGAACTGTCGCAGGATTACATGTCCGCTGACGACATTGATCAGCGTGTAGCCATCTGGCGGCGCACGCGCCACGATCTCGGCACCGACATAGCCGGTTGCGCCGGTGCGGTTATCGACAATGACGGGAACCTTCCAATCGGCGTTGATTTTGTCCGCAATGATGCGCGACAGAAAATCGGTCGTTGCTCCCGGCGCGAACGGCGTGACGAGGTGGATCGGATTGCTGGGATAATTCGCGCTGGCGTCCTGGGCGAAAGCGCCGGCATTGGACGCAAGAAGCGCCGCGGCCAAAACGAGATGCTTCATCAACCTCATCATGTTTCCTCCCTTGAGCCGGCGGCTTGTCAGGTCTTTGCTGAAGCCGATTGCGCCGTTTTGTTTTGATTTGCGGCGAGCGAAGCCGTTTGTTCGAAATAGCGCAATGTCCGGACATTTGCAAGATCGCGGCAAAGCTTCCTGCCGGCGTCATTTGCAAATGTCCGAACAATGGGATACGGAAGGGCGCGAGAAGCACCGCAAGGCTGGATTGCCCACCCGGCATTCGATCGAAATTCCGCGCCCTGCTCCCCGGCCATCTGGGTTGGTTTCGCGAGGGCGAGAGCATCGCGGCCAACAGTTCGGCGGCATCATCCATAACAGCGTCCGGGACCAACATGCTTGCGAACGCGGATCACCAGGTGACAGATGCCCTGATCCGGACAACTCTCGGAATGTCGTTTGAACGCCTGCCATCAGACGTGGTCGAAAAGACCAAGGACCTGGTGCTGGATCACCTGGGGGCTGCGATCTACGGATCGACGATGGAGTGGTGCCGCATGGTGCGCGCCACGGTCGACGACGACGGCACACGCCGGACAAGCACGCTCTACGGCGGAGGAAAAACCACAGCCCGGGGGGCCGCGCTGGTGAACGGAACGTCCGGCCACGCCATGGAGCTCGACGACACCCACGACGAATCGCTCAGCCATCCCGGCTCCGTGATCATGCCGGCCGCTTTTGCCGCAGCCGAGTCCGTGGGCGCCAACGGCGCCGACGTCATCGTTGCGATCATTGCCGGATACGAGGTCCAGTGCCGCATCGGCGCGGCGATCAGCAGCCGGCTCGTGAAGCGGGGATTTCACCCGACCGCACAGCTCGGTGTTTTCGGCGCCGCGGCCGCAGTCGCCCGGTTGATGCTGCTTTCGCCGCAGCAGACCCGATGCGCCCTTGGTATTGCCGGATCGATGGCCTCCGGCATCATGAAATTCACTCAGGATCCCGAGGGCACGATGGTCAAGCGGCTGCATGCCGGGCTTGCCGCCGAACATGGCCTGCTGGCTGCACAGCTTGCCGCAAAAGGCTTTACGGGGCCTCGCGAGATCATCGAAGGCGATTTTGGCTATGCCAAGACTTTTGCGCAGACCGACGACCTGTCGCGTATCACCGAGAATCTCGAGCAGCATTTCGAGGTGCTCGATATCAGCATCAAACTTTTTCCTTGCTGCCGGATGTTCCACGCCCTGATCGAAGCGATCGCAAAATGCCGGACGCGCGCCGGATTTTCCGCCGACCGTGTCGAGACGATCGAAGCGCTCGGCCCAGACAACATGATCGAGGGCCATCTGGAGCGGCGGCCGAGATCAACGATGGCGGCCCAATATAGCCTGCCCTACACGACCGCCGTCGCGGTGCTCGGCGATGCCGCCAATCCGGATTCGTTCATGGAGGCGGCGATGATGCGAGACGACGTTCTCGCCCTCGCCGACAAGGTCACGGCCCGGATCGATCCGAAATTGCAGGCGCTCTATCCGCGCAAATATGCCGCGCAAGTGAGATTTCACATGACCGACGGAACCGTTATCGAAGACACCGTGCTGGACTCGCGGGGCACGCCCGCCGTTCCGATTTCGCGTTCCGATGTCGAGGCAAAATTCCGTACCCTGACCTCCGGCCTGGCCTCAACAGTCAGGCAGCAACAGATTATCGCGGCCGTGACGTCGCTGGGCGAGGCACCGGATCTGTCCGAGCTCCTCTCGCTTTGCGGCACTCAGGAGGCGGCGATCGAGGGCTGACGCAAGGAGCGAGCCGGCAGCACGATTCAGACCGTCTCAGACGATCCGCGAATGCGGCTCTTCAGCCTGCCGCTTCCCAATCTGAAAAAGCCCGAGCGAACTCAAGCTTTGCCATAGAACAATGAGGACGATCAGCACAACGATCGACGTACTGATCGGTCGCGTCACGAATGTGAGCGGATCGCCGCCACTCAGGAGCAATGCCCGCCGAAAATTTTCCTCGAGCATCGGCCCCAAGATGAACCCCAGCATCAGCGGCGCCGGATCGAGCGTTAGCCTGAGAAAGATCCACCCGAAAAGACCGAAGACCGCGGTCGTGTAAATGTCCTCAAAGTTGTTGTTGACGGCGTAGGTGCCGACACAACAAAAGAAAAGGATCGAGGGAAACAGCACATTGTAGGGGATTCTGAGCACCGACAGCCAATAGCGCACCAGCGGCACGTTCAGGATCAGAAGAAAGCAATTTCCCAGCCACATGCTGGCAACAAGACCCCAGAACAGATCGGGATGCCCGGCGATCATGTTCGGACCGGGTTGAACGCCCTTGATGATGAAAGCCGCCATCATCAATGCCATCACCGGATTTTCGGGAATGCCGATGCTCATCAGCGGGATGAAGCTCGTGCGGGCCGCGGCCTCGTCGGCGGCCGCCGTGCTGGCAACGCCTTCGATGGCGCCCGTCCCAATCTCCTGCTTGTGCTTGCTGAACTTCTTGTCAACGGCATAAGCGGCGTATTGCGCGATCGAAGGCCCTCCACCTGGAATGATTCCCAAGGCAGACCCGACAAAACTGCCCCGCAACGCGCTCGGAATGATCCTCTTGAGCTCGGGCCAGGTCGGGATCAACTTGATGGCGCCGTTGAATGGCGTACGCTCCTCGCGGTCATCGAGGTTTTTGGTGATTTCCGCGATGCCGAAGCAACCGAGCGCGATGCTGACGAGGCCGACGCCATCCATCAGGAAGGTCAAGCCGCCGGTGAAGCGCTGTGCACCGCTGTTGACGTCGATCCCGATCTGGCCGAGCAGGACACCCAGGAAGCACATTGCAAGCCCGTCGACCAGGCTCCCGGTCGTCACAAAGCTCACGCACATGAACCCGAAAATCATCAACGCCGCGTAATCGGCAGGGCCGAACAGCAGCGAGAGTTCGCCAAGCGCGGGCGCAAAACAGGCCAGCACGATAACGGCGATCGTTCCTCCGATAAAATTCGACAGACCTGACGTGAACAATGCCAGGCCGGTCCTGCCCCCGAGCGTCATCTGATAACCGTCGATGCAGGCCAAGATGCTGCTACCGTGCGGAATCTTCATCGTGATGGCGCTGACGTTCTCCCCGTATTGCGCGCCGTAATAGATGCCGGCGAGCATCACCAGCGCGCCCTGAAGCGGGATCGAATAGGTGAGCGGCAGCAGCAGGCTGATGGTCGCAAGCGGTCCGATGCCGGGCAACAGGCCGATGAACGTACCGATGGTGCAGCCGATCGCGCAGAAAAGCAGATTTTGAGGCGTCAGCGCGTGCTCGAAGCCGAATGCGATATTGCTGAGAATATCCATCAATACAGCGGAATGGCCAGACCGAGGACATGATGGAAGAACAGCGCGATTCCGATCAGGCCGCCGGCAACCATGGCGTTACGGGTTACGGAGTAATGACGACCGGCCGTCGCCGCCAGGAAAACCAGCACGACAGTGCCGGCCAACATGTTGAAATATTTAGAAACCAGCGCAAAGCTCAACAGGCTGCCGACGATAATCGCGATATTGGTCACGTTCACGCGCAACGGAATCGGTTCCGACGCCAGCGATCGCACGATCGCTATCAGCGCAAGCACGCCCATCATCGAACTGACAATCAGCGGAAAAAGGCCGGGACCCGTTCGTGCGAGACTTCCCATCGAATAGCGCAGCGACGTTAGTCCGAACGCCAATGACAGCGCCAGAAGCAGGCACCCCTTCAGAAGATTTCGGTCCATTTTCGAAATTCTGGCAAAGCCCGGCTTCATGTTTGCTCTATGTCTGCTCCCGCGTGGGAGGTCTCGAACGGTGAAACCTTCGACGTGACGCTAGTCGAGCGGCTGCGCGAACTTCAGCCTGGACGGATCGGATTCAAGGTGTCCGATCCGGCCTCCCCGACAATGCGTCTGCGCAAGCTTTTCTTGGTTTTAATTGTCCGGACAATATCATGGCGTCAGCGCGCCTGCAAGCCGCGCCATTGCGCGGCCGCAAAGATCACGTTGTCTGCACGTCTTCGTCAACCGGCGCGAGTAGTCGCGCTTGCGCCGTTACGCCGCGGGGCAGACCCGCACCGGATCCCCCTTCAGGAAAGCAACGGCATCCTCGATAAGACCGCGGTACAGTGTGCCCAGCGCCTCCAGATTGCAGAGCATGATGTGCGGCGTCAGAACGACATTCTCCAGCCGCCGGAGCGCATGATCTCGGGGAAGCGGCTCGCGGTCATAGACGTCGAGCGCGGCGAAAATGTCGCCAGCCGAGAGTTTCTCGACCAGCGCTCTTTCGTCGACGAGCGGTCCACGCGCGGTATTGACCAGGATAGCGCCGCTTTTCATCTGCCCAAGCTCGGGACGCCCGACAATGCCACGGCTTCGATCCGACAAGACGAGATGAAGCGAGATCACATCCGATGTCGCGAACAACTCCTCCTTGGATACACGCTTCGCGCCTGATGCTGCCGCCGTCTCCTCGGTCATGTTTTGGCTCCAGGCCACGACTTTCATGCCGAGCACGTGGCCATAGCGCGCCACGATCGACCCGATCCGGCCAAGGCCCAAAATGCCGAGCGTCTTTCCGTGCAGCAGAATATTCGGCGGAATGCCCTGCTGGAAATGTCCGGCTCGCATCGAAGCATCAGCCGCCGGAATCTTCTTGGCGGCGGCCATGATCAGAGCGAGCGAGAGTTCGGCGGTCATCTCGCCAGCGAAGTCGAAGATCGTCGTGTAGCATACCGTGACGCCCTTCCGCTGCAGGGCTCTGACATCGATGTTGGTGGCGCGCGGTCCTGAAAATGCGAGCATTTTCAGGTTCGGCAGCTGATCAACCAGCGAACTCGGAAATGCCGTGCGATCGCGCATGGCGAGGATGATCTCAAACTGCTTCAAGTCCCGGGCCGCCTCGCTTTCGCTTTCGAAGGCTTTTGGGAAAAACACGGGCTCGGCGCCGAGCTTCTCCAGCGCGGACCAATCACCGCAGTCGCGAGCAACCTTAAGCCAGTCGTCCAAAACAGCTACCTTCATGATGTCTTATGACCTCTGCTGTGAGATGACATGGTGGACCCGACATTTCGCCACCGGCAGCGCCCTCAGGCGACGGCGCCGCGGCTTGTTGTTTTTTTCCCCGCGCTTTTTCAGCCAGCCCCTTCTTGGTCAGGCCTGCCGCCGCTCACGCGCCTCGGTCCGGTCAGCAATCCGCCGTCACCGCGAATGGTCGCGCCAGTGATCAGCGAGGCATCGTCCGACAGCAAAAAGCCTGCGATTTTCGCAATTTCCTCAGGCGCGCCCGGACGGCCGATCGGCCCCGCTACGCCGGCGAGCCGCGCTTCGGCCTCCGCGCCGGAGCCCCCGGCAGCCAGCGTCGCCGCCGTCCGCACCACGCCCGGGCAAACGCAATTGCAGCGCACTTTGCGGTCGGCGTAGTCATGGGCAAGCTGCAGGGTCAGCGCCTCCACCGCGGCCTTCGAGACCGCATAGGCATCGCAGCCCATCCCGCCCAGATGGGCATTGATGGACGACGTGTTGACGATCGAACCGCCGCCTCCAGCGATCATCTTCGGGATCGCGTGTTTGCAGAAGAAGACCGTTCCTTTCAAATTCACCGCCAGCGTGAAATCCCAGGTTCGTTCCTCCATGGTGACGATTGAACCCGAGCGGGTATTGACCGCAGCATTGTTGTAGAGGCCGTCGAGTCGACCGAAGCGGGACCACACCTGTTCGACCGCCGCGGCCACCTGCATCTCGCTCCGCGCGTCGCACACGATCGCCTCGAGCGCCCGGCCCTGGCATTTCGGGAGCAACTGTTCCACCGCCTGGGCCAGTAGGTCGGCCTTCCAGTCGACGATGGCAACCTGGGCTCCGGCTTCCAAAAACAAGCCAGCAGCCGCATGCCCGATGCCCCGCGCCCCGCCCGTGATCATCACGACTTTGCCGGCTAAGTTCACTCACTGCCCCATGCGACATCGAAATCCGAGGAAGACCACGTCAAGTTCTCAGTGATTGGCGAATCGGTGATGCTATAATCCGTCAAGCGACGAGAAATGTCTGGACATTATAACCACCGCCCGCGGTTTGCACCATGCAAAAAGGGCCTCATTGATTGACAACCACGAGGATTGTTCCGGCAATGCTTAGCGATGCACCGAGGAAGCACAAAACGATCCATCAGCGGGTAGCCGCGACGCTGCGGGATCGCATTGCCAAGGGGATCTATCCCGAAGACGAAATGATGCCGACCGAACTTTCGCTTTCGGCTGAATTTGACGTGAGCCGCCACACCATGCGCGAGGCGCTCAAGACTCTCGTGCTGGAGGGGCTCATCGAACGCAGCCCCGGTCGCGGCACCGTCATTTCATCACGATCGGCGCTTGAAGGCGCCTGGGGAATCAAATCCCTGGAAGAGCTGATCGGCGAATTTGTCGCAAGCGACGTCACCGTCATCTACAAGGGGCCGGTCCAGGCCAAAAAGCACATGCACGCCGCGAAAGTGTTCGGACTGCGTCGCACCGACACGCTGTTTCAACTCAAGCGCGTCATGGGACACAACCAGGCGCCGGCCGTGGTCAACACATTATATACGTTGATGAAATACGCGCGCCGCCTGCCTGAGGAGATGATCGGATACAAGCCGCTGATCGCGCTGATCGAGGAATATTGCAAGGTCCAGCCGACCCGGGCACGCCAGGTGGCCTCTGCGATGGGAGCGGATTCGACCGCTGCCAAGCTGCTGGGCGTTCGTGTCGGCACGCCGCTCTTGGTTTTGCGCCGTATCTTCCTGAACAGCGAAAACGAACCGCTGCAGTTGACCGAGTTGATCTGCCGACCAGATCGATATCAGCAGTCGGTCGATTTCATGCGAGCGAACAGTCTCGATCGCAGAAACGGCCGCTAAAGCGCGATGGCGGATCGGCGGCTGCCTAATCGCTATTTTGCATCCAGGACCTGGACAGATCGTCGCGATCATCGGGATGGGCGACAGCTATCAGTCTGCGTGCCCGCTCGTCGACCGTCCGGCCCCTGAGTTCGGCCACGCCGAATTCGGTCACCACAAAATCGGTGTCGGCGCGGGCCGCCGTGACGAATCCGCTCGATAATCGCGCCACAATGCGGCTTCGCCCGGCCGACGACACACGAGCCGGCAGGGCGACGATCGAGCGGCCGCGTTCGGATAGTTGGGTACCGCGCACGAAATCGGTCTGGCCACCGATGGTGCCGACATATTTTCCGTTTGCGATTTCGCTGTTGACCTGCCCGAACAGATCGATCTCGATGGCTGAGTTGATCGTGGTAAACGCGGTAAACTCGGCAATCACCCGCGGGTCGTGGGTATAGCCGACCGGATCGACGCGAAGGATGGCGCTGTTCTCCGCGAACCGCCGCAACCTTTCGGTGCCGAACAGACCACCGCACACACTAACGCCGCGGTTGCGTTTTTTCGTTGCATTGGTCACCACACCCGATTCGATCAGTCCGACCACGCCGTCGCCAAGTATTCCGGAATGGATACCGAGGTCGCGATGGTTCTGCAGATGCGACAAGATCGCATCCGGCAATGTGCCGATGCCGACCTGCAAGGTCGCACCGTTCTCGATCAAGGGCGCAACGTGTCTCGCGATCGCAATATCTTCTGCGGTCGGCGGGCGCGAAAGCACGTCGATCAGCGGCTTCGTCCCTTTGACCATGTAGTCGATGCGGTCGGCGGGCAACCGCTCGATGCAATTCGTCCAGGGCGCATCGGCATTGACTTCGGCAATCACCACCCGCGCGTTCCGAAGCGCATCCGGCAGATAACTGCAAACGGAGCCATAACTGTAATCGCCGGCGGCGTTGCAGGCGACCTGCAACAAAACGACGTCGATCTTGAACTCCCCAGTCCGCAGCATCGCGGCGAACTGGCTGAGATGGCAGGGAATGACCTTGAGCGCACCCGACTCCAGCAGCTTGCGGGTGTGCCCGACCGCGCCCAAGCCGATAAAATCGATGACATCGGATTGTGACGGCTCGAAGGTCTGCGCATAACTGCTGCCGAGGAACGCCGTGAAGCGGCCGATCCGCTCGCGCTGCGCGACCAATGCGCGCGTCAGCGTCTGCGGTTCGCTGGGTCCCTGCGACCAGATCACACAGTCGCCGCCGCGCACCAGCGACGGCAAATCCAACTGATCGAGATCAAGTTCAATCGGCATGAAGCTTGGCCGTTCCAGCATGACGCACGCTGGAAATGTACACAATGTCCGGACATTGTAAAACGACGGGTCGGAGGCTTCGGTCGGTTACGCCACCGGATCGGCCGGCGCCCAGCGATATATCACCCAATCGAGATCGCCGGAACGACACTCGTCAAAGACCAAGCGCAGCTGCAGGCCTGTCACGAGCCGCTCCTGTTGGCCGACGAAATCCGCAATCAGAAGCGGCCCTTCCTCCAGTTCCGCCGAAACCACGATGTAAGGCGCCGGCATTTCCGGGAAATATTGACGGTGAAAGACCGTCCAACTGCAGAGGCGACCGCGGCCCGAGAGTTTTTGCCATTCGGACTCCTCCGATCCGCAGCGGGGACAGCGCGGGCCCGGCGGAAAACGGACATGTCCGTTCATGCATCGCTGCAGTCGAAATTCGCGATGGCGAACGTATTGCCAGAACGGCTGCTCGTATACGCCGACGATTGGCTTCGGACGATTCAGCGTCATGGCGTCGCCCTGTAGATGATGCTGATCGCCTTGCCGGCGACATCGGAGATGTACTGCCCGAATTGATGTTTTAAGACCTGCCGCGCGCCGGCTTCACCGCGCAATTGACGCACCAACTCGACTTGGTGATTCCAGCCCTGCATATAGCTTTCGGACAAGTGACCACCGGAGGTGTTGACCGGAAGCCGACCGCCCGGCCCCAGGGTTCCGCCCGCCGCGAAACGGCCGAACTCGCCCGGCCTGAAGAAACCGAAGCCTTCGAGCGCAAAAACGACGTGCGGACTGAAGCTGTCGTAGATTCCGAGCACGTTCATATCCGATGGACCGGCGGCGGCCATCTCGTAGACTGCCGCCGCGGCCTGCTGATGACCTGAGTGATAGAAGTCGATCAGGCGCGGCCAGAGACTGGTCGCATCGGTATTCACATCGGAGCGACCGATGCCGCTGATCGTGACGAAGCTCCTGCCAAGCTTTTTTGCCCGCTCGGCCGTTGTCATCACAAGCGCGACTCCGCCATCATTGACCATGCAATAATCGAAAATGCGCAAGGGATCGCAGATATGCTTGGCGTTCAGGTAGGCTTGCAGATCGAGCTTCTCGCGCATGACCGCGTTCGGATGCAGTTGGGCAAAACGGCGTTGCGCCAGCGCGACCTCCGCTAGCTCCGCTTCCGTGAGCCCTCGGGTCTCCATATAACGCCGCGCCATCATCGCATAAAGCGCGCCTTGGGATGTCATGCCCCAGGGCGCGTAATAGACATAGGACAGAAACTGCTCGCCCCGCGCGGTCGGACCGCCATATTTCGTCCCGCCTGTGCGTTGGTCGTTGCCGTAAATTAGGGCCACGCAATCGGCAACGCCCGCATGTAGCGCCAGCGCGCCCTGCAGAACCGCGTTCACCGCATCGGCCTGGCTGCTCCATCTCGGATTGATGCCGAGGATTTCGCCGGCCCGTTCGCTGGAGAGCGTCGGGCCAACAATAAGTCCATCGACATCCTGCAGCTTAAGGCCGGCATCGGCAAGGGCTCGATGGAACGCTTGCGCCGCGTATCCGTACGAATCCTGATAGCGTTCGCCGCTCCTGGCTCTTGCATAATCAGCGGCATAGTCGGTGTCACCGACACCGACTATCGCAACATCGTTCCGCAATCGCTCAAGACGGGAGCGCTCAACCATCGTGGCTCACACCGCCCCGTTCATCACGTCGCGAAAACGCGGCGGACGTTTCTCCCGGCGGGCATTGCCGCCTTCCTTGGACTCCGCCGTCTGATAATAGAGCGCAAGCGCCTGATAACCCATGCTGGCAATGCCGCGGATCGATTCGCTGTCCGCATTCAGCGATCGTTTCGCGATCGCGATTGCGGTCGGCGAGCGGGCCGAAAGTTCCGCACACCAGCGGTCGACCTCGGCGTCGAGCTCGTCATCGGGAACGACGGTGTTGACGAGCCCCATGGCCATCGCCTCGCGCGCCGAATAGCGCCTGCACAGAAACCACATCTCGCGCGCTTTCTTTTCGCCGACGATGCGGGCGAGGAATGCTGTGCCGAAACCCGGATCGACCGACCCCATGCTGGGCCCCACCTGACCAAACACCGCGCTCTCCCCGGCAATGGTGAGATCGCAGATTGTCGCGATGACGTTCCCGCCACCGATCGCGTAGCCCCTGACCTTGGCGATGACCGGCTTCGGCACGTCGCGGATTGCGGTGTGAAGCAGTTCGACCGGAACGCCGACCGTGCCAAAACCGCCCTTTCGCTCGGCCTTCTTTTCGGTTGTGTCGCCCCCTGTCCCGAAAGCCCGCGTTCCTGCGCCGGTGAGCACGATCGCGCTGACCGTCGGATCCCAACCTGCGGTGAGCACGGCGTCGATGACCTCGCCATAGGTATGCGAACGATACGCATTCATGACCTGAGGCCTGTTGACGGTGATGGTCACCGTCGCATCTTTTTTCTCGAAGAGAATGTCTTCATATGTCTTCACCGTGCTTCTCCTGACGTAAGATGAGCAACGCCTGCGCCGCCTGTCGCCCGGGCGCTTGCAAATGTCCGTACATTACACTAATTTACATCGTCAAGCCAGTATCGGAGAACAATCGTGAGTTACCGGACAATCGAGATCACCAAGGAAGGACCGGCCGCGATCGTCCTGTTGAACCGGCCAGAGAAGCGTAACGCCATCAATTTCGACATGATGCATGAGCTGGAGGACGGCCTCGCCGCTTTGAACGCTGACACGGACGTCTCTGGCGTGATCATCACGGGTGGAGACAGCGTCTTTTCGGCAGGCGTCGACCTCAACACCGCGAAGGAACTTGGTTCGCCCCGGAAGTTCACCGATTACATGAGCCACTGGCGCCGGCTGAACAAGAGCCTCGAGGAGCACAACAAACCGATCATCGCCGCCATCGAAGGCTACTGCTTCACCGGCGGCCTCGAATTCGCCCTCGCCTGCGACCTGCGCATCGCCTCCAAGGGCGCAAGCTTCGCAATCACCAGTTCGAAAATCGGCACGGTCGCCGGCGCGGGCGGGACCCAGCGCCTGCCCCGGATCATCGGGCTGTCCAACGCGCTGGAAATGATGTTTTCGGCCGATCCGTTCGATGCCGATTATGCCTACCGCGTCGGGCTGATCAACAAGCTCGTGGCCAACGGACAGGCGCTTTCGGAAGCGAAGAAACTGGCGAGCCTTTATGCCTCGCGCGCGCCGCTCAGCCTGCGCTTCGTGAAACGCGCGGTCTATGCGGGGATGCAGATGCCGCTCGCCGAAGCCATTGAGTTCGAGGGCTTCATGGTCAACACCATTTATAACACCAGCGACAAGCTCGAGGGGATCACATCGTTCCTCGAGAAACGCCCCGCCAAATTCCGGGGCGAATGAGCATGCACAGGCGCAACGCGGTCGTCATTGGCGGAGCTCAGGGCATTGGTTTCGCAATCGCGCAACTTCTTGCCAAGGACTGCGACACCCTCAGCATCATCGACATCGACAAGGAGGCGGCCGAGCGGGCCGCGGACAGGATATCCGCGACCCCAAAGGCGAAGCTGCTCTTCCTCGGCGTCGACATCACGAAACGAGAGGCCGTCGCCGCGGCTCGCGAACAGATCGTTGCCGCGCTCGGCGTGCCGTCGATCCTGATCAATTCGGCCGCTCTGACCGACGACAAGCTGTTTCTGGATTCGACGCCGGATGACTGGGAGCGCGTGCTGCGCGTCGGGCTGTACGGCTCGATGAATGTGCTGCACGAGTTCCTGCCGGGAATGGTCGGCAATGGCTACGGCCGCGTCGTTTGCCTGGCATCGGACAGCTACAAGCTAGGGCAGGCCCGTCTTTCTTATTATGCCGCCGCCAAAGGCGGCGTCGTCGCCTTGGTCAAGTCGCTTGCCCAGGAGTTGGGGCGTTCCGGCGTCACGCTCAATGTCGTCTCTCCAGGCGCGACGAACACGGACGCGCGGCAGGCGCGCGAAACCAAGATGCGACAGGAGATGGGCCCGGAAAAATATGAACGCCGGCAGAAGGCGGTCCTGAAACTTTACCCGACGGGCCGACTTGGCGAACCGCACGACATCGCCGCGGCCGTCCGCTTCCTGACGTCCGATGACGCCTCGTGGATCACGGGTCAGGTCCTGAGCGTGAACGGCGGATTTACTATGGCGTGATGCGAGCGCTGTGATGGACTTCGAACTGAGCTCCGACCAGAAATTGCTGGTTGAATCATGCCAGCGAATGGTGTCGCGCAGCATCCAGCCCATTCTCGACCGCGAACCGCAGGACAAACCGCTCTCGAAAGCGGCGGCGCATGAGATCATGGGCCATTGCGTGAATTTGGGACTGAGTTCCGCCCGCATTCCGGAGAATCTCGGCGGCTCGGGGATGCGTGTTCTCGACTACGGGCTGCTGTGCGAACAGCTTCCGCCGGCCGCTTTGTTTGTCGTGTTTCCCCAGGAGACCACAGCGACGCGGATCGCGTTCGGCAGCACCGACGACCAAAAGGAACGATTTCTGCCGGATCTGATCGGGGGCCGTCGTATTACGTGCACGGCAGCGACGGAGCCCGGCGTCGGCTCCGAGCCGCGCGGCATCAAAACCTCCGCCCGCGAGGATGGCGACAAGATCGTCATCACCGGGCGGAAGATGTGGATCTCGAACGCAACGATCAGCGACGTCGTCAATGTCACCTGCCGGATGAATCGCAACGGCAAATCCGAACTGGTCCGCATCCTGGTGGAGAAGGACAAGTCGGATTTCGAGGCGGTCGAGATTGCCGTGACCGGGATGCAGCAATCCCATCTGGGAGAGATCGTTTTTCAGGACTGTCGTGTCGACCGCGACAATGTTCTGGCAGGCGACAACGATGTGGCCAGGATCCTGACCCTGACCTGGCTGGCCAACCGGCCCATCATCGGGCTCTGCGCCGTTCACTTGGCCGAGCGGGCTTTTCAAATGGCGAAGGCTTTCGCAAAGGATCGCGTCCAGTTTGGCAAGCGTATCGCCGCCTTCCAATTGATCCAGGAAAGGCTCGCTGACATCGAAACGGCAATCGTGACAAGCCGGCTGCTGTGTTATCACGCGCTTGCGGCGATGGACCGCGGCGAGCGCGCCAATGGGGTTTCGGCGATGGCCAAACGCTATGCCGTCTCCGCCTGCAGCGAGGCCATCAGTCTCGCAATGCGGCTGCACGGATCGATGGGATTAAGCCGCGAACTAGGCCTCGAGCGTTTGTACCGCGACGTCAGCATGCTCTCCATTCCGGACGGCACCCCGGAAATCCTGACGCTGATTCAGGGACGGGAAATCACCGGCCACGACGCCTTTCGGAGTTAGCCATCGCTCGCCGCCGAGACGGAGATGCGCGAGGCAAATTCGGCTCGGACGTTATTGTCGGTCGAGCCGAGCCGTCCCAGCACGCGGCCGACAGGCGTGGGAGTCCCGGACAGCCGAAAGGGCTGAGAAAACACAATCCACCTATCGCCTTCCGGCGTCGCGCATTCGACCAACAGATTGCGGGCCGCAGTTTGCGGATTGTTAAAAACCTCGGTGGCCGTCAAAATCGGCTGCCCGCGCAGATCGCCCGGCAGCGACGCAATGATGTCCTCGCGAGTGAGCCGCGCGAGGACTTCGCGCGCATCGCCACCTGACTGGCCGAACACGCTTAGAATTTCGCTTTCGTGCCCTTCGATCGCGACATAACCGTCGGCCGCCTGAAAAACCTGAGGTCGTGGTGACCGTCGACTGTTCCATTCGAGTTGTGTGGCCCAGACCGTCACGTCTTGCATCGAGAGATCGAAATGACAGGCGATACCGGTGCGATCACGCAGCTCGAGTCCGGCGCCGATGGCGAGAAACCCGAACTGGCCGCCGAAATTATCGGATGCGGAGATGCCTGTCTTCGTCGCTTTGCCCTCGGCGCGGGTGATGTCCATCAATCCCGACATGGCCTGGATCACCGTGTCGAGCGCCGGACGGCCGGGATAGGCCGAATCGGCGCCAAATCCGTTGACGCTGCAGTAAATCAAACGCGGATGCCGGCCACGCAGTGTCGCACTGCCGAAACCGAGCTTTGCGAGGGACCCAGGTTTCAGATTTTCCAGAAGGACGTCTGCGGTCTCCAGAATTTGATGCAGAAGATCGCAATCACCTTCGGATCGCAAATCAAGGACGACACCGCGCTTGTCGGTGTTGCTGATGGCGAAGATAAAGGCTTCACCATCCTCGCGAAACGGGGTCGCCTGCCGAAGCACGTCGCCGGTCGGGGGCTCCACCTTAATGACGTCGGCTCCCAGGGCGCCCAGGACGCGCGAAGCCAATGGCGCGACGGTGTACTGCCCGATCTCAACAACCCGGACTCCATCAAAGGGCCGCGCGCCTGCCGGCTTCGTCCCTGCCAACGGGCGTTTGAAATCCGATGCAAGAGCCCGGAGCTGATCGGCGAAATCGTTACTGGATCCCCGCGCTGGAATGGCGGCCGCCGAACGTCCCGTGACAGGATCCGCACGCAGGGGCGACCGCGCGAACATCAGATCCCGGCCGCTCGTCGGATCGTGGAGGGTGTGCAACATGTCGCGGTGACGGACATTGGCGTCCTCGGATAGCCGATCAACCGTCACGATGCGGCCGCAGGGAATTCCGATCTCGATCATGCGCCGCTCGCATTCATCGAGCGTTTTGCGGCCAACCCAGTTTTGGACGGCGGCATCCAGCGCAGGAAAATTATCCAAACGCGCCGACGAGGTGGCGAATCGCGGATCCGACGCCAGTTCCGGTGTCTTCATCACGGCGCAGATTTCCTTCCAGTGCCTGTCCGTCACGGCACACATCAGGAAGGTTCCGTCGGTCGCCTCGAACGTGCCCCACGGCCCATATAGCGGGTGGCGATTACCTGAGCGCTGGGTCGGCTTGTTCAACAGGAACAGCGGCAGGAAATTGAGCAATGCGCTGACGCCGATATCGTAGAGCGCAACCTCCACCCGTTCGCCGGTGCCGTATAATCGCTTCATCCGAAGCGCGGCCACGATGGCGCCAGCCGCATAGACCCCCGCATGCATGTCGATGAGGGGCGTGCCAAGCACGGACGGCGCCTCGTCCACCCGTCCGGTCGTGTCGATGATCCCTGCGATCGCTTCTACGAGCCCTTCGGAAAGCGGCTGGCCCGCAAGCGGACCGCTATGGCCGAACGCCGTCACGTCGCAGACAATCTGTTGCGGCAAGTGATGCTTCCAGAACGAGAGCGTATCCGCATCGATGTCGGTCGAAAGCAGGATGATATCCGCGCTGCGGATCAAAGTTTGCAGGGATGACGGGTCTTTCGCCGTATCGAACACGACGCTTCTTTTACCGCTCATTGTCAGCGGCCTGTTCTGCCACTTGCCATCGACGGTGCTTTCAGCCGGCTCGATCACCACGACGTCGGCGCCGAGTTGCGACAGCAGGCTGCCGGTCGCTCCGACGGCCACGCGGCTTCCCAGTTCGACGACGAGCGGAGAATCCAGAAACGTCTCAGAAGAATTCACAATAGCTGTCCTGCCGAGTCAAAAAGGCTCGCTCCAAATGTCGATATTATATTGTCCGTACATTTGCAAGGCGCGAGCGGTGTCGTGGCTCCGAGCAGCCCGAACAGGGGGACCGGCGCCAGCGCTATGTCCTGGTGGGCGTGGGCATCAGCGCGATCAGGTTCTGCGCCAACCCGCCGTCGATCGGAAGATTGATCCCGTTGACGTAACGCGCCGCGTCGGAAGCAAGAAACACCACGACATCGGCGACATCCGATGGCTCCCCGAGCCGCCCGAGAGGCACCATTCGTTCGCGGGCTCGGCGCAAGGCGTCGTCGCCATACGCGATTTCGTGAATCGGCGTCACGATCATGCCCGGGCTGATCGCATTGCACCTTATTCCACGAGGTCCCCACTCGACCGCCGTGAGCTTGGTGAGGCCGAGAAGCCCCGCCTTTGACGGCGAATAAGCGCCGCGATCCGGCTGCCCGAAGGATGCGCTGATGGACGCCACATTGACGATCACGCCTCTTGCCAAAGCCAGCATTCGCCGTCCGACCGTCTGGGTACATTGAAAAGCGCCGGTCAAATTGGTCGCGATTTCGCGGTCCCAATTCGCCCGCGGCAAATCCTCGAGCGGCACGCGGTGTCGGGTCGCGGCGTTGTTCACCAACAGATAGGGCGGACCGAACGTCTCTTCCGCTTCCTCCGTCGCCGCGAGAACACTGTCCTCCGCCGCAACATCGCATCGTGTGGCGACGCACACCCTGCCGGACGGATCCAGCTCGCGGGCCGCGTGCGCAACCGACTCGCCGTCACTGTCCCAGAGAGCCACTGCGTAACCCGCCGCGATCAGACGCTCTCCGATGCGCCTGCCGATTCCGCCCGCGGCGCCGGTGACAATCGCCAGATTTGGCCGCGTTGTTTCCGCCATTCAGATGCCCTTCGGGAGTCGGGAGCCGTCGCCATCGCTGACGTATGGCAATTGTCCGGACAACGCAAGCAACGCACAGAGGCTTTTTAAGCCGAAAATCGCCGCCGGAATCATGGCGTTGCGCAAGTCATCGCATGTGACCTGGCTCATCGCAGCCTTGCTGAATCCGCCAAGCAAAACAGCGCGGGATAATGACATTGTAAATGTCCGAACATTTTGCTAGGTTGTATTGTTTAAAAGGTGCGGGAGAATTTCGCCGCGAACACGACCGCACCAAAACGGCAACGGCAAGTCGAGGGCTTTGAAATGACCGCAACCAAGAGCAAGCGGCATCAGGGGTGGAGCGGTCGTCGCAGCATTTTCCGGATTTTTACGATAGCAACGACGCTCGCACTGTCCGGGCTGGCACCGGCTCCTTTTGACGCGCATGCGGCGGAGCTGGAAAAGCCAAGGCTCAGTATCGTAACTGGGGGCACATCGAGCCAAATATTCTTTCTGATTCCCGCCCTAGCGCGCCAGCTCGGCTATTTCAAGGACGAGGGCCTGAACATCGAATGGTTTGATGCAGGTTCTGGAGCAAAAGGCGCGCAGGCCCTGCTTGGCGGAACTGCGGATTTTACCGTTGGCTCCTATGAGCACGCGATCCAATTGAGGGCCAAGGGTCAACCCTTGACATCGATCGTTGTTTTCAACGAGAGCGCGGCGAACGTCTTTGGCGTCTCAAAGCAACGGGCAGCGAAGATGAAGGACGGCAGACTCGATTTGAATGGGGCGCAGATCGGCGTCACCTCGCCGGGCTCTTCAACTCACATGTTTGCGACTTTGGTCACTCGCAGTTTCGGACTGCAGGCCAATGATGTTTCTTATATCGGCGTCGGCACATCCGCCGGTGCGGTCGCCGCCTTTCGTGCCGGCAAGATCGACGCCATGTCAAACACCGATCCCATCATCAACGAGTTGGTGGGAACCGGCGACATGATCATCATTGCCGATAGTCGAAAACTGGAAGATTCGAAAAAGTACTACGAAGGTCCCTACGTTTCGGGCTGTCTGTACACGAGCGCGGACTTCATCGAAAAATATCCCCACACCGCACAGGCCATCGCAAATGCGATTGTTCGCGTTTTCAGATGGCTCAGAACTGCCGACGCAGAGAAAATCATGAGCGTGCTGCCTCCGGAATATATTGGGCCAGACCGCGATCTGTACAAGCGCTCTATCGAGAGCAACATCGGGTCATGGTCGAAAACCGGATTGATCAGTCCCGAAGCAGCCAAGACGGTCCAGTTCAATGTCGCACGTTTCGATCCATCGATCGGCGCAGACAAAGTGGATCTTTCGACAACCTACACTAACCGATTTGTCGAGAGCGCATTGAAGGCCTTCCCATGAGCGATCGCTCCTGATGGCGATCCGTAAGCGCATATCTTTTGGGAGTAGCGTGTTTGTAGATGACGACGCCGATTCTGTTCCAACCCCTGACCATCAAGCAGGTAACCTTTCCCAATCGCATCATGGTTTCGCCAATGGGGCAGTGCTCCGCGGTGGACGGTTGCGCGACGGACTGGCATTTGATGCATCTCGGCACGATGGCCATTTCCGGCGCCGGCGCGGTTTGCATCGAAGCCGCGGCGATCAGTCCGGAGGGCCGCAACACACCGGTCGATCTCGGACTCTGGGGCGACAGGCAGGCGGAGGCCCTAAAGCCCGCCATTGCGTTTTGCCGGGCGAATTCGAATGCCAGACTCGGCATCCAGCTATGGCATGTCGGTCGAAAAGGGTCGGTCCGCCCGGCTTGGGAGCGAAACACGCCAATTCCGAAGGCCGAGGGCGGCTGGGATGTCTATGGGCCGTCCGCAGAACCCTATGCGGAGCGCTGGACACCAATCGCGATCGACCACGCCTACATCGAAAAGCTTATCGCCGACTATATGGCGGCGACCAGGCGCGCGACTGCGCTTGATCTCGACTTTCTCGAAATCCATGCCGCCCATGGCTATCTGCTCCACAACTTCCTGTCGCCCCTGGTCAACAAGCGCTCTGATGCGTATGGCGGCACGCTCCAAGGTCGCATGCGCCTGGTTCTGGAGGTCGCAAGAGCGGTCCGCAAGGCGTGGCCTCAAACCAAGCCCTTGGGCATCAGATTGTCATGCACCGATTGGGTCGCCGGCGGCTGGTCCCTGGATGACACCATCGTCCTTGCCCGCGAGCTCAAGACGATTGGATTTGATTACATCACCGCATCCAGTGGCGGCTCCGTTCCCGAACAGGACATCAGGATCGAGCCAGGCTATCAGGTCCCGTTTGCGGAAGCGGTCAAAAAGCAGGCTGCAATCACGACCGTCGCTGTCGGTCTGATCACCGAGGCCAAACAGGCGGAGCGTATCCTCGTCGACGGCAAAGCAGACATCATCGCCCTGGCCCGCGGCATGATCTACAATCCGCGCTGGCCCTGGCACGCCGCGATCGAACTTGGGGTCGAGCCGGCTTTTCCCGTTCAATACGAACGGGCTCATCCGGCCATGCGAAGTACAGACTTCCTCAAGGCCAAGCGCGACTGAGAACAGAATTCACGATGCAAAATCATGACGCGATATCATGATGCGATCCTTCCTCATCGCATCATCATGATTCAGCCGGCCGCGATCACGCTACGACCTCGGTCAGAGGCCATTGTAAATGTCCGAACATTTCGTTAGGATGCTCCGGAGCTCGTGATGGGAGCACGGAGATGCGGGGCAGGATTAGTCGTCTGTGGATGCTGGCTGCGGTGCTGACCGCCTGGGGGTCCAGCCAAGGCCTGACGGCAGAAGTCGAAAAGAAAAAGCTGACAATGGCGATCGCTGGGACATCGACGCAGATCTATTTCCTGGCCATCAACGTCGCGAAAGCACACAACTACTTCAAGGATGAAGGACTTGACGTCGAAACCGTTGACTTTGCCGGCGGCGCCAAGGCGCTCGAAGCGATGATCGGCGGCAGCGCCGACATCGACGCGGGCTCGTACGAACATACCTTTCAAATGCAGGTCAAGGGCCAGAACGTTCAGTGTATCGCCCAATACGGCCGGTCGGTCGGAACGGTGCTGGCGATTGCCGCGTCAAAAGCGGACAGCTTCAAGTCGATCAGAGACCTCAAAGGCATGACCGTCGGTGTCTCAGCACCGGGTTTTTCGTCGACGCATATTTTTCTGAATCTTGTTCTGGCAAAGAATGGGATGAAACCCTCCGATGTAAACGTCGTCGGCGTCGGCAACGGTCCCCTCGCATTTGCGGCTATCCAAAACGGAAAGATCGATGCACTGTCGAGCGTCGATCCCGTCATATCGATGTTGACGGCACAGAATTTGATCAAGGTCATTGTCGACAGCCGGACCGATGAAGGACTGAATCAAGCCTACGGTGGTGATTTTCCCGCCGGCTGCTTGCTGGCGACGAACAAATTCATCAAGGAAAATCCGGCAACGGTGCAAGCATTGGCGAACGCCGTCGTGCGATCCCTGAAATTCATCCACAGCGCCGGTCCTGATCAAATCATGGCCATTCTGCCGCCAAACATCGTCGGTTCGGATCCGGAGCTTTATCGGGCGGCTTTGGAGAAGAATATCAACACAGTGGCGTCCGACGGCCTCATCAGAGAAGAATTCGCGAAAAACACCTTGAGGGTCGTGGGAGAGGCAGATCCAGCGGTCGGTCAGGCGAACATTGACCTTAGCGCAACATACACCAACGAATTCACGAAGCGTGCATTGGAGAATGCCAGATGAGCGGGCGTGGGCGGGCGGCCGGAATGACCGCCCCGCCCTGCAGCGATCAGCACTCTTGATCAGACCTTCGTCGGCCGCAATCCAGCTTTCGCATCTTCGGAGATACTTCCGTCACGCCGACGACGGCTCGGCGCGCAGCGGGCGCTCATTCGGACAACCTCAGACCCGGACGAAAACATCGCTGCAGCTTCGGCCCAGGACTTGGTCCTCCGCGGGAGGCGACAACATCTCGAAACAGTATGTCGCAACGAGTGAACCGCAATGAAAAACGACGGCAACCGATTTGTTGTCACCGGGGCGGCCAGCCTGGTCGGTTCACATATCGCAGGACAACTGCTCGCCGCTGGAGCGAATGAGGTCGTCCTCTTCGACAATTTCTCATTGGCCTCGCAAGATGCGGTCGCTTTTCTGCTCGATGACATATACCGCACCGTCCAACAGGGCCGCCTTCAAGTTCGCACCGGGTCTCGCGTTCGACATCTCCAAAGCGGAACGATTGATCGGCTGGCGGCCCAAGTTTACGATGGAGGACGGCGTAAAAGCACTTACCGCATGGGCCGATCAGGTCCGACAACCAGCGCACGCTTATGCCTCTTGAACTGCCGCCGCAGCGGCAGACAGATGAAGCCGATAACTTGCTGTTTTCCAGCGGATTGTTATGTTTCGAACACACAACCGAATAAACTGACAAGGGAGGCGGGGAATGCTGAATCAATTCACGTCACAGTTCTTCGGCTTTTCGCTCGCGATTGTTGCATCGTTGGCCTCAACCAGTGTCGGCGCACAGGAGCCAACGCGCATGGTTGTCGGATTCCCGGGCGGGCAGCTCGGTGACGTTTTGAAGCGAGCCTTCATCCCGTGGGAGCGCGACAACAATATCAAGATCGATTGGGTTGTCGGCACCTCCACTGAACTTGTTTCGAAGGTCGCCGCCGCCAAGGACAATCCCGAATTCGACGTCAACTTCGGCGACGAATTGTCCGCGTTTTCCGCTTCGTCGCGCGGCCTGCTCTCGCGCATCGATGAATCGATCGTCACGAACTACAAAGACGTGGTGCCACGTGCCCGCAGCGACACGAATGACGCTGTCGGATATGGCACATTCTCGGCGGCCTTATTTTACAACCCGGCCGAGTTCGAAAAGCGCGGCTGGACACCGCCCAAGGTCTGGAAGGATCTGCTTCGGCCGGAATTTTGCAAAGTCACGAGCTGGTTCCACGTGAATGTCAGCTACGGGGCGGCCGCGCTGATCATGCTGGCCGGCGGCGATCCCGCCCAGGTCGAGAGCAAGGCCATTCCGCTGGTGATTGCGAACAAGAACTGCATCACGGTGTTTGAGACCTCGCCACCGAAGCTGGAAGAGAAAGTCCAGCTCGGCGACTATTTGCTCGGCAACATTCCTATGCAGCGCGCGCAGGCATTGATCGACAAGGGCGTGCCAATCAAGGTCTTGATTCCCGAAGACGGTGTTCCGGCGGCTTTTGCCACAGCCTCGGTCGTGAAAAATGACGCGAAGCCTGAGCGGATGAAGCTTGGGCAGCGGTTCATCAATAATCTGCTCGATGCCGGAGTCCAGAAAGCGGTGCTCGAGACGATGTATTATGGTCCATCCAATCAGAAGGTGACCATTTCCAGGGAGTTGGTCGCACGCGGAGTGTTGGACGCGGATGCTATCAAGCGGATGGTGAATGTGTCTCCGAAAGAGGTTGCAGAATTTCGCCAGCAATGGGCCCGGACGCTTGACCGCGGCATGGCTCGGTAACGCAGCGTGCCGTCCTTTTTGAGCATCCAATCCGTCACGAAATCTTACGGCGATACCACGGTCGTCGACAATTTGAACCTCGATGTTGACAAGGGCGAGTTCGTCTCGATCCTGGGATCGTCCGGATGCGGCAAGACGACGCTTTTGCGCATGATCGCCGGGATTGTCGAGCCGAATTCCGGCGCCATATTTCTCGATCAGAAGCAGATAGACAATGTTCCGAGCCACCGCCGCGAAGCGGCAATGGTCTTCCAGAACTACGCACTGTTTCCACATATGACCGTATTCGAAAACGTCGCTTTTGGCCTTCGCCGGCGAAAAGTGGCGAAGTCCGAAATTGTCGCTCGCGTCGAGGAGGCGCTTGAGCTTGTCGAGTTGCACGCGGCGCGAGGCCGCTACCCCTCCGAACTCTCTGGTGGACAGCAACAGCGTGTCGCCATGGCGCGCGCGGTGGTCCTGAAGCCAAAGCTTCTCTTGCTCGATGAGCCCCTCAGCAATCTCGACGCGCGATTGCGAAAGCAACTCCGTCTTGAATTCCTGAAGATTCACCGGGCTGCCGGAATTACGACGTTATTCGTGACTCACGACCTGGAAGAGGCCTTCAGCGTTTCGGATCGGGTCGCAATTCTAAATCGTGGCCGCGTCGAGCAGTTCGGCCCGCCGAGCGATTTGTTCTGGCGGCCCAAGACACAGTACGTCGCCAATTTCATTGGGCACTCCAACATTGTGCAAGGCCGGCTGTGTCGTACCGAAGCGGGGGAGCACATTGAGATCGGAGATCGCCGCATTAAAGTTCCGGCGGGGCTTACCCCTGGCGGGAGGGCCCGCTTTGCAATACCCTCCCATCTCATCACGCTGACTGAAGAGCCTGCTGCAGGGTTCGACAACTCGATGGCCGGCGTCCTCAGGGACGTCATTTACCTCGGACATTCAATGCAGCTCTTCGTGCATCTCGGCGAGCTGGCCTTGTTCTGCGAACTTCCTGCGAACCCGGTGGCCCTGGGCTTCAAGGACGGTGATCACATTTTTGCCAGCTGGCGCAGCAACGAAATGATCCCGTTGCCGGATGAGGAAGCGGCCCGTGGCTAGAGCGCTTTCGGACGACGTGGGTACTCCTTCGCGTGGAGGAAACATGCCCAAGTCCCGACAGCGCCTTTCGGGCCTCTCTGTGCCGTACCTGCTGACGCTTCCAGCTGTCACATTCATCGCGATTTTCTTCATCGTTCCGATTTACGCGTTGATCAGAACGACCTTCTTGACGAGCGGCGGCGACTTCACACTCGCGCTCTACAAAGCGGTGCTATCGGATTCCTACAGTTGGTGGCTGCTGTGGCGGACGTTCTGGATCAGCGCGGTCGTCACCTTGATCTGCTTCATATTGGCATTTCCGGTGGCGGTGTTCGTGCGGCAGCTATCGGCCGGCTGGCAGGCGCTTGTCGTATTTCTGCTGCTGTCACCTCTGCTGACAAGCGTGGTCGTTCGCACCCTTGGTTGGGTCGTCTTGCTCGGACCGCGAGGTCTCGTCAATGAAGCGCTGGCGCAGCTCGGGTACAGCCCTCTGCCCCTGATGTATAATGACTTCGCGATCATCATCGGGCTGGTCCACGTATTCATGGGCTACATGGTCCTGGCGATGCTGACGTCTGTGGGGAAAATCGACGAAAACCTGCTGCTCGCAGCCAACAACCTCGGCGCGCCGCAGCCTGTCGCGGTGATGCTGGTCATTCTTCCGTTGTCTCTGCCCGGAGCAATTGCGGGATCGTTGCTGGTTTTTTCGATGGCGGCCAGCGCCTACGCGACGCCGCTCCTGCTTGGCGGAACCGGATCCCGGGTCACCGCGATCGAAATCTACGATCTGGCGATCACCTATTTGCAGTGGCCGGAGGCGGCGGCCTATGCGTGCCTCCTCTTCATTCTGATCGCGACCACGGTTGCAACCGGGACTTTCGTCGCCGAATCGGGGCGCCGAAAGATCATCTTCAAATGAACCGGCGCAACACCGGATTTGTATGGTTTCTGGGCGCGTGGACAGCGCTGACTGTGCTGTTCGTGCTGCTGCCGCTGCTCGTGCTGCTCGCGGTGTCCCTGACCTCACGCAATTATATCAGCCTGCCGACCGACGGCTTTTCGTTGCGTTGGTACCGGCAGCTTCTCGGCTCCGGATTCATGACACCGGCCTGGAACAGCGTTGTCCTTGCGGCCGAGGCGGCGACGACCACGGTCGCCCTTGGAACATTGGCCGCGCTCGCGATCTCGAAATGGCGATTTCCGCTGCGAACCCAAATTCGATTCATCATCACTTCACCTGTCTTTGTCCCGACCATTTTGCTGGGATTGGCCATCTTGGTGTTCTTCGCCTCCTTTGGATGGACGGCGCCATCGGCGCGATTATACGTCGCGCATACCGTGCTGACCTTGCCCTACGCGATCCGGACGGTCGGAGCCGCCCTTGTGGGGATCGACGTCAATCAACAGTTCGCCGCGCAAAATCTCGGCGCCACTCCACTCGCCGTGTTCCGGTTGATTACGCTGCCGCAGATCAGAGCTGGCATTTTTGCCGCGACTTTATTTGCTTTTATTGTCTCGTTCGACAATGTCGCGGTTTCCGTGTTCCTGACCGCGCCGTCTTACAACACACTGCCGGTGAAATTGCTTGAATTTACGTCGACGGAAAACGATCCATCGTCGGCGGCATTGTCGGTCGTCCTGATCGTCGCATCCTTGGCGATGGTAGCTGTGGCCGAGCGGATCGTCGGCATCCGGCAACTCATGTCGTGAGCGTCGGCTTCGCGGGTGGACGACGGATTCCGCGCGCGACCGATCAAATCATTCGAGAAGAGCCGGTGCCCCTTGATGGCTCGACGCCGTCGAGCACGTCCATTATTGAAACCGAGACCGGCCGCACCGCTCAGATCTCGCCAAAATGCAGGCGGCGATATTGCGCCGACGGAAACCCGGCAATCGGGATGTCCAACAGCATGGGTCTTGGATTGGCGACATAGTCGCGAACATCGCGGGACAGATCCGGACCAGGCGACACGCTACGGCCTTCGATTCCAAAGGCGCGGGCGACCGCGGCAAGATCGGTGCGACCGAAGATCGATTCGGCCGGGTCGTACCCCTTGGCCTTCAACATGTGGACTTCGGAGCTGTAGGCGCCGTCGTTGAGCGCACAGATCAAAAGCTTGATCCCCTGCCGGCTCATCAACTCCAGCTCCTGGATGTGCATCAGCAGGCTGCCGTCACCCTGAAACAGGACAACCTTGCCGTCGCCGCGCGCGGCGGCAACACCGATCGCTGTCGTCAAGGCCTGCCCGATCGTGCCGAAATCGGTCACCATGAAATAGTTTGTCGGCAACCGGCCTTTGAGGTGGGTGGCGACGAAGTTGAAGCAATGGCCGCTTCCGGCCACCACGGCCCAATCCTTGGGAATCAGGCCGTCGATCTCGACGAGCGCCCTGCGCGGATCAAAAATCCCGACTTCTTCCGGATACTGCTTGGTGTCGGGCATGTCTGCGGCGAGCCGCGCCCGAAGCTCTTCGCTGTGATAACCGCTCGACCTCAAGCCGCGTTTCTTGAGCTCCTCGTTAATGGCGACGATACCGGCACGCGCATCGGCTGCCATATGAATGTCTGCGGTCCGCAGCCCCTGCCACAGGCCCTGCGGAGAGCTGTCGATCTGGACGACCTTGGCGTTCGGATAGAGATAGCCACCTTCCGTGGTGTAATGGCCGAGAGAAGCGCCAACGGCGACCACAAGATCGGCTTCGGAAAACAATTCCCGCGCTAGATTTGATGAGAATGCGCCCGCTACGCCGATCGAATAGGGCTCGCCGTCGAAAAGCCCTTTGGCCGGAAGGCTGGTTGCAAGGAGAGCGCCGCATGTGAGAGCGAGCTTCCTGATTTCGTCTGCGGCCGCCGCGCGCACGGCGCCCCGACCCGCGATGATGATCGGCTGCCTCGCTTCCGCGACGAGAGCAGCCACCTCGTCCACAATCGACGGGTCCGGCAGCATCCGCTGCGGCTTTGGCAGCGCATCGCGCGAAGTCACATAATCGCCCATCAGGCCGAATTTCTGTCGCTGCAGATCGGCGGGAACGCTGAGTACGACGGGAATGCGTTCCTTGCGTGCGAGGTAAAACGCTTCTTTGACGTCATCGAGCACGCGCTCGATGCGCCGCATTGGCCGAAAGCCCGCACCTGTTGCGACCGTCAATGGCTTTTGATCCATTTCCTGAATATGAAACCCGGACGTCATCGCGGTATCGCCGGCGAAAATGACCATCGGCGTCCTCGCGCGCACGGCAACCGTCAGGGCTGTCATGATCTGGGTGAAGCCGGGTCCAGATGTTACCGATCCAACGCCAACCTGACCGGTCGCGCGCGCATAGCCGTCAGCCATGCCGACGGCGCTATGCTCGTGCCTCGCATGGAACAGGCTTGCGCCGCGCTGCTTCATCGCGATCGACCAGAACATATTGGCGTCGCCCATCAATGTGAAAACCGCGTCGACGCCCTCGGCACGGAAGGCGTCCGCGAGCACATCGGTGACCAATGGTTCGTTCAAGATCTCTTCTCCCGTTATTCGCGATCGCGCGCTTCTCGAACGTTGTTCCGAGAGGTGCTTATTGTTGCCCGGCAGCGCGATCGATCAGACTCGACGTGCGCAGCCTCAAGTTTCTGAAAACGCGCGCCGCAGTGAACCGGCGCTGGTGTCGTTTGACATTTGCAAGCGTGCCAAGATATCAACCGGCATCAGATACTATGCATCGCATCGCAGGCAGCCTCTCCGTGGATTCCTCATCCGGTGACATGATCTCGCTGTCGGAAGATTTCGAAATCTGCAGGCCCGCAGACGAGGTCTGGCCGCTGTTGTCGAATCCCGAACTTGTCGCCTCTTGCATTCCCGGCGCCACACTCGACAAGCAGGGAGCCGACGGACGCCATCTCGGCACCATCAAAGTGAAGTTTGGCCCCACCGTCGTGCAGTTTCGCGGCGAGGTCGATCTGGCCTACGATCACGCCCATCGCTGTTGCACGATCCGCGGCCGCGGCGTGGACCAGCGAGGTCAGTCGCGCGCCAACGCGTCCGGCACGCTGTCCATTACCGGCACTGACGTCACAAAAGGACGGCTGCAGGGTGGATTCATCCTCACGGGTCCGCTCGAAAATTTCGCGCGGACCGGCGGTGTTCACGTTGCCCGCGCGCTGCTTGCGGAATTTGTCATCAACGTGACAAGGCTGGCGGAACAGCGCGGCATGACGGAGGCCGCGAGCACGGTGAGCCGGCGCCCGTCCGCCGCCGGCGCGCACGATGCGCGGATCGAAACGCATCTGCCTCCGGCGGTCACGACGTCGGCCGCGACGCTCAGCGGCTTCAAAATTGTCCGGCGCGCCTTGCTCGGATGGCTTCGCAGCCTGTTCCAGACCTGACAATCGCAGGCCGACACATGGCGTTGCGTGCCGCTTCATGCCGGCCCGCCGGACGTCAGGGTTCGCATGAGCGGCGACAGGTCCGGCGCCTCGTCTAGCCTCGTCACGGCATCGGCTACAGCGTCCTGCTGGCTTTGTGACAAGACATCCGCCGTCAGCACGCGGAATTTCCGTTCGATGTCGGACGCCGCCACCGGCCTCGCTGGCGTGCCATGCGAATCCAGCACCGTCCGCTCTATGAGCCCGGTTCTCGTTTTGAGGCGAACGCGGCCGGCCAATTTCGCCGGATAGATCGCTTCGAGATCTGGCGCCGTTTTTACGACGATTTTGTCCATGATTGCCGTCAGATTCAGGTGCCCGGTCGCACCGGGATCGAACAATTCCGGCCGCGTCGGATCGGATTGCAAAGCGAGTGCCACGGTATACGGCACGCTATATTGCGCCGACGTCAGAGATTTTGGCCGGCGTTCCATGTGCCCCTCGGCCATCGCCGCCGGGCCATACGCTTCAATTTCTATGATGTCGTCCAGCGAGACAGCGGCATCGCGGCGGCAAGCAACAGCCGCATCAATCAGTGAATGAAACATCCGGTGGCAGGAATAGAATTTCACCGTGACGTGCAATATTTCGAAGCGTTTTCCGAGATCGGATGTTATCCGGGTCAGGTCGCGCTCATTTGCAAGAATATTCGCAAAGCCGTCCTCGCCCTCGATGACCCCGCGCGGGCCCGTGAACCCTTCCGCCGCAAGCGAGGCTGCAAGAAGGCCGCGCTCGGCGGGCATTCCGGCATGAAGCCGCTTCACCATCGTCCCCTCGGGATCGCGCAGGTATTTCGTGATCCCGGACGCCATCGACCCCGCGAGGCCGAACGCCGATTCGAACTCGCGCTGCTGGAAACGCAGAAGATAGCCCGCGGTGGCGGCCGCTCCGAAAATTCCGAGTTGCGCGGTGGGATGAAAACCCCTTTCCAGCAGTCGTTTTCCAAGTGCCAATCCGAACCTGCATTGAGCTTCATAGCCGGCGACGACTGCAGCCAGGAAGTCATCGCCCGAACAATTGTGCTGTTCGGCAACGGCAATCGCCGCCGGAATGATCACGCTTCCAGGATGCGAGAGCGCTTCATCGTGGGTATCGTCGAGCGAGACGGCGTGCGCGGCCGTGGCGTTGGCCAGCGCCGCATTGCGCGCAGACGTCCGACCTCCGCCATAGATGCTGCTCGGCGAATCGGCGTCGCCCTCCTTCAGAGCAACCGTGCGGACGATCCGGCACCAGTCAAACCGCGCGCCGTACAGCGCCACGCCAAGGTGATCGAGGACCAGATCTTTCGCCCGCACGCGCACGTCGCCCGGCAGCGACCGCCACGACAAGGCGCGAAGCGCTTCGATCAATTCGCTGGTCGGCCGGAACGGAGCGAGGACGGCTTCCGGTAAATCCATGTGATGAAACCGCTCGCGAGATCAGAAAGAGGACGGCAGCCGTCCACCGGGCCGCCCTGCAACCCGAACCGGCCAGCGTTCAGCAGCGACGACGACCTTGAAATGTCCGAACAATGTTAGGCGAAGCTGGTGATGTTTGTAAAGCCATGTCGAACGGCGGCCGCCGCGTGCCGAACGGGCCGGCGGAGGGTCCGTTCGCCGGCACGTAAATTTGCAATTTCACCGACGCCGCAGCAATCTCGCCAATATCTAGTGGTCCGATCCTAACATTCGCATCCCCCTGCGGCATGTCCCTTTTGCGAATGTTAGAATCAAAGGACCACTAGCAAATTTAGGATTCTAGTGGAGTTTGGATTTGACATTCGCTTCTCGGACTCCTGGTGGCGGGGTAGCGAATGTCAAATCCACTCCACTAGGATCAAGAACGCTCCACAGAGGACCAAAATGCAAATCGACTTGCGTGGCCGTATGGCCCTCGTCACCGGCGGCAGTGCCGGGATCGGCCGCGCTATCGCGGAGCGCTTCGCTAAATCGGGAGCGAACGTCGTGATCGTCGCCCGCCGGCAAAACGTGATCGACGAGGCTGTGTCGCATCTCGCATCGCTCGCGCAGGGCCAATTCCGCGGCTATAGCTGCGACGTCTCGCATGAGGCGGAGATCGACAGGACCTACGCGCAGATCGAAAAAGATGTCGGCGCCATCGATATTCTGGTGAACAATGCGGGGGCATCACGCCGCAAGCCGTTTCTCGACATGGCCCGGCGCGCCATCACTGAAGACTTTGATCTTAAAGTTCAGGCCGCCATTCGCTTTTCGCAGCTTGTCATCCCGACCATGCGCCGGCAACGATGGGGCCGCATTCTCAACATCGTTACGACCTCGGCAAAGACTCCTGGCGCCGGTAGCGGCCCCACCACCTTCAGCCGGGCCGCCGGAATGGCCGTGACCAAGGCGTTGTCCGCCGAATTTGCATCCGACAATATCCTGGTGAACGCCCTCTGCATCGGCCTGGTCAAGAGCGACCAGTGGATCCGCGAACATCGCGAGAAATTCTCAAACGTCCCGTTTGAGGACTATCTGAAACAAAAAGCAATTAGCCACGAAATTCCGCTGGGCCGGCTTGGAGAGGCGGACGAAGTCGCAAATCTCGCATGCTTCCTTGCCTCCGACGCGGCGTCTTACATCACCGGAGCGGCTATCAATATCGATGGCGGCAAGTGCCCAGTCATGTAGCGGTTTTCCCGCTTGATCAGTCGCGGACGATCGGCTTCGTCGTTTAATCGAGGGCACTTTCGCCGGCCACACCTCGGTTCGTAGCGCGCAAATTTCCCCTCCCAAGGGGATCGAGTGCAAGGAAAGCCCCGGCTCGAAAGCACGCCGGCGATCTTGCAAATGTCCGGACATTGTGTTATTCGTTGAGGCTGACCTTGCGTGCCGCAGAATAAAACCACCCACACCAAGATGGGCTGGCCACGTCGGGTATGGCCGCGGGATTCTCTTACAACACCGTTACAGACACGCTTTTGCTGCTCGCCCCATTCGCGCGACATCCATATGGCGCCTTTGGCCGCCCGGGTGGTTTGTCTTGGTCGGCACATGCCCGGTCGGGACGCGCTTCACTTGTAAACGAGCATCCGGCCCGCGGCTCCGTCGGCGAAGATTGTTTGCACCGAGAAGAAGTCGTCAAAATGACGATCAAAATCCAGGGAGGGTTTGAAATGAGAATGAAGATTCTTGCCGCGGCCGCATTGCTGGCCGCCACGACGATGCCGGTTTCGGCGCAACAGCAACCATGGAAAATCACGGCATTGTTGCCGATCACCGGCCCGCTGGCTGGTTACGCGATCGAGTTCAAGGCAGGCATTGATTACGCGGTCGAGGACATCAACGCGGCCGGTGGTATCAAGGGCCGCCCCATCCAGCTTGAAACCTACGATACACAAAACAATCCCGGTCAAATCGCGACGCTGACCCGCAAGGCCTGTGATGAATCATTACTGGTCGTGACGAGTCTGTCGGCCGAAGCGCAGGTCGCGCTTCCGATCGCGAACAGCATGAAATGTCCGTCCTTCGCAGGTTCAGCCGCCGCTCCCGGCCTCACTTCGAAGGATCGGCCGTACAATTTCGCGACCATGAGTCCGACCAACGTGTCGACGCCGTTGGCCGTCGACATTGCCTATAAAGCTATCAAGCCGAAGACCTCCGTCTCGTTCCTGGAACGGCAGGATCCGTCGGCCAATTCCTATGGCACGATGACCAGTGATGCCCTGGTCAAGAACGGCGTCAAAGACGAGGTGGTGACCGTCAACAATACCGACGTTGATTTCGGCCCTGCGATGAGCCGCGCAATGGCCAATGGCGCGCCGGACATGATCGTCATTTCAGCGATGGAACGTAGCGTGCTGGGCTTGCTTAAGGAATTCCGCAAGTCAGAGGCCAAATCGAGGGTCTTTCTGACGATGTCCGCCTACAATGCCAATATCGGCGCGCAGCCTCCTGAGGTTATGGAGGGAGTTTATCGTTTCGCGCTGTCGGATCCGGAACTGTCGATGGCGAGCGATCCGCGAGCCAAGCGTATCGTCGAGCGCTTCAAGGCAAAAAACAACGGCAAACCCCCGACGCTGTCGGCGACAAACACCTACGATACGATACTGTACATCGCAGACGTGATCGCCAAAAGCGACATGACTGGCGATCCGGCCGCGCGCGACGCTGATCGCACCAAGCTCATCGAAGGCATGATGAAGGTGAAGGACTTCAATGGCGTCACCGGCAGACTGACCATGACGGAAAACCGTTACATGACCGCCACGCCCATCGTGCTCATTTACAAGGGCGGAACATGGGAACAGGTCAAATAGCTGTGCCGAAACTCACCGCGCACCTGATGAGCTGGCGGCCGGCTTCTGACGCGGGAGGGCGGGAATTGCCGCCCTCTGGCGCGCGCGATCGAACGCGCCGCTGTCTCCCATGGTTTCGACGAACGACGCGATCATCTCTGAAAAGGAGGCGCAGACGATGCGCATAAACCAAAAGAACACGCATTCTCACCCGCCGTTCAAACCTTTTTGCCCAGGCCGCCGAACAGCCCGCGCGGGAAAAACAGCAGCATGACTAGAAGGACGGTCAGCGCGGCGACATTTTTATAACCGGCGCCGAACACGACGATGGCCGCGGCCTGGATGACGCCGAGCAAGACACCGCCGACGAGCGCCGCCGCATAGATTCGATTTGGCCAAATTATCGGTCGAAAGCAAAATAATCGAACCAAGCCTGATAGCGGTCTTCGATGATCGCCATCACAATATGGGCGGCCAAAAAACTGAAAGTGATGCCGTTACCGCCATAACCATAGGCGCCAAGCATCCGTCTGCAGCCCGGCGAACGCCCGATCATAGGCAAGCTGTCGATCGTCTTTCCAAACGTTCCAGCCCATTGAAAATCAACCGTCGGCTCGGCGCGTGGAAGCAAGGTCACCAGCTTGCGAGCAAGAGTGGCGCTTTTGACTGGAATAAGCGCATCACGCTGATGAGGCTCGACAATTTCAGCATCTTCGCCGCCGATGATGATACGATTGTCCACCGTCGCTCTTGCATAACTATAGTTGTCGGCCGCTTCCCAGATCAGGACGCCATCGGGCCAGACGCCTCTCGACTGAGGAGCGGTTGCGATCGCCCAAGTCGACGTGATGCGATGATTTTCGAGCTTGAGCAAGCTTGGAAGCGAATACCCCGTCGCCAGCACGACAAAGCTTCCACTGACGACGCTCCTGCTATCAAGACCAACAACGGCTTCGCGCCCCATTTCATGAAATTCCTGGGCCTCTCCGTCGTAAACTCGCGCGCCGAGCTGAATGGCAGACTGTAGAAAGCCTCGTGAAAGCAAAATCGGATCGGCTTCGGCCGCGCCTTTGGACAGGATCGCGGCCTCTCGGATAATGCCAAATTGCTGTGCGAGGATCCTGTGGTCTAGGTAGACGCTGGGCAGACCGGCCCTTGACCGCAGTCGTTTCTCGTCAAGCAATTCGTTCGCTCCCATGCCCTCACCGGCGAGATAAAGGGAGCAGCGCGGGTGCATGTTGGCGTCGAGCTGAAGCGACCGGGTCGTTTCGTAGAGGGCACGCGTCGCGGCGAAGCTTTTGCGATAAATCTCAGCTGCCGTTTCAAATCCAGTTATCGCCGTAAGATCTCGTAGCGGCTGGTCCAGCTCCCAAAGCAGCATCGCGGTGCTTGCGGCGGTACTGCCGAACGATGGCCTTACAGTCTTCCAAAATCTCGCCGAATATATTGCACCCGGTGAAATCTCATCGGCGGATGAACTCCAACCGGGTCAAGGAGCGATCCTGCGGCGCGGCCTGAAAAAATTAGCCGCCTACCCGGATCAACAGGGCAAAATCCACTTGTTCTCGGCGGCATGCACACATGTAGGTTGCCACCTGCATTTCAACAGCTTCGAGCAGTGTTGGGACTGTCCGTGCCATGGCTCGATATTCGATGTCGATGGCCAACCGCTCAATGCTCCGGCAGTCACCCCGCTCAGCCCCGCCTGATCGCGCGCGGATTCGTCCGCAGGGCGACATGCAAGCCCGAGCCGAGAACGAGCCGCTCACGCGCACGTCAACACCGACGTCTGCCGCCTGGCGGGTCCGCTATACGAACGCGGGCATCGCGGAGCATCTCGCCAACGATAAAGCTTTCATTGCATTCGCATGCCGCCGTTTACGTCGAGGCACGCGCCTGTGATGTAGCTCGCATCCGCCGACACGAGATAGGCGACTGCCGCCGCCACGTCGTCTGGCCTGCCGATCCGACCAACAGGAATTCGTTCCGCATAGGCGGCATCCTTCTCGACCGGCATGATCGTGCGAAGCAGCGGCGTGTCGATTGCGCCGGGCGCGATCGCGTTCACGGTGATCCCGAGCGGGGCGGCCTCCCGCGCCGCGAGCTTGGTCAAACTGAGGATCGCGCCTTTGGAAGAGACATAGGCGGCACTGCCATTATAGCCACCGATCTGAGCGGCCGACGAGGAGATGTTGACGATCCGGCCGTGCTCGACGTGTTTCTTGGCGCGATGGCGAAGCATTTCACGGACCATCAGGAATGTGCCAAGCCCGTTCACCGCGAAGGTTCGCTCCCATTCCGAGACGGTCGTGTCTATGATCGCCGGCCGCTCTCCGCTTTTCGGCCACGGAAAGATGCCGGCGAAATTCGCCAGGATTCCAACCCCGCCCATCTCGCGTTCGATATCGTCAAAGGCGCTCGCCACATCCGCTTCCCGCGACACGTCCAGGGCGTAACCGCGATGCCCGTCACCCAACAAGGCCGATGCGACGCTCTCGCAGGCCCTTCGATCGAGATCGAGAATTGCGACCCTGTGCCCTGATGCCGCAAGACGATGAGCCGTCGCCAGGCCCATGCCGCTGGCTCCGCCGGTAATCACCGCCACTCTCATCGCTTCGCTCCAAGCACGAAGCCGAACTTGACTGCTGGCTGTGAAGCCGCCATGCGCAACGCCCGGCGTGACATCCCGACCCCGAACCGCATCAGCAGAATTCCGACCAGGGCGAGGCCAATCGGCACCGCCCATGTGAGGGGCGAGCGAACGCCCCAGTCATATCCAAGATATTGAATCGGGATGAGGCCATGCCCGCTCTGCACCCGCGCCGCATACTGGGTGGAAAAGAACCGTTCCAGCAGCTCCATGGCAAGGACGAAGGACGCCGCGATCGCAAGCGTCGCCGAGGCGACCGCGAACGCCGGGAGGATAAGACTCCGCCATCTTCCTGACCTGAGCGGCTCGCGCAGGCTCATGGCTGCGCCCGCCAGGCCCTTCGGCGCAAACACCATCACCAGCATGAAGATGGCACCCTGATACAGCAGCACGAGCGGCGTCGCGTCCGACACCAGATGCGCAAAGCCGGTCAAAAGGATGGCACCGATTGCGGGACCTAGAAAAACACCGGCCCCGCCGATGAAGGCGTGCAACACCACCGTTGCCGAAGTGTTGGTTTCGAACAGCACGTAATTTCCGCTCTCGTTGGTCACGGCCAGCAATCCGCCGGCGAGACCGGAAAACATCGCCGAGATCGTGAAGATGATGATGCGCGAATGATAGGTGTTGTATCCGAGGAAGCGGACGCGTTGTTCGTTCTCGCGCAAGGCGATCGTCAAGCGGCCGAACGGCGTTCGCGTGTAAAAATACATCAGCGCCATTCCGGCGACGGCCCAGGCGGCGACGAGGTAATAGACTTCGCGGTCACTGCCGAATGTGAGGCCTGCGAACGGTTGACGCAGCGAGGAAATGCCGCCCTCGCCGCCGAACAGGCCTTCAAGATTGGGAGCGAGATTATAGAAGAGCTCGGCGATCGCCAGCGTGATCATCGAAAAATAGACCCCGCTTCGAAGCGTGGCGAACACGCCGCAAATCACGCCACAGATCAGCCCTGCGGCCATTCCCGCCAGCGGCATCAATGGCGTCGGGACATTAAGCCCCGCTTCCGCCGCCTGCATCAGATGCAAAGTTGCAAAGACCCCGACCGCGAAATAAGCGGCATGTCCGAAAGACAGCATCCCCGCCTGGCCCGACAGCAAATTGAACGCCAGTGCAAAAAGCGCGGCGATCAGCATCTTCGAGAGGACCACCACCCACCCGGGCGGCACGATCAACGGCACGACGAGGAGAACGATCAGCCCGCCGAGCCACAGCGCAAGACGGCTCATTGCCGCTCCCCCATCAGTCCGGCGGGACGCACCAACAGAACAATCAGCATCACAATGATGGGCACCGAAGCGGCAACCGAGGAGAGGCTCAGGACCATAATGCCGCCGATGGATTCAGCGCGCTGGCGCAATCCGAACAGGCCGGCGAGATCGGCCAGCGATATGTCGGCGCCGACGGCGAACGAACTAATCAGGCCGATCAATATCGAGGCCACGAACGCGCCCTTGACCGATCCGAGTCCTCCCGCCACCACGACGACAAAAACAATGACGCCGAGGCCGAGGCCGAGATTCGGATTGGTGGTGAAAAAAGCGCCGCCCAGCGCGCCGGCCACGCCGGCCAGCCACGCCCCAACGCCGAAGACCAAGGTGAAGACGAGCGGGACATTGTGGCCCAGCGCTTCGGCCATGGCCGGCCGATGCACCGCCGCACGCACGACGATTCCAGTCCTGGTCCATTGCATGAGAGCATACAGGACGGCGAACATTGCGAGCGCAACGACGCCCATCATGATTCTGTAGAACGGATATTCCGTTCCGAAAACGGTGAAAGCCGCAAAGCGCAGCTCCGTCGGGATCTGATACGGAACGCTGAACCGGCCGAAGAATACCTGGACAAGTTCGCGGATGACAAAGGCGGCGCCAAAGGTGATCAGAATCTGATTGAAGTGCCCGTAGGCGGCCACCGGGCGAAGCAGGGTGCGCTCCATCAGGACGCCGATGGCCGCAACCAGGATCGGGCCCACAATCAGGCCCACCCAAAAGCCGAGCGAGAGCGTCACCGCATAGGCGAAATAAGCACCCAGCATATAAAAGGAGGCGTGCGCAAAATTCACGACGCCCATAATGCCGAAAACAAGCGTGAGGCCCGCCGAAACCATGAACAGCAACAGCCCGTAGATGACGCCGTTCAGGGCGGAAACGACGACGAATTGCGACATACCGACAGATGCTCCGCACCCATGAAAACAATCCGGCGCCGCAAGCGCGGCGCCGGAAGCAGCAACCGGCTGATCAGCTCGGGCGCTCCATCTTGCAGCTGCCGTCCGGCGGAACGGCAGCGTCAGTTCCAGGCACGACCTTCACCAGTTGGAGGCCCATATTGGTGCCGTCAGCCTTGTATTTCGCGTCCTTGCTCACCTTCGCGATGGCGATCGGGAGAATGCCCTGGTGATCTTCCTTGCGGACAGATTCCTCGCCGACCGGCGTCGTCACTTTCGCGTCTTCGAGCGCCAAGGCTATAGCCTTGATGTCGATCGACTTGTCAGGTGTCTTGACGGCATCCAGCGCTTTTCCGAGCAGCATCATGCCGAAGGTCGATTCTGCGCCGAACACCGGATAATGGCCGAACCTTGCTTTGTATCCTTCGGCGAATTTGGCACCGGCTTCGCCGCCGGCTTCCGGATTGTAGGGCGACGCATGATAATTGCCGAGAGTGCTTTCACCGGCGCTGCCGATCACGCCCGGATTGTCCAGATTGGTGTTGCCGAAATGGACTTTCAGGCCCGCATTGGCGGAGGCCTTCATGAGCAGCACGATGTCGTTGCCCCAATTGCCGGTGAGCACGGTGTCGGCGCCGGATGCGCTGACCTTCGCCACATAGGGTGAGAAATCCTGGATCTTGTTGACGTCATGCAGGGCCGCGCCGACCACGCTGCCTCCGCTCGCCTTGACGAAATCTCCCTGCGCCTTTTCCATCTCCTGACCATAGGAATAATTCTGATTGAGGAGATAGACCTTGTCGCCGAGCACGCGCTGATCCTTCATGACCGCGATAATGGCCTTCATGCGAACGAAGGCCGTGCTGTTCAGCCGGAAGAACCAGAAATGGCACTTGGCCCCGGTGAGAACCGAGGCTTGGCTGCCGGGCGTAATGAATATCACCTCCTTGCCCGGATTGCGCTGATTATACTTGCGCACATCATCCGAGATCTGGGCGGAGACCGCGGATGATCCTCCGGAGACAATGATGCGAGCGCCGTCGGCGATGGCCTCTCTCAACTTGTCGGACGCGCCTCCGGGCGTTCCCTGATTGTCGTATTTCGCGAATTTGACGGGTACGCCATTATAGCCGCCCTTGGCGTTCAGGAGTTCGACGCCATACTCGACGCCTTCCGTCCAGAGGACGCCGGTCTCGGCCCCGACGCCCGACGAGGCCTCGATCATGGCCACGCCGAGCGGCTCGGCGCGCGCGAGACCGCCGATGCCGCACAGCATCGTCGTGGCCAGACACAAAGCTGTTACTCTCGTTTTCATATTGTCCTCCCTTGGCAGGAAGCGGCTTCGATCAGCCGCTCCTCGTTTTTTATCCAGACCGGTAAGCCGCGCACCCATCCCAGTATGCCCTCCGTAAGGATGACATTTGCCAACTGGCGGTCACGGATCGTACGCGCCCGCAGCCGCAAGTGCGTTTGAGCTGTAATCCGCACCGTTGCGATGCGTGAGGTAGCCGCCCGTCGCTCCGCCATCGACAGGAAGCAAAATGCCATTGACGAAGGAGGCCGCCTTCGACAGCAGGAAAAGACAGGCCAACGCCTGATCGGTGGCGGTGGCCAGCCGCTTCATCGGCGTGCGGTCCATCATGACCTGATCGATGAATGCTGCCGGAAGTCCATTTCTCAGCATCGGCGTCTCCACCGCACCCGGTGCCGTCGCGTTGACGCGAACGCCATGACGTCCCCATTCGATAGCGAGAGTCTTGACCAGCCCCACGACGCCGTATTTTGAGGCGCAATAGTGCGCCCTGCCGGGATGTCCACCGAGCGCATTCGCCGATGCAATCGCGACGATCGATCCGGCTCCGCGCGGGATCATGCGTCGTCCGACAGCCTGACAGGACAGAAAAACGCCTGTCAAATTCACGGCAATGACGTTGCTCCAGGTCTCGATTGGCATGGCTTCGGCGAGCGACGGCCGTGAAATCCCGGCGGCTGCCACAAGGCCTGAAATCGGCCCAAAGACGGCTTCAATCTCGTCGACAGCATTCTCGGTGGCGTCGATATCCGTGACATCGAATGCGAAGGCGCGTGCCCTGCCGCCGGTCTTGAGGATGTCCTCGCACACCCTGTCGGCGCCCGCAGCGTTGACATCGCAGACCGCAACATGGGCGCCTTGTTCAGCTGCCATGAGCGCGGTCTGCCGGCCAATCCCGGATCCGCCGCCGGTGACCATGAGCACCTCCCCGGTCAGGCCGAAATTCATCTGATGACCCCGTTCAACTGACAAAGCCGCTGATGGCTGCCTTCAGTTCGGCTTCTGACGTCGCAATTCGGCCTTGTGCGCGTTCCACTTGGCCAAGGCCTCATGGGCATTGGTCGCGTGCTTCGCCAATTCCGCATCCTCAGCCGTCTTGGTGGTGATTTCGACGCGCAGCCCGTTCGGGTCGAAAAAATAGATCGACTGGATAATATGGTGGTCCGTCACGCCGACCACCTCTATGCCGGCGTCCTGAATTCTTTTGCGTGCGGCGAGTAATTCGCCGACGGACGACACCTGAATGGCGATGTGGTTGACCCAGGCCGGCGTGTTCGGCGAGGGCAGAGGCTTCACATCGTCGCCAAGATCAAAGAAGGCGATGTAGGAGCCGTCGCCCATCTGGAAAAAAATGTGGACGTGCGGGTTGTTCTCCCCGGTCGATGGCACGCGGTCGTTGCGGATGACGTGCACCAAAGGCAGGCCGAGCAGGTCTTCGTAGAAGGCGCGTGTCTCTTCTGCATCCCGACACCGCCATGCGAAATGGTGCAGCCCCTTGATATCGAACGGATGCCCCTTTGGCTTTGTTTCCGGCTGTCCCATCGCACTCTCCTTGAGCATCGGATTAGCGGCCGATCCTAAAGGCCCTGAGCCCGTCCGCAGTCCCTCGAAAGAAGGACAGGCCTGCAGCCCCAAACTCACGACCGCCATCGCCCGCGGAGCACATTGACAAGGCCAGAGCGCAAGCCTCAAATGACGCCAAGGACGGTCCCGCGACCGCTCGAAAAATGCCAGGGAGGACGTTCGTGGCGGGCGTTTGTCTCGAGCCGGTCACGGGATATTGCGGCTGCGGACGCGGGATGCCCTGATGCCCGCCTCGTCCGTTACCGTCGATTCCGCGGCCGATCTGATCGCATCCGTCGGCTGCCCCTCCTTCAGCCAGTCCTTGATGAAGACCGGCAAGGAGATCGTCGAAGCCGATTATTGTACGCTGTTCGCCTTCCCCGAAGCCGGCGATCCCTCCTGCCTGGTGGCGACGGGTGTCGAATCGCCAGGCGCCGCGATGCAGGCGTCCAAGAGCTATCTTCGCGATCATTGGCGATCCGACCCGATCCTGAAGGATCGGCAACTGGGCCATCAACGAACGATCTATCACGCGTTCTCGAACGAGTTTGCCGATGTCCGCTACCGTCGCGACTGTTTCGATATCCCGAAGATCAGCGACCGACTGACGCTGGTGTTCCGTGAAAGCAAGACCCTGCTGCGCATGAGTTTCTACCGCTATAGCCGACGCTACAGTTTTGGCCTGTCCGAGACTGACCGGCTGCGCAATGCCTGGCGGCTCTTTCAGGAGGCCGCCAGACGGCACCTGCTGCTGAGCAATGAACTGGGGATCGATCCCGCAACAGGACGGCCGTCCTTGCGTGTGATGTCGGTGCGCTTGCAGCACATGGATCGCGGCCTCAGCGAGCGCGAAATCGAGGTCTGCAGCCGTATCCTGCTCGGCCTTACCGCCGAGGGCATTTCTCACGAGCTCGGCATCGGCCTGACGAGCGTCATCACCTACCGCAAGCGCGCCTACGGCAAGCTTGGCATCTCCAGCCAGAGCGAGCTGTTCGCTCGCTGCCTGGTGTCGTGACGTTATTGGATCGGGCCCATATCGGCCGCCGATCGGACATCCTCGACAAGCTCCCAATCCTTGCGGCTGATCAGTTCGACAAGCTCGGCGCGCCGCTTGAAATAATCGTCAAACACGGGCCCCTTTCGGACAGCCTCATATTCGGCGCGGCTGGTCCATATCTCGTGCAGAAGGAACAGGCGCGGATCGCCGGTTGATCGGCCGATCGAAAAGCGGACGAAACAGGGTTCGGCGGACAATCGTCCCACCACTTCGCGCAGCAGGTTTTCGTATTGTCGTTCCCTGCCCGGTCTGGTCAAAACCTCTGCAACGAACAGATACATGGCAATCACTCGGACGGCAGCCGATCCAATTCGATATCCTTGAATTTCCATCCCTCGGCCGTGCGAATGATGGACAGTCGGTAGGTTCCGTGCATCGAGAGCTTGCCGGCGCCATCACGCCAGTCGGTGATCAGCCCGTAACACACGGCCTTCGCAAGGCCGTCGCGCTCGCCCGGTTCGACAAGGATGTCGGTCAATTGATGGCGCATCTTGCCCCGGAACTGAAGCGCCAGATCCTTGACCAGCTGATGCAGCGCCTTGTGTCCGGCGAACCGCGCGGGCGGCAGGCCGGAGCCGGTCCCCTGCCTGATGGCGTTGGTCCGCGCAAACGAACCATCTTCGGTAAAGAGCGTGATGTAGCCGTCCGCGTCGCCGGAATCGACGCATCGCCCGTATCGGGCGAAGAGCTGGCCGATCTCATGATGGTCCTGCAGGGTCAGATTGGCTGTCATGACGATACGTCTCGCTGTCTGGTCAGGGAGAAATCGGTCGTTAGCATCGGCTGAAGGACATAGGTATCGCGCCGGCCGAGCAATTCGGCCTCTTGGACAAAGCCTCGTTCCGGCCGGTCTCTCGCCTCGCTCCATAACCGCAGACCCGAGGTGAAATCGGGCCAGGCGACGACGATCGCGACGGCCGGAACCCGCGGCCCCGCGATCATATCGAGCACCGCAAGCACCCTGCCGCCTGCGCGCGCGACCGACGGCATGATGTGCTGCTCGATGTGATCCGCGATCGCGGCATTTTGGCCGATGGCGACGTGATGCAAAGCGATCTCGTGAATTTCACCCGGCGCTGCTCTCTGCAACGGCGGGAATGGCGGACTCCATGTCGGGTTTGGTTTCATCAGCCATAACCCGTAGCTTTCAACGAGCTCGGATCGGCCATTGGTCCGGGCGCGGATCTCCCACCAGCGCGGGTCATCATAGAAGCTCTGCCAGCCGGCCTCCCTTTCGGCCGCATCTCGCCATTCCAGAACGTAGAGAAAAGACGGCAGGTCGGCTCCGGCAATGATGCTCCAATGCGCGACTGCGCGCATGCCATGATGCAGGAACAGCGGCGGCACATCCGCCAGCATCCGAAGTGCGATGTCGGTCATCCGGCCCGGCGGAATTGCGTAGTGTCTGAGCTCGTACAGCATCGGCCCTTACACCACCTCGTGGATGTCGTAGATGATGCCGCCAACCTTGGGCAGACCGACGCCGATCGCGAGCAGGCGATTCAGCCACAGGTAATTCTGGGCGGCGGTTTCAAAAAACACCGCCGTCCGAAAATAATAATCTCGCGGGTCCACCGGGCCTTCCCGCTTCATCAGGCGCGCAAGCACCGGAGCCGAGGCGCGCCAGATGCCGCGATAGCGTAGATCAATCAGCGCGCCGTCATCCGTCTCCAGCAGAAACCGCGCATTCGGCTCGAAGACACCATCCGGTCGCACCAGCGCCCAATCGCCTCCGCCGGGCAATATTCTGCCCTTGATGCGGCCACCGTCGACCACGCCGCCCGACACCACGACGACTCGCCGTCGTCCGTGCGAGGTTTCGCCGACCTCGCGCGGCTTCTCGCAATCGATGTCGAGCCGCATCAACAATCGGGTGGCGAGCGACTCCATCCGCGATCTCCTCAGAGCGTCGTCGCAAAGGCGGCGATACGATCAGCCGCCTCGATCACGAGATTTGGTTGACCGGCGAGATAATGGTTGCCGCCCTCGAGCCGATGGCGCCGAACGCGGCCTTTTCCAGCTTCCGCCCAGCGCGCATTGTCGGACGGGAAGACGGAGGAATCGGCGGTGTGCTCGATCAGCAAAACCGGTACGCTGGTCCGCGAAAGATTGGCCGGCCCATCACCGCGGCTCGAAGGCGACCACTGGCTAAGATAGCTGGTCAGCGAGGTATACCGCCCCATGCTGTTGGCGGCATAATTCTGTTGGAGCGGCGGCCCCCAGACCGTGGTTCCGGACGCACGATCGTTCGGATCAAGCGCCGGATCGAGACACCGGGGATCAGCGAGCGTCCGGTGGATGATGAAAGCCATGTCGGCCTGACTGCCGTGCTTCAGTCGAATCTGCCGCAGTTTTGCCCGCGCCCACGTTTCGATGCGACGGTTCCGGGCCAGCTGCGCGTCACGATAGCGGATCATGAACTCAGGCGAATAGGGCGGACCGTTTCGCGAATCGAACATGTCGAGCGCCGGATCGGCGGACAGAGCGTCGCTTTCGTCGACGACCGCCGGGTCCAACCAGACATTCATCAGATGCATGCGCCCGAGATGCGCGGCCGTGAGCGCGATGCCATCCGCACTCGGCAGATCGGTCGGCCGAAGCGCGACCAGATCGCCCGCTGGGGTGTCGACGATCGTCAGCTTTTCGGCTTGCGCCTGATAGAAGGAGACAAGCGCTCCACCGCCGGAATTTCCGACCAGGAGGATCCGTTCAAAGCCGCGCTGGCGCAACCACTGGACCCCCGCCCCGAGGTCCTGGATCGCCCGCTCAAGCAACAGCGCGACGTCGCTGCCAAGGTAACGTGTGTTGAGACCCAGCATCGCGATCCCACGCTGCGCGAGGGGCGCCAGCAGATAATGGCCCATGAAGTTGCTGGTCGGATGAATGACGATGCCCGCCGTCCGTGCCCCCGGTACATCGATAAACGCGCCCCATATGCGCGGACGCAGCATCGCGAGGCCGGACTGGCTTTCTCCCGCCACGCCGCTGCTGACATCGATCGAGACGAGTTCGGTATGCATTGAGTTTCATGTGCACCGGCACCAAATCAACGCAAATCCTCCGCAAAGAGGACAATGGACAAGGGCGGTCACGGCGTGCGCGGTCGGCCGGGCCGCGCGGGCGCCTCACCACAACGATTTCTTGGCGCGCTCCGGCCACGCTGCATCATAGGCCGGACCACCCACCCTGCTCCCGCTCATATTGGCAAGGATTTGTCCTGGTGACGGGAGCGATTTCGGATCGACGTGCTTGGCGGCGTTCCAGAGATCGGACCGGACGATCGCCCGCGCACATTGAAAATACGCCTCGCCGACCTCAATGACGATCACGGAGCGCGGCGCCTGGCCGTCCATCAGAAACGAATTGCACAATTCTGGATCGATCGAGATATAGGCATGGCCGTTAAGGCGAAGGGTCGTGCCGGTGCCCGGAATGAGAAACAACAGACCCACCCGGGGATCACGTACAATGTTGCGCAAGGAATCAACGCGATTGTTGCCGCGCCGGTCCGGCATCATCAGCGTCTTGTCGTCATGAATATGGACGAAGCCCGCGACGTCGCCGCGCGGCGAGCAATCCAGCCCTTCCGGTCCACCGGTCGCCAACGCGACGAAGGGCGAGGCCTCGATCAGCCGCCGGTAGTCCGGCGTGATGCGATCTGCGACCTTGACGGTCGAAGCGTCGTTGGGCTCGGTGTAGATGGCTTCGAGCTGCGCGATGGACGTGATCCTGATCAAGCCGCCTCCGTTATCCTCTTTTGAGCGACCGTTGCCGGGCCGTGATCGCCTCGACCAGTTCCCGGCCATGCTGCTCGGCGTCGCCGACATTATCAATGACGACGTCAGGCGCGGCCGCTTCGTCCAACGAGACACGTCGCAGCCGCAGATCAATCGCACCGTCGCTTGGCCGATGGCGGGCGGCCAGCCGCGCAGCCAACACCTCGTCAGGCGCGGTCACCAGAACAACCAGCGTGTTTTGATATTTCTGCCGCGCCTCTGTCACCGCCATGCGCGAAATATTGGCGACAACGGTCGCGCCCTCGCGAAGCTCACCGTCAATGGCATGGGACAGTCCGTAACCGTGACCATGGGCGCGCCAGGATAACGCAAAGCTGTTGGCGGCGACAGCGGCCTCGAATTCATCCGGCGTGATCATCAGGTTGTTTTCGTAGGCGGAGGCCGCGCGGGTCACCACCCGGCGCGGAAATATGACCGCCTCGTTGCCGGCGAACAAATTGCGCGCCATGTCGATCAGCGTGTCCTTCCCGGCTCCGCTCGGACCGACGATCAGAACGAGCAGGCCCGGGCCGATTTTTTCGGAGCGCTCCGTTGTGTTGGCAGATGCGGTCAAGCGACGCGGCGCCCTTCCCGCCAGGCGCTGCGCACAACCGGCACGTTCTTCGCCATGTGCACGCGAATGAGGTCCGCGCGCTGACCTACCGCGAGGGTGCCGCGATCGTCGAGGCCGACGGCCGTCGCCGGGTTGCAGGTGACCGTGCGGATCGCCGCCGCCAGATCGATGCCCGGCACCCGCTCCGGCAGTTGCATCGCGGCCATCAGCAGGCTGGACGGAACATAGTCGGACGAGAGGATATCGAGCAGCCCGACCCTGGCAAGATCGACCGCGGCAATGTTGCCGGCATGCGAGCCGCCACGAACGACATTTGGCGCGCCCATCAGGATCTGCACACCGGCCTTGTGCAGGCCCTCGGCAGCCTCCATCGTGGTCGGAAATTCCGCCACCGAGACGCCGTCACGCACTGCGTCCACAACATGTTCGGCCGTGGTATCGTCATGGCTGGCCAGCGGAACGGCGTGCTTCTTCGCAAGCGCCACCATCTCCCGCATGTTCGTTTCCGCGTAAGCCTTCTGGTCCTCGATCCGGCGGGCAAACATCACATCGAGTTCGGCATCGCTCATGCCGCCCTTTTTGCCGCGATAATAGTCGCGCAGCTTGCCCTCGTCGCGGAATTGCCGCTGGCCGGGGGTGTGATCCATCAGCGAGGCCAGACGGACGTCGTCGCGGTCGATCAGCTTGGCTGCCTCATCCAGCAAATGGCGGGTGGGAATTTCGCAGCGCAAATGCAGGAAATGGTCGACGCGCAGCAAGCCTGCCTCGCGTGCGCTTGCGATCGCACGCGCCAAGATTTCTGCCTGCCCGTCGACCTCGATCTCGGCTTCGTCGCGCCACAGCCGCAGCGAATCCAGAACCGTGGTGATGCCGCTGGTGGCGAGCTGGCCGTCATAGGAGACGACGGCGGCGATCGGGTCCCAATAGACCTTCGGCCGCGGCACATAATGGGCCTCGATGTGGTCGGTGTGCAGTTCGACCAATCCCGGCATCACGAAATCGCCAGCGGCATCTTCTGCCCGCTCGGGCGCGCGACCTTCGCCGATCTCGGCGATTCGCCCTCCCGCCAAGGCGATCCAGCCGCGCTCGATCACCTGGTCGCGCAGCACGAGCCGGGCGTTAGTGATGATCATGTCGTTCGTCGGACGATCCATTTTCATTCCTCAGGCCGCCGCTGAAAATTGCGTGATGTCGACGAGCTGGTCGGCAATTCGGTGCCTGACATCGTCATCATGCACGATCGCAACCATCGCGACACCGCGGTTCTTCTTCTCCGCGACCAGATCGACAACGACGGCGCGGTTGGCTGCATCGAGCGATGCCGTCGGCTCATCGAGCAGAAGCAAGGGCAGTTCGGGCAGAAAACCGCGCGCAATATTCACCCGCTGCTGTTCGCCGCCGGAGAAGGTGGAGGGCGGCAGGCTCCACAGCCGCTGCGGAATATTCAACCGATGCAACAAGGCTGCAGCGCGCTCGCGAGCGTCCTCGCGTGGCGTACCGGTGACGACCAATGGCTCGGCCACGACGTCAAGCGCCGGCACGCGAGGCACCGCGCGCAGGAACTGGCTGACATAGCCGATCTTGTTCTTGCGCAGGTTTAAAATATCTCTCGGTGAGGCTTTCGCGACATCGATAACGTCGCCGCCATGGCGCAGCGTCACGGCGCCGGCATCGCATCGATAATTGCCGAAGATGATCTTCAGCATCGAGGATTTTCCTGCGCCGGACGGTCCGACCAGCACCACGCAATCGCCGGCGTCTGCGGTGAAGCTGGCGCCCGTGACAACGGGCAGACGGATACCGCCTTGCAGATGCATGGTGAAGGTCTTGTTGACGGCAGAAACTTCGAGAATCGTCATGCTGTCCTCAGGCGGGCAGGATCGATGAGACAAGCAGTTGAGTGTAAGGCTGCTGCGGGTCGTCGAGCACCTGATCGGTCAACCCGCTCTCGACCACCCTCCCTTTCTCCATGACAATGATCCGGTGCGACAACAGACGGGCCACCGCAAGGTCATGCGTCACGATGATAACAGCAAGGCCAAGTTCGGCAACAAGGCTACGCAACAGATCGAGCAGCCGCGCCTGCACCGAGACGTCGAGGCCGCCGGTCGGCTCATCCATGAAAATCAGCCGTGGATTGGTGACGAGATTGCGTGCGATCTGCAGCCGCTGCCGCATGCCGCCCGAATAAGTGACCGGCGAATCATCGATGCGGCCGGCATCGATTTCAACCCGTGCGAGCCATCCCTCTGCCGTCTCCCTGATCTGTCCATAATGCCGCGCGCCGACCGCCATCAGCCGTTCGCCGACATTGGCGCCGGCCGAAACCCTCATGCGCAGGCCCTGCGCCGGATCTTGATGCACGAAACCCCAGTCGGTGCGGAACAGAAAACGCCGTTCGGCTTCTCCAAGGCTTGCGAGATCCCGGGTCATGCCATCGCGCATCCGATAAAAGACGCGGCCGGCGCTCGGCACCATCTGGGTCGCGAGCAGTTGCAACAGCGTCGACTTGCCGGAGCCGGATTCGCCGACAACGGCCATCACCTCGCCCTGATAGAGCGAAAACGAGACATCGCGACAGCCGACCTGGCGTCCATAGGTCTTGGTCAGGGCTTCGGCGATCAACAACGGCTGGTCTACCCCGCTCATCACGCCACCTCCGTCTTGAGGCCGCGATGACCCACCGCCCGCCGGCCTTCGCAATAATCGGTGTCGGAACAGACGAACATCCGGCCGCCACGGTCATCGATCACGACCTCGTCAAGGTACGAATCCTGCGCGCCGCACATCGCGCACGGCGCATCATGCTTGTAAGGTTCGAACGGATGATCCTCGAAATCGAGCGAGGTCACCTTTGTGTAAGGCGGCACGGCATAAATTCGCTTCTCGCGGCCGGCGCCAAAAAGCTGCAGGGCCGGACAATCATCCATTTTCGGATTGTCGAATTTCGGCGTCGGCGAGGGGTCCATGACGTAACGCCCATTGACCTTGACCGGGTAGGCATAGCTCGTCGCAATGTGACCGAAGTGCGCAATGTCTTCGTAGAGCTTGACATGCATCAGGCCATATTCGGCCAGCGCATGCATCCGCCGCGTCTCGGTTTCCCGCGGCTCCAGGAAACGAAGCGGTTCAGGAATCGGCACCTGGTAGACGAGGACCTGATCCTCCTGCAGCGCCGCTTCGGGGATGCGGTGGCGGGTCTGGATCACCGTCGCTTCGGCGGTGGCCGTTGTCGTCTTCACGCCGGCGGTTTTTTCGAAGAACTTGCGGATCGAGATCGCATTGGTGGTGTCATCAGAGCCCTGATCAATCACCTTTAGCGTATCGTCCGCTCCGAGGATCGCCGCCGTAACCTGCACGCCGCCGGTGCCCCAGCCATAGGGCATCGGCATCTCACGGCTCGCGAACGGAACCTGGTAGCCCGGAATGGCGATGGCCTTCAGGATCGCCCGGCGGATCATCCGCTTGGTCTGCTCGTCGAGATAGGCAAAATTATAGTTTGGGGCGTTCATTCCGCGGCATCCTGCATCGGAGAAGCGGCGTCCTGCATCGAGACGGATGCCGCGGTCTGAGCGGCGAAGAACTCCTGCCGAAGCTTGCGCAGCAGGCCGAGCTCGGATTGGAAGTCGACATAATGCGGCAGCTTCAGATGCTCGACGAATCCGGTGGCCTGCACATTGTCGGAATGCGACAGTACGAACTCCTCGTCCTGGGCCGGCGCCTTGACGTCCTCGCCGAACTCGCGCGCCCGCAGCGCGCGGTCCACCAATGCCATCGACATGGTCTTGCGTTCGGACTGGCCGAAAGCAAGCCCATAGCCGCGCGTGAAACACGGCGCCTCGCTCGCCGACCCCTTGAACTGATTGACCATCTGGCATTCGGTGACGGTGATTCGCCCGAGCGGAATGGCGAATCCGGCTTCTTCGGCAACGAATTCAACCTCGACCTCGCCAAGCCGGATTTCGCCGGCGAAGGGATGGGTCCGCCCGTAACCGCGCTGTGTCGAATAACCCAGCGCGAGCAGGAAGCCTTCATCGCCGCGCGCCAGATTCTGCAACCGCAAATCGCGATCGGCTGGAAAATTCAGCGGCTCCCGGGTCAGATCGCCGGTTGCGGTGTCCGCCTCTCTTTTCTGCGAGGCCTCGATCAGCCCGTCCTGGCCCAGAATATCAGTCACCCGCGGCATCGGTTCCTCGCCAACCTCACTCTCGGCCGGCGCCGCGGCCGATGTCTCACCGGCCAATGCCGGATCGAGTAGCCGATGTGTGTAGTCGAAGGTCGGTCCGAGGATTTGGCCGCCGGGAATGTCCTTGAAGGTCGACGATATCCGCCGTCGCACCTGCATTGCGCCGGTGTCGAGCGGCTCGCTGAAACCGAAGCGCGGCAGCGTGGCGCGAAAGGCCCGCACGAGGAAGATTGCCTCGATCAGGTCGCCGCGCGCCTGCTTGATCGCGAGTGCCGCGAGTTCGCGATCATACAACGAACCCTCGGTCATAACGCGATCAACCGCGAGCCCAAGCTGTTCCGAAACCTGATCCAGCGACAGCTCCGGGACCGCCTGGTCCCCCCGCCGCTCATGCGCGAGCAGCCGATGCGCGTTTTCGATGGCGCGTTCGCCGCCTTTCACTGCCACGTACATTGTCAGCCTCGCTCTGCAACAATCGCCGTGCGCGGCAGCGCCGTCAGTTGATCGCCAGCGACAAAGATCAGGTCGATCCCGCGTGGAAACAGCGCGCGGTTGGCCGCGTGACATTCGACAAAATCATCCGGCATCGGCGCGACACGCAGTTCCGCCGTGCCACGAATGCCCGGACCGGTCAGCTTCAATGGCGGGCCGTCCGTGAGCGTCTGCCGCTGCACAATCAAGGTCGCCGAACGATCGGGATAATCTGGACTGCCGAGCGCGAATTGCTCGAACGCGATCAACGTGTCTGACGACGCGATCAGCGCGAAGGCTGCCTCAGCGGGCCGCTCGACGATGGGGCAGCTCGCATGAAATCGCAGCCAGGTGGCGATCGGCTCGACCGATCCGAGCGAGGGATCGATGAACACCGGGGTGTCGTGATCGAACAGCGTCAGCGCGAGCGCCGCGGTGCCGGACAACAGCGGCGCGGGCGCATCGAGTTCGGAGCCGACAGCATGGATCGATCCCGGCCGCGCCATGGCATCCATCACGCGGCGAAAGGTCGACTGCGCCGACCCGACCGCGTCTCGGAATCCTCTCGTGATTTCGGTCTGCTGTCGCATCAGCCTTCCCCCCTCACCAATGTGAAGAAATCGACCCGGGTCGCGGCGCTCCTTGCCGCGGTCTGCTGGCGGCGCTGCAGCATCGCGTGCCTCAAGGGCGCGACCACGCGTTCGAGCACAACATCCCGCCGCGGCGACTGGATCAGTGCATCGCAAATCGCGATCAACCTGGCCTTCGCTTTGTCGCGGCCGAGCACATAGCCAAAACCGACCTCGCCGCTCTGCAGCTGGACGGCGGCTCGCGTCACCGTCGCCTCGCCGAGATTGAACGGCGCGCCATCGCCCCCGATTCGCCCGCGCGCCATCACGAGGCCGTTCTCGGGCGCACGCAACTCGTGAAGCTCGGGCAACGCAATATCCGCCATGCACTGACCGATTGCGTCGCACGAGGAGTCAGCCAGCACGACCATACTGTCGCGCCGCATAGCGACCAGATCATCTGCGATCATTTTCATGGTCATTTGCGTTTGTGCGTTTCGCGTTTTGGCTCTTGCCAAGTTGTCTATGATGGTAGACAACTTGAATAGCCTTGGCGAGTGACCCTTTCATGACAACCGAGCCGATCCCCCCCGATTTGGCGAGACCGCAATGAGCGAAGCGCATGCCGCGGAGGCCGGCGTCGCGCTCTGGCGGCGCGTGGCCGACGCGATCGAGCAGGCCATCGGCGAAGGCCGCTACGCAGCGGGCAGCCGCCTGCCGGGCGAGACCGAGATTGCCGATGCCTATCGCGTAAACCGACATACGGTGCGGCGCGCCCTCGCCGCCCTCGCCGTGCGGGGCCTGGTCCGCGCCGAACGCGGCAGCGGCACCTATGTCGAATCCCGCCGCATCGCCTATCCCCTGCGCTCACGCACGCGCTTCTCTGAAATCGTCGGCGCGGGCGGCCGCGAGGCCAGCGCGCAGTTGCTTGGCCACGCGCTGGAGCCTGCGTCACGCGCCGTCGCGAAACGGCTGAACCTGAAGGCCGGCGCCCTGCTTGTCCGGCTCGAGACGCTGCGCCTTGCCGACCACGCGCCGATCAGTCTCGCCACCACCTGGCTTCCCGCGGAACGTTTTGAAGATGCCGCGCGGATCTATGAGCGCCAGCGCTCGATGACGCGCACCCTTGCCCATTACGGGATCAAGGACTACCGCCGCGCCACGACGGAGGTGACGGCATCATTGGTCGAGATCGGCGACGCGGCGCGGCTCGACCTGATGGTCGGCCGGCCGGTGTTGCTGGTAGACAGCACCGATATCGATCTGTCGGGCACGCCGCTGCTCACGACACATGCAAGGTTCGCCGCCGAGCGGATCACGTTCGTGATCGACAACTCAACTCAGTGAGCCGATGCCGGCCGGCCGATGATCGCAAAACGCAGCCTGGAAGATATCCAATCAATGGCGGCGACGGCGATCAGAATCATCAGGATGATGAAGGAGACCTTCTGCCATTCCAGCACGCGGATCTGTTCGGCAAGCTGAAGCCCGATGCCGCCCGCGCCGACGATGCCGATGATGGTGGCCGATCGGGTGTTCGATTCGATGAAATACAGCACCTGACCTGCAATCACCGGGATGACTTGCGGCAGAAGTCCGAACCGGACCTCATGCGCCGCACCGCCGCCGGCCGCACGGATGCCTTCGATCTGCTTCCGATCGGCACCTTCAATGGCCTCCGAAAACAGTTTGCCAAGCGCACCGAAATCCGCGACTGCGATCGCCAGCACTCCGGCGAACGGACCAAGGCCGACGACATTGATCCACACCAGCGCCCAGATCAGCGTATCGACGCCGCGGATGGTGTCGAACAGGCGACGCACCGGAAAGCGGAAGACCCAGGACGGCACCACATTGCGTGCCGCCAGCAGACTCACGGGCAAGGCAAATGTTGCCGCCAGCACGGTTCCCAGCAGCGCGATCGACAGGGTTTCGCCAAGGGCCGCAACATAGGTCGGCAACGAAGAGCCGGGATCGGGTGGCAACATCAGCATCGCGATCCAGCTCAATTGGCGCAAGCCGGTCAGCATTCTCTGCGGCGAGAAATCAAGGTCGATCAGACCGACGACCAACAAAACCACCGCGCCAAGCCCGACGAAAGCCGTAAGCCTTCGCGCCATCGCGGTCCGCGCAAAAATCGCGACGTAGTGCTGCTGCATCTTTTCATTGGCGACCGCGCTCACGCGCTGCCCTCAGCGCCGAACAGCCGGCCGCGCAGCCAGCCGGTGCCGATATCGATCAGGAACACGGTCAGAATGATCAGCAACAGGATTGCGCTGACATCGGAATAATAGAATTTGCGGACTGCCACGATCAGTTCCTGACCGATGCCACCCGCGCCGACGAAGCCCATGACCGAAGCCTCTCGCACGTTGATCTCGAACCGCAACAACGCGTAACTGGCGAAGCCGGCCGTGACCTGCGGCAGGACCGCAAAGCGCATGCAGGCGACCCAGCCGGCGCCGGTGGCACGAACTCCCTCAACGGGCTTCATGTCGATATTTTCGACAATCTCCGCGAACTGCTTGCCGAGCGCGCCGGCTGAATGGATCGCCAGCGCCAGCACGCCCGCCATCGGACCGAGACCGAATGCGATCACGAAGACGAGGGCAAAGACGATACCCGGCACGGTGCGGCTGAATTCGAGGCCGCGTTTCACCGCAAAGCCCAGCCAGCGCGCCGGCGTGGTGTTGGCGGCCGCCAGGAAGTTGGCGGCAAACGCCACAATCGCGCCGAGCAGCGTCCCGACATAGCTGATCAGCAAGGTTTCGCCGAGCATCGCGAGCCATTTGCGCCAACCCCAGAACCACTCGCCGATGTCGGTCCACACCCGCGCGCCGCTGTCGAGGGTGAAAATGCGGTCGAAATAGCTGACGAAATTGCCGAGCTTGGCGATAAAGACGCGAGGCTCGACCTCGGCGCCGATCGCGGCGATGATCAGCGCCGCCGCGAGGATCGCGGCGGCCAAGGTGAATTTGAGCCGCCTGCGCGCGACCGCCTTCTGGTAATGCCCGTTGAGGGCAGCCAGCTGCGCGTCCGGGAGGATGGAAACCGCGATCGCCACGGCGTTATGACCAGCTCATTTGCCCAACAGGTCCGGCGCCGCACGATGATGGCGCGTCACCGGAACCAAAGATGGCTATCCGCGATCAGGATGCCTTCTTCTTGCGCAGCGAATCGACGAACTTGATGAGTTCGATCGTGCCGTCCCAATCCTTGGTCGCGGCAGGATGAAAGCCTTTTTTCTGGCCGTCGGACAGACGGTCGAAAGCAGCCTTGTCCTTGGTCGGCGCATCGATGAAGGCCTGCGCGATCGCCTTCTTCAGGTCCTCCGGCAGGTCCGAGCTGTAAGCGTAGGGACCGTTGATGATCTGCGCCGATTTATGGATGATGCGGAAATCATCCTTCTTCATCGGCGAGCCATCGGCGTTCTTGAGCATGCCCTTGATCAGCATCTGCGTAAGCGTGGAGTCATCCTCGCCATACCATTGGTTCGCCGCGACATCGACCGTGCCCTGCGACAGCGCCAACAGCGCGTTTTCGTGACTGCCGGTATAGACGACCTTGCTGAAATAACCTTCAGCTTCCGGAATGCCCATCTTGTTCAATTCGAAGCGCGGAACGTTGTTGCCCGACGTCGAGTTCGGATCGACGAGACCGAGATTCTTGCCCTTGAGATCGTCGACCGACTTGTAGGGGCTCTTCGCCAGCACAAAGAACATTGAATAATAGCCGGTGCCGCCGTCGCCATTGATGTCATTGGCGAACGCGTCCGTCTGCACGCCGGTCAGGCGGGCGCGGGCGAACGATGCCGAGCCATAGCTCGCGATATGAATGTTGCCGGACCGCTGGCCCTCGATGACGGCGGCATAGTCGTTGGCGACGCGTAGCGTTACCTTGACGCCAAGCTCCTTCGACAGATAGGCCATGAACGGCGCCCACCGCTCGGTCATGCCGGAGGCGTTTTCGTCCGGAACGCGGGCAAAAATCAGCTCCGGATATTTTTCTTTCCAGCTTTGCGCGAAGGCACCTGTCGCGGAGAGCGCGAGGGCGGCGGCGCCGAGAATAATACGTCGGGTGATCATGACATCCTCTGTCTGTTGTTGAACTTGATCTATCGTCGAACCGACCTGCGCCGGTTAACCGTCCGCAAGCCTACGCAGCGACTGGTCCAAGAGCGCGAACATCGGCTCCGATGGGCTCGGACGCGCCGCCCATCACCTCGCCAGCCTCGAGGTCGTAGAGTTCGCGAGCGGTATGGTCAGTCAAAGCAGCTGGTACATCGTCGAACACGACGCGGCCGGCCGACATTCCGATCAACCGATCGGAATAGCGGCGCGCCAGATCGAGGGAATGCAGGTTGCACATCACGGTGATTCCGAACTGCTTGTTGATGCGCAGCAGGGCATCCATCACGATCCGGGTGTTGCGCGGATCGAGCGAGGCAATCGGCTCGTCGGCCAGGATGAGATCAGGTTCCTGTACCAGCGCGCGGGCGATCGCCACGCGCTGTTGCTGGCCGCCGGAGAGATGATCCGCGCGCTGCGCTGCCTGGGCGCCCATGTCGAGTTGTTCGAGCGCCGAGATCGCAATGGCCCTGTCGGCTTCTGGCCACATCTGGGTCAGCGACCGCCAGGCCGGCACCGTTGCGAGACGGCCCATCAAGACATTGGTGAGAACATCCAGCCGACCGACCAGGTTGAACTGCTGAAAAATCATCGCCGATCGAGCGCGCCATTGCCGCAGCTGCGTGCCCTGCAGCGCCGTCACGTCGGTACCCTCAAAAAGAATTCGGCCCGCGGAAGGCTGCGCGAGCCGGTTGATCATGCGAAGCAGGGTCGATTTTCCAGCGCCGGAGCGGCCGATCACGCCGATAAAGCTTCCGCGCGGAATCGAAAACGACGCCTTGTCGACAGCGGTCTTGCTGCCAAAACGGCAGGTCAGTTCGTCGACCACGAGCATGCTGTCGCCTCGCCAGAATTATCGCTGATCGATCGCTAACGCGCGAGTTATGCCGTTGTGTGACAGTCTTTGGACGGCAAAACGCCGCGGCGTGGACAACCTTGGATGTCGCGTAAGCGTCATCGAAACGTCACCCAAAGCATCGCATGAGTTGCTCCCTTCAACGGAGCGCTGCGTCGCATGGCTGGCAAGGGCCTTTCTCCCACACCGCTGATCGATCCGTCGGCCGCGCTTCAGGACAGCCGGCTGGGAGCCTATTGCGAGGTCGGCGCCCGCACCATCCTCACCGAGGTGACGATGGGCGACTATTCCTATGTCGTGAACGACAGCCAGATCACCTACGCCTCGATCGGCAAATTCTGCTCGATCGCGGCGATGACCCGGATTAATCCCGGCAATCATCCGATGCAGCGCGCCACGCAATCGCATTTCACCTACCGCTCCAGTGCCTATTTCGAAGGCGAGACCGATGATGCGGAGTTTTTCGCCTGGCGCAGAGCGCATCATGTCCATATCGGCCACGATGTCTGGATCGGCCATGGCGCCGTCGTGCTGCCCGGCCGCAGCATCGGCACCGGGGCGGTGATCGCGGCCGGTGCAATTGTGACCCGGGATTTGCCGGCCTACACCATCGTCGCGGGCAACCCCGCGCGCGTCATCCGCCGCCGCTTCTCCGAGCGCGACGCCGAACGGCTCGGCGAACTCGCTTGGTGGGACTGGGGCCACGACATGCTGCGCGCGGCGCTGCCGGATTTCCGCAAGCTGAGCGTCGGCGAGTTCCTCGACAAATATGATCGCGCCGTCGCGGCGGCGTGATCTATTCACTCTCCTCAACGCAGCGAAAAACTTCAGTGGCAGACATCATCATCGAAGGCGGTCGGGTTCTCCTGGGAAGCGACCTGGCAGATACATCGCTCCGTCTCGCAGGCGTGCAGATTGCGGAGATTGGGCATGGCGGCCGCGACGCCCAAGTCCGGATCGATGCCACCGGCACTTTGGTGCTGCCGGGGATCGTCGACCTGCATGGCGACGCGTTCGAACGGCAGCTGATGCCGCGCCCCGGCGTCGGTTTTCCGATCGAAATCGCGCTGCTGGAGACCGATCGCCAGCTTGTCAGCAATGGAATTACCACCGCTTTTCACGGCATAACCTGTTCCTGGGAGCCCGGCCTGCGCAGCGCCGAAAACGCCAGCGCGCTGCTCGACGCAATCCATACGTTGCGACCGCAATTCGCCGTCGACACCCGGGTTCATCTCCGGCACGAAACCTTCAATCTCGACGCCGAATCTCGCATCCTCGACTGGCTCGCCGCGGGACAGATCGACCTCATCGCCTTCAACGACCATATGTCGATGACGGCGCTCGACCTCACCAGGCCCGAGAAGCGCACGCGGATGGCGGAACGGGCGGGTCTCTCTTCGGAGGCCTTTGGCCAACTCGTCGAACGCGTCGCCACGCGCAGCGACGAGGTCGCAGGCTCGATCGCGCGGTTGGCTGCCGCAAGCCAGCTCGCCGGCATTCCGGCGCTGTCGCATGACGATGCGACCCCCGCGATGCGCCGCAGCTTTCGCGCGCTCGGCGCACGCATCGCGGAATTTCCCATCAATGAAGCCACCGCGCGCGAAGCCGTCGAGGCCGGCGAATTCACCGTGTTCGGGGCGCCCAATGTCGTGCGTGGCGGCAGCCATACCGGCTGGAGCAGCGCCAGCGACATGATCAGCAAGGGCCTCTGCAGCATTCTGGCGTCGGATTACTATTATCCGGCCATGCTGCTGGCCGCGTTCCGGCTGGTCAGTGACCGTATTTTACCTCTGCCGGCGGCGTGGGATCTGATTTCGCGTTCGCCTGCGGCGGCCGCCGGCCTGAACGATCGCGGCCAATTGTCGCCGGGATTGCGGGCTGATGTGGTGCTGGTCGACCCGACCGAATCGTTGCGGCCGCGGATCGCGGCCGTGATAGCGGCGGGCAAGATCGTATATGTTCAGGACGCGGATCGCATCTCGCGCGTCCCGCCGGCCGTGCAAAGGATTGCCGCGGCCTGAACCGTTCGAGGCCTGATCCTGTGCGCTACGCCATCTACTATATTCCCTCGCCAGATGACAACCTCTATCGGTTCGGTTCCGGCCTGTTGGGCTGTGATGCGTTCAGCGGTCGCGAGATCGACCAGCCAGCCGACGCCACCGAAACGTTTGACGACTGGCGCGAGCTGACGAGCGATCCGCGCAAATACGGTTTCCACGCCACGCTCAAGGCGCCGATCACTCTGGCCGACGACAAGCGCGAAGCCGAGCTGGTCGAGGCGTTCGAGCGCTTTGCAGCGACGCCGCGCGAGATCCCGACGATTGCGCCGGTGGTTCGCGGCATCGGCGGCTTCATCGCTGTCGTGCCGCAGGCGCCGGTGGCCGCGCTCACGCGGCTTGCCGATGATTGCGTCCGCGATTTCGATGGCTTTCGTGCGCCGCTGACCGAACGCGACCGCGAGCGCAGGCTGAAAAGCCCGTTGAGCGAGCGGCAGATCGCGCACCTCGATCGATGGGGCTATCCTTATGTGTTCGAGGATTTTCGCTTCCACATGACTCTCACCGGACATCTCGCGTCCGACCGGCGCGATCGGGTGCTGGCTTTCTTGCAGCAACGCTTTGTCAGGCTCGATCGCGCCAGTCAGCGCATCGACCACCTCGCGCTGTTGCGACAGCGCGATGAATCATCGCGCTTCATCATGCTCAAGCACGCGCGCCTCGCCGGACTCTGACTTGGCTGCCAGCACCCTCCAGCAAAAATCGACCGGCTTTTCTTGACCATCGCGCCTAGATTGCACATAATAAAAATACATCTTTTGGAACAGGCACGTCACGACGGTGTCGCGACCGGCGTGGCTTATTTGCCATTGTCGAATTTGCGCAAGGGTCTGCTCAATGGCCAAAAACGCACCCGCAACTGCCGCAGCCGTAAAGCCCGCCATTCTCACGCGTGAAGGCAATCGCCGTGCATCCGGAGGCTTTAGCCGCTCGGAGTATGACGCGCTCTCAATGACCGATCTGCTTGAGGCGCGTGAGCAGTATCATATTCACCTGATGCGCCATCCCAAGGTGGTGGCAACCGCAATCGGCTATTATCGAATCCGTAAGGGCGACACCCAGCCGGGCGTGATCCCCGCGATCCATGGTGACGGTCCGCGCCGGCTGGATAATTCGGAGGTCCGGTCCTATTCGTGGCCGTGCGTGCTGGTGTTCGTTGAAGACTGGATCAAAGCGACCGACTTCGGCCATGACCGCATCTATGACACCAATGACATCGTCCCGAAGACTTTGTATTTGCCGGACGGCCGGCGGGTCCCGGTCTGCGTCATCGAAGCACCGAAAGACCCCGAGAGTGCGGCAACGCCCCCACTCAAGCTGCATCCGCTCAATAATATAGGGAGCGGTCACCCGGTCTTTGTGGGCGTGCAGCAGCGCAACCATGTCGCGACGGTTGGATGCCTCGTGACGGATGGACACAAGACCTACGCCCTCACCAACCGCCACGTCACGGGAGAAACTGGCGAGGAGATCTTCTCCGAGCTTGGCGGACGCGCGCAACCGATCGGGATCTCGTCGTCGCGGCAAGCAACCCGCGTGGCCTTTACCGACGTGTATCCGACCTGGCCAGGCAAATCCGTCTATGTGAACATGGATGCAGGCCTGATCGACATCACAGACGTTAACGCATGGACCGCGAAGCTGCAGGACGGCGCCATCATGGGATCGATGGTGGATCTGTCGACCGCCAATTTCCCGATGTCGCTGATCGGCTGCCATGTCCGTGGTTATGGCGCCGCGTCACATCAATGGGTCTTGGGGGAAATCCAGGCGTTGTTTTACCGCTACAAATCGAAGGGCGGATTTGAGTACGTCGCCGATTTCTTCATCGGTGCGCGAACGCCGACAGCGGATATCGAAACGACACCGGAGCTCACGACCTTGCCGGGCGACTCGGGCACGCTCTGGCTTCTCGAACCCAGCGAAGGCGTGAGCCACATCGACAACTCCGGGGCAGATGGAGAGCTTCGGCCGCTCGCACTGCAATGGGGCGCGAACCGTCTTTATTCAGGTCTGAGCGGTCAACCCCACGCTTACGCGCTCGCCACTTGCCTCAGCACCATATGCGATCGGCTGGATGTCGACGTCATCCGCGACTGGAATCTTGATCAGCCCGATACCTGGGGCTCGGTCGGACACTTCTCGATCGCAAGCCGTGTCGCCAACGCGCTGTCCGATCGGGTGCCGACCCTCAAAAAGCTGATGACCCATAACGCCGACATCATCAGCCATCCCGATCAGACGATTTTGCACGATGACTTCAAGGGCATGGGCGACTTGAGTTTCATCCCCATGGCTGACGTGCCTGACTTCTTCTGGAAGCATGGACACCAGGGTCATACCCGACATTTTGAAGGCCCAAACCATTTCGCAGACATGGATCAGGTGAGAGATGCCGACGGCATCGACCTGCTTCGCCTTTGCAAAGACCCCAAGAACATCAACCCGAAAATCTGGAATGAGTTCTACTCCAGCGTCGAGGACCTCCTCGACGGGGGCCCCATCACGATGGAGCACCGCGGACTGCTTCCATTCCGGGTCTGGCAGATTTTCGACAAGATGGTCGAGTTCGTCGAGAAGGACGAAATGGCCAATTTTGTCTGCGCGGCCGGCGTGCTGACCCATTATGTCGGCGATTCATGTCAGCCGTTGCACATTTCCTATCTGCACGACGGCGATCCGACCAAATCGACCAAACACACCGTTCACCACCGCGACGGTACGACCGGCGTCAAGCACATCGCGTTGGGCGCCGGACTGCATAGTGCCTACGAAGACGGCATGGTGAACGCGCATCGGAAGGACATTCTCACCGGCCTGGACAAGACCCCGAGCGTCGGCGCAGGCGAACATGATGACGACATCACGGATGGATTTGGAGCCGCGGCGGCCACCATCGACCTGATGCGAAAGACGTTCGAAGCATTGCCGCCGCCCGATATGTTGCGCGATTACGTGAGCGCAACCAAGAAGAACCAGGACGCCACGAAAATGTTCTGGAAGAACTACGGTCCCGGCACCATCCAAGCCATGCAGGATGGCACGCACCTGCTTGCCCTTCTGTGGGAGAGCGCCTGGGTCGCGGGCAAGGGGGAAAGCAAGACGCGAAACACCTCGGCGCTCAAACCAAAACAGGCGATGGAAATCTGCGCATCGGCCGACTTCCTGCCGTCGTATAGCATCGCCCAGATCGGTCAGCACCTTCACACGTCCACCAAGGCGACAAAATCGAAGAGCAAGGGGAAGAAAAAGCAGGGCTAGACGAGACCGCGTGGCGGATCCGGCGGCGCAATGAAACCGTCATACGGAAGACATACGGTAGCTCCTTCCACGGAGCCTTCCGATGACATTCCGGCTTGCGCAGATCTCGGACACGCATTTGTCGAACGACAAGCCGTTCTTCGTCGCGAATTTCGAGCGGATGAGCGCGCGATTGCGAGCCGATCGACCGGATCTGATCGTCAACACCGGCGACCTCTCGCTGGATGGCTCCGAGCAGCCGGGCGACCTGGACGCGGCAAAGGCACTGCATGATTCGATGGACCTGCCCTACTGCGTGATCCCCGGCAACCATGATGTCGGCGAAAATGTCCTCGGCGCAAATCAGACCGCGGTTTCGGATGCAAAACGCGACCGTTTCAACGCGGTGTTCGGGGCGGACTGGTGGACGCGCGACGTTCCGGGCTGGCGTCTGATCGGGCTGAACTGCCTGATCATGGGCAGCGGACTTCGCGCTGAGATGGATCAGAACGCGTTTTTGGCTGCCGCGGTCGGTGGCGCGGCGGAGCGCGCCATCCTGTTGCTGACCCACAAACCATTGTATCGGGACCGCCGCGACGAGAGCAAGTTGGATGGATATTACCTCTGGCCGAAGGCGCGCGCGCAAATTCTGGAGGTATTGTCAGAGAACCCGCCCAAACTGATTTGCAGCGGTCATTTGCATCAATCACGCTCTGCGAGGCTGGACGGCATTCATCACGTCTGGGCGCCCGCGACCTCATTCATCGTTCCCGCCGAGTATCAACCGACCGTCGGTGACCGAATGATGGGATATGTCGAGCACAGCCTTCATCCGGACGGCAGCCATGACAGCCGGGTCGTGCACGCTCCGGAGCTGACCTGCCACAGTATTGTGGATTTTCCCGACGCTTACGGGGATATCACCAAGCAGCAAAAGGCCGTGGTGACGTCCTGATCATCCCGGACCTTGAAACGCGCGGAAGCCGCTGACACAGGGGCTCCGGCCCGCCATTCATAAAACTGTCAATCGGCCGCTTTATCGATAGGCCGATAGAATTGGGCCATGTGATTGGGCCATGTCTCTGGTGCGGGCAGGTATTTTCCGCGTGTCGGCAATTTCCCTGATCAATATCCGGAAATCCTATGGCAATTCGGTCGCCGTTGACGGCGTGTCGCTCGAGCTCCCCCGGGGCGAATTGACCGTCCTGCTTGGACCGTCCGGTTGTGGCAAATCGACGTGCTTGAGGCTGATCGCCGGTCTCGACCGGCCTGATTCCGGGCAGATCCTTGTCGACGGAACGGATGCGAGAAACCTCGAACCCGCCCAGCGTGGTGTCGCGATGGTTTTTCAGTCCTACGCGCTGTTCCCACACATGAACGTCGCCGAAAATATCATCTTCGGTCTCAAGGTCCGAAAAGTCCCGAAAGCGGATCGCGACCGGCGCCTTGCCCGCGTGGCTGAGCTCGTCAATCTCGAAGCCTATCTCGGTCGAAGACCTTCGCAGCTTTCGGGCGGACAGCGACAGCGCGTTGCACTCGCTCGCGCGATCATCGGCGATCCGCAAATCTGCCTGATGGATGAGCCGCTTTCAAATCTCGACGCGCAGTTGCGGCACGAGATGCGTCTTGAGATCCGGGCGCTACAGCAGCGTCTCGGAATGACGATGGTTTATGTGACCCACGACCAGGTCGAGGCCATGACGATGGCCGACCAGATCGTCTTGATGCGGAACGGGCGCGTCGAACAGGCAGATCATCCGGCCGCTCTCTACGCCAACCCGACGACATCGTTCGTTGGGCGGTTTATCGGATTCCCGCCGATGAACCTGTTCAGAGTGGATGGAGATCCGCCATCCCGCATCCGGGGAATTCGCCCGGAAAATGTTCGCGTTGAACGTCCCTCGGCCGCTGCGATGAACAACGTTCAGGAGGCCAGATTCTTGGGGGCGGTCGAGAGCGTCGAATATCTCGGAGCCGACTCGCTCGTCACCTTGATCTGCGCCTTCGGCAAGATTGTCTCCCGTTGTGTCAGCCAGGCGCCCTTTCAACGGAATGAGGAACTTATGGCCACCTGGGACCCCAAGCTGGAGCTGCACTTCGACGAGACAACAGGCCGTCGGTTGGAGGACGCTGAGACAGTTGCGTTCAAGACCAAAAGCGCCGTCGGCGTCAGATGACGACGAGTCCACGACAGACAGCAGGCTGTTGCCTGAACGAACACAACGCCCATCCCTCGCGTCATTTTTTTCGCCTCGACCTCTTTCCACGCAATCCCCCGTCCAAGGAGACCTGATGATGAGACAAGCCTTCACGCGCCGCCTCACCCATACCTTAGCCATGGGTGGCCTGTTGTTGATGTCAACGCACGCCTTCGCCGCCGACATCGAGCTGAAGTTTTATTACCCGGTCGCCGTCGGCGGAGAAGTCAGCAAGATCATCGACGACTACGCCGCAACGTTCGAGCACGACCATCCCGGCATCAAGGTCAAGCCGATCTATGCCGGCGACTACATCCAGACCATCGCAAAAGCGCTGACCGCAGTGAAGGGCGGCGATGCGCCGGAACTCGCCATTCTGCTCGCGGCGGATTTGATGACGCTCACCGACGAGGACGCGGTCATTCCGATCGATGATCTGATCAAGACTGATGCTGATAAGGCCTGGCTCAACAGCTTCTATCCTGCGTTCATGGAGAACGCCAAGCTCAAGGGAAAGACCTACGCGATCCCATTCCAGCGCTCGACCCCCGTGCTGTACTGGAACAAGGAGATGTTCAAGGCAGCGGGACTTGACCCCGAGCGCGGCCCGAAGGATTGGGCGGAAATGCGGGAATTCGCAAAAAAACTGACGAAAAAAGGTGAGAATGGCGCCGTCGCTCAATGGGGCATCGAAATCCCCTCGGACGGAAATACGCTCTGGCTGTTCACGGGCATGACGACGGGCAACGATGTCCGTATCAACAATGCCGACGGCACCAAGATCAACGTCGGAGACCCGAAGGTCGTCGAAGCTCTGCAGAACTGGTATGACCTGTCCAAGGTCGACGGATCGCAGCCGCCCGGTCTGATCAATTGGGGAACGACACCGCGCGATTTCATCGAAGGCCGCACCGCCATGATCTGGCACACCACGGGCAACCTGACCAATGTCCGGAAGAATGCAAAGTTTCCGTTCGGCGTCGCGTTCCTGCCGGGCAAGGTTCGATCCGGCGCGCCAACGGGCGGCGGCAATTTCTATTTCTTCAAGGGCATGTCGCCCGAGAAGCAGCGCGCGGCTCTCACATTCGTGGAATGGATGACCTCGCCGGAACGAGCTGCGGAATGGTCGATCAAGACCGGCTATGTTGCCACCCAGCCGGCCGCTTATGAAACGCCTGTGATGAAAGGCTATACCGCCGAGTTCGCCCCTGCCATCGTCGCGCGAGACCAGCTCAACTACGCCGTTCCTGAAATGACGGTGCATGAGAACCAGCGAGTCACCAAGATCATCAACGACAGCATCCAGGCGGTCATGACCGGCACGAAAACGCCCGACGCAGCCATGAAAGAGGCCCAGGCTCAGGGCACGACGGTTCTCAAGGAGTTCAACTAGACCGATCACGAATTGTCACGCTCATGACAAAACCCGGTATGTGCTGTCTCCGCCTTCCCGCGGAGACAGCACGAACATGAATTCCGCGAAGAATTCTTTTCTCGGCTGGCTGCTGGTGCTACCCGCCGCGGCCCTGCTCACTCTTTTTACATTTCTGCCGATCGTCGCCAGCATTCTGCAGAGCTTCTATTCGAAGGAACGTCCGCGACGCCCGTCGCAATTTGTCGGTTTCGACAATTACGAAGCGATGATTGCCGATCCGGTGTTCTGGAAGGCTCTGACCAATAATTTCGTCTACGTGCTCGGAACGGTCCCGACTTCGATCGCGATCGCGGTCGCGATGGCCCTGATCGTCAATAGCCGGATTGGTGGCAAAGGCCTGCTGCGAATGGCGTATTTCACGCCGACCGTGATGCCGATGATTGCCGTCGCCAACATATGGATTTTCTTTTTTACGCCTGACTACGGCTTGCTGGAGCGCGCTCTGGCGCCGTTCGGGCTCGCGGGCAACAACTGGCTCGGCTCGTCCGATTCGGCGATGATATGCGTCATTCTGGTCGCCATTTGGAAAGAAGCCGGCTTCTTCATGATCTTTTATCTGGCGGCGCTCCAGCAGATTTCGCCGGATCTGTATGAGGCGGCGGCGATCGAAGGCGCGAATCGATGGACAACCTTCTGGAGGATCACGGTTCCGCTGCTGATGCCAACGACACTCTTTGTCGTTGTGAATGCGCTGGTCAACGCGTTTCGCGTCGTTGATCAGATCGTTGTGATGACGAATGGCGGACCAAACAACGCAACCTCGGTCTTGCTGTTTCGGCTTTACGAGGTTGGTTTCAAATATTTCGACACGGGAGTAGCCGCGGCCATGACGGTCGTTCTTCTCGGCGTGATGGCCGTCATTGCCGTCGGCAACTTCCTGGTCCTGGACAGCAGAATTCACTACCGATGACCAAATTCAGCCCGCCGATCAGGCTCGCGCCGGTTCTGGAAACAAGTGCCGGATGGGCGCTTGGCGTCCTTTGGCTTCTGCCATTGGCCTTCGCCGTCTGGACGGCGTTTCATCCGCCGGCCTATATGACCAAGCTCTCGATCTTTGCGCCCGTCACGCTCGGTAATTTCTTTGCGGCGTGGGCTGCCGCGCCGTTCGCCCATTATTTCCTGAACACCGTCCTGCTCATCAGCGGGATTCTCGTGGCGCAATTCGTCTTGTGTACGCTGGCAGCATTTGCATTTGCGCGAATTCAATTTTGGGGTAGCGATACGCTGTTCGTCCTGGTGCTGTTGCAACTCATGGTCGCTCCGGACATTCTGCTGGTCGAGAATTACAGAACGATCAAGATGTTGGGCCTGGTCGATTCCTTACCTGGCATCGCCTTGCCTTATCTTGCGTCTGCTTTTGGCATTTTTCTGTTGCGTCAGGCATTCAAGACCGTCCCGCGCGATTTTGACGATGCGGCGCGGGTCGAGGGCTGCGGACTGCTCGGCACCATGCTTCGAATCTATGTCCCGATCGCGAAGCCAATCTATGTCGCGTATGGTCTGGTATCCGTGAGCTGGCACTGGAATAATTTTCTTTGGCCCCTCATCATCACGAATTCCGTTGAAACGCGGCCGCTGACCGTCGGGCTGTCGGTTTTTGCATCGAGCGATCAGGGCATCGACTGGTCCGTGATCACCGCCGCCACACTGATCACATCAGCGCCGCTCCTGATCGCTTTCGTGTTATTTCAGCGCCAATTTGTTCAAAGCTTCATCCGCGCGGGAATTCGCTGAAGGATATTGTATCGCCTGTGACCTGCGCCCTGCGTGCTCGCGCGCAACCAGTCTGCAGCGGCAGGAACGCTTCGACGCGTTCCCGCGGGTTCAATACCGAGCGGCGCCCGTTCTGCGAATACGCCGCGACAATGCATTATTTGGCAAAGCACGAATTTTCATTTGTCTTTTCAAGCCGATGATCGTTGTCAACCGACCGCGCCGGGTCCAGATGCTGCATGCTGTCAACATCCGCGGACTTTCCCCAATCTTCGAATTTCACCAGTGATTTCAAGCGCCTGACCCGTTCTGGATGTCGCCCGAAAAAAATCGTCTGCTGGTCCAGCAGATTCCGCTTGCTGGTCCAGCAAACTGTTCGCGTATCGTCTGCGCATCCCGCTCTCGATGAGAGAGACGGCTCGCGATCGTCACGACCGGTGAGAGCGGGGAGCAGTGGCCGCAAAGCCTTGCAGCATTCGTATATCGCGTGCGGACGAACAAGGTTTTTGCGGACGATGAAGTCGCGTGGTTCTGGCGCCCCCAACGGCCAACGCCCGGTTTTCGAAGTTCGTCATGCCTTGCTGCACCCTCTGTACGAACTTCGAAAACCAAAAGGGCGCTGGCAAACCTAATATTCCAGTGCCGCTTTCGATTTGAAGGGCCTTGAGCGAGTTTACCGCAGGCTCCGAAGGCCCTTCAAATCGGCGGCACTGGTGCCAAGTCTGCGGTATCACAAGGCGGTCCCACCCTGGTGGGAACGTGCAGGCGACGGTGACAACAAGCGGGTCTCACTCGTGCCCGGTTTTCGAAGTTCGTCATGCCTCGCTGCTCCCTTTGTGCGAACTTCGAAAACCAAAGGGCACGAGCAAATATGATTCTCGTGCCGCTAACGATCTGAAATTCCTGAGGTGGAGGTGCGGCAAAGGCAGCAGGAATTTCAGATCGGCGGCACGAGGGAAGAGCGCGAAGCAAGTCGTGAGCTTACTGCAGGGAAGGCTGATCGTTTCGGCTTCGCCTGTGGTGACTACGGCTCGTGTTGTTTTTCCTTTTGACACGAGCGCTGCGGGTGCGGTTGAGCGCCCGGCCTTCCCTGCGCTCTCTCAGCTGTTTGAGAAGTGCAATGAAGTTTTTTGGCAAAGCTCGGACCGCTACGGGGCGCGAGACCGATGAGGCGTGTCTTCACCTGGACGACGCTTGATTCTGGAGGATGCAGTCGGCTGCGAACCCGTCTCATGAGATTTCGCGGGTCTCAGGGAAATTTAAGGGGGAATTTGGCGGTTTGGGCCGCCCGACAAGCCTTGCAACTCACTCAAACCTCAGGGATTACTGCCGTTCTGGATAGCTTCCCTGTCCTGAAAATCAGGGATTTTACATTCAATATATGTCTCAAAGGACGATCTCGGTTGACCAAAAGAGCTCGAACTCAGTCGACGAAATATCATTCAGCCGCTGGCGATAAGGCAGTTCGGCGCAAGACGGCAGGTGCTGCAGTCGGAACCGAGGATCTGTCGTTACCGTTTGAAACGAGCGTCGGTTATCAGATCAGACAGACACACCGACTGCTGCAGCGCTATTTGCAGGCCAAGATCGAGCCTTACGATATCACTTTGGGCATGTGGTATTTCCTGCGTGCGCTCTGGCGCCAGGACGGCCTGACCCAGCGCGAGCTGTCGATCATCGTCGGCACGATGGAGCCAACGACGCTCACCGCGATCAGGGCCATGGAGCACCGCCAGTTGGTCAGGCGAAGCCGAAACGGCGTAGACCGACGAAAAATCAATGTCTATTTGACCAAGCGGGGCCACGCCCTGAAAAAGGAGCTGCTGCCGCTGGCTCGTGAAGTCGTTGACGACGCCGTCAGAGGATTTTCGAACCGCGACAGGGAATCCTTTTTGCATCATCTCGATCGGGTTCAAACCAATCTCAGACAACATATCGGACCGGACGACGTTCCCTCTGACTGACTTGCAGGCTCGATTGAGGTCGGGTGCTTCGACGCTCTCGCCCAGTTCGGCGATGATCTTTCCCGCTTCCGCGAAGGCGGCGTTGGCCGCCGGCACGCCGGCAATGGCAAGCGTTCCGGTTTATCGCCTGCCAGGCGAAGTCCGATCCGAGAAGGCGCGCTCTTCAGTATAGCGGCCCAGTATGGAGTTCACCCCGACCGCAAGCAGAAATACGATCAGCAGCAAAGCATACATGCGCGGCATATTGAATGTCGCGTAGGTCTGAATGACCGCGTAGCCCAGACCCTGGTTGGCGAGCTTGGTTTCCGCAAGCAGCGTGCCGACGATGGCGACACCGAGCCCGATGCGGATGCCGTTGATGATCGGAACGCGCATCGCGGGCATATAGATCTTGGTGAACATCTGGAACGCGGTGAGGCGAAAGCTGATCCCCACCCGGATCAGCACCCGGTTCACTTCGCGCATCGAGCCGGCAACGCTGATGGCGACCGGAAAGAAGCAGGACAGCGCGCCCATCGCGATTTTCGACTCGGGACCGACGCCGAACCACATGATCATGATCGGAAAGAAGATGATTTTCGGCGTGGGGCCAAGATAGTTCAGCAGCGGCTCGAACGCCCTGCCGATGAAGCGGTTGCGGCCGAGCAGTACGCCGACGATGATGCCGGTTCCGCCCCCGATTGTGAGCGCGACGGCGACCTCCGTGACGGTGACGCCGAGATTCCAATAAAAGCTCCGGTCCATGAACAAGACGACGATTTGCTTCGCGATCGGCAACAGGCTCGGCACGACGTCCCGGTACAGCAGTCCAGAGCGCGCCAAGACCTCCCAGGCGACGAGGATGGTCGTCAGGATGACCACGCGGGTCAAAACGACCGCGCGCCTGTCATCGGACGCAGTGGAGGGAATCGACGGCGTTGATGCCGTTGCGGCCTGTCGCTGCATGGTTAAATCCAAACGCCGGGATCAGCGACGCGGTGGGATCTGGATGAGCACGTCGAGTTGATCCTTCGTCAATGGCTGCGCGGTGTATTTCAGCGCCACGGCATCGGGCACGATCGTGTCCAACCCTACGATGCGATCCGGATTCAAGGCCTCCTTGGGAAAGAACTCGTCGCGCGTTCTCTTGGCGATCTCGATTGGTATGCCGACGAAATCCGCATAGACTTTCAGCGCCTGTTCGCTGGAATACATGGCGTCGATGGTCTCGCGAACAGCATCCATGTAGCGGTTGATCTGATCCTTTTTGTTTTGAAGAACCGAAATGTTCGTGATCAGCAGGCGGACGGTCTGGCTCTTGAACGCCTTGGTGTCGTTGCCGGTCGCAACGACCCGAATCTCACCTTTGTTGAGCTGCTCCAGACCGAAGGGCGGAGCGGACCAGCCGACATCGATCTGGCCCGACATCACCTGTGTGAGCGTCGCAGCCGGCCCGCCGGTCGCCGTCGGCCGGAGCTTGAGACCATTTTCCTGGATAAATGCGTTCAGCACGCCATGGGTCGACGAACCGTTGGTGGAATAGGCCACCGACCTGCCCTCGAAATCCTTCAGCGTCTTGATCGGCGAATCGGCTTTGACATACCAGTACAGATCCTGGCCACCCGTGGTCTCGGCGCCGATGATGCGGACCGGTGCGCCCTTCGAGAAAGCCGAGAACGCACCCATGATGCCGCCGGCAACCCCGATATCGACACTGTTGGACAGCACCGCCTGCTGGGTTTCGCCCCCGCCCTGCGTGTAGAGGATTTGCAGTTCGAGATTGTGCTTTTTGAAGATGCCGAGCTTGCTACCGACTTCCGGGATCGACGTATCCCAGTTGCCGCGTTGACCCACCGCGAGTTTCAGCTGGTCCTGCGCCTGAACCGGGCCGGCACCAGAAGCTACCAGGACGACGACGATCGCAGCGACCAATATCCGCGTCAGAATAGTCATTCGCTTCCTCCAAGCTTGCCGGTCTTTTTGTTGTCCGGCTGACAGTATCGGATCATTAAACCGTCGTCAGATCTTGAATGCCTCCAGTGTCGGGGGGTGGAACAACTCCTCGACTGCAAGCCGACGCGACGACAGGCCCTGGGAATGATGGGTCTGCAGGAAGGCTTCGAGCACATGGCGGTTCGGCCCGACGCCGTAGGACCAGAAGTCTTCACCCATCAGCCTTCGGGCCGCCTGAAGCTGCTCTTCGACGAAAGGCAAGGTGATCTTCGTTGCCGACGTATCGCCTAACCTGCTCAGCGCAACCTGTTTCGATTCTTCAAAGGCCTTGAGCAGGGCCGCCGGCAACCAGGGATGCTTCTCCACGATGGTGCGGCGCGCTCCGATCATGTGCATGATAGGAAAAATCTTGCTGCGCCGATAATAGTCCGCCGCAGCTTCCGTCGGATTGGAGAAGAGCCGCACGACGTTCGGATGACCAGCCTCGAAGGAGGATGGGGCGCGGGGTCCGATGAAGCCATCGATCTCACCGTCAACGAGCATCTGGTTCAGAGATTTGTTGGCGGGTGCCTGCTCGAGGCGGATATCTGACGGCAAGGAAACCTTGACCTTCTCGATCCGGCCGGGCTGTTCGAGGCCGCCACGCACCCAGATCACGTCGGAAGACTTCACGCCGCAATCGTCCTCAAGAAGCGCGCGAATCCAGACGCAGGCCGTCAACTGGTATTCGGGACAGCCGATGCGCTTGCCCCGCAGATCCTGCGGCTTCTCGATGCCGCGGTCATTACGGATGAAGATGCAGGTATGCCGAAACGCGCGCGACACGAAGGCCGGAACACCCACATAAGGATTCGTCCCTTGCGCCGTCTTGACCGTAAAACTCGACAGAGACGCCTCACAGACATCGAACTCGGCGTGCCTGAATGCCCGGAAGAAGATTTCTTCCGGCACGAGCTTCATGAAAACGGGGTCGACACCATCGATCAACACCTCGCCATCGATCAATGGCCTGTTCCGGTCGTAGTCGCCCACAGCGATGGACAGACGCAGTTTTGTCAACGATCCCTCCCGAATGACGGCACCGGCCGTGCCTGTCGCCATCGAAATGATGCCGGTCAACGGCACAGAGAACAAAGACTTCTGCGAGATGTCTGTAAGATGTTGCCTGTTTGGCGCTCAGATTCCGAGACGGCGCGCAAGCGAACCCAGCGATTCCAGGAGCCGCTGGACGATCGTATCCAGGAAGGCGTGAATGGCCTCCTGGTGGCGGGATGGGGGCGCGTTGAGAGGCTTCAGCAGATAAAGCGTGCGCGTCAGCGGCAGATCGTTGATGCGCTGGGTCACGAGCTTGCCGGCTCGCATTTCCTCGACTGCCGTTCCGTATGGCATAAAACTCGCCGCGGCACCGCGCACCACCAACGTGCGCATTGCGGGGATCGATTGCGCCTCATAGACGATACGAGGAGTCAGCGAATACTTCTCGGCCGCACGCTTCAGCAGGCGCTGCACCATATCGCGTTCGCCGGCCTGCACGAGATCGTGCGTCAATGCCTCCGCCAGCGTAAGCGATTCAGGCAGGGGTTCGCCGCTGGCCGGCCGCACGAAAAGAAGCTCCTCTTCCAGGATCGCCCGTCGCTCCACGCCCGGGCGCGCCTCGTCAGCGCCATAGGCGAAGGCATAGTTGAGCTCGCCGCGCTCGAGCGACGATGCAAGGCCGTAACTGAGCTCCTCGACCAGGGAGAGCGAGACGTTTGGAATTTTCTGCTTGGCATCAAGCAACATATCAGGCCCGATTTGCAGCATGATGCTCGGCGTCAATCCCAGAATCAGGGATTCATGCTCAGGACCCGAGAGACCGTGAAGCTCGCGCTGGATATCTTCGACGTCTTGCAGCAGCCGGCGTGAGCGCTCGAGCAGGATCTTGCCGGCGTCGGTCAGGACCACGCCACGCGAATGACGTTGCAGCAGTTCGATTCGAAGCTCCTGCTCCAGCTGCCGGATCTGGAGACCGAGGGCCGGTTGGGCCACGTTCAGCTGTTCGGCGGCGCGGGTAATGTTGCCGACTTCTGCGATCCGAACAAAATATCGAAGCTGTCGAAGGTTTATCTCCGCCTCCCGCGATCAAGGCTTCGGGAAGGGGCTTACACTAGCGGGCGGGACAAAGCCAGCGTTCGATCCAGTCGAGCATGGAGAACAGGATGATGCTGACCAGGATGACGAAAATAATCGTCGCGAAGACACCCGGAAGATCGTAACGCTCTGCCAGATCGTTGATCAGTTGTCCCAGTCCGCCGAGATTGATCAGGAATTCGACTCCGATGAGATTGATCAGCGTGAAAATCAAGCCAATGCGGACACCGGTGAAGAAAGTCGGAATCGAAGCCGGGAACTGTATCTTCCAGAAGATCTGGGACCGTGTCAGATTGTAGCTATGGCCGACGTTCACCAGCGTCTTCTTCACGCTCTGAAAGCCTTCGACCGTTTTCAACACCACAGGCGCAAGTCCCGCGACGAAACCGATGGCGACGATCGTCGCTGAGCTTCGGCCAAAAATCACCAGAAACAATGGATAAGCGAGCACGATCGGCGCAGCCGCAGTCGCAGCTATCCACGGCTCGGTCGCCAGCCTCAGGATGCGATGCCGGTGCAGCAGCATGCCGATGCCGATCCCAAAAGCGATGACCAGCGAATTCGCAACGAGCGCCTCCGAGCCGGTCACCAACAGCCGATGCGCGAGCTCTTCCTCCGCAAACAACCGGCCAAAACTGCCGAGAACGGCCGATGGAAACGGGATGACGAATTGATTCAGAAGTCCATAACTCAGCATCAGCTCGATGCCGCAGAGAAAGAGCGCCACGCAGCCCAATCCGAATACAAGGGGCAGAACGTTCAAGAGACGCACGACTCAGCCCTTTCTTGCTCGCGCGCTGTCCTCGGCTTCCGCCATACCGCGCGAGGCCTCGTCGCGCAGATCGTGCCAGATCTCGGCGACGTAGCGGCCAAAGGCCTCATTGCCGACGACGTCTCCCTGCCGTGGACGCGGAAGATGGATATCGACGATCCGCTTCACCTTGCCGGGACGAAAGGTCATGATGATGACCCGATCCGATAGCTGAACCGCTTCGGTGATGTTGTGGGTGATAAGCAGTGTCGTCTGCTTCAGATCCTGCTGGATCTTGAGCACCTTGTCGCCGAGCAGCACCCTGGTCTGCTCGTCGAGCGCCGCGAACGGCTCGTCCATCAGCAGGATCTTCGGCTCGAACACCAGCGTCCGGGCGATGGCCACGCGCTGGCGCATCCCTCCAGACAGTTCGGATGGGTAGCGCTGCTCGAAGCCCGTCAGGCCAACCATGTCGATGAACTTGCGCGCGATCGCATTGCGTTCCCCGCGCGGGACGCCTTTGACCTCGAGCGGGAAAACAACATTGTCGATGACCGTGCGCCACGGGAAAGTGGATTCCTCCTGAAAAACCATGCCGATCGAGCCGTGAGGTCCGGAAAGCCGTTCGCCGCCGACCGTGACGCTGCCTTCATAGCCGCTCACGAGGCCGCCGAGGATGTTGAAGACGGTCGACTTGCCACAACCCGACGGGCCGATGATCGAGACGAATTCCCCCTGCTTGATCTCGAAGGACATGCCGTCGACTGCGGTCACGACGCCCTGGCGCGTGTTGAAACGCATCGAGACATCCCTGATAACGAGGTCGATCTCGTCGGCCTTGTCCGTCGCCAGATGCAGCTTGGCGGTCGATGCCCTCATGGTCCTGTCGTCCTCCAAATGACTGCGCGTCATGCGACGGTTCCGCCGCTTGATCGGCACAGCGGGGCGCCGGCATTCCCTTCCCTTGAGATAAGTCCGAGCATGTCGGTCCTTGCCTCGATCGCAGTCTTGGTGTTTGACGCCGCCGCTTGACTGGAAGGTATGAGCGTCCGGCGGGCAGGTCCAAGATTATCTCGCTTGGCCTCTCAATCATTTGCAAGTTTGGCTGGCATGGGTGACTATCCGACCGATGCATGCTGATCGGGGCGGCCTGCCGTCCCTGCCGGCGGCGAGCCCTCCCGCGTCATCGCTGTCGCCATCGTGGGATTGTAGCCCGGCTTCACACGTGCGTCGATCACAACGGCCCCGCCGGCTTTAGCGGCGGCCAATCCCTCTCGGAGGGCGGCCACGAGCTCATCTGTCCTCTCGACTGGCCCGATGCCGAAAAGCCCCTGCGCCCGAGCCATGGCCGCAATGTCGATATCCGGGTCGCCGATCCGCTGCCCGATCCATCTGTTCTCGACCGGCCGGCCGCGCATACGTGCGACTCGCTCCTGGTGGATCTCGTCGTTGAAGAACGAGCGGTTGTTCGCGATGATCGCAAGGAACGGCAATTGATAGCGCGCGGCGGTCCATAGCGCCGACACGCTCATCATGGTGTCGCCATCACCGAGCACGCCCACCGCAAGCCGGCCCGATCCCTTGAGCGCAAGAGCCGCACCCACGAGCATGCCGGGACCGGATCCGATTCCGCCACCCCCGTCGCTGCCCAGATAATCCAGTGGGTGGCGGAAGTGCCAGGAATGCCCGGCCCATCCGAGCGGAAGCCGGACCAGCGAGATGACCTCGTCGCGCAGCACCGTACCCATCGCGGCCGCCAGCGAAAGAACATCGAGATCCCGTGACATCCCCTCGAGTGCCAGCGCCGGAAGAGCGGTCATCGCGACCGGCGCGACGCCGGCGCCGACGCCGAGTTCGTCGGCGATCAGGTGGAGGGTGCGGTCCGGATCACCACTCAGATTGAGGTCGGCCGGCGACAAGGCCTGGTGGTCCATGCTCCAGCCATTGTGGAGGTGGTGATCGAGTGAAACATTGATCACTGTTGCGTGCGCCGCACCGCCCGCCTGCTTGAGCGTTCCAGCCAGGTCAACCCAGTCAAAGGCGACAATGACATCGGCGTCACGGATACACTGCGCGCCGGCCTCGTCGAGGAAGTGACCCGGCGCGGCCGCGTGTAGCGGATGGTCGGTGGGGAATGCCGCTCCGACCTTGATGTCGGTCATGACGCGGGCGTTGAGCCGTTCGGCCAGTGCCACCCGCCGAGCCCAGTCGCCCGGCTTGCGTGAAAGCCGCCCGGGCAGCATCAGGGGATTGCGCGCCTTGGAAAGCAGTACGGCGGCCTGAACGATGTCAGCCCCGGTCGGAACGCCAGCGGCCGGCAGCGCGTAACGCCTCGTCTCGGGGAGCGTCGGCATTTCGTCCAGACGAGCTTCCTGCATCGCGACATCGAGGCAGACATAGGTGGGGCCAAAGGGAAACGATCGGGTGATATTGGCCGCACGCAGCAGGGATTCCAGTGTCGCGCCAACCGAAACCGGCTGGTCGTCCCATTTGATATACGGTCGGATCAGGGCGGCCTGATCTTTGGCCGTATGCAGCCAGTCAATCCAGGGGCGTCGTGTTGCCGCGTCGAAGGGACCGGTCGCGCCGAGGATCAGCATAGGAACGCGATCACACCAGGCGTTGTAGATCGCCATGGTCGCGTGCATGAGGCCGACATTGCTGTGTAGGATCACCCCCAGTGGCTGTTCCGTAACCTTGGCGAAGCCGTGCGCGAGCGCGACGGCATGCTCCTCATGCAGGCACAGCAGCATTTGCGGCTGCTCGTTACCGAGATGATTGACGAGGCTGTCGTGGAGCCCCCGGAAGCTAGAGCCGGGATTCAAGGCTACATAGTGGATGCCGAGATTGCGCAGCATCAGAGCGACGGCGTCGCTGCCCCAGACGCCGCTGTCAGCGGATACGACCGGCTTTTCTACTCGGCCGACGAGACTGTCCATCGCATATCCTCGATTGTTGTTTGTCCCATTCGATGAGCGCGACCGCGCCCGCTGTCGCGCGCCGCCGCGAACTGTTCTCACGGACGGAGAAGGAACAACCGCCGCCGCAAACAACAACGAATGTTCCATGTTAATGTTCGGTCAGGCACAAAGGCGGCGGGGTATCCCGCCGCTTTCAAGATCTCGAATGAATGGGATCCCGATCAGGAGTGGGCTGCCGCCGCCATCTTGACCTCGCTCTCATCCTGTTCGATCGCCTCGATCAGTGCGATTTCCTCGTTCGAGGCTCCCAGGCGGCGCCAATCGTCATTCTTCGGCACGATGCCTTGATAGGATCGCAGCTTCGCTTGCGGAACATGAGGTTCGACCAGGCCGATCGGCGGGCCACCGGCCGCAAATTTACGCGCGGCATCGATCATCACACGGCGGAACTGAACGATGGCAATGTCGCTGGCCCCCAACCGCTCGCTGCTGCGGTCGGCGATCGGCCCCATCGATTCCCACATCATGATATCCTGGTTTGGGATCCCGGGCACGCCGGTGAAATCACCGAGCTTCATGGCTTTGCGGTCCTGCAGGTAGTCGTTGGCCCGGGTCCGCAGCATCGGCTTGTAGTTCTTGTCGAGATCGATCCCGACCTGGGCGACGCAGAACTTGCGCCAACTTTCCTGGTCGATGCAATCATTGTTGCCCCAGGCGATGAAGTGGAAATAGCTCGACACGTCATCCTTCGGCACGAGCACGGTCGCGACATTGTAGGACGAGTTCGGCGGAATCAGCGCAGTGAACGGTGCCACATACACGGTGAGCCGCACGTAATCGTGGGTCTGGGCATTGGCGATCGGCCGACGTAGCGCGGCATAGCGAAAACCGTAATTGGTCAGTTGGACCTGGATGCGCGGGTTCTTGTCCGTCGAGGGGCGGGTCCAATGCGTCGCGGTCGCGCCGGCGGTGGTGACGCGAGCCGGCTTCATGTCGGAGGAATGCAGACTGGAGGAATGGGCGGAGTCGATCTGTCCCTCCATGATCTGAGCCCAGTTGAAGGGCAGATCGATCTTGACGATCGATACTTTCGCCTCTGGCGTTGGCGCCCAAGGCGGCGCTTCGAACTCCGGCATCTTGTCCGGCGGGCCCATATAGACCCAGATGAAGCCACCCGCCTCGTGGGTCGGATAGGCCTTGTGCTGGACCTTTTCGGCAAAGCCGCTCTCGGATGGCTCGGAGACCATCTCGAGCACCTTGCCGTTCACATCGAATTTCCAGCCATGATAAAGGCAACGCAGGCCGCACTCCTCGTTACGGCCAAAGAACAGTGAAGCCTTGCGGTGCGGGCAATACTCGCCGAGCACTCCGATGCGGCCATCGGTGTCGCGGAACGCAACGAGATCCTCGCCGAAAAGCCGCACACGCACCGGTGCACCATCGCTTTCGACGAGTTGCTCGGACAATAGCGCCGGCACCCAGTGCCGGCGCATCAATTGCCCCATTGGTGCGTTGCCTTCGACGCGGCATAGCAGCTCATTTTCTTCGCGAGTCAGCATCAAACGTCTCCATTGTCGCGGACCCGGACTAGCCAGCCGCAAAATACTTAGGTATCTAATGATAATCCAGATCGACGCGGCTGTCGAGAACGTGGGTCGAAGGACAGATGACCGAAGAACATCAGATGCTTAGAATGAGGATCGCCGAAAAACGCCCGGTCGCCGAAGACATCGTCCTGTTCGAACTTCGGATGGTTGACGGCGGTCCCCTTGTCCCCTTTACGCCCGGCGCGCATTTGGGCGTGCGGGTTCCGAATGGCGAGTTGCGCAAATATTCGCTGTGCAACGGCCCCGATGAGCTGGAGACTTACGTTATTGCCGTAAAAAAGGAGCAGGGCGGACGCGGCGGATCGATCAGCCTGATCGACGAAACGAAAATCGGCGACGAGATTCTGATCGCACCGCCTCGCAACGACTTTGCGCTGAAGGACGGCCCGTCGAGCTATGTTTTCATCGCCGGCGGCATCGGCATCACGCCGATCCGTTCGATGATCCATCATCTGACAGCGACGCGCGGCCGGCCGTTCAGGCTTTACTACTTCACCCGAACGCCGACCATGATGGCGTTCCGGGAGGAGTTCTCCGCGCCCGAGTTCCGCGGCAAGGTGGTCATCCACCACGACAATGGCGACCCCGAAAAGACCTACGACCTCTGGCCGGTCCTGGAAGAGGCCAAGGGTGCACACCTCTACTGCTGCGGTCCGCGTGGCCTGATGGAGGCCGTCCGGGACATGACGGGCCACTGGTCAAGCGCAGCTGTCCATTTCGAGGATTTCGGCGCGGCGAAGGCCCGCCCCGAGGACAACACTCCTTTCACCGTCGTCCTGAACAAAAGCGGCGAGCGCTACGAGGTCGCTGTCGACAAGACCATCCTCGAGGTGCTTCGCATTGCGGGCAAGAGTCTGCCGAGTTCCTGCGAGAGCGGCACCTGCGGCACCTGCAGAACGGGTCTCGTCGGCGGCGAACCCGATCACCGGGATCTCGCACTCTCCGACCACGAGCGGGCTCGCAACATCATGATCTGCGTCTCGCGCGCAAAGTCGAGCGAGCTTGTGCTCGATCTTTGAAGGAGCGACGAATGGATGATCCGCTGCGTCTGGGTGTCGTCGGCCTCGGCCGTGCCTTCATGCTGATGTTGCCGACATTCAGCCGGCATCCGCGGGTGCGCCTGGTTGCGGCGAGCGACCCGCGTCCGGAGGCGCGGAGGCAATTCGAAACTGATTTTTCCACGGCTTCTGCGCTGGCGCGTTCCTATGCTGACGTCGAGGCCTTGTGTGCGGACCCCTCGGTCGAAGCGCTCTACGTCGCCTCGCCGCACCAATTTCATGTCGATCATGTGCGGCGGGCCGCACGGGCCGGAAAACACATCCTGGTCGAGAAGCCGATGGCGCTCACAATGGCCGATTGCAGCGCCATGATCGAGGCAGCAGGTGCGAGCGGCGTTCATCTGATGGTTGGGCACAGCCATTCCTTCGATGCCCCTTATCTGCGGACCGCCGAACTGATCCGCTCAGGCGAATTCGGCCGCCCAAGGATGATCCTTGCAGCCAATTTCACCGATTTCCTCTACAGGCCGCGGCGACCGGAAGAACTCGACACCAGCCAGGGGGGCGGCGTGGTGTTCAGTCAGGCGGCTCATCAGCTTGATGTCATCAGGCTGTTGGCCGGCAGCGAAGTTGCGACTGTGCGCGCCGTGACGGCCCGTTTCGATCCGTCGCGGCCGACGGAGGGCGCCTACCAGGCTTTGCTGACGTTCGTCGATGGCGCCAGCGCCATCATCACCTATAGCGGCTATGGCCGGTACGACACCGACGAGCAGGTCGGCTGGTTCGGCGAACTCGGGCAGAAGCGGGATCCTGCGCAATATGGCGCGGCTCGCCGGAGCCTGAAAAGCGTCGCAACGCCGGAGCAAGAAGCAGCACTGAAAAATACCCGCGCCTATGGCGTCTCGCCTGGCAGCATGACGTCCTTTCTCGCGCCCGCAGCGCACAACCATTTCGGCCACATTGTCGTGTCCTGCGACAACGCCGATCTCAGGCCGATGGCCAACGGCGTCCACATCTATGCCGCTGAACGCAACTGGCTCGACCCGCTCCCGGTCCCGAGCGTCCCGCGCAGCGAGGTGGCGGATGAACTCTACGCCGCCGTCAGGCAGAACGTGCCACCGCTTCATTCCGGCAAATGGGGGATGGCAACGCTCCGGGCCTGCCTTGCCATCCTGGAATCGGCAAAGTCCGGGCGCGAGGTTGTACTACGCTGACGCGCGAGGGTCGGTTTAGCCGACCAGAAAGAACGGCTAAACCAGCGAGATCTGATTGCGCTTCGGCAAAGAAGGAATATGCGCCCCTATCCGTCGCAATCAACGCCGATGGGCCGGCTCTTCCGGCGGGGGATTATTGGCCGTCGCCGCAAGGATCGCGATCGTATCCTGCTCCGCCGCCGCCGCGCTTCTGTATCGCGGCGCGGTCGTCACGAGAGGCCTGTCCGCATCCGCCGGATAATAGATTGCAAGCCCGAAGCGGCCGGACGCCTGATCCTCCACCGGCTCGATTCGAATCGTCGGCATGCTCGTCTCCTGTCGCCCCGGATCCCTGCGGACGGGTCAATTTAGACGATCCCGCCGGGTCCGGTCCAAGACAAAAGCGTTTACTCAGCCAACACTCCCCACGGGGAGCGAGCTGCCGCGGGCGAGCCGAGCCTTCGAGGAATCCAAAGCGAGGTGCGAGCCAGCAGATTAAGCCTTCAGGCGCGCTCGGGAAGGATCCCGGCCGCTATTCGCAGCATGATAGCTTCGTAGCGGATCAGGTTCTGCTCGAAGCGCTCGGAGGGAACAGAAATGGCCAGCGCGTGCGTGGTTCCAAAACCGGCGATCGGGACCGCTATGCAGCTGACGCCTTTCGCAAACTCTTCTCTCTCGATCGAGATTCTCTTTTCCCGAATGGCATTGAGCTCATTTCGCAACGCCGAAGGATCGGTAAGCGTATTCGGCGTCAGTTTCCTCAGTTCGTGCCTGCCGAGATAGTCGGCCGACTTGTGCGGCTCCGCAAGCGCCAGCAAGAGTTTCCCGGAGGCTCGCGCATGCGCGTCACTGGCGTGGCCGTGCGGCGTGTCACTCACGCTGACCGAATTCGTTCCCCGGGCCGTTCCGAGCACGACGATCTCATCTCCCATCCAGCCGACGGCGTAGGATGTTTCTCCGGTTTCCTTGGCGACGGCGCGGACCAGCGGTGTCAGCCGTTCCGGCGGAGCGAGGTGACGCGAAAAACTCTCGACGATCTCGCCGATTTTCAAGCCGAGAATATACCTGTTCTCGGCAGATCGCGAGATCATGCCGATCGCGCTCAGGGATTGAAGGATGTGATACGTCGTTTGCCGGTCCAGACCGAGTTCGTCGGAAATGTCTCTGGCTTTCAAGCCGCGCTCGCTGCGCGCGATCGCAAACAACACGGCAAAACCGCGTCCGATCGACTGGATGCGCGGTTTGCCGGAGGCGCCGTCGGAGACTTCCATCTTTTTAGTCATCTGACAGATGCCCAATTCGCGAGGTGGACGATCATGATTTCAGCGTCTGCCGCCCCTCCTGCTCCTCTCTATTGCAGCACCTGCGGTCGTTTTCAAAGCGGCCTTCCGATATTTTCCGCAGAAAGCTCGCGTATAGGACTTGAGTGCGTCAACCAGCTCGGGATTCACCAATCAAAAGGAGCCGTGGCCTCCATTGCGGCTCGTTGCGAGAATCCTTGAAACCAGGCCCGCAGCTTTGGTCGCGGAGCTCGCCAATCATGGTCCTGAAAGCGAAAATCCAGATAGCCCAGTGCACACCCTACCGAAATCGCCCCGACGGTGATGTCGCCATCGAGGCCGGAGCTTGCCCGCTCCAGCGCATCGAGCGCCGAATCGATCTTTGCAAATTGACCGCCAGACCAGGCCTCCCACCGCAATTCGGCCGGGCGCAAGGTCTGCTCATATCTCAGCAACAGCGCGGCATCCATGATTCCATCGCCCAGGGATTGCTGGGTCAAGGCACGCCAGCGTTGGGGGATATCCGCCGGAAATATCCGCGCGCCCCTGGAACGTGCATCCAGAAATTCGCAGATCACCCGGCTATCAAAGAGAGCATCGCCATTTTCGTCGAGGAGCGTGGGGACCTTGCCGAGAGGATTTTTGTCGACGATGCTCGCGTCACGCCGCACGGGGTGGGCAGCACTCCGAAGCAGCTCAATATCTTCGAACTGGCCGGTCTCACGCGCCGACACGAGAACCTTGCGAACGAAAGGCGAGGACGGAGAATAATAGAGCTTCAGCACGGCACACTCCTGGATCATCTTGCATCCCTTCAGCGTCGGCGCGTCCGGGGCGCATGACGTCGAAGCGGCAAAAGCAACGGGCAGGTCTCCATCTTCATCCTCGGCTTTCTCGTCAGCCGATCCTGCTTTTCTCGACTGAATTCCAATCGTGCGTCGCCAGGACGATGTCGGCGCGCTTGCTGATATCGGCCAAAGCGCGGCGCGTGGCTTCGAGGTCATAAAACAAGCCAGGAAGAATAAGGCGGTCGACATTGAGGTCAATCTTGCGGGCGATGTCACCGACGATCGCGGCAACGCCTGACGCGGTGTCCACGTAAATGCATTGATGGCCCGGGGAATGCGAGTTGGCGTAGAGGACGCAGTGCAAGCCGGGTGCGATCTCGTAATCTCCTTCGATGAGATGCAAACGATCCCAGAGCGGATCGATCAACTCCGCGATGTCTGCCCGATCATAGAACAGGCCCTTGCCGCCAATTTCCAGGGACGGCGGCCCCATCGGAGCTGCGGCCGCCATGAGCTCAGTCCGCTGAACCACGATTCTGGCATTCGGCAGCCATGAGCAGCCACCCGCATGATCGTAATGCAGGTGGGTCAGCAACAGTGTCGACACTTCGGCTGGCTTAATGCCGTAGAGGGCGAGTTGTGCGGGGACGGTCTGGTCTGGTGCACATGTGTGCGGCCCAAGCCGATGAACCTCCTGAGCACGTTTCGGATCCCGCATCCCGCAATCGACCACAATCGGCCCCTCGTCTGCTCCCAGCACGAGAAAGCCGAGAATGGGAACGCTGGATCGGCCCTGATCAAGCGACAGGCTCCAGAACACATCCAGCATGTTCGGTACGACGGCTTCACCGAGCAGCAGCGGCCGAATCTGATAGTTCAATGGTCTGTTCTCCAAACAACATCATCTTACATCTGCCTATGTGAGCGGATCGATCCCGCGCCTCGAGGCAGCTGCGGGATAAGCTCGCTATGGCCAGCTCTAAGACGATCTCGCCCGATCATACATGATTGCGGCCGGTCACACCGCCTCGGCCGCAACAAACCGACGGTTTTCGCGCGCGAGCAAACCCCGGACTGCATCTTCGATTGTCTGTTCGGTCGGGATGATTTCGGCTTGCAAGACCGGCGACGCCGGGATGCGACAATCCCGGGCACCGAGCCTGCGGATTTGCGTGAAGCCGTGCTCTAGCAGTCGAGCCACGATCTCCGCGCCAAATCCACCTGTCTGATTGGCTTCGTGCACGATCAGCGCCCGTCCGCCGCAGGCGGTGACGGCCCGCAGGATCGCGTCCATATCGAGCGGGTTGAGCCAGCGCAGATCCAGCACTGAAGCCCTCAGATGCTCTCTGGCGAGCTCCGCTGCCGCGCGCTCGGCTCGGTGAACCATCGCGCCCCAGGAAATGATGGCGACATCGCCGCCCTCTCTCCAGAGACTTGCCGTTCCCACTGGAGTGATCTTTTTTATGACGCTGCCTTTGGTCTGGTAGAGCGCACGCGATTCGATGATGACGCACGGATCGGGATCGTTGATGGCGGCCCGCAGCATGTCGTAGGCATCCTGGGGAGTCGCCGGCAGACCCACCCTCAGCCCGGGGACGTGGGCGAGAAATGCTTCGAGCGATTGCGAATGCTGTGAGCAGGAACCTGGCAACGCCCCCTGCTGCACGCGCACGACCATGGGTGCCGAGAGCGCGCCGCGCGAGACATATCTGATATTTGCGGCCTGATTGATCAGTTGGTCCAATGCGACCAGCATGAAATCCATCCACATGATTTCAGCGACCGGCCGCATGCCCTGCATGGCCGCACCGACGGCCGTGCCGAGAATTGCCGCTTCCGAAATCGGCGTGTCGAACACCCGCGACTCGCCAAATTCGCGCTGCAGATTTCTCGAACAGCCGAAAATGCCGCCGGCATGCCCGACATCCTCACCGAAAACCAGAACGCCGGCGTTGTCTTCAAGCTCTGCGCGCAGTGCCTCGTTGACCGCTTGCTGGTACGTCCACTCGGCGGCTTGCGGTTCGATCACTATCTCTTTCCGCTCCGCCTCTGCGTAGAGAAAGGCGGTGGCGGAGCTCGTCTCCGGGACGCTTGATCGGCTCGCACGGTCCATGATGTCGTCGAGTTCGCTCTCGATCGCAGCCTCCATCGCCTGGACGGCGTTCGCCGTCATCGCGCTTTGGTCCTCGAGACGCTTTGCAAGGAGTTTGATCGGATCACGCGCCTCCGCAGCAGCTCTGTCGGCTTTGGGACGGTAATGCTCGATATCTCGATTGTAGTGTCCCCAAAGCCGCACGGTCGAGCACTCAACGAGACTTGGGCCTTCTCCGCGTCGCGCACGCTCGATGGCCAAATCCATGGTAAGGCGCACGGCAAGCGGATCACAGCCGTCGATCGTCGCGCTTTGGATGCCGTATCCGTTGCCGCGGCGTGACAGACGGTCGAACGGAACGATCCGGGAAGTCGGCGTCAGTTCCGACCATCCATTGTTTTCGCAGATGAAAACGATGGGGAGCTTCTGCGCAGCAGCGAATACGAAGGCCTCGTGAAGCGCGCCCTGATTCATGGCACCGTCGCCGAAGGACACGAGGACGACGCCTCCCGATTGTCTTTGACGCAGCGCGAACGCCACGCCGCAGGCAATCGGCCCGCCGGCGCCAACAATCGAATTTTCGCCGATGAAGCGCCCCCCGGACCCCATGATATAGGCCGAGCCGCCTCGCCCACCGTTCGCTCCGGTCTCGCGATGACAGATCTCCGCGAAGACGGCGTCCGCCGACAGACCCGCCTCCAAAGCCCATCCATGTCCTCGATAGGTCGCGATCACTCTGTCGTTGTCGGTCAATGCGGAGCAGGCTCCCACCGGGATCGCTTCCTGGCCCGCGCAAAGATGGACCGAGCCGGCGATCGTGGAGTTCGCACTGGTACTCACGTCGAGGCACCGCTTTTCGAAGCCGCGAACGAACATCATGCGGCGAAGAAAATCCTGGGCGAGTCCCAGGTGTTCGGCCGCGATTTCATTCTTGATCATCATCAATTCCCCAATGGCAACAGGTTGCGCGATCGCAGCAGCCCATCAACCAGGCCGCGGAACTGCGCGTTGCGGCGATCGATAGGCGCTGCTTGGCGACCGGCGTGACCCGGATAATTCGAACTCGGTGATGGAAAGCGGTCGCGTCCTAGTTTTCGGCGGTAATGTTGGCTGTCTCGACGACCTTTCGCCACCGGACGAGTTCTGCATTGGCGAATTCGGTGAACTCCTTTGGCGACATCTCGAGCGATGTCTGCGTCGCCCTCTGGAATTGGCTGACCACGCGAGAATCCTGCTTGGCTTTGGAAACGAGGTCGTTGATCCGATCGACCAGCGTGGCCGGAGCTCCGACCGGCAGGAAAATCCCGGCCCATGACTGGCCGCGCACATTCTCGAAGCCGGGGAGTTCGTAAAGCACCGGAACCTTCTCCTGGATGCCCTCCAGCGAGGCCGGGCGTGTCACCGCCAAGATACGCAGTTTGCCTGCTTGCGCGTAGGGGACGACGTTGGCGGCCGTGTTGAACAGGATTGGAACGTGGCCGCCCAGGCCGTCGTTGATCGCGTGCGCGCATCCCGCGTAGGGAACATGCGCCATCTGAACCTTGGCAACCTGCTTGAACAGCTCCGCGACCAGATGCATGACCGTGCCGATTCCACACGACGAGTAGCTCTGCTGGTTCGGCGTGGTCTTGAGGTAATCCACCAGCTCGGCGATCGAGTGCACCGGCAGGCTCGGATTGACGGCGATGACCAGCGGCACTGCTGTCAAGCTTGCGCCTGCGACCATGTCTCGCCCGACTTGCAGGTCGCGACGCTCCAATGCAGCGTTGGTCACGAACGTATCGGTGTCAGCCAGCAACGTGTACCCGTCGGGCGGCATTCCGAGCACGTATCGCGAGCCAACCTTGCCCGATGCCCCCGACCTGTTTTCGACAATGAAGGGCTGCCCCGTCTGTTCTCGCAGAACGTTGGCGATCGACCGGACCGCGAGATCAAGTCCCCCACCGGGCTGGTATGGCACCACGATGGTGACAGGCTTGCTCGGATATTGGTCGGCCGCGGCAACCGGCGCCGCGCCGAAACCGCCCAGGAGGATAAGTGCAGCGAAAATCTTCCAATACGGATCCCTTGACATCTTTCCTCCTTTTGTCGTTTGGCACCCTCGTTTTTGTTGGACGTCTTGCAGGGCGATTAGCCAGTTCTCGAAACCAGAAACGAGCTCACAGAGCGGTTGAACCGCTCCGGCTGGTCGATCCAGAGAAAATGATTGGCTTTGTCGAAGACGTGCAGCTCGGAGTCCGGAAGCGACTTAAACAACTCGATTCCGGATTGCAGCCCCTTCACCGTGTCTTTGCCCCAAATGATGAGCGGCGCGGTCTTAAGTTTGTGCAAGTGGTCGCGCAGGTGAACCCCATCGACGAGATATTGCTCGCGATTGCGGCGACCACCGTCTTCCCAGAAAGTGCGCCAAGGCTTGTCCCAGATTGGAAGCCAATGTCTCGCCCTGTCGATCGCGTATTTCATGAAACCGTCGGGCAACTGCATCACATCGTACAGCATCGATGACAGATATCGCCTCACGCTTTCGGCGTCGGGTTTGAGGCCGTCGCAATACATCGTATTGGGCAGGAATGTATCGGTGTGGCGCTGCGCGACATTGGCGTGATTCAGGCCGCCCTCTGGCAAAGTAAGGCTGGCGCTGTCCACCAGAACCAGGTTGCGAACGAGATCGGGCCGCTTGATCGCGATGTAGGCTGCGATCCATGCGCCCTGCGATTGGCCAACGAGGTGGACCGGCCCCAGGCCCAGCGCCTCGACGAAAGCGAGGACATGGTCGGCGCGCATACGGACGTCGCCGATGTCCGTTATGATGCGCGGCGGATCGCTGAAACCGCTCCCGATTTCGTCCGGCGCGAACACATGGAAGTCGCGCGACAGCGGGACGATCGTTGGAAACCAGCGCTCTGCCGCAAGGCCGAGGTGAAAATTTCCACCGTGAATGAGGACGAGCGGGAAGGCGGAGTCGGATCCGGCTTCAAGATAGTGAGTCCGGTAGCCTGCAACTTCCGTAAACTTGCTCCGCACCTGGTCGCGGTTCAAATAGATGTTGCCCGCGTATTCGGCCGTCATTGAAGTCCCTCCCTGAATTCCCAATCCGTTTTTTGCGGCGGCTTTGCGCGATCCGGACGCGACGACCGCCGGACGAGAACGCGTGCGCGCCTTCCCTTTTATTTGTCACGGCGTCTTGAAAATCTGCCGCCTCGCATCATTCGCCGGGTGCGCTCGATTTGCGGAAGTGTCGGCGGCTGCGGGGTCGACGGAGCCCGTTTCCCAAGACAGGCCCCCTCAACCAGCCCGCTGACGTTTCCACGTCTCCCTAACCCCCACCCCAGATATTGTCAATATATTTTCATTATATCATTATTTGATGATAGCTGCGTCGCGAAGGTGCTCCTGCGGGCGTACGGAGAGGATCGCTGTTGGCCCTCGTCGATCCGCACAAGAACGGTCACGCCGGCCTGCATGCAGGAGATGCGGCATGATGCTCATGTCCGATTGTCCGACACCTCGCCAACGCCGAAGACATCGGAGCCCTGACAACAGATCGGCTTGCTGCCGCTAATGGCTCATGCGCTTCAAACGACGAGGATCACTGCTCCTGAACCGCCGCATCCGCCTCGTCCCGCCACAGATTCCAGGCGCGGTCGACTTGCTTCTCGACCGTCTCGAGTGTTGCGTCAGCTTCGTCCTGGCTCAGGTAAACGACGGGGCCAAGGCGCATCGCCTCGCTTTGGAGACGCGCATTGGTCTCCGCATAGACCGCGCGATAGACGACAAGCCGGAGATCGGGCGCGACCACGGTCGAACCATGACCTCGCATCAGCACCAATGATCGCGCGCCCAGCGATATCGCAAGCGCAGTACCAAGCTCAGGATTGGAAATAAGAAGATCGGTCGGAGCAGAAGTCGCCTCGCGGATTTCGAATATCGGCGTGCTCAGCCCGATAAACCCGGCCATGTGGCAGCATGCGCGCAACGGAACGCTCGGCACGATTCCGAACGGCACCACCGACGGAGAATGGCTGTGCACAATGGCCGCGACGTCGGGACGCGCTTTATAGATTTCCGAATGTATGAATCGTTCGAGATAGACGCGACGGCCATTTGCCGCCACCGGTTCGCCAAAGCGATCGAACTCCATGATGTCGTCCGGAGCGACCAGGCCCGGAGCCATATTGCGGGCCAAGAGGAATCGGTCCGGCGTCTTGTCATGTCGAACACTGACATGGCCGAAGGCGTCGAGAACGCCGCGGTGATACAGGATCCTGTTGGCGACCGCGAGATCGGCCAGCAGCCGCGGGTCGGCCGGCACCGACTTGGCCGTGCCGGATTCCCCAATTGAATTGCTCATATGATTGTCTCCGCGTTGCTCATACGAAGGTGCTGCAGAGTCAGCATTGTCTATCCACCTGCGCCGGACGGTTTCACTTCGCTAACTCGGGTTGGTTGAAAAGCGCTTGCTTCGCCAGGAGGAAGCATGAACGCGTCGAAAAAGGCGCCAAGATCCAGGAAGCCATCGAGAGGAACCACATGTGCGATGTATTGATCCGGCCGAATGACAACAGCACAGCCAGCATCCCGATCGATGCCGCGTAGGTCAAAAATGTCCTTGCCGGCCTTGATATCTGGGCAAAACACCTTTTCGTAGTCCACAAGACCGTATCGACCTTTGTGCGGCAGCAAGAACTCGGGCAACTGCTCCAGGTCGACATCCCGATGACCTTCCTGCAGGACTGCCCGGACGTCGATGATGGAATCAATGTCGTTGCTGCCCGGCGTATATTTTCGCACCGGCGATTGATCGGATTCGGCCAGAAATTCGCAGAAGACTCGCAACCGCGACGTCCGGTTCGAGATGGCTTGCCGGTCGGCGAATGCAAATATCCGCCATCGTCCGTCAGCCTTTAATGTATCGCCCAGTCGCATCGGCATGGCGTCAGCCAGGCGCGCGACCGGGCCGGAATGGAAGCGCATGCCGACAACCAAACCTTTGGCCAAATGCTGATGGCGTGGGGACGCGCAAATCACCGAGGGCCTATAACGGGTGGCTGTTCCAGCCGTGTAGCGTCCATGCCTCACGAAGTAGTCCTGAACCTCCTTCGACGCGGCACCATCCCTCTGGTCCGCTGATCGCGCCGGCGCACTCAGCAAGCGTGCCCATTCCCGATCAAACTCGATGAGTTCTTTGGCGACGGCATGTCGTTCGGCCGAATAGGTCTGCAGAATTCCGGGCGCGGCTCGGCCCAAAAGAACTGAAGACAACTTCCAGCCTAGATTGAACGCGTCCTGCATCGACACGTTCATCCCTTGTCCGGCTTTCGGGGAGTGCGTGTGACAGGAATCTCCCGCCAGAAAAACGCGAGGCGTGCGATTTGAATCCGGCGCAGACGGCGCGTCGTCGAATTTGTCGCACAGTCTCTGGCCAATGTCATAGACAGACCACCATGCGACCTCCTTCACGTCGAGAGTATAGGGATGAAGGATTCGCTTCGCTGCTGCGATGAGACGATCGATCGTGATATTGCGGCTTGAGACCCGTTCGTCCTTGTTCAGCTTGTCCAGTTCGACATAGAGCCGGACCAGATATCCGCCCTCGCGGGGAATGATCAAAACGCTTCCCTCTTTCGCGGACTGTATCAGCGCCTTCATACGGATATCGGGGAAGTCGCTGACGGCGAGCACGTCCATCACGCCCCACGCCTGATTGGCAGATTCGCCTCGCAAAGCTTGTCCGATGGATGGCCGCACCGCGCTTCGCGCGCCGTCGCAGCCAACGACATAGCGGGCCCGCACGACCTCAAGCTGGTGCTGGCCGGTTCGTTCAAACGTTGCGGTTAGCGGGTAAGGATCGCCTTCGTGCCGATCACCGGCGCGCTCGAGGCTCATCAGCTGCCGCCCATAATGCGGCTCGATTCGATTGGCTGAGTTTCGCAACAATTCGAGGTAGAAATCGTGCACCCGCGCCTGATTCAAGATCACATGTGGAAACTCGGAAAGCCCGTCTTCGACATCCTGCACCCGGCCGTCCCGGATGATCCGCTCGGGCGAGGCGCTGTCGGGCTTCCAGAACACCGTCTCATTGACCCAATAGGCCTCGTTCAAAACGCGCTCGCTGAAGCCGAACGATTCGAACATTTCCATGGTCCGGCAGGCGATGCCGTCGGCTTGACCGAGCAACAAAGGGCCTGACTTTTGATCGACGATTGCAATCTCGATTTGCGAAAACGCGGACAGTTGCGCCGCCAGCGTCAGACCGGCGGGCCCGCAACCGACGATCAGAACGTCCACCTGATCCGGGAGCTTTTCCGCGCGAGGCGCTGACGGACGCAGAGTCGCCTCGGACAGATGCGGGTCGCCAGCTCGGAATCCGTTGAGATGGAATTGCATTCAGCCACTACCGGCGCAGGAGATTGTTTGATCGATGGCAGAGGGAATCATGGGCTGACAGGTCCTGTTAGACCGCGAGACTATCACGACACTGCAATGACCCGTCAGCCTCTGGGCCATGGCCGCGCGAGCCGGTGACGCAAGCCCCCTCTCCGTCTCGGAGCTCGGCATCCACGTCTCCCGTACGGCCGCCTTGGCTTCGTCAATTAGTAAGTATACATACCAATCTGGAGCCGTCAAACCCGACGCCGTGAAAGTCCCGACGCACATGCAAAGATCGAAGCGCAACGACAAGGTTCGCACGGTTGATCTGTTGGAAATGCCCGGGCATTTGATCCGCCGGCTGCAACAAATCGCCGTGGAGAAGTTTCAGTCTGCGCTCGAACAAGCAGGTTACGACCTGACACCCGTGCAATTTGCAGCACTCGTGACGATAGAAGGCCATCCCGGCCTGGCTCAGGCGACGCTTGCAAACCTCATCGCCTATGACCGCGCAACAATTGGCGGGGTGGTCGACAGGCTGATTCAAAAGGGGCACTTGCAGCGCAAAGTCAGCAACAAGGACCGAAGGGCGCGCGAACTGAAGTTGACGGCTTTCGGCAGATCGACCCTGCGCAAGGCCACGCCTCTGGTGATCGAGGTGCAACGCATCATCCTGTCGGGCCTGGACACCCCGGAACAACGCGCCTTTATGAAGCTTCTGCGCAAATTGACTGCCGCCACCGACGACCGCACACGGCCACGCTGGACAGCGGACGTTGCAGACTGACGGCGCCCCCGCACGTCGTTCAACCCGGCCTTCGACCGCACGCGGTATCAAAAGGAACGCTCAGTGCCCGCTTCAACGCCCCCGCGCGAGACATTATGATCAAGGCGGCAGGGCTTCCTTCGGAAGCTCGACACTCGGAAGCGACCGTGGCGAAAAGAGCCGATAGCGGCGAGGATCATCAAGGAACGGACGCGCTCGATCTGCGCCGGCTCCGCTATTTCATAGCTCTTGCCGAGGAGCTTCATTTCGGGCGTGCGGCGGACCGGCTGCAGATTGCCCAGCCGCCGCTGTCCCGGCTGGTCGGCCGTCTCGAGGCCGATATCGGCGCACAGCTCATCGATCGAAGCCGCAGCCAGATCCGGCTAACCCAGGCAGGACTCGTTCTGCTTGCCCGCGCGCGTGAGATCATTCGACAGGTCGAAGACGCCCGGACCGAGATCGCCAAGCTCGGCGCCGGCAAAGCCGGTGTGTTGCGCATCGGGTTCGTCGGCTCGGCAACACATGGGCCGCTGCCGTCTTTGATCAAGGCGTTCCGATCGCGTCACGGCCTGGTCGACCTGACGCTGTCCGCCATGAACAATGCCGGCCTGAAGGAGGCTCTTATCCGCCGGGAGATCGATATCGCCATCGCCCGACCGGCGATCGTCGATGACGCGATCTGCAGCGAAAAATTCCAGGAAGAACCGCTGATCCTTGCACTGCCCGACGCGTTCGAGCGAGAGTGGGATCGGCCGCAGCAATTGTCTGCGCTTCGCGACGCAAGTTTCGTGCTGTACCCGCATCACCCGCGCCCGAGCTTTGCCGATTTTGTTCTCAAGGTGTGCGAGGCCGCCGGGTTCACACCGCAGGATCCCATCATGGCAATGGACTACCAGACCGCCATCAGTCTGGTTTCCGTCGGTGTCGGCGTCTGCATCGTTCCGCGCTCCGTATCCCAGACGCACCATGCGGGCGTCATCTATCGTGACTACCTCGGACCGAATCCCGGCACGTCTCTGTCGGTCAACTACCGCATCGACAATCGTTCCCCGCAACTCACAAGCTTCATCGAGGTGACGAAGGATTGCGCCCGCAACTTCGCGGCTTCGACGACCGAGGACGTCGGTACAGCCGACACAAAATCAGGCACCGTGCGACAACGCTAGCGTTGCAGCGTTGGGTCGCGTCTTCTTCGCGCCAGGCCGTACCTGTGTTGCTTGAAAACGTTCGCAGAGACCGCATCCGGTGGTATTCCATCATACCTTGCCGGGATCCGACCAAGCCTGTTGGCTTCGCGCATGGACAAGCTGACGAGCGCCCTGCCAGCCGACGATCATTCGCGTCTCCGCATTGACACTGTCGAGACTTTTGTCGTCGACCTGCCCATTATCCGGCCACACCTCTTGTCTGTTGCGACAATGCAGGCGCAGACATTGATGATCGTCAAGATCACCTGCTCCGATGGAATTGTCGGCTTCGGAGAGGGCACAACGATCGGCGGGCTCGCCTATGGCGCCGAAAGCCCTGAAGGCATGAAGCTTGCGATCGATCGCTACATCGCGCCGATCTTGAAATCCTCCAACGCGGCGCGCGTGCTGGAGACGATGACCGCGATCCGCAAGGCGATCAAGGGCAACAATTTCGCCAAGAGTGCCGTCGAAACCGCATTGCTCGATGCATGGGGTAAACGCGTCGGCCTGCCGATTTCAGAGCTTTTTGGCGGCCGTGTTCGGGATCGGTTGCCGGTCGCATGGACGCTTGCGAGTGGCGACACCGCGACCGACATCGCCGAAGCGGAACAGATGCTTGCACGCAGGCGACACAATGCATTCAAGCTCAAGATCGGCAGACGTTCGATCGATGAGGACGTCGCTCATGTGGCCGCCATCAAACGTGCGCTTGGAAGCACCGCCAGTGTCCGGGTCGACATCAATATGGCCTGGAGCGAGGTCCAGGCGAACAGAGGCCTCGCGGCGCTTGAAGCGGCCGGCTGCGACCTGGTCGAGCAGCCGGTTGAAAGTCCGGCCGCACTGGCGCGCCTCTCCGCCCGGTTTGACATTCCGATCATGGCCGACGAATCCTTGCAAGGTCCGGAAACAGCCTTTGCCCTGGCGCATTTGGGGGCGGCGGACATCTTCGCCATTAAGATCGCTCAATCCGGTGGCCTCTATCAGGCCAGCAGAGTGGCCGCGATCGCCGATACGGCGGGTATCGGTCTTTATGGCGGCACGATGCTCGAAGGCGCGATCGGGACCGTCGCCAGCGCCCATCTGTTTTCAACCTTCGCGAAACTCGCATGGGGCACGGAGTTGTTCGGTCCCCTGCTCCTCACGGAACAACTCGTCACGGAGCCGTTGCGATTTCACGATTTCGAACTGACGGTCCCCGCCGGAGCCGGGCTCGGCATTGACCTCGATGACGATCGGCTGAGGTTTTTCGAACGCGATGCAGCGCGGCGCAGCATCAGCGTTGCTTCTGCGGGACGCTAGCCATGCTGTTTCATGTCAGAATGGACGTTCACATCCCGCACGGCACCGATCCTGGCCATATCGACCAATTGCGGTCGGATGAAAAAGCGCGCGCGCAGCAATTGCAGCGCGACGGAACATGGCGTCATCTCTGGCGAATCGCCGGCGAGTACGCAAACATCAGCATTTTCGACGTCGAGAGCGCGGATCAGTTGCACGAAATCCTGACATCGCTGCCTTTGTTTCCGTTTATGCAAATCAAAGTGATTCCCCTCTGCCGCCATCCGTCCGCGACCGCGGCGGACGATAATTGAGATCGGGACACGACCAATTCCAGGGAGGTTGCCATGCAAACGAAGCTCACCCAGACGGAGGAAATAAAAAAATTCCTCGACATCGCCAGCGGAGTGACGTCGGACAAGGGTAATCCTCGGGCCAAGAAGATCGCGCACCGGATCCTCACCGATCTTTTCAAGGCGATCGAGGATCTGGATGTCCGGCCGGAGGAGTTCTGGGTCGCCGTCGATTACCTCAATGATCTGGGCCAGAACATGGAGGCCGGCCTTCTGATCCCGGGCCTCGGCCTCGAGCACTTCATCGATTTGCGCATGGATGCCGAGGACAAAGCTGCCGGCGTCGAGGATGGCACGCCGCGAACGATCGAAGGGCCGCTATATGTTGCCAACGCACCATTGTCGAAAGGCAGCGCCCGCCTCGACGACGGTAGCGACAAGGGCGAGGTGCTGTTCATGCACGGTATCGTCCGTGACCTCGACGGCAAACCGGTTGATGGCGCGATCGTCGACGTGTGGCACGCCAACACCAAGGGGACCTACTCGTTTTTCGACAAGAGCCAGAGCAAATTTAACCTTCGCCGGCGCATCGAAACCGGGCCGGACGGCCGCTATGAATTCCGCACCATCGTGCCGGCCGGCTATGGTTGTCCTCCGGATGGCCCAACTCAACGTCTCCTGACCGAACTGGGCCGGCATGGCAAGCGCCCGGCACACATTCACTTCTTCGTCTCGGCACCCGGACATCGCCATCTGACGACACAGATCAACATCGCCGGCGACAAATACCTGCATGATGATTTTGCTTTCGCCACGCGCGACGAGCTGATCCCGAACGTCGTTCGGCGGGAGGACGCAAGACAGATCAAGGAGAAGGGATTGGACGCGCCCTACTCGGAAATCGAGTTCGATTTCAAGCTGCCCCGAGGCGAGAGAGAGGCCGCTATGGTGCAGCGGCGGCGGGTCGAGGCCGCATGAGCGCAGCATGCCAGGTGCGCTGTTCCTGCCGGCACTTTCCGCACCGCACGATAGGGCGGCGGGCGACGGAGCTCACATGCGGGGCGCGAGGCAGATGACGTTGTCCTTGTCGCTATAACCGGGAGAAATGACGCCGCAACAAGAGTTTGGATGGAATGAATGAATGCGGTATGGCGGCTATAAAAAATCGCTATTTGCGACGGGCCGCGCAATTGTCCGAGGTTTAATCAGCCGCTGCGAACCGGCGCCGTCCACAGCCATCATCTGCAAGGTCCAGAATAAGGATCTCGTCATACGAAAACAGGCAGGTCGCTTCACGCCACAAATCAGATTGGGGAAACGCAAATGACGCTCGAGAAGCAAGGCGCAATCGCCGGGAGCACGCTTGGTTGGGACACGACGTCGACCAAGCAGATCATGCTTGTAGCCGGAGCCATGATCGGATTGGCGCTCGGCTTTGCCGTTGTCTATTTCGGCACGCTCGGTGTCTTTCTCAAGCCGATCGCGGGCGAGTTCGGCTGGAGTCGTGGAGAAACGTCGTCGATCGTTTCCGTGGCGCTATTGGGAAGCGCGATCGGAACGCCTCTGCTCGGCGTTCTGGTTGATCGGATCGGTCCGGTTCGCCCGCTCCTAATATGCGTGCTGGCGCTGTCTATGGCGCTTTACGTCTTTTCCATTCTCCCCAACAATCGCCCGCTGTTCGCGGGCCTGAGCTTCCTGTTCGGGATTGTCGCCATCGGCACCGGCCCGAGTATCTATCTCGCGGGACTGCAGCACGCGTTCGACCGGCGTCTCGGACTGGCGCTGGGCATCGCCATGGCCGGGCTGGGCATTGGCGCCACCTTTGCGCCCAGTATGGCCCAGGTTTGGGTGGCGAATGAAGGCTGGAGGGGCGCCTATCAGATCCTGGCTGTGCTGGCCCTGGGCGGAGGCCTGATTGCCACGGCGTTGATCGCATTCGGACAGCCGTTGCATGCGCGAATTGCGGAGGGCTCAATGAAGACCGGGACCGGCTTCAGGCTCGGTGAGGCGATGCGCGACTGGCGCTTCTGGGGCCTGTGCCTGGCGATTTTTCTTGGGACCTCTGCCGGCTTGGGGACCGTGGTTCATACCGTGCCGCTCCTGACCGATCGCGGCTTGACACCGGCGACGGCCGCGCAGGTCGCCGGAGGAATCGGGATGGGTCTCGTTGTCGGTCGCCTGGGCTCGGGCTTTCTGATGGATCTCATCTTTGCACCGCTGGTCGGAGCGGCCGGATTCCTTCTCGGCATTGTCGGCCTGATGGTCATCGCGTCACAGATCAGCACGGCTTTTGTGGTGATCGCGCCGGCTGCGCTGCTGGTGGGATTGGCGCTCGGCGTCGAGGGCGATTTCGCGGCGTTCGCCGTGAGGCGTTACTTCGGCAACCGGTCGTTCGGTTCGGTCTATGGAATTGTGTATGCCTTCTACACATTGGGTGGAGTTGTTGGCCCCACTCTGTTCGGCCTCGCTTTTGATCGGTTCGGCGGCTACGGCGCCATTCTCGTCGCGGCCATGATCGCCTTTTTGATCGCGATGATGCTGCTGCTTGCGCTCGGCCCTTACCGTTTCGCGCTGGCAAAGCGCTAATATCGACAATTGATTGCCGACCGGCGGTGCGTCCGGCGAGACCCCAGAGGTTGGATATCCGTGGCGGTTATTCGAATCGGACGCCGATCGATCCGAGGGGGCCATAATCGGCGAAGACGACATCTCCTGCGGCGATGTCCACCGGACGGGTGAACGAGCCGCCGAGCACGATGTCGCCCCGTTTCAGTCCATCCCCGAGAGGGGCGAGCTTGTTGACGAGCCACGCGATACCGGCCGCCGGATGGCCCATGACCGCCGCCGACACACCGGACTCCTCGATGACGCCGTTCTTGGCGAGTGTCGCAGCGACCCAGCGCAGATCGACCTCGAACGGCGTCACCACCCGGCCTCCCATAACGATCGCCGCGAAGGCGGCATTGTCAGCAATCGTATCGACGATGGCGCGGGGCACGGCCGTGCGATAATCGATGATCTCGAGCGCCGGCGTGACGAACTCCGTCGCGCGCATGACATCATGGATCCTGCAGCCTGCGCCGGCCAGATCCTGCTTCATGACAAACGCCAGTTCGGTTTCCAGTCGTGGCTTGATGAAGCGGTTGGCCGAGAGGATCGCTCCGTCATTGTAGACCGCGTCGTCGAGGATGACGCCGTAATCCGGCTCGGTCATTCTGGAGGCCATCTGCATGGCCCGGCTCGTCAGCCCGATCTTTCGGCCGATGACACGCGCGCCGTCCGCAATCCTGAGCTTGGTCCAGCGACGCTGCACGTCATAGGCGTCTTCAATTTCCATCTGCGGATGGGTGTGGGAGAGCTGCGCGATCACCACCCGGCTTTTTTCCGCGTCGCGCAGACAATGGGCAGCCGCCTCACGCTCTTGTTCTGTCAGCATCGACTCCCTCTCTGCCGACCGACGCCGGCAAGATTTGATCAAGTCAATCAGGCCTGAGCAGGAAGGCCCAGAAGCACGAGAACAGAAACGACGAGAAGGCCGACGATCGTGCCGAACACCGTGACGTTGACGTCGCCTTCGATGCCCATTCCAAGAAGATTTTGCGAATAAGGTGGGTACCCGCTCCGATCATAGAGCTTGCCGCCATAGATCGGCCGGGCAAGAACCGCAGCGAAGAAACCGGCATAGGCGCAGGCCGCCATGATCGCGGCGAGCCACAGTCCGGTCGTGCCGGCGCCCGCCAGCCAGATCAGATACAGGGCGACCAGAGCGAAGCCGACGTAAGACGAGACCTGCCAGACGACGTGAAACCTCGCATGCCCGGTCCAGTCCGGATTGCTGGCATGGGTTTTGTTGAAGTCGGCAAGGAGCGGAACCAGGCTGTAGCCCAGCGTCACGATGGTCAGCAAAATTTTCGCCAGCAACTGCATCGCTTCCCTCCGAGGGTCTGCACCACGATACGGTACACTGTATTGAAATATAACCTACGCTGTCAACGACGCGCACGGCGGCTGCCGGCACGGGATAGGATAGGATTTTAAACGGCCGCTTGACTCGGTCCGTCGCCACGGGTCGCGGCCAATATCGGTGCAGATATAAACCGATCACTGTAACAAGGTGCGCCGAAGACGTCCCGAATTCAGATGCTCGACCCGTAGGTTCTCTTCACCTTGGCTCGGAATTTGAGCAGCGCCGCCTTCACGGCTTCGACCTTTTGCCGATACTGATGCGTCGGCATCGCGATGGCGATCGCCAGGGACCGGCCGCCGATCTCTGGGAGGACGGTGGCGACCGCACAGGCTCCTTCGCTGTACTCCTCTTCGTCGACAAACAATCCCGACCGCCGACCGGCCTCGATCCGCTGCAGCAGCTGCCGTCGATCCGTCACGGTACGGGAGGTGTATTTCCGCAAGCGTGGTCCCATCGCGGCCATGGCTTCGTCATTTGATAACAGCGAGAGGTGCGCCTTGCCATTCGCCGTGCAGTGGATCGGGTGCTGCTTGCCGACATATGAAATGACGCGGATGGCCTCGTGAGAGGCGATTTGCTCGATGACAACAACCTTTCCATGCTCGTAGGTGGTCAGATCCAGATTGCCTCCCACGGTAGCATGAAGCTCTTGCATGAGAGGCATCAGCAGAATGCGCGCATCAAGATGGACTTTGGCGGCGAGGCGCGCGACTTCCATGCCCAGATAGACACCTTGCTGTCCAAAATTCTTGGTGATGAAGCCTTCCGCGTTCAAGACGGCCACCAGTCTCTGGACTGTCGAACGCGCAAGGCCCGTCGCCTTGGCGATCTGGCCGAGGCTGCTGCCGGGATTATCGGCCACGAAGTGGAGCACCTCGATCGCGCGCGAGATGGACTGATTCGGATTCTGCCCTGTGCCTGCTGCCAAGATTCCCCCAGCACTCCTTGCGGGGCAAGGCGTATCACCGTTCGCCGCTTCCTTGCAAAATCTTTGACGCGTAAGCCGGCTTTCGGCTTGCGAGGTCAGTCTGCACGGCCTCAAGGGTGAAACGGATGATTCTTTGCTGGGTTTCCGCATCGGCCGTTCCGATGGCTTTGACCGCCAGTCCGCGCAGCAAGCTCCAGATCAGGCCAACAACGTCCTTTGCAGTCGCCTCGTCCAATCCCCGGGCCGTCAGCGATGACGCCCAGAACTCCTCCATCGACGAGCCCTGCTTGCGCGCAAGCGCTCGAAAGGTCGTCGGCAGCGGTCCACCCGGTCGCGCGGCCAGCACCAGATCCAGATAGATGGGAAACTCGGGCCCGAAGAAAAATTCGCTGCCGCTCTCCACGATCGCCCGCAGAGACGAAGCTGTGTCGGTCACAGCCTCGAGCTTGGTCATTGCGCGTCGATGCAAACGCGCGAAGACATAGTCGAGCACTCCGGCAATCAGCGCGTCCTTCGAGGGGTAGTGATGGATCATTCCGCCGCGCGACACGCCGGATACGGTGGAAACCTCGGCGACGCGAAAATTGGCGTAGCCTCGCTTCGTTAGAATCTTGACGGCCGCGGTCAGGAGCCGTTTGCGGGTCTCTTCCTTTCGCTCGTCCTGGGTCCTGCGCGGCTTCACTGATGCACCTCGTGAGGGTCCGGGACTGGCGCTTTCGACCATAGCCCTGCCGACTGGGGTCTTAGCAGATTCGCCGCCCCCGGCCGCAGGGTGCGCTTTTCGCCGGAGGCCAAAACCGGCCCTTGCATTCCTAAAAACAAACCGTACAATCGGTCTGTATCTTCCGCGCGTTGGACGCGATATGGAAGGGAAAAATGGGCAGGCGTGTCGATCAACTCGACCGCCGGAACAACGAAAAAGTTGCCCATGGGAGGACGGAAGGCGCAACAGCGCCCAAGGCATCGCCCGTCACCTCAACTCCTGCTGTTCGTCGTCGCCCGTACTTTTTGAGGCGCGCGCATCATTGCTTCGACCCCACGGCCGAATATCAGCCCTGAGCCGGTCCCTGAGCGACCGCAGGCAGAGGAGAAAACGAGCGATGACCGGTTCCTTGTTCAAAGAAGCCTTTGTCGACGCCGACGGCTTCCGTATCCGATACGTCGAGGCCGGCAACGGCCCTCCGATCGTTTGCCTGCACGGCGGTGGCGGACTTCGTCTTTTGCCGGCCCACGAATTGCTGGCCGGTGCTTACCGTGTCATCGCGTTTGAGATGCCGGGCTTCGGCGCGTCGCCGGCGAATGAACGTTCGGAGACCGGTGTCGATCTTGCCCGCACCATGAATGCCGCCGTGACCGCACTGGGAGTTGAGCGCTGCAGCCTGATCGGGAGTTCCTTCGGAACGAAGATCGCGTTGTGGATGGCGATCCTTCAGCCCGACGCCGTCGAGGCCATCGTTCTGATCGCACCGGCGGCGATCCGGGGACAGGACGGGCCGGTGCCGACCCGCGTGCCGCCGCAAGAGGCGATCAAACTGCTCTACGCGCATCCCGAGCGGCAGACCGAGCCGCTGTTTCTGCCGGCCGAGCTCGCGGCCAAGCACGCCACCTTGACGCGCCGATTGATAGGTCCGCCGCGCGACGCGGCATTCGAAAAGCAACTTGCGAGCCTGACGCGTCCCGTCCTTGCGCTGTTTGGCACCGCAGACAAGGTCTCACCGCCTGAAGGCGCGCATCTTTACCGCGAGATTCTTCCGACCTGCTACATCAACCTGATCTATGACGCGGCACATGCAATCGAGGCCGATCGTCCGGAAGCCGTCGCATCGATCGTCGCCGACTTCGTTGCGCGCAAGGATCAGTTCGTGGTGCGCAACTCAAGCGCGGTTGTCTATCCCTGATCTCCGCAAGTTCACGGGGCCTGGCGTGTCGACACCGCCAGTGCCCCAGTGGAGATGCCATCAGAAAAATCGGAGGAAGCTCGCAAAATGAAAGCGTCTTTGTTTTGTACAGCCCAATATATGGGACCGGCGCCTCACCACATCTGGCCCCTGACGGGAAAGTATTATTCCGCAGAGGTCGCCGTGAATTCCATGCAAACGGCGCTCGATCAGTTTCGTCTTGCCGACGAGTTCGGCTTCGACTGGGCGACGGTCGCGGAGCACCATTACTCTCCTGTCTCGCTCAGTCCCAATCCAATGGTGCTCGCTGGCGCGCTCTGTCAGGTGGTGCGTCGCGCCAAGATCGCGGTGCTCGGCCCCACGATTCCGATCCTCAATCCGGTCCGGGTCGCCGAAGAGCTCGCTATGATCGACGTTATGTCCGGCGGCCGGCTCGTCGCGGGCATGATGCGCGGCACCGCGAACGAATATGTCACCTACAATATCAATCCGTCGGAATCCCGGGACCGTTTCGCCGAGGCCGTGGCTTTGATCCGACGCAGCTGGACCGAAATGGAGCCCTTCGGCTGGACGGGAAAATACTATCAATACCCGACCATCTCGCTCTGGCCGCGGCCGGTGCAATCTCCGCACCCGCCGATGTTCATGTCGGGATCAAGTCCCGAGGCCGGCGAGTTCGCCGCTCGCAACCAGATCGGCGTCGGGTTCGCCTTTACGACCGTCCCCCATGCGAAGAAGTCCGTCACCCATTATCGGACATGCGCCCAGGCTGCGGGCTGGGAGCCCACGCCCGACAACGTGATCTATCGCGCTCATTTTCACGTGGCGGACACCGATGAACAAGCCTTTGCCGACATGGCCACGCTGCCGCCACGCGTCGATTTGACGCTTCACAACAAGGCGCTGATGGAAGCCGTCAGCAAGAGCGGATATTTCGGCACCGACGTCGCAGGACAGACGCAGCGGAGCGCCACGCGCGAGCTTGCTGAGCGCATCGAACTCGGGCAAATCGTGGTGGGAAGTCCGCAGACCGTGCTGAAGCAGGTTCGCCGCATCAGAGACGAGCTCGGCGCGGGGATCATCGATCTTGTCGTCGGTGTGCAGCTTGGCGAGCGGACCATGCACTCGATCGAACTGTTCGGATCGAAGGTGCTGCCGCGTATGCACGAATTTTAAAAGCCAGCGTGACCATCGGCTCGCTCGTCCAGGAAGCGGCTCCGCCGTTGGGATCGAGCTGGACGAGCGCCCACCAACCGGGTGATGATGTCGGCAAGATAACGCATCATGCGAGGAGGCTTGTCGACTCGTGGATCTGCGACAGATCAGATATTTCATGTGGATTTACGAGCATCGGAGCTTTTCCGCCGCTGCGCGCAAAGCCAACGTCGCCCAACCGGCCCTGAGCACCCAGATCCGGCATCTGGAGGAGGAACTCGGGGTCGTGCTGTTTGAGCGCTCCTCCGGCGGGGTGCTGCCGACGGAGCTTGGCCGCAAATTCTATGAATTGTGCGCGCCGATCCGCGAGGGTCTGGATTTTGCGAAGCAACAGATGATCAACCTCGCCTCGGCAGACGAGGTGTTCGGCTTTGTGAAATGCGGATTTCCGCCGAGCTTCTTCCGGCGGTTCCTCGGCCGCATCATTGCGGAATTTTCGACCTCCTATCCGAATGTCGAACTATCGGTCTCGGAAGGTTATGGCGGAACGCTGAAGGAATGGGTCAAGGACGGCATCCTTGATTTCGCGGTCGGCGGCTGGGACGAAAGCGACACCTCGCTGCAGGCGGCACAGATTCTGGAGGAAGAGCTTGTGCTCGTCAGCGGCGCACCGATCTTCGGTCCGCGCTTCGCACCAACCGACATGCGCAAATTCGAGGGATACAAGCTGATGCTGCCCATGGCTCATCAGGTCCTTGGCCCGATCCTGCATCAATATATCGGCAACGGCATCATCCGGCCCAGCCGCACCATGGTCGTCAACAGCTATCTCGGCGTGTTGGAAACGGCGCGGGCGTCGGACTGGGTGGCGCTGATTCCCGTCACCGGCATCATGGAGGAGGTCGAGAACCCCAATCTCTATATCTACCCGCTGGTCGAACCGTCACTGACCTTCCGCTGGTTCCTCATTCACGAACGCGGCCGTGTCCTGAGCCGCGCCGCGCATATCATTATCGATCGCGTCGGCGAGGAAATGGCGCTGACGCGGCAAGCGTGGAGTGATCTGCGCAAAGGAGGCGGTGGATAAAGACGCGAACGCTTCAAGCGGTGACGCCGCCATCGATCATGTAGGCGCCGCCGGTCTGGAACCTCGCTTCGTCGCTCAGGAGATAAGCCACGAGATCGGCGATTTCCTCCGGTGTCGCCTTTCGCGGGATCGGCCGGTCGGCGATATTCATCTGTCCGCCGGCTGCAGCACGGGCGCGGTCGACCAGATCGGACATCGGCGTATCGACCGCGCTCGGGCAGACCGCGTTGACCCGGATGTTGTCCCGCCCGGTCTCGACCGCGGCGGATTTTGTGAGTGCGATGATCGCTGCCTTCGAGGCGGCATAGGCGCAGCGGTTCTTTGCTGCCCGCAGTGCGGCGACTGAAGACATGTTGACGATCGCGCCACCGCCGGTCCGTTCGCGCATGTGACGAATGACGCCACGCAAGCCGAGGAACACGCTGTTGACGTTGATGGCCATCACCCGCTGGAACTCGTCGAACGGCATCGCCGCGAGATCGGATGATGCGCCCAAGATGCCGGCATTATTGACGAAGAGATCGATGCGGCCGAATTCGGCAAGCGCCTGCGTCAGATAGGCCTCGCAGCCGGCCTCGGTCGACACATCGGCGGTGACGGACAGCAACCTGCCCGCTCCGGCCGCATCCATGGCGATCGGCTGCACGTCGACGGCAGCCACCATCGCGTCTTCACTGAGCAGCCGCCGAACGATGCCAGCGCCGATGCCCTGCGCAGCACCGGTGACGACCGCGACCTTCCCTTTTATTCCGCGCGCCATCCGCCTCCCCTCACGACCGCTCCAGCCCGACCTTCGTGCTCGCGGGCGTATCCTGTTCGTTTTCAGCCCGGCTCTTGCTCTCAAGCACAGCAAACGGCCGCCCGACAGTTTCCGGTAGCAGGAGCGCCGCGCCAATCGAAACGACAACGCCGATCGTGCCGAAGGCGATCGCCTGAATCAGGCTGCCGAAACTCGCCGCGAGGATCGGCACGACATAGGGCGCAGCCGACCCGATCAGCCGTCCGGCCGTGAAGATCGTCGAGGTCGCCGTTGCCCGCAATTCGACCGGATAAAGTTCGGCATACCACGGACCGAACTGGCCGCCGGCGCCCTGCGCGAAGCCCCACAGCAGGTAGAACCAGAACAATGGCCAGACAAAGAAATTGCCCGGATAGGGCGTGCTGCCGTTGAGATAAATGCCAATGAAGCCGACCAGCACCAGGATGTTCGCCGAGACAACCGAAATACGCCGTCCATAGGTGTCGCTGAGTTGGCCGGTGATCAGCATGCCAACGGCAAGCGGGATGCTCCAGAGCAGCACGATATCGCGGATGACGGTCGGCTCGGCGTGAAGATCGCGTCCCATCAGGAGCGGCATGAACACTGTCCCGCTTTGATAAGCGAAGACATATCCGCCGGCCATCAAGCCACCCAGGATGAAATAACGAAGCGAGGCGCCGAGCATGATTTCCAGCACCGGGCTGCGCTCGTTCGCCTTGGCCGGCGGCAGTTCGCCGCGCTCCCTCAAATGATCGAAGGCGGACCACAGGCGTGATTCCGGCATGCGCCGACGCACAAACAGCATGAGAATGAGCGGAAGGCCGCCAACGGCGACGGCGGTCCGCCATGCGGTGTCCGCGTCCAGATGGGTGAGCGTCCAGGCTGAGACCACAGAAGCGAGCGCGGTCCCGCCCGCGGCGCTGGCCTGGACGATCGCGCTGCCGAAGCCGCGGCGTCGGCTGTCCCAAACCTCGTTGAACAACACCATCCCTGCGCCCCATTCGCCGCCGACGCCGATGCCGGCAATGACCCGAAACGCGAGCAGCGACGCGAAATCCCACGCGATCGCCGACAGCAGCGCACCGATCGCCAGCAGCAGCAACGAGGCCATCAACGCAGTCTTGCGCCCGAACCTGTCGCCGACATAGCCGATCGAAATACCGCCGACCACGGACGAGGCGAGGGTCGCCGACACAATGATGCCGGCCTGCGTCAGCGAGATGGACAGCGAGCTTTGAATCTGGCGCAGCAAGAACGCCATGATAATCAGATTGTAGAAATCCAGGCCAAATCCGAACACGGCCGAGGTCGCCACCAGAAAGCGTTCTTTTGGCGTGTAATTGTTGAGGCTCGAAACGGACACTGTTGCGTCTCCCCTGACTTGATTGGTTTGTTTTGTCTTTCTGTGCGGCGGCGTTCACTAGGTCGCTGTCCAGCCTCCATCATGCGCAAGCACCTGACCCGTGACGTAGGCCGACGTGTCGGCTGCGAGATACAGAAGCAGGCCAGCCAGTTCGTGCGGCTCTGCGCGCCGTCCGAGCGGCACGGCCGCGGTCACGGTCTGTTCGAAACGGGCAAATTCTTCCGGCGTAATGTGGCCGCGACGCTCGGCGGCGAGCGCGGTACCGCGATGCCAACCCGGTGCAATCGCGTTGCAACGGATGCCGTCCCCGGCATATTCCATGGCAACTTGGCGCGTCAGGCCGACAACCGCCGCCTTCGAAGCGGCGTAGTTGACGCCGATGGCCGTGAAGCCCGGATAGTAACCGCCGAGCCCGAGGATCGAAGCAATATTGATAATGCTGCCGCCGCGCCGGCGCAGCATCAGCGGCAGTGCGGCGCGCGTGCATAAAAACACGCCGCGCAGATTGATCGACATCAGCCGGTCGAAGTCGGCGATCGAGAATTCATGCGTACGAACCGGGTTGGTCGAGATCCCGGCATTGTTCACCAGGATATCCAGCCGCCCAAAACGCGCATCGGCATCTTCGAGCATTGCGGCAACGCTATTCTCGTCAGAGACATCGACTGCAACGCTGATGGCGGCCTGACCCCGCGCTCCGATCGTGGCCGCGGTCGTCGCGGCGTTGTCGGGATGCCGGTCGGCGCAAATGACATGGGCACCAGCATCGGCCAATGTCTCCGCAAAGGCGCGGCCAAGACCGCTGCCGGCACCCGTCACAAGCGCAATGCGATTTGTCAGGTCGAACAGCGACGCGCTCAAGGTCACGACGCGAATCCGGAGGTGGCGTGCGTCCTTTGCCCTGCGATGAGCGATGCGGCGGGAGTCAAATCACCCGGCGCTCCGGCGAATCCGTAGAGCCAAGACTCCAGCTCCAGCTTCACCGATTGCAGGCGATAGGCGATCAGATCGGCAATGCTTCCGATCTTGAGCCCGTGACACGCCGCGAACCGAAGCAGATCCGGCAAGCGGGCCATGGCGCCATCGTCGTTCATGATTTCGCAGATCACACCGGCCGGAACGAGACCGGCGAGACCAGCGAGGTCGACCGCCGCCTCGGTGTGACCGGCGCGCTCCAGCGTGCCGCCTTGACGGGCGATCAGCGGGAAGATGTGACCGGGCGTCGCGATCGCGCGATGATCAAGGCCCGGATTTATCGCGGTCGCAATGGTGTGGGCGCGGTCGGCGGCGGAGATACCCGTCGTGACGCCTTCGCGCGCTTCGATCGAGACCGTGAATGCGGTTTGGTGACGCGCGTGGCCGCTGCGCGGCATCAGGCTCAGCCGAAGTTCGTCGGCGCGCGCCCGCGTGAGTGCCAGACAGATCAGGCCGCGACCGTAGCGCGCCATGAAATTGATCGCTTCAGGCGTCACGAATTGCGCAGGCAGGACAAGATCGCCCTCATTCTCGCGATCTTCATCGTCGACCAGGATGACCATGCGACCAGCCTGCATGTCGCTGATGAGCTCTTCGGTCGAACTCAACGCCCGGGTCGACTGACCAGGCGAGGTACGCCCCAGCGCGGCGGGTCGGATGCCCTGTTGTTTCCGCATGCTTTCCTTCCCGAGAACGGGGCCCACAGGCCCACTCTTCATTTGCTTGCCGAATCCGGCTTGGGCCCCGGTCAAGGTCGCCGAAGGCCAGCTCAACCATAGGTTTGAGCCCTGCTACCGCCAAATAGCGTTTGCTTAAGGGGTTCATGTCGCACCGATATAGCCCTCAGCAGCCAGCCCAAAGCCGCCGAATTTCGTCGGCCACCCGCTGCGGGATCTCCAACGGCGTCAGATGCCTCGCTCCTTTGAAAACGGTCAGGGTCGATCCCGCGATTGCTCGATGCAGAGCTTCCGCCATTGCCGGCGGCGTCGCGTAATCCTCATCACCGACACCAATCCGGGTCGGCATCGTGAGCGACGGCAGCGCGCCACGGAGATCGGCGGTCCCCAGCATCCGGCAGGTCGCCGCATAGGCGTCGAGTCCGTTACCGAGGAATGTCGCAACGCACGCATTGACAGCGTCCGGATGCTGCTCCCGAAACGCATCGCTGAACCAGCGGGTTTTCTGGAAGCCGACCAGCGATTGTAGCCCTTCGGACATCGCTTTATCGGCCCGCTCCTCCCAACGAAGCGGCGCATCCTCGCCATACCAGGCGGTAGTGTCGAACAGGCCGAGCCCGGTCACACGATTCGGATAGGCTGCCGCGAAAGCCAATGCCACCGTACCGCCCATCGATGCGCCGGCAACGACCGCCCGGTCCCACCCGACATGGTCCAACACATCGGCAAGATCGTCGGCGAACTGGCCGACCGAATAAGGCCCGGCCGGCCGGCTCGATTTGCCGTGGCCGCGACAATCGTAACTCAGCACGTGGGCCTCGTCGCCGATCTCGCGCACGATGGGCGACCAGAATGTCCTGTCCATCGCCAAGGAATGGACGAGTGCGACGCGGCGGGCGGATGCTGGATTCCCCGACAGAGTGGCGACCAGGATTTGCCCGTCACGCGTCTTGATGTCTATCACGCCCTGCCCTCCAGCGCGGGCCATCCGCCGGTTCGCGCATTTAGCAACATTGGGGTCATTGGATTTTCAAATCGCGTCAGCGCAGGCGCGGCATCACTTCGCTCGCAAACATCTCCATGTTCCGCTTGGCCAGCGCGTCCGTCATCACGCCGAATTGCAGCATGGCGATGAGGTTCTGGAATCCGGTCAGCTCCAGCATCTTCTCGATTTTCTCGCGCACCGTCTTCGGACTGCCGATCAGCGCCGTACCGGAATCCATCAGGGCGTCGACGCTTTGATGCTTGGGACGGGTGCCGAGCGCGGCGCGCGCCTTCATCATGCGCTTGGTCGATCCCAGCGATGTGTAGCCGGGCGGCAACAACATCTCCCAGGGATTGTTCAGGTAATCGTTGAACAGCGACTCGATCGGTGCTTTGGCTTCCTCGCGCGCGCGCTCGTCGGTATCGGCGACGTAGATTGGCACAGCCCAGCCCAACTGATCGCCGCTCGGCTCATAGCCATATTCGCGCGCGCGGTCGCGATAGGTGTTCAAATAGCGCGCGACCAGATCGTGAGCGCTGAAGGTGACCATGAAGGGATATTTGCGCGAGGGATGCGCCGCCCAATCGATCGTTTCGGCCGAGCCCTGCGATGGGATCCAGATCGGCGGATGGGGCCGCTGGTAAGGCCTCGGCCAGAGATTGACGTAACGGTAGTTGTAATTCTCGCTCTCGAATTCGAACGGCCCCGGCCTGGTCCAGGCCTGCACAATGAGATCATGCGCTTCATGGAAGCGTTCGTGCGAGAAGACCGGATTTAGTCCGGTGGCGTGGTACTCGGTGCCGATGCCGCGCACGAAGCCAGCGATCATGCGGCCACGTGACAGATTGTCGAGCATCGCGAACTCTTCGGCGATCGTGATCGGATTGTTGACCAGTGGAAGGGCCCGGCCGAGTACGGCGATCTTCACCCGCTTGGTCCGCTGGATCAGCGCGCTGGCGATGATGTTCGGCGCCGGCATCAGGCCATAGGCGGTCTGGTGATGCTCGTTCACGGCAATGACATCGAAGCCAAATTCCTCTGCGGAGACGAGGTGATCAATATAGGATTGATACTCCGCCGCGCCCTTTTCAGGATCGTAAAGCTCGTTTGGCAGAACGACCCATGCGGAACGATGCTTGCGCCGCTCCGCCATGTCGAGCGGACGGTACGGCATCAATGTGAAGCAGACAAAGCGCATGATTCACTTCCCCTCGAGAAACGCAAGAATGTGAGACGCCGTTTCCTTTGGCTTCTCGACATGAGGCAGATGACCGCAACTCCGAATGATCTCGGCGCGGCTGTTCGGAAGATTGTCGGTCCAGGCCGACGCATAACTGCTGGGGAAAATCTTGTCGTCATCGCCCCAGAGGACCAGCGTCGGCACCTGAATGCGATGCAGCCAGCGCTTGAGCGCCGGATTGACCCAGCGAGGCTCCCATCCCAACCGCACTGCCATGAAGCGGCTGTTCAAGGCGAGGTCCGCCTCTTCCTCGGTCGGCTCGCGCGACAGCAACGCGTCCGCGAAGCTTTGGTCGTGGAACAGATTTCTGACCGACTCTTCCGGCCCCCAAATGAAATTGTCGCCGAACGGAACGCCCTGGAGACGTACGCCCGCCGGCGCGATCAAGGTCAGAGTGGCGATCCGACTGGTGTTGCGGATCGCGAGCTCGGCGGCGAGCCAGCCACCCAGCGAATGTCCGACCAGGTGCACACCCCGGAGATCGAGTGCCTCGATCACGTCGAGATAGTGCATGGCCATGTCGGCAACGTTGCGAATCCAATCCGGCGCCGCCGAAGCGCCGAAGCCGGGATGCTCGGGGATGCGAACGGCGAATTTTTCAGCCAACGCATCGAAAAAAGAGCTCCAGACGGGCAGCCCGGCGGTGCCGTGCAGAAAGAGCATCGGCTTGCCGTCTCCGGCTCGGAGAGCGCGCGCCTCCAGGTCGCGGAAGCGATGTTGCTCCATGATCGGCATATTGAAGTTTCTCCCTTGAACACTCGCGTCCACGGGTAGTCAGAAATCATGCCGCCGCCAAATACTGCTTCGTTATGGAGCCTATAACGGCTTCGCAACGCAGGGCGCGACCCTGAAGCGGCCGGATGGCACTTATGGTCGTCATAACGAAAAACAATTTGCGCGCGGGCTTTGCGGCATGGGACTCATCTCGCGCAACCAAACCACGCCGACACCGGCGGCATCACATCAACGGATCGAGCCGATGGACGATCGCACCACTCTCATTGTTGGCCTTGGAGGAACCACGCGGCCCGGCTCGAGCACCGAGCAGGCCCTGCATCTCGCCTTGGCGTGCGCGCGCGAAGCCGGCGCCGAAACGGAAATGTTTTCCGGTCCCGATTTGCTGCTTCCCATGTATCAAGCCGAGCCGAAAGCGGGAGACAACGCCGGAGCGCGATTGATCGCGAGCCTGCGGCGTGCAGACGGCGTCATCGTCGCTTCGCCCGTCTATCACGGCGGCATATCGGGGCTCCTCAAAAACGCAATCGATTACACTGAGGAGATGCGTAATGATGCACGCGTCTATCTCGATCGGCGTGCGGTCGGCGCCATCGCGTCCGGCTTCGGCAGTCAAGGACCCGCCGTCGTGCTCGGTCAGTTGCGAGATATCACGCACGCGTTGAGGGGCTGGCCGGTGCCGCTCGGCGTCGCCATCAATTCAGCGATTGTCCGATTCCAGGACGGAACGTGCAGTGACGACGCGATTGCTGGTCAGATTAAGACCATGGCGCGGCAGGTCGTCTTTTTTGCAGCGAGTTGCAAGGGCGTTGAGCTGCCGCAAGCGTGAAATTTTCGTTTGCCCGATGGTCGTTGTCATCCAACCACGCCCGGTCCAGATGTCTGCATGTTGTCAACATCCGCGGACTTTCCCAAATCTTCGAATTCACGAGCGATTTAAAGCGCCTGATCGGTTCAAGACGTTGCGCGAAAAGAATCCGCGTGCTGGTCCAGCAAATGTTCTGCGCATCCTTCGCCTATCCCGCTCTCGATGAGAGAGACGTTTCGCGATTGTCACGAAGAGAGCGGCCAGCTGTGGCGGACGAGATTCGTCATGCCCCGCATCTTTCAGTTTGATGTTCCATCGCACCACCATATTTTGCCAACCACTCAACGCCATCAAGCCGATCAGGGTCGAGCCCTTGGTACGCTGCGCCTCAGATGTTTCTGCCAGGCACGCGTGCCCAATGTTTGGGCGCGGCGCAGAAGCGGGTGATCGCGGCGACGGCCATCGAAGCAGTCACCGCGCTATAATATCTAGCTAAATCAATCATTTATGCCCGGGAGCACGGAACGGCTGCCGACACGCCGATTGTATTCAATGGCATGAGCCTTGCTTCGGTCAGTCGAGGCAGGACCCACGCGGCGACGTCTGCAAGATCGCATCGGCCTGCCGAACAGGATGAAGGCGGATGATGTCCCGTATCCAGAGTCTGCTGATTGCGGAGCCAACGCCCCTTGAGGTGGTCTGGTCGAATACGGCGCTCGTCATCATCGACATGCAGCGCGACTTTCTCGAGCCCGGCGGTTTCGGCGAAACACTCGGCAACGACGTCTCGCATCTGGCCCGCGCGGTGGCGCCGTGCCGCGCCGTGCTGCAGGCGGCGCGCGCCAACGGGCTGCTCGTCGTCCACACCCGTGAGGGCCATCTGCCCGATCTGTCCGACGCGCCGCCGGCCAAGCTCGCGCGCGGCAGGCCAAGTCTGCGGATCGGCGACCCCGGTCCGATGGGCCGCATCCTGGTCCGCGGTGAAGCCGGTCATGACATCATTCCCACCCTCTATCCGATCAAGGACGAGATCGTGATCGACAAGCCCGGAAAGGGCGCGTTCTACGCCACCGGACTCGGCGACCTCCTGCAGACACGGTCGATCGACACGCTGCTCGTCTGCGGCGTGACGACGGAGGTCTGCGTCAACACCACGGTGCGCGAGGCCAATGACCGCGGCTACCGCTGCGTCGTGCTCGCCGACTGTTGCGCCTCGTACTTTCCCGAATTTCACGAGGCCGGCCTGAACATGATCAAGGCACAGGGCGGCATCTTCGGATGGGTCAGCGACTCCCAGTCGGTGCTCGCGGCGATCGACAATGAACAACCGGTTCAACAGGCAGCGGGGGCGATGCGATGAACGAGGCCAAGACGATACCGACGCTCAAGGCACCACCGGCGCTCTGGTCGCCGGGCGACTGGAACGCGTTTTTCGGATTCGGCACCAACATCCTGGTCAACATGCTGACCTTGACCGCGCTGCTGCGCTTCGTGCTGAAGATGCCGGACTCGCTGGTGTTCGGCCGCATCCTGCCGGCCCTTGGCCTGATGATGTGTCTGTCGACGATGTACTACGCGTTTCTGGCGTGGCGGCTTGCCAAGCAGACCGGTCGCAGCGATGTCTGCGCCCTGCCCTCCGGCGTCAGCGTTCCGCACATGTTCATCGTCACCTTCGTGATCATGCTGCCGATCCTGTTGAAGACCAACGATCCCGTCAAAGCCTGGGAAGCCGGGCTCGCCTGGGTCTTCATCCAGAGCTTCATCCTGATGATCGGCGGCTTCGTTGCGCCTTATATTCGCGCGATCACGCCGCGCGCAGCCCTGCTCGGCACGCTTGCGGGCGTGTCGATCGCCTTCATCTCGATGCGGCCGGCGTTCGAGATGTACATGACGCCGGTGATCGGCCTGACGTGCTTTGCGATCATTCTCGTAAGCTGGTTCGGCGGCATCCGCTATCCCAAGGGCATCCCCGCGGGACTGGTCGCGATTGCCGTCGGCGCCGTGATCGCCTGGGGCTCCAACCTGTTCGGCGCCAGCATTGGCGGCATGAGCGGCGCCAAGCTCGCGGCGTCCTTCAGCAATCTCGGCTTCTCGCTGCCGATCCCCGCGATCGGCCATGTCTTCTCCGGATTTGAATTCATCGGCATCATTCTCGTCACCGCCATTCCCTTCGGCGTCTATGATCTCGTCGAGGCCATGGACAATGTCGAAAGCGCGGAGGCCGCCGGCGATGCCTTCCCGACCACGCGCGTGCTGACCGCGGACGGCGTCACCAGCCTGATCGGCTGCCTGATGGGCAATCCCTTCATCAACGCCGTCTATATCGGCCATCCCGGCTGGAAGGCGATGGGCGGCCGGATCGGCTATTCGGCCGCGACCGGGCTGATGGTGATCGTGCTGGCCTGGCTCGGGGTGATCTCGCTCCTGCTCAATCTGATCCCCGTCGTGGCGATCCTGCCGATCCTGCTTTACATCGGCATGCTGGTCGGCGCGCAGGCGTTCCAGACCACGCCCTCCAGCCATGCGCCGGCCATCGTGCTGGCGCTGACGCCGCATCTTGCCGCCTGGGGCAAGGTTTTGGTCGATGGCGCATTGACGGCGGCCGGCACCAGCGCCGAAGCGGTCGGCATGGACAAGCTCGGCGCCACCGGCGTGCTGTATCAAGGCCTCGACGTGCTCGGCAATGGCTCGATCCTGTCGGGCCTCGTGCTCGCCGCGATCGCGGTGTTCGTCATCGAGCGTGAATTCGTCAAGGCCTCGAGCTTCGCCCTCGCCGGAGCCGTGCTCACCTATTTCGGATTCATGCATGGCGCGGCGGTCGGTGTCGGCAAGGGGCTTGGCGTGTCACCCGCCGTTGCCCTCGCCTATGCCATCGTTGCCGTCATCCTGTTTGGTCTCGCCCGAACCATGGCGGCAGTGCCGGCAACAGCGGGTCAGATCGTCGCGGCGCCGGCGGAGTGAACGGAGTTATCGTCCGCAAAAGCCTTAACCGGAGCGTCCGTGACCGAAACCCTCGCTGACCTCGTCGCCGCCCATCGTGCCGGCACGATGACACCCGTGCAGACCGTCGCGCGGTCCTACCAGCGGATTCGCGCCCACAACGATCCCGCCATCTTCATCAACCTGCGGGATGAAGCCGACGCGGTGGCCGAGGCCGAGATGCTGAGTTCGCGCGACAGCGCGAAGCTTCCGCTGTTTGGCATTCCGGTTGCCGTCAAAGACAATATCGACGTTGTGGGATTGCCGACCACGGCGGCCTGCCCCGCCTACGCCTACACGCCGGCGCGCGACGCCACATCGGTCGCGAAGCTTCGCGCCGCTGGTGCCATCATCATCGGCAAGACCAATCTCGACCAGTTTGCGACCGGGCTCGTCGGGGTGCGCTCGCCTTATGGTGTGCCCCGCAACGCCTTGCGCGCCGACCTGATCCCCGGCGGATCAAGTTCGGGGTCCGCCGTCGCCGTCGCCGCCGGGCTCGTGCCGCTCGCGCTCGGCACCGACACCGCCGGCTCCGGCCGGGTGCCCGCGATGCTCAACAATATTGTCGGGCTGAAGCCGAGCGTCGGCATGGTCTCGACAGCCGGGATGGTACCGGCCTGCCGCACGCTTGATTGCGTCTCGGTGTTTACGCTGACCGTGGACGACGCGGCCACGGCGCTCGCCGCAATCACCGGACCCGACGCAGCCGATCCCTATTCGCGCGACCGACCGCTCGCGGCCCTGACGCCTCTCGCGCTGCCGTTTCGACTAGGCGTTCCACGGCCGGGACAGCTTCTGTTCTTCGGCGATCGTGCTGCGGCGGCCGCCTACGACCAAGCGCTGGAACGCTGGACCAAACTCGGCGCGCGCTTCATCGAGATCGACCTCGAGCCGTTCTACGAAACGGCCCGGTTGCTCTATGAAGGCCCCTGGGTGGCGGAGCGTTATCTTGTTGTCCGCGATCTGTTGGCCTCGTCGCCCAACGATGTTCATCCGGTAACGCGCGAGATCGTGCTGGCCGGCCAGCGGCAGTCGGCTGCCGACGCTTTCGCCGCCTTCTATCGGCTGGAAGAATTGCGCGGCGCCAGCCGCCGCCTGCTGGCGGATGTCGACGCGCTAATGCTGCCGACCGCGCCGACGACCTACACTGTCGAGCAGGTCCGGGCCAATCCGATCGAGCTCAACAGCCGGCTCGGCACCTACACGAATTTCGTCAATCTGCTCGATCTGTGCGGCCTCGCATTGCCGGCTTCGCGACAGCCGGACGGAACACCTTTCGGCATCACCTTGCTCGCCCCCGGCGGACATGACGCTCAGCTCGCAAGCCTCGGCCGGTCTTTTCATGCCGACACAAAATTGCCGTTGGGTGCGCTCGGGCACCCTCAACCGCCTCTGGCTCCGCTGTGCAAGGAGGCCGGCAGCGGCGAAGTCGCAATCGCGGTGGTCGGCGCTCACCTCTCGGGAATGCCGTTAAACAGCGAGTTGACCTCGCGCGGCGGCCGGCTGCTCCGCGTGACGACCACCGCGCCGGATTACCGCCTCTATGCGCTGAAAGGCACCGTGCCGCCGAAGCCCGGCCTGTTGCGCGTGGCGACAGAGGGAAGCGCCGTCGCGGTCGAGGTCTGGGCCCTCTCGACCGAAGCTTTCGGCGCGTTCGTCGAAGGCGTTCCGACGCCGATGTCGATCGGTACGCTGCGTCTTGCCGATGGCACGAGCGTCAAGGGCTTCCTGGTCGAGACGCTCGCGGTCGACGGCGCAACCGACATCACGAAGTTCGGTGGCTGGCGTGCCTATCTGGCCGCGTTGACTGAGAACCCTGCTCGCAAGAGCGGGACCTCCTAAAGCGCGATGGCGTTAGGTTGAATCGCCATCGCGCTTTAATTTTTGTTTGAGCATGGTCTTTTCGGAAAACCGCTACGCGCCTTTCTGGATCATGCTCTAATCGACCGAGTCCGAATACAGTTCATATTCCTCGCGCACCTGCTCGATGTGATCGCGCATTGCTTTCGTCGCGGCGAGACGATCGCCACGAAGAATTGCGTTGACGACACGGTCATGCTCGGCATGCGATTTCGCCAGCCGGCCCAGGTTGCGAAACTGCGCGCGGCGGAACGGCTGCACCCGTACCCGCGTCGCGAGCGTCAAGTCGGCGATATAGGCGTTGTGTGCGCCTGCATAGATCGCATCGTGGAATTTTTCGTTCATCTCGTGAAAACGCTGGGGATCGCCGAGATGGCTGAGCTGGCGAAGCTGCTCGTGCAGGTTTTCCAGCCCTTGACGATCGACCGCCGACATCCGCTCGGCGGCCAGCCCCGCACACACCGCCTCGAGCTCCGCCATCGTCTCGAACATATCATGGAGCTGCTGCGTCGACGGCCGTGCCACCACCGCTCCGCGATGCGCCCGGCTTGCGATCAATCCACTGGCCGCAAGTTGCCGCAGGGCTTCGCGGACCGGCGTTCGCGACACGTTGAAGCGCTGCGCGAGCTGTGATTCATCGAGCGCGACACCTGGCGCAAGAATGCCGCGGACGATTTCATCCGCCAAAACCAAACGCAATTCTTCCGACCGCGTCAATTTCTGCAGCAACGGCCGTCCCTTGCGACGCGGCGTGGCGGCAAGAAGCTCAGCGGATTGGTTTTCGCTCATCTCGAATCAATCTTTATCGTCGATGATGCTGACATGGGCGGCCACGATCCGCCAGCCTTCGTCGAAACGGACCCAGGTCTGCATCTGCCGTCCGACCTTCCCCGGCACGCTATCGCGATAAAACAACGTCGAGGCGACGGCGTGATCCGCCCCATAGGCGGTGATGACGGTGCGCGCCAGACGACGCGCGAGCCCGTGGGGCGACCGCGCGGCCCGGAAAGCCTGGATAGCGGCGTAGCCGTACAGGTTTTCGCCGCCACCATAGCGCAGCGTGCGCTCGTCATCGTGGAACAGCGCGTCGAGCGTCGCCACGTCATTGGAGACCAGCGCCGCCTCATATTTTGCAAAGGCGGCCGTCACCTCGGCAACCACCTCCGGGTCATTGATCTTCATGCGGCGAGTCCTCGCGGCGGCGGCGCCGCCACAGCGCCAAGACGCTCGAGCGTCCGCGCCACGCGCAAGGCCAGATCTTCACGCCAGGGCGGAGCGATGATCTGCACCCCGATCGGCATGGGCTCAAGCGGCACCGGCACGGCGACGACAGGCAGTCCGATGAAGGAGATCGGCTGGGTATAGATGCCGATATTTGGCCGGACCGGGAGTTCGACGCCATCGAGAACAAAAGTCTGCTGGCCGAGTTTTGGCGCGGCGCATGGCGTCGCCGGCGCAATGATGATGTCGACGGTTTCATACAGCTCGAGCACCCGCGCCCGATACCAGCGGCGGAATTTTTGCGCCCGATCGACCAAGGCGCCTGGAATCATTGCGCCTGCCAGCAAGCGATCACGCACCGCCGGATCGAAATCCTGCGGCCTCTCGCGCAGCCGGTCGAGATGCAGCGACGCGCCCTGACAGGTCGTGATGACATAAGCCGCCGCGCGGGCGCGCGCAGCCTCCGGAATCTCGATCTCGCCCGTCACCGATAACGCCTTGGCGACGCGATCGAGCGCCTCTCGCGCCTCCGGAAACAGGCCCTGGCGGAAGTAGCCGCCGGCGGTAGCTATCCGCAATCCGGCGACGCCGTCGTTCAGCGTCGCAACGGTCGCCTCAGCGGCGCGCCCGGCGCAGGCCGGATCATCATCATCGGGCCCCTGCATGGCGTCATAGGCCAGCGCCAGATCCGTGACATTGCGCGCGAACGGACCGAGATGATCGAAACTCGCGACGAAGGGAAACGAGCGTGCCCGCGACAGCCGTCCGTAAGTCGGTTTGAGGCCGAAAATCCCGCAGAAGGAGGATGGCACGCGGATCGAGCCATTGGTGTCGGAGCCGAGTGCGATCGGCACCAGATTGCCGCCGACGGCGCTGCCTGATCCGCCGGAGGAGCCGCCGCTCATTCGGGTCAGATCGTGCGGATTTCGCGATGGACCATCGTGGACATTCTCGCCCGTGAAGTCATAGGCGTACTCGCCCATATTGAGCGCGCCAACAAGGACAGCCCCGGCCACTTCCATCCGCTCGATCAGCGTCGCGTCGCGCGTAGCCAGTGCCCGCTCGCGGTTGATCTTCGACCCGGCGCGCGTCGGCAGCCCCGCGACGTCGAACAGATTCTTCACCGCAAAGGGAACGCCGGCCAGCGGGCCGACCGGCTGACCTGACGCAATGGCCTGATCGATGGCTCGGGCGTGCGCCCGCGCGCGGTCGGCAACGATATCTGTAAACGCGTTCAGCTGGCCGTCGTGCCGCGCGATCCGCTGCAATGTCGTCTCAACGATCCGGGACGCCGAGAGCGTCCCGCGCGAGACCGCGGCGGCGATCTCACCTGCCTGCCAGCCAATATGGCCCTCGCCATCCATCTGCGCCGGCTCAGCTTTCATAGATTTCCGCCGGTTCGGTTTCGTCGGGCAACGCGAAGTCGTCGACCACACGGGCAAGCCGCAACGTGACCTCGAGGTTGGCGCGGACGGCAGGCTTCCAGCCGGGATCGATCTGCAATCCAAGCGCCGCCGCAACTGCGTCGATATAGTCGTCCAGCCCGCCCGACCTATTCGACATCTCAGCCTCCTTCTTAAGCCAGCAACAAAACTGCCTTGGCGGCTGAAATCAAGCGGGTGGATGCGGGATGGCCGACAGCAATTCCCGCGTATAGGCGTCCCTCGGGTTGCCAAGTACGGCCTCGGTCGGTCCCTGCTCGACGATCCGGCCGGTCCGCATGACGATGACGCGGTCGCACAAGAGGCGAACGACGTTGAGGTCATGCGACACGAACAAATAGCTCATCCCCATCGACTGCTTCAGATCCTGCAGCAGATTGAGAACCACCGCCTGAACCGACACGTCAAGAGCGGCCGTCGGCTCGTCGAGAATGACCAGATCAGGCTTGAGCGCGATCGCGCGCGCGATGCCGACGCGGGCCTTCTGGCCGCCGGACATCTGGTGCGGAAAGCGGTCGAGCAATTCGACCGGCAATCCGACCCGCCGTGCCAGATCGACGACCTTGGCGCGGAGTTCATTTTTATCGGCTTTGTCGCCCATCCGCAGAATGGGGTCGGCGATCGAGCGCGCAGCCGTGAAGCGCGGGTTAAGACTGTCGGTCGGATCCTGGAACACCATCTGGATCCGCGGGCGGAACGCGGAGCGCGCAAAGGCCTTCGGCGCCATCGCGCTGATGTCTTCGCCATCGAAGAGGATGCGGCCCGAGGTCTGATCGAGCAGGCGCATCACCATCATCGAGGTGGTCGATTTTCCGCAGCCGGATTCGCCGACCAGACCGACGCTCTCGCCGCGGCCGACAGAAAATTCGATGCCGTCCACGGCGCGAAACTTGTCCGGCTCGATCGGCGGCTTGCGGCCGAACAAGGCCGCCATCGTCTGGGTCGCGCCCTGGCGCGGATATTCCTTGACCAGTTTCTCGACGACGAGAAGCGGCCCGGATGCCGCTGCAGGCGTGCGCTCGACCGGTCGCTCCGTCGGCGCGGCATCCGCGGTCGTTGCGGCGCCATCCTCCGGCAGCAGATCGGCCAACGAGATGCCGAGCCGCGGCGTCGCCCGCATCAGCTTGCGGGTATAAGGGTGCTGCGGGCTCCTGAAGATGTCCGAAGCCTTCGCGGTCTCGACGATCCGTCCCTTCTCCATCACGACAATGCGGTCGCAATAGGCGGCAGCAAGTCCAAGATCATGCGTGATCAGAATCGTCGACATGCCACGCTGGCGGGTCAATTCGACAACCAGTTCCATCACGGCCTTCTGCGTGGTGACATCGAGGCCGGTCGTCGGCTCGTCCGCGATCAGGAGCTGAGGGTCGCAGGCGAGCGCCAGCGCGATGACGACGCGCTGGCACATGCCGCCTGACAGCTCGAACGGATAGGCGTGATAGCGCTCGCGCGGACGTGCGATGCGAACCTGTTCGAGCGCCTGGATCGCCTTCTCGGCGCGCTGGTCAGCGTCGGCCTGCGAGTGCTCGCGCAAGACGTCTTCGATCTGCTGCCCGACCTTGCGGATCGGGTTGAGCGCCGCGCGCGGATTCTGGAAGATCATCGACATTTCCCGGCCGCGCAGGTCGCGCATCTCGCTCTCGCTGGCCGTCCTTACGTCGACGCCGGAGAACGTAACGCTTCCTTCAGCGATCTTGCCGGCGCGATCGAGAATCCGCATCACCGCGTAAGAGGTCACGGATTTTCCGGAACCGGATTCGCCGACGATGCCGAGCGTCTCACCCTTGGCGACGCTGACATCGATATTCTGAACGGCACGAACGACACCGCGGCGAGTGCTGAACTCCACGGTGAGATCGCGAACCTCAAGCAGCGGCACGGCGGTCATGGCTCAGGTCCTCCGCTGCGGATCGACGATGTCGCGCAGGCCGTCACCGAGCAGGTTGAAGCAGAACACCGCGAGCATCAGCGCGAGACCGGGAAACAGCGCGATCCACCACTCGCCCGAAACCATGAAGGTCGCGCCTTCCGCCACCATGATGCCCCACTCCGCGGTCGGCGGTCGCACGCCAAGTCCGATGAAGGACAGCCCCGCGGCATTCAGGATCGCATAGCCCATCGTGAGCGACATCTGCACGATCATGATCGGCATGATGTTGGGCAGCACATGTCCGAGCACGATGCGGAATTCGCTGTTGCCGGACAGCCGTGCCGCCTGAACGAATCCCGCCTCGCGCCTGACATTGGCTTCGGCGCGCGCCACGCGGGCGTAGAGTGGAAAATTCACGATTGCGGTGGCGATGACGATGTTTTGCACGGTATTGCCGAGTGCGGCGACGATGCCCATCGCGAGAACGAACAACGGGAACGCCATGATGGTGTCGGCGATGCGGCCGACGATACGATCGGTCCAGCCGCCGAAATAGCCGGCGGCAACACCGGCCAGGCCACCCATCAGGAACACAAGAACAACCGATGCGACCGCGATGAAGATATCGAGCCGCGTCGCCACGATCACCCGGCTGAAAATGTCGCGACCGAGCTGGTCGGTACCAAACCAGTGCCTCGCCGAGGGCGGCTTCAGCGCCGCGGCGGTGTCGCTCGCCAACGGATCGAACGGCACGAGGAACGAGCCGAAGATCGCCGCTACCAGTAGCAGGATCAAAAGGCCGAAGGCGAAGGCCGTGACAGGGTTTTCGCCCAGGATATAGCGCGTGTGCTGCAGCGTGGCGGCCAAACCGGAGACCCGACGCGGCGATGCGACCTCGATCGGCGGCGCTGTGCTGCTCATCCTTCAAGCCTCACGCGGGGATCAATGATGCCATAGAGGATGTCGATGCCGAGATTGAGAAGCACATACATGACCGCCATCGTCAGCACGAAGCCCTGAACGGGGGCGAAATCCGAGGAAATCAGTGCTTCGACCGCGTAGGAGCCGATGCCGGGCCAGGCGAACACCTTCTCCACCAGCACGTTCGCGCCGAGCAGGAATGAGAACACCATGCTGAGCGTCGTGATGACAGGCAGCATCGCGTTACGAAACGCGTAAGTGATGGTGACGGTCGCTGGCGACAGACCGCTTGCCTTTGCGGTGCGGACGAAATCAGACGCCAGCACGGCCAGCATGGAGGCGCGCGTCATCCGGGCGATCGGCGCCAGCGAAAATATCGCAAGCGTCAGCGCCGGCAGCATCAGCTGACTGAGCGCCGACCTGAAGACTTCGAAATCGCGAGCGATCAGGCTGTCGATCAGATAAAGCCCGGTCACCGCGGGCGGCGCGCTATAGAACACGTCGAGCCGCCCGAGCGGCGCCGGCGACCAGCCAAGGCGGAAGTAGAACACATAGACCAGCACGAGGCCGGTGAAGAACACCGGCAGCGATACGCCCGCGGTCGTCGTGACGCGGCAGAGGTGGTCGATCCAGGACCCTTGCCGCACCGCTGCGAGAATGCCGAGCGGCAAGGCGATCAGAACAGCGACAAACAGGCCGAGCAGCGTCAGCTCTGCCGACGCCGGCAGCCGGTTGCGGAGTTCGATGGCGACCGGCTGACCGGTCGTCAGGGAGTTGCCGAAATCGCCACGGGCGAGGTCGGAGGCGTAGCGAAAGAACTGCTCGATCAATGGCCGATCGAAGCCGAGTTTCTTTCTGATCTGCTCGACCGCCTGCTTGTCGGCGGCGGGACCGGCGAAATAGGCCGCGGGATCGCCAGGCAAGGCCCGCGTCAGCAGAAAGGTGACGATCACGACCCCGACCAGACTCGGGATCGCCAGCAGCATGCGTTTGCCGATCAGCGCCAGCATCGGATGCGCGCCCCGCTTACGCTTTTTCCATCGAACGGTAATCGAGCCGACGATGGAACCAGTACTGGTAGCCGGAGACGTTCTTCTGCATCGCGACGTTGACGAAGGGCTGATACAGCGGAATCCGCGGCATGTCGGCGTAAGCGAGATCGACAAAGCCTTTGACGTCCTTGTCATACGTCGCGGTGTCGCCCGTGGCGGCGGCGGTCACGGCGCCGTCGATCAGCGCATCCATGTCCTTCGACTGGTAGCTCATGGTGTTGAAGATCGAATTCTTGCCGTGATAGCACCAGATGAAGAAATATTCGGGATAGTCGAGCCAGCCGGAAAAGACGTTGGTGTAGAGCGGCAGCGTCTTCTTGTTCAGTTCGGTGCGCCAGTTGGCGCCGGGGATCTTGTTGATCGTGGTCTTGATGCCGATCTGCGCGAGGCTTTCCTGCGTCAGCACACACAGCGGTTCATTGACGCCGGCAAAGCCGAGATCGAAGGACAACGTCGTCTCGAAGCCGTTCGGGAAGCCCGCCTCGGCAAGCAGCTTCCTGGCCTTGTCGATATCGGTGTTGAATTTGTGTGCCTGCGGCCAGGACACGTCAGTCGGCGCATTGGCCGGCGCGCCGAAGGCAGGCTTCGCGAGACCGAACAGCACGGCATCCATGATCTTCTGGTATGGCAGGGCATAGGCCACCGCCTGACGCACCTTCAGATTGTCGAAGGGCGGCTGCGTCACATTCATGCCGATATACTGGATGCCGTTTGAATATGGCGTCGAGACGATGTTGAGCTTGCCGTCGGCTTTCAGCTCGACGAAATCCTTGTTGGGCAGATCATAGGAGACGTCGGCGTCGCCGCGCTCAAGCAGCGCGCGCCGGTTGCCGGCCGACGGCACCATACGCCAGATGATGCGCTTGATCTTCGGCAACGGACCGCCGACCCAGGTCTCGTTGCGCTCCATGATGACTTCGGTGCCGGCGGTCCATTTCGTGACCCTGTAGGCGCCGGAGCCCGCGGTGTTCTGCTTGGTGTATTCAAGGCCCCAAGGATCCTTTTCACTGGCGTTCTTCTTCACCAGTTCTGAATTCATCACGCAGGGCACGATGACGGCGAGGTCCGGAACGGTCAGCCGGTCTTTCTTCGCGAAATCGACGCGCACGGTGTTGTCATCGACGACCACGAACTGTTCGGGCTTGGTCAGGGAGCCCGCGCCCATCTGGAAGGTCGGGAAGCCGCCGACGCTGACCGCACGATCGAGCGACCATTTCACATCCTTGGCGGTGACGGGCGTGCCGTCCTGAAACGTCGCCTTCTTCTTCAGCTTGAAGGTGGCGGACATGTCGCCGACGATCATGTCATCGGCGAGCTCCATCTTGAACTTGTCGCGATCGTAATAGGGCACGCCATTGGCGCCGGTTTTCATCTCATGGCTGATCAGCCGGTCGTAGCAATTCCACGACACTTCATAGCCGGGCACGTTGGTGCCGACGCCATGAATGTCGAGGTTGTTGGGACCACTCTCGGATACGACGAGCAGCGTCTCCGACCGGGCGTCGGCCTTCGCGCGTGACCATATCGCCGGCGCCGGCACGAAGGCTCCCGCGACCGCTGCTCCCGAGATCGATTTCATAAAATCGCGACGTTTCATGCTGTCTCTCCCAAGCCCCGTTGGGGAGACTTACGCAATGCATGTGCCAGAAATTAACGAGAGCCCAGGCGGTCAATAAACCTCTGTGAATTCAAGTATTTTCGTTGCAAACCCTGAATCGACCGCAAAAAAACGCCGCAGCCGAGATGCATACAATAGGCGCGCATCTGATTAGTTTGTAGGCATATCATCGGTGTAACGGGAAAAGCAGCACGCCGGGAAATACTCGCTTTACGTCATCCCGACGACCTGACCGACGCCCTCGGCAACAGTCCGCGCCGGACCGATGGATCAGCAGGCCGCATTTCAAGCCGGAGGTCCCCGCTCGAATGCATCGGCAAAAGTTATCCGGAAGAGGGCCACGTCAATCCAGATCGATTGATAACTGCTTCACTTATGCCGAAACACCGGCGCGCGCTTTTCAAGAAACGCCATCATGCCTTCACGCTGGTCGTGGGTTTCGAAAAGCGAGTGAAACTTGCGGCGTTCGAAACGTATGGCATCAGACAGCGGCATCTCCTCGGCCTGCCTGATTGCTTCCTTGGCCGCTATCAACGCAGGCAATGGCAGTTCCGATATCTGACCTGCAAGATCAAGCGCAGTCTGACGCAGTTCGGCTGCCGGCACCACCCGCGAAACCAGGCCGCTCGCCAGCGCTTCGTTCGCATCCATCATCCGGCCGGTGAGACAAAGGTCCTTCGCCTTTGTTCGTCCGATGAGACGCGCCAAGCGCTGACCACCGCCGATCCCCGGAATGACGCCAAGCTTGATCTCAGGCCGGCCAAACCGCGCATTGTCCGCGGCCAGGATCAGGTCGCACATCATTGCGAGTTCGCAGCCTCCGCCGAGAGCAACACCAGAAACAGCGGCCAATGGCGAAAAGATCTGGTGTTCATCCTCGCATGTGGCGGACTACATCCTGCTTCTGGCGCGAACGGAGAAGAGCGTCGAGAAGCGCCATCACGGCGTGACGTTGTTCTTTGTCCCGGCCAAGCAGGCCGGCATCACCATTACGCCGCTCGCAAAGCTCGGCATGCGCTCGATCGGATCGTGCCTGGTCCATCTGGACAACGTGTTCGTTTCCGATGACCTCGTTCTCGGCGAGCCGGGTCGCGCCTGGTACATGCTGCTGCCGACCATCAACAACGAGCGGATCATGGTCGGCGCCTTTTGCCTCGGCGTGCTGGAGGACGCGCTGGACTACATGAAGCAGCGCAAGGCCTTCGGCCATACCATCGGATCGTTCCAGGCGCTGCAGCATTACGTTGCAGACATCGCGACCTAGCGAAAGGCGGTGGAGCTGATGCTGTACAACACCGCCTGGCTGCAATCGCAGGGCAAGCCCTGCGGCGCCGAGTCCAGCATGTTGAAGGTGATGGCATCAGACTATGCCGTCAAAGCCGCCGACCACGGCAGCCAGATTCTCGGCGGGATGGCTATTCGGCCGATACCGACATGCAGCGCTATTGGCGCGATGCGCGGCTCTGGCAAATCGGTCCCATCACCAACGAGATGGCGCGCAACGGAATTGCCGAAAGCCTGGGCCTGCCCCGCTCGTTCTGAGCCCGGCTGAATCCGGCTCGCCTGCTTCGCTTTTCTTTGAATCGCGAAAACCGTCTAGATTCTTGTTTGGTCGCGTTTTCTTGACGCGAACCGGTTTCCACTTCGCTCGAAAACGCTCTCGCCGCCAGTCAGGGCAAGTCTTCGGATTTCGCGAGCGATTTCAAGCGTCTGACCCCATTCGCGATGTCGCCCGAAAAAATCGTCTGCTGGTCCAGCAGATTCCGCTTGCTGGTCCAGCAAACTCTTCGCGTATCCTTGGCGCATCCCGCCTCGATGAGAGAGACGGCTCGCGATCGTCACGACCGGTGAGTGCGGGGAGCAGTGGCCGCAAACTGTCGCAGCGCTTTTTATGAAGCGCAGACGAACGACAGGTTGCGGACGATGAAGTCGCGTGGTTCTGGCGCCCCCAACGCAGGTGCCAAGTCTGCGGTATCACAAGGCGGTCCTACCCTGGTGGGAACGTGCAGGCGACGGTGACAACAAGCGGGTCTCACCGGGAAGAGCGCGAAGGAAATCGTTCCAACCGCTGCGCAGGGAAGGTCGATCGTTTCGGCTTCGCCTGTGGTGATTAAGGTCCATGCCACCT
>Ga0081455_10000016_pt1 | contig 176679 bp, 170 predicted proteins | sample TabmetS3T2R1_FD_70207 | JGI IMG/M metagenome (GOLD analysis project Ga0081455, IMG submission 70207) | Tabebuia heterophylla rhizosphere microbial communities from the University of Puerto Rico - S3T2R1 | ecosystem: Host-associated > Plants > Roots > Rhizosphere ...
CCGATCAGGGAAATTGTTGGTGTCGACCCGCGGTTGAATCAGCGCTGGTCGACCCGGCGGGCCCAGATCAACCTCCGCCGTGGCGAGCTGGCGATCCAATTCCAGCATGATCATGGTCGACCACCTACACCGGTCGAAGCGCTGCAGCTGGCGCAGCGGGCAACGTTGGAGACCCGCGACGCCAAGCACGAACCTCGATCACTGGCTGAGCAGCGCGCCAGCTGGACGACCGAAGCCTCAGCGGTGCTTGGTGGCCGCAGCGCCGTCGCATCGATGGTCTCAACGGCCCTTACCCCGGCCGCAGAACCCTCGCGCCTGGCCGACGCCGACTGGGTCGCGCAGACCGCCGACCGGGTGCTGGCCGCCATGGAGCAGACCCGGTCGACCTGGCAGATATGGCACGTCCGTGCCGAAGCCCAACGCCAGATCCGCGGCATCGACATGCCTGCCGAGCAGACGAACTCGCTGGTGGACCTCCTCATTGATGCGGTCCTCCAGCACCGGTCAGTAGCCCTGGCCGCACCACCAGAGGGCATCGAAGAACCGGGTGCGCTGCGGCGGGTCGACGGGTCGTCGGTCTACACCGTGGCTGGCGCCGACCGCTACACCTCGCAGCGCATCCTCGACGCCGAAAAGCGCCTCCGCACCGCCGCCGGGCGTTTCGACGACGAACGTATCGCCTGGAGTTACGGAGATGCTCGCCTTCGCTGCGAGCGACACAACGGAACCATCGGCGCGGACGACGTAGTTGCGCCCCACCGCGGCGTCGCCACCGCCTTGCAAGCCGAACGGCGCAACGCGCCGGCGGTTCGAGAGGATCGACGCGGTCATCGGTTCCAAGAATCGAATCCGCCGCACGACGCCGTCTCCGCCTCGGAAGTGACCGACGCCTCCCGATCCGCGCCGAATCGCAAACTGCTCGACGAGCACGGGGAAGCGCCACTCCAACACTTCAGGGTCGGTGAGCCGACTGTTCGTCATGTGGGTTTGCACGGCGTCCGTGCCCTCGAAGCCAGGCCCTGCACCGGATCCGCCGCAAATCGTCTCGTAGTACTGATGCCGCGCGTTGCCGAACGTGAAGTTGTTCATCGTGCCTTGCGCGGCCGCGAGCCGGCCCGTCGCGCCGTAGAGCGCATCGGTGACGAGCTGGCTCGTCTCGACATTGCCGGCAACGACCGCACCCGGCGGCCGCGGCGATAACAGCGATCCCTCCGGCACGACGAGATCGATGGGCTCCAAGCAGCCTTCATTCATCGGAATCTCATCGTCGACGAGCGTGCGCACGACGTAGAGGACCGCCGCGCGGGTGATCGAAGAGGGCGCGTTGAAGTTCGTCGCCTGCTGCGCGCTCGTGCCGGTGAAGTCGATGCGCGCGCGCCGGGCCTCGCGATCGACTTCGATCGACACCGCGATGGCCGATCCATCATCGGACTCGCAACGGAACGTGCCGTCATCGAGCCGATCCAACACGCGACGCACGGACTCTGCCGCGTTGTCGCGCACGTGATGCATGTATGCGAGCACGACCTCGCGGCCGTACTCAGCGACGATCCGTCGCAACTCCTGCGCGCCGCGCGCGCACGCTGCCACCTGCGCTTTGACGTCGCCGAGGTTCTGCTCGATGTTCCGCGCCGGAAAACGCCCGGATGACAGGAGCTCGCGAAATTCGCGCTCGCGGAACGAGCCGGCCTCGACGAGGAGGAAGTTGTCGATGAGCACGCCTTCCTGATCGAGCGTCGTGCTATCGGGCGGCATCGAGCCGGGCGTCATGCCGCCGATGTCGGCGTGATGGCCGCGCGCGGCGACATAGAAACGAATGACGTCCTCGTGCTCGTCGAATACCGGCATCACGACGGTCACGTCCGGCAAGTGCGTGCCGCCGTTGTAGGGGTCGTTGAGCGTATAAACGTCGCCGCGGATGATCCCGCGGCCGTCGCGCTTCTCGCCGCGCGCGGCGATGATGGAGCGGACGCTCTCGCCCATCGAGCCGAGGTGCACCGGCATGTGTGGGGCGTTCGCGATGAGCGCGCCGTGCGTGTCGAACAAGGCGCACGAGAAGTCGAGGCGCTCCTTGATGTTGACGGAGTAGGCCGTGCTTTGGAGCGCCACGCCCATCTGTTCGGCGATCGCCATGAAGAGGTTGTTGAAGATTTCGAGCTGCACGGGGTCGGCGCGTGTCCCGACGGCCGCCCGTGCCGGCAGTGCCTCGACGCGCTCGAGGATCAGGTCGCCGCGGGTCGAGACCGTCGCGGCCCAGCCGGGCTCGACGATGGTGGTCGATGTGCGATCGAAGACGATCGCCGGGCCGGAGATGCGGTGATTGGGCGGGATCGTGTCGCGATTGAACACGGGTGTGTCCGACTCGCGTTCGGCCGTGAATACATGCGCACTCGATGCAGGCACCACATTGGATTTCGCGGCTCCCCGCGGAACCACTGCGTTGATCGAAGTGTGAAACTCGCCACCCGCGGAATCTGCGATGGCCTCGACGGATATCGACTCGACGATCAACGCCGTGCCGGGCATCGCAAACGTAAACCGCTGCCGATAAGCCTCCTCGAAGCGCCGCCGGATCATGTCCGGCTCACCCTGCTCGATCTCGATTGCGGTGTCGGTGCCGCGATACTTCACTTGCAACCGGCGCTCGACGCGAATCGCTTCACGCTCAGCTCCTTGAGCTTCCAGCGTGTCGCGCCCCTCGCGCTCCAGCTCCGCGAACACACTCGTGAGATCGAGCGCAGCGCTCAGCTCGGCCTCGATGGCGCGTTGGCGCAGAACCCGATCCTCCGCCAACCCGATCCCGAACGCCGACAACACTCCCGCGAGCGGATGAATCAACACCCGCGACATTCCCAGAGCATCGGCCACGAGGCAGGCGTGCTGTCCACCCGCGCCCCCGAAACACACGAGCGTGTACGTCGTCACGTCATACCCGCGAGCAATCGAGATCTGCTTGATCGCATTCGCGACACTCTCGACGGCGATGGCGAGAAAGCCGCTCGCAATCTCACGGGGCTCCCGCCGCACACCCGTCGAGCGTTCGAGCTCCGCAGCCAACGCGGCAAACTTCCCGGCGACGACATTCGCATCCAGAGGCTCGTTGCCGCGCGGACCGAACACTGCCGGAAAGAACTCCGGCTGCAACTTCCCAACCATCACATTGCAGTCGGTGACGGTGAGTGGCCCACCGCGCCGGTAGCATGCCGGCCCCGGATCGGCGCCGGCCGACTCCGGCCCCACGCGAAAGCGAGCGCCGTCGAAGCGGCAGATGGAGCCGCCCCCCGCCGCGATGGTGTGAATGTTCATCATCGGCGCGCGCAATCGAACGCCGGCCACGACACTTTCGAAATTGCGCTCGTAAGCGCCCGCGTAGTGCGACACGTCCGTCGACGTCCCGCCCATATCGAACCCAATCGCACGCTCGAACCCGGCGGCCCGCGCGGCGCGCGCCATGCCGACGATGCCACCCGCAGGTCCCGACAAGATTGCGTCCTTGCCTTGAAAGGCACTCGCCGCCGCGAGCCCGCCATTCGATTGCATGAACGACAGCCGCACGTCCGGCCCGAGCGCGCTGCCGATGCGCTCGACGTAGCGGCGCAGAATGAGCGACACGTATGCGTCGACGACGGTCGTGTCGCCGCGCCCGACGAGCTTCATCAACCGGCTCGTCTCGTGACTCGTCGACACACGCGTAAATCCGATCTCACGTGCCAGCGCCGCAACTCGCAACTCGTGCTCCGGATAGCGATAGCCATGCATGAACACGATGGCGATCGACCGAATGCCCGCGTCGAACGCGTCCTGAAGCGCCGCGCGCGCCGCATACTCATCCGGCGCGTGCAGGACGTCGCCCTGCGCCGTCACGCGCTCGTCGATCTCGATGACGCGCTCGTACAGCTGGCTCGGCAACACGATCTGCCGCGCGAAGATGCGTGGCCGCTTCTGATCGCCGATGCGCAGCGCGTCCGCAAAGCCGCGCGTGATCGCGAGCAGCGTGCGATCGCCTTTGCGCTCGAGAAGGGCGTTCGTCGCGACGGTCGTGCCCATCTTCACGGCTTCGATCTGCGCGCCGGACAGCGCCTCGCCGGGCGCGACGCCCATCAGGTCGCGAATGCCCTGCAGAGCCGCGTCGCTATAGCGCTCGGGATTTTCGGAGAGGAGCTTGTGAGTGAGCAGTGTGCCGTCGGGACGTCGCGCGATCACGTCCGTGAACGTGCCGCCGCGATCGATCCAGAACTGCCAGCCGCGATGCGGGTTTCCCATGATGGGAGCGGAGTGTAGCCGTTCGGCTAGACCGTCAGTCCGCCGAAGCGCTTGTACGTGTCGCGCGCCGGAGCGGTGAGCTTGCTGTCGAGCGTTTCGGCCGTCGCGGCGATGTGCGCCTCGGCAGCGGCGAAGAGCCGGCGGTAGAGATCGCGGCAGAGCTCGTAGGCCTGCGCGCCGATCCAATCGGGCGGCAGAAGAGAGTGGGGCAGTAGCGGGTCGCGCAGATGAATCTTGCGGTACTGATGAATCAGCAGCGTGCGGATGACGAATGCCGTTTCGGGGGCATCGCTTCGACCGTTGAGTAAGCCGCGTATGGGCTGGAAGCTCGCCACGAACCGCTGGTAGCTGCGGGCGAGCTCGCCGAGATCCCAACCCGCCTGCAGCAGGGCTTGATCCGCGTCAGGGCCCTCGCTTGCGGCATGCAGGATGACGGCGCCACTGTCGATGCGCAATTCCGAGAGCTGCCCGCGCGCGTCAGTGACGCTCCGACTCGGATGCGCGAGGACGTCCGCGCTGATCTGCCCGAAGCCGAGCCACGCCATTTGCTCACGAATACGCTCACGTCGTGCGCGAGCGCCCGGCGGCATGACGATGAGCGTCCAATTCCCGTCCCAGTCAGCCGGCGCTTCGGCGTAGATGCGCCGAGTCGCCTCGGCGAAGCGATTGCGTCCGTGCTCCGTCAGAAAATATTCGCTCTGCCGGCCCGAGCGCCGGAACTCGAGCCAGCCTTCCTGTGCGAGCCGGCCGACGGAGGTTCGCACGAGCCGCTCCGGGATGCCGAACGGCCGCGCCAGCCGGATGAGGCTGCCGAGCGTGACCGTTCCACCGCGTGGCGCGATGGCGTCGCCGAACATCGTAATGAGCAGCGACCCGCTGCGCACGGGCCGCTGCCGCCGGAACTTCGCGACGAGCGTATGCGTGGCCTGGGTCAGTCGATTCGACATGGTCGTGGATTCTGACACAGAAATACTTGTCGACGTAGTATTGCTGTGTCACATTAGCGCAGCCAGCTCAACTTGGGGAACCGCGTGTACACACAGGGCTTGGACTCGCTGGGCAAAGACGCGCTCCACGTCGCAAAGGCGGACGCGGCCGCGCTCGAAGCGCGCTTTCAGGCGCGTGTCGACGCGGAAGAGAAGATCGAGCCCAAGGATTGGATGCCCGACGCCTACCGTCACACGCTGATCCGTCAGATATCCCAGCACGCGCACTCCGAGATCGTCGGCATGCTGCCCGAGGGCAACTGGATCACGCGCGCGCCGTCGCTCCGTCGCAAAGCCGTGCTGATCGCCAAGGTGCAGGACGAAGGCGGTCACGGCATGTACCTCTACAGCGCCGCGGAGACGCTCGGCATTTCGCGCGATCAGATGATGGCGCAGTTGCTGTCCGGCGCGGCCAAGTACTCGAGCATCTTCAACTACCCGACCCCGACGTGGGCGGACGTCGGCGCGATCGGCTGGCTGGTCGATGGCGCGGCGATCATGAATCAGATTCCCATTTGTCGCTGCTCGTATGGGCCGTACGCGCGCGCGATGGTGCGCATTTGTCGCGAGGAGAGCTTCCATCAGCGGCAGGGCTTCGAAATCATGATGACGCTCGCGCGCGGCACGCCCGAGCAGCGACGCATGGCGCAGGACGCGCTGAATCGGTGGTGGTGGCCGTCGCTCATGATGTTCGGCCCGAACGATGCGGAGTCGAAGCACACCGCGCAGTCGATGCGCTGGAAGATCAAGCGGTTTTCGAACGACGAGCTGCGGCAGCATTTCGTCGACGTCACGGCGCCGCAGGCGGATTTCCTCGGTCTGAAGGTTCCCGATCCGGATCTGCGTTGGGACGAGGCGACCCAGCATTACACGTTCGGCCCCATCGACTGGACGGAGTTTCAGAACGTGCTCAAGGGCAACGGCCCGTGCAATCGCGAGCGGCTCGACGCGCGCCGGCGCGCGTGCGAGGAAGGGCAGTGGGTGCGCGAGGCCGCGACGGCCTATGCGGAGAAGCAGCGGCAACGTGCTTCGCAGGCGGCATAAGGACCTCATCTATGTTCGAGAAAGAGTGGCCTCTGTTCGAAGTATTCGTGCGGCCGCGATCGGGCTTGGAGCATAAGCACGTCGGTAGCGTGCACGCGGTGGACGCGCGCATGGCCATCGAGCACGCGCGCGACGTTTACACGCGGCGGCAGGAAGGTGTAAGCATTTGGGTCGTGAAGTCGAGCGAGGTCACCGCTTCAGATCCCTCCGACGCGGACGCGCTCTTCGAGCCCGCGAAGGACAAGGTGTATCGGCACCCGACGTTCTACGCGATTCCGGATGAAGTGAAGAACCTGTGAACGCCCGGCTGCAATACGTGCTGCGACTGGCGGACACGAGTCTCGTGCTCGGCCAGCGGCTCGGCGAATGGGTGGGACATTCGCCCGCGCTCGAGGAGGACCTCGGGCTCGCGAACCTCTCGCTCGACTTGATCGGCCAGGCACGCTTGCTGCTCACCTATGCCGGCGAGATCGAAGGACGCGGGCGCACCGAAGACGATCTCGCGATGGGACGAGATCAATCGGACTTCCTCAATTTCGCGCTCGTCGAGCAGCCGAACGGCGACTTCGGGCGCACGATCGTGCGGCAGTTGCTGGTCGATGCGTTTCAGCTCGAGTTGTACGAGGCCTTGCAGCGCTCGACCGACTCGCGGCTCGCGGAGATCGCTGCGAAAGCGCTGAAGGAGACGCGATACCACTTCCGCTATAGCGCCAGCTGGGTCGTGCGGCTTGGCGACGGTACGGAAGAGAGTCATCGGCGCGTGCAATCCGCGCTCGACGAGTTGTGGCGGTTCACGCGCGAACTGTTTGCAGAGGATGAGGTCGATCGCGAGATGGCGGCGGCGGGCGTCGCGCCCGCGCTCGCCGACTTGCAGTCGCGTTGGTCGGCGCGCATCGACGCGGTGCTGAGGGAAGCGACGCTGAAGCGGCCGGCAGACGTGCCATATTCGTGGTTCGGCAAATGCGGCGAGCACACGGAGCATCTCGGCTATCTGCTCGCGGAAATGCAGTTTCTGCATCGGGCATATCCGGGGGCGTCGTGGTAGCCGCGGCGGCTCGCGCACCCGCGCAGGATGCTTCCGCCGTTTGGCGCGTGCTTCAGGGTGTGCAGGACCCGGAGATTCCGGTGCTCAGCATCGTCGATCTCGGCATCGTGCGTCACGTGGAGTGGCGCGACGACGGGCGCTTGCACGTCGGAATCACGCCGACGTACTCCGGGTGTCCTGCGACCGAAGTCATTCGGAGCTCTGTAGAGCGCGCGCTGACGCGCGGCGGCTTCGGCGACGCGGTTATCGACACAGTGCTGTCGCCACCCTGGACGAGTGATTGGCTCACGGAAGAGGGCAAGCAGAAACTGCGCGCGTTCGGAATCGCGCCGCCCGCCGAGGCCGTGAACACCGCGCGTCGGCTGTTCGGCGACCCAGTCATTGCGTGCCCGAAGTGCGGCAGTCGCGGGACCGAGCGCATCAGCGAATTCGGATCCACCCCGTGCAAGGCGCACTACCGCTGTTCGGCATGTCTCGAGCCGTTCGACTACTTCAAATGCATCTGAGCAATACATGTGTTGCGTTCGCGGCCGATGCGGGCGTCGAGTCCGCAGTCGCGCTCGTGAAGCGTCTGCTCGGCGAGCAGGCGGCGACTCGCGTACTCGTGTTCTGCGCGGCCCACAGTGAGGATCATGCGGAGCCGCTAGAGCAACTGCTGGCGCTGAAGGATCGACATCTCGATCGCTTGTCGCTGGGCTTCGTGATGGATCGGGAGCCCGACGAGGCCGAGCTCCTCCGTGGCCCCCTCGATGCCGCCAAAATCGATGCGCTCGCCCAGAAGCTGTTCGACGCCAAGACCGTGCGCGAATATCACGTCTACGGCTCGCAGCAACTTGCGCACGACGTGACCGCCGCGCTCGACAAGCTCGGCGTCGAGCGCACACGCATCCACTGCGCGCCTGTAAGAGATCGCAGTCCCGCGGGCCACCACGCGACCGCGCCCCACGCAACGCAGGTCGGCGCCGCTTCTACTGACGCAACGGCTAAAGAAGGCGCCTCCGCGGCCCGCGCCGGCGTCACAACCGGAACGCCGCCGAACACGCCCGCAATTCCCGAAAGCGCCAGCGACACCCGCGTCTCCTTCGTAATGGACGGCCGCCGCCGTTCTTTCTCAATGCACACGAACACGGAGTCGATCCTCGACGCGGCAGCCCGCGCCAACATCGACCTCCCGTTTTCCTGCAAAGCGGGCGTCTGCTCGACATGCCGCACCAAGCTCATCCGCGGCCAAGTCGAAATGCGCGAGAACTACGCCCTGGAAGACTGGGAGCTGGAACAGGGTTTCATCCTAGCCTGCCAGTCGCACGCCAAAACTCCCGAGCTCGAGCTGAACTACGACGAGAAGTAATCACCCATGTCCTACCAGTGCATTCTCTTCGACCACTCCGATGGCATCGCGCGACTCACGCTGAATCGCCCCGATCGTCTCAACAGCTTCAACGTCGCCATGCACGCCGAGGTGCGCGATGTGCTCGCGCGCGTGCGTGACGACGCGAGCTGCCGCGTGCTCGTGATCACCGGCGCCGGCCGCGGTTTCTGCGCGGGTCAGGATCTCAGCGATCGCGCCGTCGCGCCCGGCGGCGCGAAAGCCGACCTTGGCGAGTCGATCGAGCTGCGCTACAAACCGCTCACGCTCGCGCTGCGCGCGATGCCCAAGCCGGTGATTGCAGCAGTCAACGGCGTCGCCGCGGGCGCCGGAGCCAACATCGCGCTCGCGTGCGATCTCGTCATCGCGGCCCGTTCGGCGAGCTTCATCCAGTCCTTCGCGAAGCTCGGGCTCGTGCCGGATTCCGGCGGCACGTGGAATTTGCCGCGCCTCGTGGGGCAGGCGCGCGCGATCGGGCTCACGCTCCTCGGCGACAAGCTGAGCGCCGAGCAAGCCGCCGAATGGGGCCTGATCTGGCGCTGTGTCGACGATGCCGAGCTGCCGACGGTTGTCGATCAGCTCGCGCGGCAGCTCGCCGTTGCGCCCACTCGCGGCCTAGCGCGCACGAAAGAGGCGATCTATACCGCCGGCGGCCGCACGCTCGAACAGCAACTGGATGTCGAGCGCGACTTCCAGCGCGAGCTCGGATTGTCGGCGGACTACGCGGAAGGCGTGGCTGCATTCATGGAGAAGCGCACGCCGAAGTTCACGGGCCGCTGATCTCCGAGGCATACCCAATGCAACTGAAAAACTACGTTGGCGGTCGCTGGGTCGAAGGCGGCCGCGAGGGCACGCTGCTTCGCGACGCGACCACCGGCGCGGTCATCGCGCAGGCGTCGACGGAAGGCGTCGACTTTCGCGCCGTGCTAGAGCATGCGCGCAGGGTCGGCGGACCGGCGCTGCGTGCGCTGACGTTCCATGAGCGGGCCGCGCTCGTGAAGAATCTCGCCAAGTTCCTGACGGAGAAGAAAGACGAGCTCTACGCCCTGTCGTACGCGACGGGCGCGACGAAGGCTGATTCATGGATCGACATCGATGGGGGCATCAGCACGCTGTTCGTCTTCGCGAGCAAGGGAACGCGTGAGCTTCCCAATAGCCGCATATACATCGACGGTGCGCCGGAGATGCTGTCGAAGACGGGCTCGTTCGTCGGCCAGCACATCTGCACGCCGCTCGAGGGCGCAGCAGTGCACATCAATGCATTCAACTTTCCGGTGTGGGGCATGCTCGAGAAGTTGGCGCCGACGCTGATCGCGGGCGTGCCGGCGATCGTCAAGCCGGCGACGGCGACGTCGTATCTCACCGAGTTGGTCGTTCGGCGCATCGTCGAATCCGGCATTCTGCCGGAGGGCGCGATTCAACTGATTTGCGGGAGCGCGGGCGACCTGTTCGATCACCTGACTTGCCAGGACGCGGTGGCGTTCACGGGTTCGGCAAGCACTGCGAGCGCGCTTCGCCGCCATCCGAACGTGATCGACCACTCGGTGCGCTTCACCGCGGAAACCGATTCGCTGAATTCGTCGATTCTCGGTCGCGATGCCGCGCCCGGCACACCCGAATTCGATCTGTTCGTGCGCGAGGTGGTGCGTGAGATGACGGCGAAGGCCGGGCAGAAGTGCACGGCGATTCGCCGCGCGCTCGTTCCCGCGGAAGCATCTGACGCAGTCATCGACGCGCTGCGCGCGGCGCTCGGCAAGATCGTCGTCGGCGATCCGCGGCGCGAGGACGTGCGCATGGGGCCGGTGGCGTCGCTCGCTCAGCGGCGCGAGGTGCGCGAGCAGATCGCGCGGCTCGAGCGCGAGGCGGAGATCGTGTACGGCGCCTCTGCCGGGGACGGTGCTGCCGCCGCCGGCGGCAGCGGCGATGGCGAGCGCAGCGGCCGGGAAGCTGCACGCGGCGACGACCGCAATAGTCGTCAACGCGCGGTGAGCCGTCGCTTCGAGGTCGCAGGCGCAGATGCCGACAAAGGGGCCTTCCTGTCGCCGACTCTGCTCTACTGCCGCGACCCTTCCGCCGCCCGCGCGATTCACGAAGTCGAAGCGTTCGGCCCGGTGTGCACAGTCGTCCCTTATCGCAAGGTCGACGACGCAATCACGCTCGCACGCCGCGGCGGTGGCAGTCTCGTCAGCTCGGTCTTCACGGCTGACGACGCGGTGGCAGCTCAGTGTGTCATCGGGGTCGCACCGTTCCACGGTCGCCTGCTCGTCGTGAATCGCGATTGCGCGAAGGAATCCACGGGCCACGGTTCGCCGCTCCCACACCTCGTGCATGGCGGCCCCGGCCGCGCCGGTGGCGGCGAAGAGATGGGCGGCGTCCGCGGCGTGATGCACTACATGCAACGCACGGCAGTGCAAGGCTCGCCCAACACCATCGTGGCCATCACAGGCCGCTGGATGCGCGGCGCGCGCCCGCGCGATCCAGGCGTGCACCCTTTCCGCAAGCCGTTCCACGATCTCGCGATCGGCGACACTTTTTTCTCCGCAGAGCGCGAAGTGACGCTCGAGGACATCGAGCGCTTCGCCGCGCTCTCCGGAGACCGTTTCTACGCACACATGAGCGAGGCCGACGCCGCTCGCAACCCGCTGTTCGGCGGCCGTGTCGCGCACGGCTACTTCCTGGTGTCCGCCGCTGCCGGCCTATTCGTCGATCCGGACTATGGCCCGGTGCTCGCCAACTACGGCATCGATTCGCTGCGCTTCGTAAAGCCGGTGAAGCCGGGCGATCGCATCAAAGTGCGGTTGACGTGCAAAGAGAAATCCCTGCGTCCCGCCAACGGCTACGGCGAAGTACGCTGGGATACGGAGATCACCAACCAAGCCGGCGAGCCCGTCGCGCTCTACGACGTGCTCACGATGGTGAGCGAGCGCGCGGTTCCCTGAATGCGCGCAATACCGTGCGCTAGCGGCCCGCGTTCTTCCCACGGCGCATCACCGAGCGCGTGACACCTCACGCGCCGCTCTTGGCCACCGAGGGCAGGTGCGCCATCGACGATGACGACTTTGCGTCCGAGCCGCGCCGCTTCGAGCGCGGCCGCGACACCGGAAATGCCGGCGCCGAGCACGCAGAGGTCCGCGATGACCATCTGCATGGGACGAAAAGTGACCGGTCCGCCACGCGCCTATGAAGTCGTCTTCGTGCTTTCCCACGGCGGCGTGGGCTGCATGCGCCGTTTGAGGTATTCGATGAGCTCGTGGACGGCAGGCTTGCTCAGTTTGATCCGCGGCACGATGGCCTTGATCCAATATTGCGGGATCGGCGTGTCTGGCAGCAGCTCGACGAGCGCACCGGTACGCAAGTCGTCCGTCACGAGAAACTCGGGCAACACCGCAATCCCCACGCCACGCAGCGCGCCCTCGCGGAGCACGCGCGCGTCGTTCGCATGCAGCTTCGAGCGCACTTCCACGCTCACGATGTTCGGCTGTTGCTCGAACACCCACGTGTTGGCCATCAGAACCGAAGTGAGGCAGTCGTGCTCCGACAGCTCGGTCGGATGCTCGGGGCGACCTTTGGCATCGAGATAGGACGGCGCCGCGCACAGCACGATGCGATACGGGCACAGCGGGATATCGACGACGTTGGGATACGACGCCGGCAGCGCGCCGAACACGAGATCGAACCCTTCTTCGAGCGGATTGACGGAGCGGTCGAGCAGCACGACGTCCATCGTCAGGCCCGGGTTCAACGCGTGGAACTCGCACAGGATCGGCCCGAGGTACAGCGAGGTGAGCGTCGTCGGCCCCTTCACGCGCAAGTGCCCTTCGATGCCGCGCTCCGCTGCCGCCGCCGCGCCGATGATCTCGTCGAGCTCCGCGACGAGCCGCTGATACTGCGGCAAGAGTCGCTCGCCCGCGGGCGTCATCGAGAGCGCACGCGTCGAGCGCACGAAGAGCTGCGCGCCCATCTCTTCTTCGAGACGCGTGATGCGCTTCGTCACTACCGACGGCGCGACTCCGAGCTCGCGCGCGGCACTGGAAAAACTGCCGGTGCGCGCTACGAGCAAAAACGCTTTGATGTTGATCAGTGTGTTCATGATTCTTCGCGGAAGCGGCAAGTCGATCGTTCGATCCGTTGCGTTCTCTCCTTGAATTTCGGTGCTACCGTCTTTCCAGAACTAAATCAAGCCATTGAATTTTCATCCGCCATCTGGAGGAGCGGTCGTGTTCGCCGCCGAGCCTCATTCAGCCGTCGGCGCAGGCTGGGGCGCGGCAAAAGTGGCCGGCGGCGTGCCGATCTCGTTTAGGATTGCGCGAGTCGCGGCCACCTGACCTCTCTCCTGCTCAATGTCGCAAACCGAGACTGACGCTCAGGCGGTGGCAGCGCGCTCGGCGGCCCCCGCGTATTCGACGGCCTATCGCTATTACGTCCTCGGTGTGCTGTTCCTGACGTACGCGGTCAATGTGATGGATCGCGGTGTGCTGAGCGTGCTGCTCGAAAGCATCAAGCACGAATTCGCGCTCAACGATCTCGAGATCGGCTTCCTCAGCAGCTTGCCGTTCGCGTTCTTCTATTCGACCCTCGGCATACCGATCGCGGCACTCGCGGATCGCACCGTGCGGCGCAACGTGCTGGCGGCGTGCTGCGCGCTGTGGAGCGTGGCGACCGCCGTGTGCGGCATGGCCGTGAATTTCAGCACGCTGCTCGCGGGCCGCGCGCTGACAGGGGTCGGCGAAGCGGGCGGGACACCCCCGTCGCATTCACTCATTTCGGATTACTTCTCGCGCGCGACGCGCGCTACTGCGCTCTCGTTTTACGCGTTGGGCGTGCCGCTCGGCACGATGCTGGGCAACTTCGTCGCGGGGCGCGGCAACGATTACTTCGGTTGGCGCACGACCTTCATCCTCGCGGGCGCGCCGGGGCTCGTGATCGCGCTCTTGGTGTGGCTCACCGTGCGGGAGCCGCCGCGCGGCATGTCGGACCTCGGCGCCCGCACGACCACAGTGGTCGCGCCGCCGATCGGCGAAGGGCTCAAATTCCTATGGAGCTACTCTTCGTTCCGGCACATGTGTGTCGCCGCCGGACTGCACTCGGTCGTCTGGTATGCGGGCAGTCAGCTCAACGGCTCGTTCTTTCGCCGCTCACACGAGATGTCGGCCAAGGATGCAGGCGATTGGCTCGCGCTCTTTGCGCTGCTCGGAACCATCGGCACCTTCCTCGGCGGCTTGCTCGCGGACGGGCTCGCGACTCGCAACAACGATCGGCGCTGGTACATGTGGGTGCCCGGGATCGCGACGCTGGTGATGGTGCCGTTTCAGTTCAGCTCGTACTTGTCGAGCGATCTGACCTTCGTGATCGCCTCGTTCGTGCTCATGACGATGTTGGCCTCGATGTTCTTCGGCCCTTCGTTTGCCGTATCGCAGATGCTCGGCACGCTGCGCACGCGCGCGCTCGCGACCTCGATCCTGCTGTTCGTGCAGACCTTCGTCGGACTCGGGCTCGGGCCGCTGGTTGCGGGCGCGCTCAGCAACTCGATGGCGTCGCGTTTCGGCGAGGCCACCTCGCTGCGCTATGCGCTCGTGACCGTCGGGCTCGCGAACATCTGGGCGACGGCCCACTACATGATCGGCGCGCGCACCATTCGCCAGAACGTGGCGGCGACGGAGGCCCTGAATCGCGCCGAAGTCGTGTGAGCGTCAGCCACTATCCGCGCGGCGCCGGAATTCGGCCGGTGAGACACCGACGCGTTCGCTGAAGAAGCGCGAGAAGTACGCCGGGTCGCTGAACCCGAGATCGTAAGCGGTCTCCGCAATCGTCATGTTCGTGTACTTCAAGCTGCGCTTGGCTTCGAGAATGAGCCGCTCGTGGACGATGTGCGTGGGGGGGCGGCCGGTCACTTCGAGGCACGCGTCGCGCAGCCTCGTGGGTGTTACGCCGAGAGACTTCGCATAGCGCCTCAACTCCCAGCCCGCCCGCAAATTCGCCTCGACGGCCTGGCGGAAGCGCGCAACGAGCGTCGCGCGCGGCCCGCGAGTTCCCCGCAGAGCTCCGTGCAACGGGTGAGTGGCTCGCACCGCGCACACCAGCAACGTCGTGAGCCGGGCTTCGGTGGCCGCCGCGTGCGCCGGCGCGGTCCACTGAAACTCTCTTTGCAGCCGCACGACGGCTTCCTCCAATTCGTGCGCTTCGAGCGCGCTATGGCGCAAGTCGACCGCCATCGCCCCTTCGAACAGCGCACGGAACGCCGGCTCGCGTAGCGCGAGGTCCGCGAGCGCGGTCTCGGCCACGGTCACGACGTAGCCCCGCGTATCTTTTTCGAACACAAAGGCGTGCACGACACCGGCCGGCACGATCAGCAGGGCCGGCGTGGCGAAGGCGTGCGACGTGTTCTCCGCCCGCATGCTGCCGCTGCCCCCGAGGATCACGAGCAGCTGATGCAGATCCCGATGCGTGTGCGCCCGGATATCCCAGTTGTGGAGGCGGCTGCGGTCCGCGATGGTCTCGATGTGGACGAAGCGCTCCTCGGCATCGCGGGGCGGCTCGCCATACAGAAAGAATCGGGGCACGGACGCGGATCGGGCCATGGTCGGGATTATCGATCACACGACGCGTCCGGTCGCAAAAAAATCCAAGGGGATCGTCGCTGCGTGCATGGCCTCGCGGCGCCCGCGGCTCGATCCTGCGAGGTATGCGGACCCAAGTGGCGATCATCGGGGCAGGGCCAGCGGGCCTCATGCTGGCGCAGCTGCTCCATTTGCGCGGCATCGACTCGGTGGTGCTGGAGGCGAAGAGCCGGGAGTACATCGAGCACCGTGTGCGCGCCGGCGTACTCGAGAACGTCGTCGTGGACGTGCTGAACGAGGCCGGCGTCGGCGCGCGGATGATGGAGGAGGGCTTGCGTCACGACGGCGTGCACCTGCGTTTCGCAGGTCGCGATCATCGCATCGCTTTTCATGAGCTGACCGGCCGCTTCCTCATGGTCTATGGCCAGCAGGAAGTCGTGAAGGACCTCGTGGCCGCGCGCGTCGCCACCGGCCGGCCGCTGTACTTCGAGGTGGACGACGTCAGTGTTCACGGCATCGACTCGGCGACTCCCGAAGTGCGCTTCCGCCAGCACGGCGGCGCGGAAACCGTTCTGCAGTGTGATTTCATTGCGGGCTGCGATGGCTTCCACGGCATTTGCCGCGCGAGCTTCCCGCCCAATGTGCTGAAGCTGTTCGAGCGCGTGTATCCGTATGCGTGGCTCGGCATCCTCGCCGACGTTGCGCCGGCATCGCACGAGTTGATCTACGCCAATCACGACAAGGGCTTCGCGCTGCTCAGCATGCGCTCAGCGAGCGTGAGCCGGCTCTACATCCAATGCGCGCCGGACGAGCCGCTCGAGAACTGGCCCGACGAGCGCATTTGGGACGAGCTCGAAACGCGGCTGTCGACGCGCGACGGATTCGTGTTGCCGCGGGGGCCGGTCACGCAGAAGAGCGTGACGCCGATGCGCAGCTTCGTGGCCGAGCCCATGCAGTACGGCCGCCTGTTCCTCGCCGGCGATGCGGCTCACATCGTGCCGCCGACCGGCGCGAAGGGCATGAACTCGGCGATTGCCGATGTCTGCGTGCTCGCGGATGCCTGCGCGCACTATTACGCGACTCGCTCCAGTCTCGAGAAGCTGAATGCCTACTCGGAGAAATGTCTGCGCCGCATTTGGAAGGCGCAGCGGTTCTCGTGGTGGGTCACGCAGCTCATGCACCGGTCGGACACGGATACCGACTTCGATCGGCGGCGGCAGCTCGCGGAGCTCGACTACCTCTGGACCTCGCGCGCGGCGGAGCTGACGTTCGCGGAAAACTACGTCGGCTTACCCATCGGCTAGCGAGGGCAGGCGCGGGCAGCGCTGCGCGCCGCGGCCGCGACTCGCGCCATCGCGACGACGAGCGTTCGATTAGCGGCTACTGCGCGCGCCGTTAGTGTGTTGACGCGCCACAGGGGAGCCCCGAACATCTTGCGATGGTCGGCGCCCCCTCCATCACCCTCATCTTGATTCCCGGAATCCTGTGCGACGAGCGAGTCTGGCCCGGCCAGCGCGCGGCACTCGCCGATCTCGCCGACATTCGAGTCGCGGAGCACGGCATGCGCAATATGCTCCCGGCGCTCGCTGGAGACATCCTCGCCAGCGCGCCACGGCGGTTCGCCGTAGCCGGCCATTCGATGGGCGGCCGTATTGCGCTCGAAGTGTTTCGCGCGGCGCCCGAGCGCGTCGCCGGCATGGCGCTGCTGGACACGGGACATCATCCGTTTCCGGTGGGCGAAGCGGGCCGTCGCGAGGCCGACGGCCGCTTTCGGCTTCTCGCCAAGGCGCGCGCGGAAGGCATGCGCGCGATGGCCCGCGAGTGGGTGCAGAACATGGTGCATCCGGCGCGGCTCGCGGATGCCGCCCTCATCGAGAGCGTGCTCGACATGTTCGAGTCGAAGACGCCCGAGCTCTACGCCGCACAGATTCACGCGCTGTTGAACCGGCCCGACGGCGGCCCGCTGCTGAGTGAGATCAAATGCCCGACGCTCGTGCTCTGCGGACACGAGGATTCCTGGGCGCCGGCCCCCAGGCACCACGACATGGCGACGCGCATTGCAGGCAGCGTGCTCGTCGACATTCCCGATTGCGGGCACATGTCGACGCTCGAGCGGCCCGAAGCGGTCAATGAAGCGATGCGCGCTTGGTTGCGCGCGGTGATCGAGAGCGAACCCCGATGAGCTTGGAATTCAAACGCATTGCAATGATCGGCTTCGGTGAAGCCGGCACGATTCTCGGTACGGATCTCGCTGCGGCGGGCTGCACAGTTGCAACTTACGACATTCTGTTCGACGCGCCCGAATCACGCGCAGCGATGCGCGCGAAAGCGGACCGAGCCAAGGTGCGCGCCGTCGACACGCTCGCCGCGGCCGTCGAGGATGCGCAACTCGTGATCTCGGCGGTCACGGCTTCGTCATCCGGCGATGTCGCGGCAAAGGCCGCGCGCACTATGCGGCCTGGACAAATCTTGCTGGATATCAACTCCTGCTCGCCGGGGAAGAAGCAATCGAGCGCACAGTCGTTGGAGACATGCGGCGCGGACTACGTGGAAGCGGCTGTGATGGCGCCCGTGCCGCCGCAGCGACTGAAGGTGCCCATGCTTCTCGGCGGTCGTCGCGCTGCAGAGGTTGCTCCCGCGCTCACCTCGCTCGGCATGAACGCCAAAGCGATTGCCGACAAGATCGGCGTAGCGTCGGCCGTGAAGATGTGTCGGAGCGTCGTGATCAAAGGGATCGAAGCGCTGGCCGTCGAGTCGATGCTGGCGGCGCGCGCGTTCGGCGCCGAAGAACAGGTGCTGGCGTCGCTCGATCAAACCTATCCCGGCATGGGCTGGGACAAGGCCCTGCCGGACTATTTGATCAGCCGCGTCGCCGAGCACGGCCGCCGGCGCGCCGCGGAGATGCGCGAAGTGGCGCGCACGCTTCGCGATGTCGGCATCTCGCCGCTCATGGCTTCGGCCACTGCGGAACGCCAGGACTTCCTCATCGATGAAATGACCGCTCATGGCATCGGCTACGAGCAGGACGAGCCCTTTTCCTGGCGCGCGCTCGCCGATGTGCTCGCGGCCGATCGCAAGACGCGCGCCTCATAACCCTCACTCACCCCGGGGATGAATTCCTGATGGCCAAATACCAGCCGGCTCTGAAGCTCGCCGATCTCGTCGCGATCGACATGCACGTGCACGCGAGCGTCTCGCAGCGCCAGCCGCAAGATCCCTACAACGCGATGCTCGACGAAGGGCTCGCGAAGTATTTCAAGTCGCGCATGCCGCCGACGACCCCGGAAGTCGCGCAGTTCTATCGCGAGCGCAAGATGGCCGCGGTGATCTTCACCGTCGATGCCGAGTCGAGCTTCGGCGGTGCGCGCATCACGAACGAAGAGATCGCGGAGGTGGCCGCCGAGTACAACGACGTGCTGATTCCCTTCGCGAGCATCGACCCGGCGAAGGGCAAGATGGGCGCGCGCGAGGCGCGGCGCCTGATCTCCGACTACGGGGTGCGCGGCTTCAAGTTCCATCCTTCGCTGCAAGGGTTCTACCCGAACGACCGCAGCGCTTACGTGCTCTACGAAGCGATCGCCGAGGCGAAGCTGCCGGCGCTCTTTCACACCGGGCAGACGGGTGTCGGTGCACGCATCCGGGGAGGCATGGGCGTGCGCCTCAAGTACTCGAACCCGATGTTCCTCGACGACGTGGCCGCGGACTTCCCGGACATGACCGTCATTCTTGCTCACCCCTCCTTCCCCTGGCAGGACGAGGCGTTGGCTGTGGCGACGCATAAGCCGAACGTGTACATCGATCTGTCCGGCTGGTCGCCGAAGTACTTTCCGCCGAATCTGGTGCAGTACTCGAACTCGCTGTTGAAGGATCGTGTGCTGTTCGGCTCGGACTATCCGGCGCTCACGCCCGATCGCTGGATCGCGGATTTCGAGGCGCTGCCGATCAAGCCGGAGGTTCGGCCCCTGATCATGAAAGAGAATGCCGTCCGACTCTTGGGACTGAAATAACGATGTCGAGCTCCATGGTGGCCATCGAGATCACGCGTCCGGGCCCGCCGGACGTGTTGCAGGCGACGAAGCGGCCGGTGCCGCCGGTCGGGGCGGGCGAAGTGCTCATCCGCGTTGCCGCCGCGGGCGTGAATCGCCCGGACGTCCTGCAACGTCAAGGAAACTACCCGCCGCCACCGGGGACGACGGATATCCCGGGACTCGAAGTCGCCGGCGAAGTCGTGCAGGTTGCACCAGGGGTCGAGTCTTGGCGCGTCGGGGACAACGTCTGCGCGCTCGTCGCGGGCGGTGGCTATGCGCAGTACGTGGCCGCGCCGGCGGTGCAGTGCTTGCCGATTCCGGCAGGGCTCTCGATGGAGCAGGCGGCTGCGCTTCCCGAAACCTTCTTCACCGTCTATTTGAATGTCGTCGAGCGCGGCGAGCTGCAGGCCGGCGAGACGCTGCTCGTGCACGGCGGCAGCAGCGGCATCGGCACGACGGCGATTCTGCTCGGCAAAGCGCTGGGCGCGCGCGTGGTCGTCACCGCCGGGAGCGCGACGAAATGTGCCGCCTGCGTCGCGCTCGGCGCGGAGCTGGCGATCAACTATCGAGAACAGGATTTCGTCAGTGCCGTGCTCGCGGCGACCGGGGAGCAGGGCGCAAACGTCATCCTCGACATGGTGGGCGGCGACTACATGCCGCGAAACATCAAGGCGGCGGCGCGCGACGGGCGGATCGCCCTGATCGCGACCCAAGGCGGCACGCATGCCGACATCGATCTGCGCGCCGTGCTGATGAAGCGCCTGAAGATTGCCGGGGCAACGCTCAGGGCGCAGCCGGTCGAGCGCAAGGGCCGACTCGCCGCCGCGCTCCGGGCCACTGTCTGGCCTTTGTTCGAGAAGGGACAGCTGCGGGCGCCGCCCATCCATGGCCGGTTCCCCCTGGCGGACGCCGCCAAGGCGCATGCCGCCATGGAGGCGGGGGAACACATTGGCAAGCTCATCCTTTGGACTTAACCCGGCCCGGTTCGGCGGTTTGCCGCATTCCGGTCTGTGGTTCACATAAGGGGGCCGATTTTCATGTAAAGTCCGGCCGCGCGGACCGGGACCGCGGTGGAGAAACGTCAATATGTTCGATCCTCAGCTCCTTTACGGTGTGACGAATCTGCCCTGGTGGGGCTTGGCACTGGTGACCTACGGCCTGATTCAGGTCATGTTCTTGGGCATCACCTTGTACCTGCACCGGGACCAGTCGCACGGGGGGCTCGAGCTGCATCCCATCCTGCGTCACTTCTTCCGCTTCTGGCTGTGGCTCTGCTCGGGCACGGTCACGAAGGAATGGGTCGCCGTTCATCGCCGCCATCACGCGTACGCCGACCAGCATGGCGATCCGCATAGCCCGGTCGTTTTCGGGCTGAAGAGAGTTCTACTCGAGGGCTATGAGCTGTACGTCGCGGGTGCGCGCGATCAGGAAATCCTCGACAACTACGGCCGCGGCACGCCTGACGACTGGATGGAGCGCAACATCTACAGCCGCTTCCCGAAGACGGGCATCGTCCTGTTCTCGATCATTCAGCTCGTTCTGTTCGGTGTTCCGGCCATCCTGATGGTCACCATTCAGCTCGCTGCACAGCCGTTCTTTGCGGCGGGCGTCATCAATGGTCTGGGGCATCACACCGGCTACCGCAGCTTCGAGATGGCTTCGGCGGCGACCAACATCATTCCGTGGGGTCTCTTCATCGCCGGTGAAGAGCTGCACAACAACCATCATGCGTTCCCGTGGTCTGCGCGCTTCTCGCTGCAGCGCTGGGAGTTCGACATGGGCTGGCTGTTCATCAAGGTCTTCGAATTCTTCGGCCTGGCCAAAGTGAAGCGCGTCGCTCCGCGGCCGCGATTCGAGGCGAAGAAGAACACGCTGGATACCGACACCGTGCAGGCGCTGTTCACGAATCGCATGCATGTGCTGCGTGACTACGCGCGTCGTGTCGTCCGCCCGGTGTGCCGCGAGATCGAGCGTCGCGAGCCGCACGGCACGATTCCGACGAGCGCGCCGAAGCTGCTGATCCGCCACCCGTCGCTGCTGGCCGAGCAGGCCCAGCGTGCGCTGCGCGACCTGCTCGCGCGCCACAAGGAGCTCAAGACGATTCACGAGTTCCGCGAGCGCCTGACGCAGCTATGGAACGACGCCAATCAAGCCCACGCCGTTCAGGGATTGAAGGAGTGGTGCGCGCAGGCCGAAGCCAGCGGCATCCGGTCGCTGCGCGACTTCGCGGCACGCCTGCCGGCGTACTCACGCGCTCCCGCGTGAGCCCGGGCGCAGCTACGCGCTAACGTAGGCGGCAATCATCTCATCGGCAACGCCGTCGCACGGGTCACCGTGCGTACGGCGAAGCTCGAGTGCACACGGGCGACGCTCGGGAGCCGAGTCAGCGCCTGATGTAGCCGCTCAAAGTCAGAGAGATCGGCGACGACCACCCGCAGCAGGTAGTCGTAGTCGCCCGTCATCAGATAGCACTCCATCACCTCCGGTATCTTCCGCGCCGCCGCCTCGAACGCCTCGAGGCCCGCCTGCGCTTGCCGGTCGAGGGTGATGTTCACGAACACGTTCACCGGATAACCGGCCTTCTGCTGGTTCAGAACGGCGGTATAGCCCTCGATCAGCCCCGACTCCTCCAGCGCCCGAACCCGCCGCAGACAGGCGGACTCCGACAGATTGATTTTCTCGGCCAAGGCCGCGTTGGTGATGCGCGCATCCTGCTGGAGCAGCTTGAGGATGGCGCGATCGTAGCGATCCAGGTCCATTGACGCGGGATTCCTTCGTGAAATGGATGATAGGCGGCAGATTCTGCCACCGCGACGGCGCGGCGGCGACCACTACGCAAGGGTCCGCCGGAGGTCCTCCGTAATCTTGCTGTCCGGGTCACAACCCTCAGAACAAATCGGAGCTTTCCCATGCGAATCGGCGTTCCGCGCGAGATCAAGGTTCATGAATACCGTGTGGGGCTCGTGCCCGCGGGCGTGCGCGAGCTGACCGCCGCAGGTCACGAGGTCGTCGTGGAGAGCGGCGCGGGGAAGGGAATCGGTGTCGACGATGCCCACTACGAAGCCTGCGGGGCGAAGGTCGTGGGGAGCGCGGAGCAGGTCTTCGCCGGCGCCGAGATGATCGTGAAGGTGAAAGAGCCGCAGCCGAAGGAGTACGCGATGCTGCGGCCCGGCCAGGTGCTCTTCACGTATCTGCACCTCGCGGCGGATCGCGAGCAAGCCCTGGGCCTCATGAAGTCCGGCGCGACCTCGATCGCCTACGAGACCGTGACGGACCGAAACGGCCGCTTGCCGCTGCTCACGCCGATGAGCGAGGTGGCGGGGCGGATGTCTGTTCAGGTCGGTGCCAGCTGTCTGCAGAAGGCTGCGGGCGGATTCGGTGTGCTGTTGGGAGGCGTGCCGGGCGTGCAGCCGGCGAAGGTGGTCATCCTCGGCGGCGGTGTCGCCGGGACGCATGCGGCGGAAATGGCGCTCGGCCTGCGCGCGGATGTCACGGTCGTCGATCGCTCCGTCGATCGGTTGCGTGAGCTGTCGTTCAACTTCGGAGGCGCGCTGCGCACCGCGTATTCGACAGCGGAGAGCATCGAACGCCTGGTGCTCGATGCCGATCTCGTGATTGGCGCAGTGCTGTTGGTCGGCGCGGCGGCCCCGAAGCTCGTCACGCGCGCGATGGTCAAGCGCATGAAGCCGGGTGCCGTGCTCGTGGACATCGCGATCGATCAGGGCGGCTGCTTCGAGACGAGTCATCCGACGACACACGCGGAGCCGACATTCGTAGTCGACGGCGTCATTCACTACTGCGTGGCGAACATGCCGGGCGCGGTGCCGCGCACGTCGACCTTCGCGCTCACCAACGCCACGCTGCCTTACGTGCGCGCGCTAGCGGACCATGGTTGGGAAAGCGCGCTGAAGAAAGATACTGGGCTCGCGGCCGGTCTGAACGTGCACGCGGGCAAGGTGACCCACCAGGCAGTTGCGAGCGCGCTCGGGCTCTAACGCGCTACTGGCAGCAGGGGCCTCGCTCCCGTTAGGCTAGCGTCCCGCGCGTCAGGGGCGCGGCCTAATCCCCAACCAGTCTCTTTCGAAAGGAAAAGGAACGATGAAGGCCCTACTGCTTGCCGGCGCGCTCGGACTGACTGCTGCGGTCGTCGCGAACGCCGCTCCCGTCACGTACAAGATCGATCCCGCTCACACGTATCCGAGCTTCGAAGCGGATCACATGGGCGGCTTGTCCGTGCTGCGCGGCACGTTCAAAGCCACCGACGGCACCATCGCGCTGGACAAGGCGGCGAAGACCGGCACCGTCGATATCACGATCGATGCGACCTCGCTCGCGTTCACCAACGACAAGCTGACCGAGCACGCGAAGAAAGATCCCAAGATGTTCGACGTCGCGACGTATCCGAAGGCGACCTACAAGGGCAAAGTCTCCAAGTGGAACGGCGACAGCCCGAGCGAGGTGAGCGGCGATCTCACGCTGCACGGCGTGACGAAGCCGGTGACGCTGAAGATCGATCAATTCCAGTGCAAGCAGCATCCGATGACGAAGAAAGAAGTGTGCGGCGCCAATGCCACCGCCACGTTCAACCGCTTCGATTTCGGCATCACGTATGGCGACAACTTCGGCTTCAAGCCGGATGTGAAGCTCTCCATCGAAGTCGAAGCCAGCCCGGCGAGTTGAGCATTTGATGGCCTTCGGCCAGCGTGGCGACGGGCGTTGCCGAGGCGCAGCGCCCGCGCGCGCTGACCGGAGGCAGTGTCTTTTGGATGCCTCCAACCGCTGCCGGCGGCCCTGCCGGTCGCGCGTCATATGCTAATTCCGAAGAAGTCTGGCTCTGCGGACCCCATTCGCGCGGCCTGGCGGAGGCTCTCGGGTACACTGCCGCGCGAGGTCGATCGTGTCGGACAGTCAGCTTCTAGAGGTCATGGTCTCCGCTGCCATCGAGGCGGGTCGCGTCGCGTGTGCCATCTACCGCGGCGACTTCAAGGTCGAGACCAAGCAGGATGAATCGCCTGTCACCGCCGCGGACCATGCGGCGGAGGCGATCATTCTCGCGCGCCTCGCGGCGGCCGCGCCGACGATCCCGGTGGTCGCCGAGGAGCAGGTGGCCGCCGGCCAGGTACCGGAAACGGGTCGGGAGTTCTTCCTCGTCGATCCGCTCGACGGCACGAAGGAATTCATTCAGCGGCGCGGCGATTTCACGGTGAACATCGCGCTGGTGCGCGAACGCGCGCCGGTGCTCGGCGTCGTGTATGCGCCCGCGAAGTCGCAACTCTTCGGCGGCGATGTTGGAGCGCACGGCGCGTTCCGCAGCGACCAGTCGGTCGACGCTGAAGCGCGCGCGTCGCGGTCAGATATTCGTGTGCGCACGCCGCCGGCGGTGGGCCTCACCGTCGTCGCATCGCGCTCGCACTTGAACGCGGAAACCGATCAGTACCTGCGACGCCTGAAGACTTCGACGCTCGTGTCCGTGGGCTCGTCGTTGAAGTTCTGCCTCGTCGCCTCCGGGGAGGCGGATGTCTATCCACGCCTGGGCCCCACGATGGAGTGGGACACGGCCGCGGGGCACGCGGTGCTCGCCGCTGCGGGCGGCACGGTCATCAATCTGGACAGCACTCCGTTTCGCTATGGCAAACCCGACTTCCGCAATCCTTCCTTCATCGCGACCAGCACGCTCATCGTGCTCCCGAGCGTGAGCGCATGAGTGCCGCGCAGCTCGATACCCCGGCAGCGAGCCGCATTCTGTCGGCCCATCTGAAGCAGCTCGAGGCCGAGTCGATCGCGATCATTCGCGAGGTGGCGGCGGAGTTCCGCAATCCCGTGATGCTGTATTCCATCGGCAAAGACTCGGGCGTGATGCTGCACCTCGCGATGAAGGCGTTCTTCCCGTCGAAGCCGCCATTCCCGTTGCTCCATGTCGATACGCAATGGAAGTTTCGCGACATGATCCGCCATCGCGATCGGATCGCGGAGCAGTACGGAGTGAAGCTCCTGACGTACACGAATCCCGAAGGACTCGCGCGCGGCGTCAATCCGGTTGCCTCCGGTTCGTCACTCCACACGCAGGTGATGAAGACCGAAGCGCTGAAGCAGGCGCTCGACAAATGGGGCTTCGACGCTGCGTTCGGCGGCGCGCGCCGGGACGAGGAGAAGAGCCGCGCCAAGGAGCGCGTGTTCTCGTTCCGCTCGGCCGGGCACGTGTGGGACCCGCGCAATCAGCGGCCGGAGCTCTGGCATCTCTACAACACGCGGATCAACAAGGGCGAGACGATTCGCGTGTTCCCGCTCTCCAATTGGACCGAGCTCGATATTTGGCAGTACACGCGCGCCGAGAACATCCCCGTCGTGCCGTTGTACTTTGCGGCCCCTCGGCCGGTGGTGAAGCGCGACGGCGTGTGGATCATGCGCGACGATGAGCGCTTGCCGTTGTTGCCCGGCGAGCAGCCGGAGGTGCGCACGGTTCGCTTCCGCTCGCTCGGCTGCTATCCGCTGTCGGCGGCCATAGAGAGCACGGCCGCCACGCTCGATGACATCATCGAAGAGATGATCACGGCGCGCACGTCGGAGCGGGCGGGGCGCCTGATCGACAGCGACGAAGCCGCTTCGATGGAGAAGAAAAAGCGGGAGGGCTACTTCTGATGACTTCCGCCATTGCGCGTCACGTCACGGTGGAGACCTCGGGTGCGGACGGTCCGACCAAGGGTCTGTTGCGCTTTCTCACGTGCGGCTCGGTCGACGACGGTAAATCCACGCTCATCGGCCGCTTGCTCTACGACACCAAGCTGATCCTCGAAGACCAGCTCGTGGCGTTGGAGCGCGACAGCCGCAAGTACGGCACCACCGAGGAAGACATCGATTTCGCGCTGCTCGTCGACGGGCTCGAAGCCGAGCGCGAGCAGGGCATCACGATCGACGTCGCGTACCGGTTCTTCAGCACGCCGCGGCGCTCGTTCATCGTCGCCGATACGCCCGGGCACGAGCAGTACACGCGCAATATGGCGACCGGGGCCTCGAACAGCGATGCCGCCGTGATCCTGATCGACGCGCGCAAGGGCGTGCTCACGCAGACGCGCCGGCACAGCTACATCTGCTCGCTGCTCGGCATTCGGCACATTGCGGTCGCCGTGAACAAGATCGATCTGGTCGAGTTCTCGGGTGAGCGCTTCCATCACATCATGGGCGACTACTTCGGGTTCGCGCAGTCGCTCGGGTTCAGCTCGATCACGCCGATTCCGCTGTCCGCGCGCTTCGGCGACAACGTGACCGCGCGCTCCGAGCGCATGCGTTGGTACGACGGCCCGACACTGCTCGAGTACCTCGAAAGCGTCGATGCCGAGCAGGCGCTCAACGAGAAGCCGTTTCGCTTCCCCGTGCAGTGGGTGAATCGTCCGAACCTGGATTTCCGCGGGTTTTCCGGGACGGTCGCGGCGGGGACGATTCGCGCCGGCGAGAAAATCGTTGTCGCGGGCTCAGGCAAGGAATCCGTCGTCAACCGCATCGTGACGGCTGACGGCGATCTGCCGGAAGCTCGCGCGGGCGACGCGGTGACCCTCACGCTTGCGGACGAGATCGACGTGGCGCGCGGCGACGTGCTGGCGCGTTCCGACAATCGGCCCGAAGTGGTCGATCAGTTCGCGGCGCACGTCCTGTGGATGGCCGAGGAAGCGATGCTCCCGGGCCGCTCCTATTTGATGCGCATCGGTACGAAGTACGTTCCCGCGCGCATCACGAACCTCAAGCACAAGGTGGACGTCAACACGCTCGAGCACATCGCGGGCAAGACGCTGGCGCTGAACGAGATCGGGCTGTGCAATGTCGCGACGGCAACGCCGGTTGCGTTCGATGCCTACGCGGAGAATCGCGATACCGGCGCGTTCATCCTGATCGACCGCTTCACGAATGCGACGGCGGGGGCCGGCATGATCGCGTTCGGCCTGCGCCGCGCGACCAACATTCACCGGCAGGATCTGCTCGTCGACAAGAGCTCGCGCGGACGACTGAATGGGCACAAGCCGGCGATTCTGTGGTTCACCGGGCTCTCGGGCTCGGGCAAGAGCACCATCGCGAACATCGTCGAGCGGGAGCTGCATGCGCGCGGCGCGCACACGTACATGCTCGATGGCGACAATGTGCGGCATGGGCTGAATCGCGATCTGGGTTTCACGGACGCCGATCGGGTCGAGAACATTCGGCGTGTGGGCGAGGTGGCCAAGCTGTTCGTCGACGCCGGCCTGATCGTGCTCTGTTCGTTCATCTCCCCGTTCCGGGCGGAGCGGCGGATGGTGCGCGAGCTGGTGGGCGGCGACGAGTTCATCGAGATCTTCGTCGACACCGCGATCGAGGAGTGCATCCGGCGCGATCCCAAGGGGTTGTACGCGCGAGCGAAGGAAGGGAAGATCAAGAACTTCACCGGCATCGACTCGCCGTACGAGCAGCCGGAGAGCCCGGAGCTCGTCGTGAACACCGCGGATGGAACGGCCGAGGAGGCCGCGCGACGCGTGTTGGAGACGCTGCAGGAGCGGGCGATTCTCGGGTAGACGGCCGCCAACACGACTGGCGGCCCTACGATTCGACGTTCAAACGGGCCAGGTCTACCACGTGAGCCGCGATGGCAAGTGATGCCGTGAGGCCGGGCGACTCGATGCCGAACAAGTTGATGACGGATGCGATGCCGTGCGTTACCGGCCCGTCGATGCGGAAGTCGGCATTCGGTTCACCGGGCCCGGAAATCTTGGGCCGCAGGCCGGCATAAGCCGGCTCCAACGCGCCATCGCGCAGGTCCGGCCAGTACTGTCGAACCGCCCCATAAAACCGTTCGCTGCGCTTCGGATCGACGTCGTAGTCCCGCGTCTGCACCCACTGCACGTCAGGGCCGAACCGCGCGCGTCCGGCGAGATCGAGCGTCAGGTGCACGCCGAGCCCGCCCGGTTCAGGCACCGGATACACGAGCCGGCTGAACGGCGAACGTCCCGCCAGCGTGAAGTAATTGCCCTTGGCGAAGAACGCGCGCGGCACATGCGCTGCCGGAAAGCCTTCGATCCGTTGCACGAGAGCAGGCGCATCGAGGCCCGCGCAATTGATCAGGAAGCGCGCGCGTAGCTCCGTATTCGTATTTGGGATCTGTACGATGACGCGATCGCCCTCGATCCGCGCACCCGTCACAGGGCTGTCACACACCAGCGTGGCACCGTGCCGCTCAGCCTCACCCAGCAAACTGAGCATGTACGCATGCGAGTCCACGATGCCCGTGACCGGTGAGTGGAGAGCGCCCACACAGCGGAGCGCCGGCTCCAGCGCACGGGCCTGTGCGCCCGTGAGCATCTCGAGCTCGACGCCGTTCGCCTGCGCAGCGGCCCGGATCTTGGCCAAGTCCAACAGCTGCGCCTCGGACGTCGCCACGATGAGCTTCCCGCACCGTTGGTGCGGCACGCCGTGCATTTCGCAGTGTTCGTAGAGCTGTTCGCGACCCGCCACGCAAAACCGGGCTTTCAGCGAACCGCGCGGATAGTAGATGCCTGCGTGGATGACCTCGCTGTTACGCGAGCTGGTCTGCGTGCCGAACGCATCCGCGGCTTCGAGAATGAGGACTTCGCGGCCGGCCTGAGCCAAAGCCCGCGCAATCGCGAGGCCGATGACGCCTGCGCCGACGATGACGACCTCCACCTCCTCCATCGGTCGCATAGTAGACTGGCCCGATGCGGATTTCCGAGATCTCCATTCACCGGCCGATCTTCGCCACCGTCATCAGTCTCATGCTGGTGGTCATCGGTCTCATCGGGGTCGTGCGGCTGTGGGCGAGCATTCGGGAGCTGCCGGACATCAATCCGCCGGTGGTCTCGGTGGAAACGCGTTATCGAGGCGCGGCTCCGCAGATCATCGAGACGAAGGTGACGCAGCCGATCGAGGATCGCATCGCCGGCATCGAGCACATCGACAAGCTGCGGTCGTCCAGCTCCGATGAGCGCTCGCAGATCTCCGTCGAGTTCGATCTCGACCGCGACATCGACGAGGCGGCCAACGACATCCGCGACCGTGTCGGCCGCGTCGTGAGCAGCCTGCCCGAGGAGGCAGATCCGCCGGAAATCTCGAAGGCGGACGCGAACGCCGAGCCGATCATCTTCGTCAGTCTGTCGAGCGACACGCTCGGCAGTCTCGAGCTGACGGACTATGCCGAGCGCTATGTCGTCGATCGCTTCGCGGCCCTGCCCGGTGTGGCCCGCGTGCGCTTGTCGGGCGACCGGCGCTACGCGATGCGGATCTGGATCGACCGCACCGCGCTCGCCGCGCGCGCGCTCACCGTGAGCGATGTCGAGGACGCGCTCCGCAAAGAGAACGTGCAGATTCCCGCCGGCCGCATCGAGTCGCGCAATCGCGAGTTCGTGTTGAACACGGTGACCGGCTTCGAGAACGCCGACGACTTTCGCAACCTCGTCGTCGGTCGGGGGCCGGAAGGCTATCTCGTCAAGCTCTCGGACGTCGCGGACGTCGAGCTCGCCGCCGAGAACGAGCGCACCATCGCCCGCACGAATCGCACTCCAGGGGTGACCATCGGCCTCGAGCCGCAGGCGAACGCCAACGCGCTGGACGTGGCGAAGCACGCGCGCGCCGAGATCGACGCGCTCAACAAGGACCTGCCGCCGGGAACTCAGCTCGGCATCAATATGGATCGCGCCGTGTTCATCGAGGCGTCGCTGCACGAAGTGATGATCGCGCTCGCGATTTCGTTCTCGCTGGTGCTCGCGGTGATGTACGCGTTCCTCGGCAACTGGCGCGCGACATTGATTCCCGCGGTCACCATTCCGATCTCGATCCTCGCGGCGTGCTTCGCAATGAGCGCGATGGGGTTCACCCTGAACGTGCTCACGCTGCTCGGCATGGTGCTCGCGATCGGTCTGGTGGTGGACGACGCCATCGTGGTGCTCGAGAACATCTATCGCCGCATCGAGCACGGCGAGCCGAGCTTGCTCGCGGCGATCGACGGCAGCCGCGAGATCGGCTTCGCGGTCATCGCGACGACGCTCGTGCTCTCGGCGGTGTTCGTGCCGATCTCGTTCCTCGGCGGGCGGGTCGGGCGGCTGTTCAGCGAGTTCGGCTTCACGCTCGCGGCGTCGATCCTGTTTTCCTGTCTGATCGCGCTGACCCTCACGCCGATGCTGACCTCGCAGCTGTTCAAGGGTGGCGCGACGCGCAGTCGCGTGTCCGACCACGTACACGAGCTGTTTCACACGCTCGCGAACTGGTACGAAGGGATTCTTCGCCGTGCGCTGAAACATTGCTGGGCCGTGGTGATCATCGCGATCCTGGCGTTCGCCGGCGCGGTCGGGTTGATGTCGAGCTTTCAGAGCGAGAGCACGCCGAACGACGATCGCGGCGCGGTGCGCATCGTGCTGATCGGCCCCGAGGGCGCATCGCTGCAGTACATGGACAACTACGCGCGTCAGCTCGAGGACATCGTCGAGCGGGAAATGACGCATGGGGACATCCAGCGCTTCAACATCCGCGTGCCGGGTGGCGGTGGCGGCGGCGGTGTGGGCGAGGTGAACCGCGCGCAGGCGTTCGTCGTGCTGAACGATTGGGATAAGCGCGAGCGCTCGGCCGATGAGATTGCGGCCTCGCTGCGCCGAGCCGTGGCAGAGCTGCCGGGCGTTCGCGGGAGTGTCGTGACGCCGACGGCTTTCAACTGGGGCGGCAACGACCCCTTCAGGGCCGTGATCGAGGGTCCGGACTACGAGACGCTCTCGCAGTGGGCCAACAAGCTGATGGCCTACGCGGCCTCGAACCCCGGGCTCATCAATCTCGACACCGACTACAAAGAGCGCAAGCCGCAGATCCGCGTGTCCGTCGATCGTGCGCGGGCCGCGGAGCTGGGCGTCTCGCTGGAGCTCATCGGCCGGACGCTGGAGACGATGCTCGGCTCGCGCATCGTCACCACCTTCATCAAGCAAGGGCGTGAGTATTACGTGATCTTGCAGGGGCGCAGCGAGGACCGCGCCTCCCCGACCGATCTCGACAAGCTCTATGTGCGCTCGGAGCGTGGGACGCTGATTCCACTGGCCAGCGTCGTCAAGATGGAAGAGCTCGCGACGTCCGCGCAGCGCAATCGGTTCGACCGGCTGCGCTCGATCACGGTGAGCGCGGGGCTCGCCCCCGGCTATTCGATGGGCGAGGCGGTCGACTTCTTCACCAAGGCGGTGGAAACGCAGCTGCCGCCGAGCGCCAAGCTGTCCTTCGACGGCGAAGCGAGCGAGTACCTGAAATCCAGCCAGTCGATGTACTGGACGCTGGCCGGCGCGCTCCTCGTCGTCTTCCTCGTGCTGGCGGCGCAGTTCGAGAGCTTCACGTTGCCGTTCGTGATCATGACCACGGTGCCGCTCGCCATGGTGGGCGCGGCCGTCGGCATGTGGCTGCACGGCATTTCGCTCAACATCTACAGCCAGGTCGCTATCGTGATGTTGATCGGGCTCGCCGCGAAGAACGGCGTGCTGATCGTCGAATTCGCCAATCAGCTGCGCGATCGCGGCGTCGAGTTCATGCAGGCGATCGTCGAAGCGTCGGCGACGCGGCTGCGTCCTGTCCTGATGACGAGCCTTTGCAGCGCATTCGGCGCGATTCCGCTCCTGCTCGCGGTGGGCGCGGGCGCAGAGAATCGCAAGCCGATCGGCGCCGTCGTGCTCTACGGCGTGATGATCTCGATGGTGCTCACGCTGATCGTCGTTCCCGCCGTCTACACGCTCATGGCCCGCAACACGCGTTCGCCGCGGTATTGGACGCGCCTCATCGAAAAGATGCGGGAAAGTCAGGGCAAGCTTGCGATTACCGACGGTCGTGCCGCGGAAGCTCCGCGACACGACGCCGGCTAGCCGACCGCCGCTCCCTCAGGGCATTTCGTCGTCGTCTTTCTCGGGAGGCGGCGCGCCGGCTTGCTTGCGCTTGGCGATTTCCTCCCGATCCACCGCGATGTGCTTCGGCGCCTGAATGCCGATGCGCGCTCGATTGCGCTCGAGACTCACCAGCGTGACGACGACGTCCGCTCCGATATTGATGGACTCACCCGCTCGCCTCATCAGTATCAACATATTTTTCCCTTTCCCTGTCGATTCTTGATTTACACCCGGATGGGCGATGGCTGCAGGATATAGTCATCAGGGTCATTTGCTCAAGAGCTTCTTGAGCACAAATGTACGAAGGTCTCGATTGCGGTGCGTCTATTTCGAGACGAGCGGCAGACGGGTCGTGAACTTTTTCGTACGGAGCACGAAGCTCGTATTCACGGAGCGCACCGCGCGCAGCTGCATGAGATGCGAGCTCATGAATTTTTCGTACGCTTCGATGCTCGCCGCCACGATGCGCAACAAGTAGTCGTTCGTGCCGCTCATCGAGTGGCATTCGAGGACTTCGGGCCGGTCCGCGACCATCTGATCGAACTGGCGCACGCTCTCGGGGTGATGGTTCTCGAGCGACACCATCGCGTACACGTTGATCGGCAAACCGATGGCCGGCGCATCGAGCAGCGTCACGTGCGCGGCGATCAGGCCTTCCTTCTCGAGACGGCGCAGGCGTCGCCAGCAGGGCGCGGGTGAGAGGCCGACGCGCTTCGCCAGCTCCTGGTTGGAGATGCGCGCGTCGAGCTGCAGCTCATCGAGGAGGCGGCGATCGAGGCGGTCGAGAGTCTTGGCCATGGGCTGCTCCGGCTAGGCGGCAATAATATTGCCCAAAGCGCACTGCCGGGGGCAATAACGGCAAGCCCATTGCGTGACCCGGCGCATAAGCTGTGCGGCACGAGCCCCATTCGGAGACTGCCCGTCATGGCGATCAGAGCCGCCTCGGTGCCCCGCGCAACACCGGCCGCAGCCGCCCGCGGGACGGCGCAAAACGCCCCCGCGATCGCGCCGGATTGGCGCCGCGTCACCTATCTGTTTCATGCCTCGCGCGCGCTCGATCAGATCGAAGAGTCGCGGCTCGTGCCCGAGCGCAAGGTGCTGTACCAGTTTTCGGCGCGCGGGCACGAGCTCGGGCAGATTCTGCTCGGGCTGCGGCTCACCGCGCCTCACGATGGTGTCGGCGTCTATTACCGCTCGCGGCCGCTCATGTTGGCCCTCGGGCTCGAGCTCGAAGAGGCGGCAGCGGGACCCCTCGCGCGCAGCGGGTCGTTCAGCGATGGTCGTGACATCGGCGTCGTCTTCAACATGCCGAGCCGCGGGGGAGCAACGGTGTTGCCGGCGTGTGGGGGAGTCGGCGCCCAGTACACGCCGAGCGCCGGCTGGGCGCAGGCCGTTCGTTATCGGCGCGATGTTCTGAACGATGCGTCGTACCAAGGCAGTATCGCCGTCGTTCATGGCGGCGATGCCTCGTGCGCGACGAATGGTTTTTGGTCGGCGCTGACCATGGCAACGACTTTGCGGTTGCCGTTGCTCTTCTACGTCGAGGACAACGGTTACGGAATATCGGTGCGCTCCGAATTGCAGACGCCGGGCGGCAATATCGCGGCGAATCTCGCGTCATTTGCGAACCTCACCATTCTGGATGGCGACGGTACGGACCCGCGCGAAGCGGCGGCGCTCACCGAGCGCGCGGTGTCGCTCGTTCGTGGGGAGCAGGGACCGGTGTTGCTGCGGTTGACGGTGCCGCGGCTCTGCGGGCACTCGGGCCAGGACACGCAGGCTTACAAGTCATCGGACGTCGTGGCGCTCGAGCGCGCGCGCGATCCGATCACGCGGCTGCAGAGCGCGCTCGTGCCATCTGAAATGACGGCGAGCGAATGGTCGGTTATCGCCGGACGAGCGCGTCGCGACGTCGAGGCGGCCGTAGAGCGCGCCCTTCAGCGTCCGACGCCCGATGCGAAGCGGGTGACACGACACGTCTTCACGGAAATCGCTGCCGACGGCACCGCCGCGATCCAAACGCAGGGCGGACTCGCGCCGGAGGGCGTGACGTTTCCGGCGACGACGCAGACGCCGCGTCCCGAGTCGACGCGCATCAACATGCTCACGGCCATTCGGCGCACGCTCGATGTCGAGCTGGCACGCAATTCGAAGCTCGTCGTGTTCGGCGAGGACGTGGGGCCGAAGGGCGGCGTGCACGGCGCCACGCTCGGCTTGCAAGAGAAGTACGACCGGACGCGCGTCTTCGATACGAGCCTTTCGGAAGAGGGGATCATCGGGCGCGCGGTGGGCATGGCGCTCGCCGGCCTCGCACCGGTTGCGGAGATTCAGTTCCGCAAGTACGCGGATCCGGCGGCCGAGCAGCTGAACGATTGCGGCACCATGCGGTGGCGGACGAACAATCGATTCGCGGCGCCCATCGTCGTGCGCATGCCGGGCGGCTTCTTCAAATGCGGCGATCCCTGGCACAGCCAGACGAACGAGGTGGCGTGGGTGCACGGAGTCGGCTGGCGCGTGGCGATGCCGTCGAACGCCGAGGACGCGGTGGGTCTGCTGCGCGCGGCGATGCGCGGCAATGAGCCGACGATCTTCTTCGAGCATCGCGCGATGCTCGACGGCGCATGGGCGCGGCGCCCGTATCCGGGCGACGACTTCGTGGTGCCTTTCGGTAAAGCGCGCATCGTGCGTGAGGGCTCGGAGCTGACGATCGTGACGTGGGGCGCGATGGTCGAGCGGTGCGAGCAGGCGGCCGTCGCGTCGCAAGTGGATTGCGAAGTAATCGATCTGCGCACGCTGTCGCCGTGGGATCGCGAGGCGGTGCTCGCGTCGGTTCGCAAGACCCGCCGGTGCTTGATCGTGCACGAGGACACGATGACGGCCGGCTTCGGGGCGGAGATCGCGGCGGTGCTGGCGAAAGAGGCGTTCTTCCATCTCGATGCGCCCATCGAGCGGCTCACGATGCCGGACATTCCCAGTCCGCACAGCCCGATTTTGCTCGACGCCGCCGTTCCGACGGTTGCCGGCATCACGCACACCCTGCGGCGCGTAGCGAGCCTTTGACATGATGGACATCCGCGCTCCGGAGGAGCAGACGGAAGGGACGCGCTCGCAAATTCTGCGTTGGTTGAAGAGCGTGGGCGATTCGGTGGCCGAGCACGAGCCGTTGATCGAGATCGAGACGGACAAAGTCACCGTCGAGGTCGCTGCTCCTGCGAGCGGCGTGCTCCGCGAGATCCTCAAGACCGAGCAGGAAGAGATCGCGCCCGGCGAGGTGCTGGGGCGAATGGAGGTCGCATCGACAACGCAAGCTCCGTCGCGAGCTACGGGGCCGGCTGCCAACGAGCAAGTCCACGCTAGGCCGGTGGGTTCGCAGACAGTTGCGCGCGCGAGCGCAGGTCTCAGTCCCGCAGTTCGGCGCTTGTTGGCGGAGCGTGGACTGGAACCTTCTGCGATTCGCGGCTCGGGTGAGGGCGGTCGCATCACGGTCGACGACGTGCTCGCGCATTCATCGGCACCGACATCCATTCAGAAACCGACGGTTGCTTCCAATGCGGGACCCGGTCTGCCGAGCCACTTGATTCCGCATTCCGCGATCCGCAAGCGCATCGCCGAGCACATGGTTCAAAGCCTGCTGCAAACGGCGCCGCACGTCACCACCGTTTTCGAAGCTGACTTGAGCGCCGCCAGTGCGCATCGCGCGGCTCATCGCGCTGATTTCGAAGCGCGCGGCGCGCCGCTGACGTTTACGGCTTATTTCCTTGCAGCCGCGGTCGCGGCACTCGGCGAAGTCCCCGAAGCCAACAGCCGCTGGACGGATTCCGCGCTGGAAATCTACGACGTCATCAACATCGGCGTCGCCACGGCCATCGAGGGCACTGGCCTAGTCGTACCGGTCCTGCACGATGCGGCCTCGAAGGATCTCTTCGCACTCGCGCATGACCTGAACGCGCTCGTCACCGCCGCGCGCAACGGCAAGCTACAACCCGCCGACGTCCGTGGCGGCACATTCACGATCTCCAACCACGGGGTGAGCGGCAGCTTGCTAGCCGCGCCGATCGTCATCAACCAGCCCCAGTCCGCGATCCTCGGCGTCGGCAAGCTGGAGAAGCGCCTGACCGTCGGCGCCAATGACGAAGTGATCGTCCGCCCGAAGTGCTACGTCACGCTGACCATCGACCATCGCGTGATGGACGGCCATCAGGCCAATCGCTTCCTGCAGGTGTTCGTCAAATCATTGGAGACCTGGCCGGCGCGGTGAAGGTGTGGCCGCGCATCGACACGGCCTTGATCAGCACCCATACCACGCTCCCACGACGCAACGCGAGCGCGTCGACGGCCGCCGGCGTCACACGCGAGAGCACGAACGCGCCGCCGATATCGACGCGCACGAGCGCCGCGTCGTCATCGTCGGGGGTGATCTCATCGACCACACCCTCAATGGCATTGCGCACGCTGAGGGCGTGCGGCGGCTCGATCGCGAGGATGATGTCGCGCGCGAGCAGTTGCACACGCACGCTCGCGCCGACATGCACATCGCGCGCGCTGATGCGCAACGTGCCTTTCCCGAGCCGCAGCTGCGCTAGCCTGCGTGCCTCGTCCACCGAATCGATCGTGCCGTCCAACACGGCCCCGACGGCTTCTGGGCCGACGATCGCACGCAACTCGGGACGCAGACTCACCTCCCCCGGCGAGCCCTGCGCAACGACTTTGCCGGCATCGAGCAGGACGACGTGCGTCGCGAGCCGTAGCACCTCATCGAACTGATGGCTGACGTACACCATTGGGATCGAGAGCCGATCGCGCAGCGCTTCGAAGTACGGCAGCACTTCCTCGCGCCGCGCGACGTCGAGCGAGGCGAGGGGCTCATCGAGCAGCAGCAGGCGGGGCTGAGAGAGCAGGGCGCGCCCAAGCGCCACGCGCTGTCGCTCACCGCCCGAGAGCTGGTGAGGCCGGCGGGCTAGCAGTGTCGTCAATCCAAGCAGCTCGACGACTTCGTCGAATCCGATGCGTTCGTCCGCGCCACGCGCGCGCTTCTGACCGTAGCGCAAATTGCTGGCCACGCTGAAGTGCGGGAACAGCCGCGAATTCTGGAACACGTATCCGATGCGCCGCTTCTCGGCCGCGACGTGCGCGCCCGCGCGGGTGTCGAAGAGCGTGGCATTGCCGAGTCGTACGTGCCCTTCGTCGGGCTTCAGGAGCCCTGCAATCAGGTCGATGGTCGTCGACTTGCCGCAGCCCGAGCGCCCGAACAACGCGACGACGCCCGGAGTCGGAGCCTCGAAAGCGACGTCGAGCGCGAATCCATCGCGACTCTTGCGTAACGCAACGCTGAGCACCTAGCGCCCCAGCCAGCCGCGCACGCGACGCGCGAACACTTCCGCAACGAGTAGGCCCGTAAGTCCCAGCGCGAAGGACAGCACGGCGAGTCGCGCAGCGAGCGCGTCGCCGTTCGGCGATTGAATCGCGGTGTAGAGCGCCAGTGGCAGCGTGCGTGTCTCACCCGGGATGTTCGACACGAACGTGATGACCGCGCCGAACTCGCCGAGCCCCGCGGAAAACGCCGTGACCGCACCGGCGAGAATGCCCGGGGCCATCAACGGCAACGTGATGGTCGCGAACCGATCCAGCGGACCGGCGCCCAACGTGCGCGCGGCCGCTTCGAGCCCGCGGTCGACGTTCTCGAGGGCGATGCGAATGGCGCGCACCATCAGCGGAAAGGTCATCACCGCGGTGGCCAGCGCCGCTCCGTTTTTCGTGAAGGCCAACTCGATGCCGAACGTTTCGAGCAGCCACTTTCCGATGGGTCCGCGCGTGCCGAACAGCACGAGCAAGACGTAGCCGATGGCGACGGGCGGCAGAACGAGGGGCAGGTGAACGAATGCGTCGAACAGCGTTCGGCCGGGGAAGCGCGTGCGGGTGAGCACCCACGCGACGAGCACCGCGAGCGGCAAGCTCCACAGCACGCTGCGACTGGCCACTTCGAGGCTCAGTCGCAGCGCTTCGGTCTCTTCGCGGCTCAACATCGCGCGCGATGCTCAGGCACCGCCGCGATGAGGTCAAGGATGGCTTACGCCCGGCGCGCCGAGTCCAGCTCGTTTTCGGCGCCTTCGCCGGTGACACCCAAGCGCTTCTGCAGGAGCGGGCTCGTCGTCGTGTACTGCAGGTGAACCTTCTGGCCGGGGCTCAAGTATTCCTTCACCGCGAAGGCCGCGAGCGCGGCTTCATGGAAGCCCGACAGAATCAGCTTCTTCTTGCCGGGGTAGTCGTTGATGTCCCCGATCGCATAGATGCCCGGGATGCTCGTCTGGAAGCGCTGCGTGTCGACCGGAATCGTCTTGCGATTGAGCGCGAAACCCCAGTTCGCGATCGGCCCGAGCTTCGGCGACAAGCCCCAGAACACGAGCAGCTGATCGAGCGAGACGGAACGCGTCACGCCATCGCGCGCGGCCACGCGCACGCCGCGGAGAACGCCGTTGTCCTCGACGATCGACTGGACGGTGCCTTCGAGGAAATCGACCCGGCCTTCCTCACGCAGCGCATACATGCGCTCGACGGAAGCGGGCGCTGCGCGAAATTCCGCGCGCCGGTGAACCAGCACGACACTGTTGGCTGTTTCGGCGAACGACAGCGTCCAATCGAGCGCGGAGTCGCCGCCGCCGAGAATCACGAGGTCCTTACCGCGGAACGCTTCGGCGTCCTTCACGCGATAGTGCAGGCTCGTGCCCTCGTGCTTGTCCGCATCCGGCACGCCGAGCTTGCGCGGCTGGAACGAGCCGACGCCCGCCGCGATGATCACCGCGCCCGCATCGAAGCGGGCGCCGCGGCTCGTCTCGACATCGAAGCGACCATCTTCGCGCTTCTGCACGCTCGTGACTTCCTGCCCGAGATGCACGCCCGCATTGAAGGGCTTGATCTGCTCGGCGAGACGCTCGATCAGCTCGCGCGCCGTGCACACCGGCACTGCCGGAATGTCGTAGATCGGCTTGTCCGGATACAGCTCGGTGCACTGGCCGCCGATGGCGGGCAGGGAGTCCACGAGCTCGGCGCGCAGGCCGAGCAGACCGAGCTCGAACACTTGGAACAGGCCCACCGGGCCGGCTCCGACGATGACGGCGTCCGTGACGGTGGCGAGCTTCGTGCGTTCAGGCGACAAGGGCTTTCTCCAAGGTAATCGGCGCGCGCCCTTCGGGCGCGACGGCGGCGGCACGTGCGAGGCCTTTCTGCACGAGCCATTCGGGATTGAACAAGCGCGATTGATATTTCGCGCCGCCATCACAGAGCACCGTGGCGATCGTGTGGCCGGGGCCGAGCTCGCGTGCCACGCGAATCGCGGCGGCCACATTGATGCCGCTCGTGCTGCCGAGGAACAGACCTTCCTCGTGGAGCAGGCGGTACACCGTCGTGACCGTCTCCGGGTCTTCGATATGAACGGCGGCGTCGATTTTCGCGGTGGCGAGATTCGCCGTGACGCGCCCGATGCCGATGCCCTCCGTGATGGAGCCGGATCCGGTCGCTTTCAACGCGCCGTTCCTCACGTACTCGTAAAGACTGCTGCCCGGCGGATCGGCGAGCACGCAGCGAACCTTCGGGTTCTTCGCCTTCAGAAATTCGGACACGCCGGCGAAGGTGCCGCCGGTACCGCTCGCGGCGACGAACGCGCTGATGCGGCCTTCGGTCTGCCGCCAGATCTCGGGGCCGGTCGTCTTGAAGTGCGCGTCACGGTTCGCGGTGTTGTCGAACTGATTCGACCAGATCGCGTTCGGCAGCGACTCGGCGAGCCTTCCTGCGACCTTCTGGTACTGGTTCGGATTGCTGTACGGCACGGTCGGCACTTTGTGCACTTCCGCACCGAGCATCTCGAGGAGCTTGTACTTCTCGGCGGACTGGTTGTCCGGCATCACGATGACGCAGCGATAGCCGCGCTCGTTGCACACGTGCGCGAGACCGATGCCGGTGTTGCCCGCCGTGCCTTCGACCACGATGCCGCCTGGCTGCAGCACGCCGCGCGCCTCGGCGTCCTCGATGATGCCGCGCGCCGCGCGGTCCTTCACCGAGCCGCCGGGATTCATGAATTCGGCCTTGCCGAGAATCTCGCAGCCGGTCGCCTCGCTCGCGCCGCGCAGACGGATGAGCGGCGTGTTGCCGACGGCGCCGATGAATCCTTTGGAAATGCTCATGCTGTGACTCGCGCGGCCGCCGCATCCACCGCGGCAAGGACTTCGTTATCCGCCTTCGCCAGGGAGGCCACTTCGCCGACGATCAGCAGCGCCGGGGCCTCGATCTTCTCGTCCTGCGCCATCCGCGCGATGGTCGAGATGGAGCCACGCACGACGCGTTGCTCGGCCAGCGAGCCGCGCTCGACGAGCGCCGCCGGCAATACCGGCGAAGCACCTGCGTCGAGCAAGCGAGCGATGATGCGCGGCAGCTGCGCCACGCCCATGTAGAACACGACGGTGTGATGCGGCTGCGAGAGCGAGCGCCAATCGAGCGACTCGTCGTCGAGCGCGTGCCCGGCGGCGAACGTCACGCTCTGCGCGAGGCGGCGATGCGTGAGCGGAATCCCTGCCGACGCCGCTGCGCCCAATGCCGCGGTGATGCCCGGCACGACGACGTACGGAATGCCGTTCTCGGCCAGGACTTCGATCTCTTCGCCGCCGCGCCCGAAGATGAACGGGTCGCCGCCTTTCAAGCGCGCGACACGCAGACCGCGCTTCGCATAGCTGACGAGCAGGTTGTGGATCCGCTGCTGCGTGCTGTGATGGTCTCCGCCCGGCACCTTGCCGACGAAGATGCGCTCGGCATCGCGACGCGCGCGATCGAGCACCGCGTCGGAGATCAGGCGGTCGTACAGAATGACGTCGGCCTGCTGGAGCAGCTGAACGGCGCGCAACGTGAGCAGGTCCGGATCACCGGGGCCTGCGCCGATGAGATACACCTCGCCGAGCGGAGATTCGGCTGCCGCAGGCGTCTTCGGGTCATGCGACGCCGACAGCTCCTCGTCGAACGCCTTGTTCGCGTCCTTATCGTTGCCGGCGAGCACGCGCGAGCCCACGAGCCCGCCGATGATGCGTTCCCAAAACGGCCGGCGCTGCGCGGGGGTCAGCGCCTTCTGCACATCCTTGCGGCGGTCGCCGACGAAACGCGCCAGCGCGCCGAGGCGAGCGGGCAGCAACTCTTCGATTTGCTGGCGAACGCGACGCGCCAGCACCGGCGAGCTGCCGCTCGATCCGACCGCGACGACGACCGGCGAGCGATCGACGATCGCGGGGAAGATGAAGGTCGAGAGCTCCGGATCGTCCACGACGTTCACCGGCACGCGCCGGGCGCGCGCGGCCGTCGACACCGCGGCATTCACGACGCGTGAGTCCGTCGCGGCAATCGCGAGGCCGACGCCATCGAGGTGATGCGGCTGAAATTCCAGCGAGAGGTAGTTGAGTCGGCCGCGCTCCGCGAGCGCTCGCAATTCTTCGTGCAGCTGCGGCGCGATCACCGTGATGCGCGCGCCGGCCTTCAGAAGCAGCTCGACCTTACGAAGCGCGACGTGCCCGCCACCGACGACGACAGTGGGCTCTCCGCGCAACTGGATGAATATCGGCAGGTAGTCCATGCCTGCCCCTTACGCTTGGCCGACGGCGTGACGTACCCGCGGTTGGAGCCCGCACTCACGCGATTCCGGCTGCTCCCACCACCAGCGACCCGCGCGCTGATCCTCGCCGGGCTGGATGGCGCGAGTGCAGGGCGCGCAGCCGATGCTGGGGAACATGCGGTCGTGGAGCGTGTTGTAGGGAATCTTCCGCGCCCGGATGTACTGCCAAATGTGCTCTTCGGTCCACTCGAGCAGCGGGCTGATCTTGTACAGGCCGTTCGGCGCGTCCCACTCGACGGGCGTGCCGAGCGCGCGCGTCGCGGACTGCTGACGGCGCACTCCGGTGACCCACGCGCCGTAGCCGGCGATGGCTCGCTTGAAGGGCTCGACCTTGCGCACGTGACAGCAGGCGAGGCGCGCATCGAGGCTGTGAAAGAAGCCGTTCACGCCCTGTTTGTCCACGAGCTTCGCGAGGCTCTCGGAGTCCGGATAGACGAGCTTGATGCGCTTCTTGTAGCGGCGCTCGAGCTTCTCCAACAGCTCGTACGTCTCTTCATGGAGACGGCCGGTGTCGATGCTGAAGATGTCGATCGCCGGCACGTGCGACCAGATGATGTCCGTGAGGACCATCGCCTCGGCGCCGAGGCTGTTCGAATACACGACGCGGCCGTATTCCTGGACGGCCGCCGCCAATTGGTCGCGGACGGCCGCGGCCTTCTGTTCGAGCTCGAGGGTGAGGACATCGCCCATAATGTGCGAGCGAATATAGCGATGGCCCCCGGGGCTCCCAACGAATGAATCCTCATGAGTTTGTGCAATCCGGTTATAGAGCGGTGACAGGCCCTGCGACCCGGATTTCCCCACATAACCGGACCACGTGAGAAGCGCGTCTCTATCGATCGGGCGGCTATCGTTCGGGCGGCCGGCCCGCTAGGCTTCGGCTCTTCGCGCACCCAGCGCCACAAAGGCTCTTTCGGAATGAAATTGCACCAGTTGCGCTATCTCGCGGCGGTGGCGCAGAGCGGGCTGAACATCACCGCCGCGGCTCAGAAGCTGCACACCTCGCAGCCCGGCGTCAGCAAGCAGATCAAGCTGCTCGAGGACGAGCTGGGGTTTCAGATCTTCGTGCGCGAGGGGCGCAATCTGACGCGCATCACCCCGGCCGGGCAGCAGGTCATCGACCGCGCGCTGCGCATCCTGCAAGAGGCCCAGAGCATCAAGGACCTGTCGACGGAGCTGCGCGACGAAGGGCGCGGCGCGCTGTCGATCGGCACGACGCATACGCAGGCCCGCTACGTGCTGCCGGACGTCATTCACAAGTTCCGGGATCGGTATCCGCAGGTGCGGCTGAATCTGCATCAGGGCACCTCCGAGCAAATCGCGGAAATGGTGGCGCACGATCGCATCGACTGCGCAATCGCCACCGGCTCGACGCACCTGTTCAACGATCTCACGCTGCTGCCGTGCTATCGCTGGCACCGCACGGCGATCGTGCTGAAGGATCACCCGCTCGTGAAGGCGGGGAAGCTCACGTTCGCCACGCTCGCGAAGTATCCGCTCATCACGTACACCTTCAGCTTTGCGGGGCCGTCCTCGTTGCACGAGGCGTTTGCGAAGGCGGACCTCACGCCGAACATCGCCATCACGGCGCGCGATGCGGACGTGATCAAGACCTACGTCCGGTTGGGCTTGGGCGTGGGCATCGTGGCGAGCATGGCGCTCAATCCCGAGGAGGACTCCGATCTCGTCGTGATCGACGCCTCGCACCTCCTGGCGTCTCACACGACGTGGATCGGCTTTCGGCGTGGGACGCTGCTGCGGAAGTACATGTACGACTTCGCGCAGCTGCTCGCGCCTCACCTCGATCGGCGATCGGTCGAGCGTGCGCATCGGATGGGCTCGGCCGAAGAGGTGGCCGAGCTTTTCAAAGATACGAAGCTGCCGGAACGCTAGAGGTGAAAACGCTCGCGCGTGAGTCCCGGGAGGGGCGCGCCGGGCGTGTAGGCGACCTTGAAGCGCTCGAGCGTTGCGAGGGCCTCTTCGGGCTTTTCCGTCGGGGCCAGCGCGAACGCATCGATCCCGACGCGCAACATCAGGTACACCTGATCTTGCTTCACATGGCCTACCGCGCGGATCTCGCCGGCGAAGTTGTAGCGCTGGCGCAGGAGTTTGGCGGCGGTGTAGCCGCGTCCGTCACCGGCATTGGGGAACTGCAGCGCGATCAGCGAAAGCCGCGGCAGATCGGTCGCGAGGTCCTCCACGCGATCCGCCGGCGCGAGCAACACACCCAGCCGGCCGCGGCGCACGAGCCATTGGTCGCGGCTCTCGCGAAACGTGGCGAACGGCACGATGACGGACTCGGCGTCTCCCGGCGGGGTCTCGCCGAGAGTCACCCAGTCGTCTTCGACCAGCTCACGCCGCCGCAGAATTTTGGACATACACGTATTCTTTGAAGGGCTTCAGGCCGATGCGGCGATAGGTTTCGATGAAGCGCTCGCCGTCTTCGCGCTGCGTACGATAGACATCCACGATGCGCTGAATGGTCGGCGCGACGTCGGTTTGCTTCACCGACGGACCGATCACATCGCCGAGCGCCGTGAACCCGTTGACCGAGCCGCCGAGCGTGATCTGGTACCACTCTTCGCCGTGCTTATCGACACCGAGAATGCCGATGTGCCCGACGTGGTGATGGCCGCAGGCGTTCATGCAGCCCGACATCTTGATCTCGATGTCGCCGAGGTCGTAGAGGTAGTCGAGATCGTCGAACTGCTTCTGAATCTGCGTCGCGACGTTCAGCGTGCCGGCATTCGCCAGGCTGCAGAAGTCGAGACCGGGGCACGCGATCATGTCTGTGAGCGTGCCGATGTTCGGGAACGCGAGGTTCAGGCGCTTCAGCTCCTGCCACACCTCGTAGAGCTCGGTCTGCTTCACGTCTGCGAGCAGCAGGTTCTGGTTGTGCGTCGAGCGCACGAGGCCGAAGCTCACGCGATCGGCGAGGTCGGCAACCGCAAACATCTGCTCGGTCGTCATGTCGCCGGGGATGGTGCCGTGGCCCTTCAAGCACACGAACACCGCGCGATAGCCCGATACTTTGTGAGCGCGCGTGTTGTAGCGATACCAGGTCTGGAATTCGAGCTCGCGGCCATGCGCGGCATCGATGTCGTCCAGCTTCTGGTAGGGCTGCGGCTCGAAGAACGCGCGCACGCGGTCGACTTCGGCGAGGTCGAGTTGCGTCGAGAAATCCTTCGACGCTTCCCACTCCGCTTCCACCTGCTTGCGGAATTCCGCGATGCCGAGCGACTTCACGAGGATCTTGATGCGCGCCTTGTGAATGTTGTCGCGACGGCCGTAGCGGTTGTACACGCGCAGAATGGCTTCGCAATACGACAGCAGGTCGGTGAGCGGTAGGAACTCGCGCACGACCTGACCGATGATCGGCGTGCGACCCAGGCCGCCGCCGACGAACACTTTGAAGCCGAGACTGCCGGCGGCATCGCGCTGCATGTGCAGGCCGATGTCGTGCACCTCGGAGGCTGCGCGATCTTCCGGCGAACCGGTGACGGCGATCTTGAACTTGCGCGGCAGATACGTGAACTCGGGGTTCAGCGTCGACCACTGGCGCAGGATTTCGCAGTAAGGACGGGGATCGTCCAGCTCGTCCTTCGCGATGCCGGCCAGATGGTCGGCCGTCACGTTGCGCACGCAGTTGCCGCTCGTCTGGATCGCGTGCATCTGCACGCTCGCCAGCTCCGCGAGAATGTCGGGGACGTTCTTCAGCTCCGGCCAGTTGAGCTGCAGGTTCTGTCGCGTCGTGAAGTGACCGTAGCCGCGGTCGTACTTGCGCGCGATCTCGCCCAGCTTGCGCAGCTGGCGCGTCGCCAAGAGACCATAGGGAATCGCGATCCGCAGCATCGGGGCATGCCGCTGGATGTAGAGGCCGTTGCGGAGTCGCAGCGGGCGAAATTCGTCTTCGGACAACTCGCCGGCGAGGAAGCGACGCGTCTGATCACGAAATTCCGCCACGCGCTGGTCGACCACCGCCTGGTCGATCTCGTCGTAGCGATACATAGCGGGCGACTATAGGGAGGCGCTGCAACCGCTCCCAATACCGTCTGGTTAGGGTGCCCTGAGTGGCGGGTTATGAGTCGGTGACAGGCCGGCCGGCACTCGAACTGTGCAAGACTACCCGGCCTCACAGGAGGGCATATGCCAGGGCTGTATTTCGAGCAATTTCAGGTCGGTCAGCGGTTCGCTCACGAGATTCATCGCACCGTCACGGAAACCGACAACGTGCTGTTCTGCTCGCTGACGATGAACCCCGCGGCGATCCACCTCGACTACGAATACTGCAAGGACACCCCTTTCGGTAAGCCGCTGGTCAACAGCGTCTATACGCTCGGGCTCATGGTGGGGCTGTCGATCTCCGACACCACGTTCGGGACCACGATCGCGAACCTTGGCTGGGAAGAAGTCAAGTTCCCCAAGCCGGTGTTCGTCGGGGATACGCTTCGGTGCGTGACTACCGTTCTGACCGTGCGCGAAAGCCAGTCGCGCAAAGACTCGGGCATCGTCACTTTCGAGCATCGCGCCTATAACCAGCGCGATGAAGAAGTCGCGATGTGTCGACGGAACGCGCTGATGATGAAGAGGCCGGCACAGTGAGCACGGTGGCGCCGCTGCGCTCGCTGCTCTTCGTCCCTGGCGACAGCGAGCGCAAGCAGAGCAAGGCCCTCGGTTCGGGCGCCGATGCGCTGATTCTGGATCTCGAGGATTCGGTCGCCGAGGCGCAGTTGCCGGCGGCACGCGCGCAGGTGAACACGTTCCTGAAGGCCCACGCGGAAGTGACGGGCCCGCAGCGCTGGGTCCGCGTGAACAGTCCGACGAGCGGCAAGATGGCGGACGATCTGAGCGCCGTCATCGGGGGCCGACCCGACGGCATCGTTCTCCCTAAAGTCTCCGCAGCCCGCGAGGTCGCGGAGGTGGGCAAGGCGTTGGCCGCGCTCGAGACCCGAGAAGGCATCCCTGCCGCTTCGATCCGCATCATCGTGATCGCCACCGAGACGCCGCAGGCGCTACTGAGCTTGGTGGGCTATGGGAATGGCGAGGCGGGGCCGCGATTGGCGGGCCTCACCTGGGGCATGGAGGACCTGTCCGCGGCGCTGGGCGTCACTGAGAAGACCAAGCCGGATGGCACCCTGACGCCCGTGTTGGAGCTCGCTCGTTCTCTTTGCTTGGTCGCCGCGGCTGCCGCCGGTGTGCAAGCGATCGACGGCGTCCACGCAGATTTCCGCGACACCGCGGGACTGACGCGCGACGCCGCCCGTGCGCGCAGCGACGGCTTCACCGCGAAGCTGGCCATTCACCCGGACCAAGTGCCCATCATCAACGCAGCGTTCAGCCCGACTGCCGCCGAAGTGGAGCACGCGAAGCGGGTGATCGCCGCCTTCGCCGCCAGTCCGGGCGCAGGCGTCACCAGTCTCGAGGGCAAGATGCTCGATCGGCCGCATCTCGTTCTCGCTCAGCGCGTTCTCGAACTCTCTTCCCGTAGCGGACTCGATAAGGCATGAAACTCAGGATCAAAGGCGACTCGCTCCGCTTGCGCCTCACGCAAGGCGAGGTGACCGAGCTGGCTCAGCACGGCGTCGTGGCGGATTGCGTGCGATTCGGGGACGGCGTGTCGCTCTTGTATCGACTCACTCGCGATCGACACGTGCAGGCCATCGCAGCGAGCTACGGGGATGGCGTGATCGACGTGCGTCTCCCGGATGCGGCGGCGCTGCAGTGGTGCCGTTCGACCGAAGTCACGCTAGCGGGCGAACAGCCCGCGGCTGTCGATGCCGAGCTGCGAATCGTCGTGGAGAAGGATTTCGCGTGCTCGACTGCTCGCGAAGGCGAGGACGAGTCGGACAACTTCCCGAACCCGAACCAGAGCTGCTAGATGTCTTTCTTGCCCGGATCCTTGGCCGGCTCCGGGCTGCAGAACCGCACCCACAGCGCTTCCTGCGCCTCCCGCTCGTTGAACTCCTGATCCGGGCAATCGATGCGCAGGTGCCGATCCGCGAACGGGGCCCCCACGAGATGGCAGTGGTGGGGCGTCGCCGAATCCGGGTAGCGGAACGGATCGAAGTACCGGCAGCGCACGCACATCCGCGAAATCGGCAACGTGCCGCTCTCCTGCAGGCCGCGAATCATCTTGATCGCCGACCGATAGAAGATCTCCTGCTCGCTCGGCGACAAGACGCCGAACGCGGCTTGCAGCGGATCGGGCAGTGCTGCGAGCGCAGTAACGGAACGTCGCCCTTCGGTCGTCAACATGATCGCCAGCGCTCGTCCGTCGACGTGGCTCCGGCGCTTCTTGACCAAGCCTTTGGTCTCGAGCGCCGTCAGGCTGTCGGAGGCGGTGGCTGGCGTGACGCCCAACTCCTGCGCGACCGCCGACAAGGTCAGGCTTTCGCGCCGTGAGGCCAAGAGCTCGAGGATCTTGCGTTGGGTGGGCGTCAGGCGTTGTGAGGCCCACTGATCCCATGAGCTGGTGTGAGCGAGCTGAGCCAGCCGCCGCAGGGCACTCGCAAGAGCCTGCTGGAGCGGGACCGAAATCCGATCGAAGATGAGCATATGTGCGTCAGCTTAGGAGCCCTAAGAGGCGCGGTCAAGCATTTTCGTGCGCAATCCGCGCACGTTCCCGGATTAAGGCGACACGATCAGCGATTCTTGGGATCGAGCCGGAGGAGATCTTCCGGTGTATCGATGTCGAGGGCGGCGCTGTCCATCGGAACACGTACGACGCGATCCGGATTGCGATGGAAGAGGGCACTGGCCCCGCGATCGCCCCGCAGCTCGGTGAGGTCGCGGAACAAGGCGCTCGGAAAGATGGCCGGCGCACCCAGGGTCGTGCCGTACTGGGCGGCCACGATGTAGTCGGGCTGGCGGCGCCAGGTTCCCGCGAGCCGCCTGAGGTCTTCTGCCGTCACGGCGGCCTGGTCCGCGAGGATGATCATCGCGCCGGTGCAAAACCCCGGAAGCCGCGCCACGCCGGCGCGAATGGAGCTGGCGAGCCCTTCGCTCCAATCCCGATTGATGATGATGGTGGCCGGCGTATGCCGCAGCAGGGGCGCCAATTCGCCAGCATTCGCGCCGAGCACGACCAGCGTGGAGTGCCCCGCAACCTCGACGGCTCGCGACACGACGGTGTGCATGAGCGGCCGCCCATCGACTCGCACGAGTTGTTTCGGCGAGCCGAACCGGCGCGAGGCGCCGGCTGCGAGCACGATGGCATAGAGAGCCGGAGCCTCATCGCCTGCGAGTGCCACGGGTCAAGTCGCCGTTTCGCTGAAGGGCCGGCCGCGAGCGTCGTGCACGAACGCGTGGATCTCGCTGACGATCGCGAGCGCGATCGATTCCGGGGCTCGGCCGCCGAGCGCGAGGCCGACCGGCGCGCGTAATCGAGGCCGCAACCGCTTTGCAGCCTCGCCAAGATCCGACAACAGTTTCTCGCGACGGATGGCTGGCCCGAGCAGCCCGACGTAAGGCACATCGCTCGACGCGAGAACCTGCAGATAGGCGAGGTCCGACGGCAGATGGTGGCTCATCACCACGGCAGCAGCGTAGCGCGAGAGATCGAGGACATTCACGAGCTCGTCCGGCCGTGCGTGCACGACTCTTTCTGCAGCGGGAAAGTGCGATGCCTGCGCGTATGCGGGCCGATGATCGACGAGCGTCACTTTCCAGCCGAGGCGCGTCGCGAAATCCACGATGGGCACCGTGTCCGGTCCGGCACCGAGCAGCAAGACCCGCGGGGGCAGTGCGAGAGGCAGCGCGAATACCTTCGTGCCGGGCTCGCCCGAGTCGACCCAGCCGACCTGACGAGACGAGGCGGCGTTGACGAGCGATGCACGGATGGCTGAGTCCTCACGCGCGCCGCTACTCGGCACGATCACACTGCCGGCAGGGCGGCTTGCGTTCGCTGACTCGACGACGAGCCCGACTGCCGTTTCCCGATGCGCAGCAAGCTCGCTGCTCAAGTGCGCCAGCGGCTGCCAGTCGTTCGCGGCGGCGACGCGCATGAGCAGGATGCTCATCGCTCCTTCGCAGCCGACGCCGAGGCCCCAGAGCAGATCGTCCGGGCCGCGCAGGTCGTAGCTGATGACTCGCGGCGCGCCGGACTTGCGCACCGAATCCGCGTGCTCGCGCAAGTCGCCTTCGAGGCAGCCGCCGGAGAGCAAGCCCGAGTAGTTGCCGTCCGCTGCGATGAGCATCAGCGCGCCCGGCTTGCGATAGGTCGATCCGGCGGTCTCGAGAATCACGCCGAGCACGAGCGGCCGCCCGGCAGCGCGTTCGCGTTCGAAAAGAGGAAGTAGGGGAGCTAGTGATGATTCCACGCGGCGGCGATTATGCCAGCCGACCGGCACCGCGGGCGCCGCTTCCCTCTTTTGAGTGAGCACGAGGGCCCGCGCGCCAAGGGCGAACACTTTCGCGCCCGCTCGCGCAGCCGCGCTCACGGCGGAAATTAAACACTGCGCTGCCTGCGCCCCGTTGCAGGCATGCCGGCGCCGCGCGCCTAATTACACGTATGCTTAATAAATCCACACACTCGAACAGAAGCGGCACCGTACGCAGGCGCCGAGCACGCGGCCGCCCCCGCATGGCCACGAGCGAGGACGTCCGCGAGAAGCTGCTGAACGCAGCCCGCGAGCTGTTCCTGCGGTATGGCTATCGGGCCGTATCCAGCCGCCAGATCGCAACCGCAGCCGGCGCGAACGTCGCGATGATCCGCTACTACTTCGGCGGCAAGCCGGGCCTGTATCGCGAGATCGTCAACACACTGATCGCCCCCATTCGCGCCGGCGTCGATGCCATGAGTCACGGGCTCGTCACCGTCGAGCTTGGTGCGCTCCTTGGCGCGCTGATGCGCCTTTGGGCCGCGAATCCGTGGCTGCCGGGCCTTCTCCTGCGCGAAGTGCTGATGCCCGACGGGCCGCTGCGCGCGATGTTCATCAAGGAATTTCCGGAGCGCCTGGCTCCCGTGGTCGCCAAGATCGTGCAGCAGGAAGCCGAGCGCGGGCGCATCCGCCCCAGTCTCGATCCGAAGCTCGTGGTGCTGTCGATGATCAGCCTGGGACTGTTCCCGTTCCTCGCGCTGCCCGTCACCAGCAAAGTGTTCGCGATCAGCTCGGACGAAGAGGTTCTGGAGCGCCTGATCCGCCACACCAACGACGTCCTCGCACACGGCATCGCCGTGCCGGCAATGGAGAAGCCATCATGACGCACGCCATCCGCTTCATCGGCCCGATCGTCCTGGGCGGAACGCTCGCGCTCACGGCGTGCAGCCGTGACAAGGACGCTGCACTCGTCGGCACACTCGAGCGCGATCGCATCGAGATCATCGCGGAGGAGGCGGAGCCGATCCTCTCGCTCGAAGTGCGCGAGGGCGATCACGTCGCAATGGGCCGACTCGCGCCAGCTGGCAATCCAGGCGCGCGATCTCACGCGGCGGTTCGGCAACGTCACGGCCGTCGATCACGTGTCGCTCGACATCGAGCGCGCCCGCATTTACGGCTTCCTCGGCCCCAACGGCTCGGGCAAGTCCACCACGATCCGCATGTTCTGCGGCGTTCTCACGCCCACCTCCGGCACGGTGCGCGTGCTCGGCTACGACATTCCCCGCCGAGCCGAAGCCGTGCGCACCAAGATCGGCTACATGACGCAGAAGTTCTCGCTGTGGGACGACCTTACGGTGCTCGAGAATCTGCGTTTCATCGCCCGCATCTACACGCTCGACAAGGCGCGCGCCGAAAAGCGCATCGGCGAGGTGCTCGAAGAGTTCAAGCTGCGCGACCTGACGGATCGCCCGGCCGCCGCAATGAGTGGCGGTCAACGCCAGCACCTGGCACTCGCGGCGGCGACGCTGCACGAGCCCGAGATGCTGATGCTCGATGAGCCGACGAGCGCCGTCGATCCGCAGAGCCGGCGCGTGGGCCTGCGCGGGGCCCCGCTCGCCGATCTGTCTGCGCCACTTCTCAAACTGACGGCATTCCTCGTGGTCGCCGTCACAATCGCGGCAGCAAGGTTTCGTAAGCGCCTCGGTTGAGTTGCGCGCCGGAGGGGCGGTCAGTAGAGTCGCACGGCCTTTCCTGCCGTGAACCTCCTACTTCGATGGTCAATTCCGATTCCTGGGTCGTGCACAAGTTTGGCGGCTCGAGCGTCGCCGACGCCGACTGTTTCCGCCGCGTCGCCGATATCCTCATCGCGCAGCCCTCCGGTCCGCTGGGCGTCGTGCTCTCCGCCTGTCGTGGGGTCACGGACGGTCTGCTGAAGCTCGTGGCGTTGGCCGAGCAGCAGGACGAGAGCTATCGGGCGGAGATCGGCAAGCTCCGCTCGCGTCACGCCACCATCGCCGAGACGCTGCTGCGCCCCGACTCGGCTCGCCTGTATCTCGCGGGGTTCGACCGCGACTGCCACGACATCGAGGGCATTCTTCACACGGTGCGGCTCACGCGCGCCGCGGCTCGCAATGTGAGCGATCTCATTGCCGGCTACGGCGAGTTGTGGTCGACCCGACTCTTTCATCGATATTTCGAAGAGCGGGGCGGTCGTCCGGGTGCCGTCAAGTGGATCGACGCGCGCGCCGTGCTGGTCGTCGAGTGGGGTCCGCTCGGACCCGCGGTGCAGTGGACCGACTCGCACGAGAAGCTGGCGGCCGCCGTGCCGCCGGGCTTCGAGGGGACGCTGATCATCACGGGTTTCGTCGCGTCCGACCGGCGCGGCGTGCAAACCACGCTGGGCCGCAACGGCAGCGATTTCTCCGGCTCCATTTTCGGAGCCCTGCTCTCCGCGCGCGAAATCCAGATCTGGACGGACGTCGACGGCGTGCTGTCCGCAGATCCGCGCCGCGTGCCCGACGCCACGATCATCGACTCGCTTTCGTACAACGAGGCGATGGAGCTCGCGTATTTCGGCGCGAAGGTGATCCATCCGCAGACCATGGCGCCGGCCGTCGGGCGCGATATTCCCATCTGGATTCGCAACACGTTCGCGCCTCAAAAGAAGGGCACGCTGATCTGCGCGAAGCCGGAGTCGAGCTTGCCCGTGAAGGGCATCACGACGATCGAGCGCGTCGCGCTGATCAATCTCGAAGGCGCCGGCATGATCGGCGTGCCGGGCACGGCGCACCGCTTGTTCGGCGCGCTACGCGAGGAAGGCATCTCAGTGATCCTGATCTCGCAGGGCAGCTCCGAGCACTCGATCTGCTGCGCGATTCCACAGGATCAGGCCGAACGTGCGGCTGCCGTCGTACGCGAAGCGTTCTCGCGCGAGTTGAAGGAAGGGCAGATTCAGAACGTCGATGTGGACGCGGACCTCGCGATCCTCGCCATCGTCGGTGACGGCATGGCGGGCACACCCGGCGTTTCCGCGAAGGTGTTCAACTCTCTCGGCACTGCGAGCATCAACGTACGCGCGATTGCGCAGGGCGCCTCGGAACGGAATATCTCGGTCGTGATCGACGGCCGCGATGCCACCAAAGCACTCCGTGCGGCGCACGCCGGCTTTTATTTGTCGCCGCATACGTTGTCGATCGGCGTGATCGGTCCGGGCACAGTCGGTCGCGTGTTGCTCGCACAGCTCGCCTCGCAGGCGGCGCGCTTGCACGACAAGTTCAAAGTGCATCTGCGCGTGCGCGGCATCCTCGATTCCAAGCGGATGCTGCTATCCGACACCGGAATCAATCTCTCGAAGTGGAAAGACGAGTTCGAGCAGCGCGCGGTGCCCGCTGATCTCAACAAGTTCGTCGAGCACGTGCGGGTGGACTATCTACCGCACACGGTGCTCATCGACTGCACGGCCAACGAGAGTGTCGGTCGACGCTATGCCGATTGGCTCGCGCAAGGCATCCACGTCGTCACGCCGAACAAGAAGGCGAACAGCGCGGAGTACAGCTACTACCGCAGTCTCCATGACGGGCGGCGCGCGAGCGGCGCCCACTATCTGTACGAGACGACGGTCGGTGCGGGCCTGCCGGTCATTCAGACGCTGCGCGACCTGCGGGACACGGGCGACGACATCGTCAGCATCGAGGGCATCTTCTCCGGCACGCTCGCGTACCTTTTCAACATTTACGACGGCCGCACGGCGTTCTCAGACATCGTGAAGGACGCCAAGCAGCGCGGCTACACCGAGCCGGATCCTCGCGACGACCTCTCCGGCATGGACGTCGCACGCAAGCTGATCATCCTCGGCCGCGAGATGGGTCTCGAGCTCGAGATGTCGGACGTGAAGGTGCAGAGCCTCGTGCCGGCCGGTCTCGAGAAAGGCTCGATCGACGAATTCCTCGCGAAGCTTCCGGGGCACGACGCAGCGATGCGGGGCCATCTCGACGCTGCTCGGGCGCGCGGGCACGTACTGCGTTACGTCGGCCGCATCACGGCAGACGGCAAGGCGACCGTCGGCCTCGTCGAGCTCGATACCAAACATGCGTTCGCGAACATCGCGCTGACCGATAACGTCGTGCGTTTCGAAACGCGCCGCTACTGCGATAACCCGCTCATCGTGCAAGGGCCGGGCGCCGGTCCCGAAGTCACGGCCGGCGGCGTGTTCGCGGACGTGCTGCGTCTCGCCGCATATCTCGGAGCGCGCTTGTGAGTGTTCAGCAAGCCACGGCCTTTGCGCCGGCCTCGGTCGGCAACGTCGCGATCGGCTTCGACATCCTCGGCTTCTCCGTCGATGCGCTCGGTGATCGCGTCACGGTGCATCGTCGCTCCGAGCCCGGCGTCAGCATCCGCGCGGTGCGCGGCGTCGCGGGCGATTTGCCGAAGGAGCCGGAAAAGAACACGGCCGGGCGCGCGCTGCTCGCGATGCACGACACGCTGAAGCCGGGCTTCGGTTTCGAGATGGAAATCGAGAAGGGCATTCCGCTCGGCTCCGGCCTCGGCGGATCGGCCGCTTCAGCGGTCGGTGCGGTGGTCGCGGCGAACGCGCTGCTCGACAAGCCGTGCAACAAGCTCGAGCTGCTGAAGTTTGCGATGCAAGGCGAGGCGGTTGCGAGCGGCTCGCTGCACGTCGACAACATCTCGCCGTCGCTGTTCGGCGGGCTCGTGTTGACGGTCGGCATCGATCATCCGCGTGTGAAGCGCATTCCCGTGCCGCTCGACGTGCGGGCGGTGATCCTTCATCCGCACATGTTCCTGTCGACGAAGCAGGCGCGTGCGATTCTGCGCAAGACCGTCGAGATGTCGGACTTCGTCTGGCAGACCGCCAATCTCGCGGGCTTCATCTCCGGCTGTTACACGGACGATCTCGAAATGATCCGCGCCTCGTTCGAGGACGTCGTGATCGAGCCGCAACGTCAGGCGCTGATCCCGGGCTTTCCCGATGTGCGCAAGGCGGCGATGGAAGCGGGTGCCCTCGGTTGCTCCATTTCCGGCGCCGGGCCGACGATGTTCGCGTGGGCTGTCGCGGAACGCGCGCCCGCTGTGATGCAGGCGATGAGCGGCGAGCTCGCGCAGCGCTCGATCGACGTCGACAAATGGATCGTCGAGATCAATTCCGCCGGCGCGCGCGTCGTCGCCTCCCACTGACCGATGAGCACCATGCGATTCACGAGCACGCGCGACCCCGCGCTCGATGTCGGATTCAGCGAAGCGCTCGTGCGAGGCATCGCGCCCGACGGCGGTCTGTTCGTTCCGAAGTCCTTTCCGAGGTTGACGCCGGACTCGTTCGGCTACGAAGGCGCGCTGCCCGGCGTGGCCAAGAAGCTGATCGCGCCCTTCGTGGCGGGCGACACGCTCGACGCACAGCTGCCGGACATCGTTGCTGAAGCATTCAACTTTCCCGCACCGCTCGTGCCCATCGCGCCCGATGGCCGCCTCGGCGTGCTCGAGCTCTTTCACGGCCCGACGGCGGCGTTCAAGGATTTCGGCGCGCGCTTTCTCGCCGCCAGCATGGCGCGCGCGCGCGCCTCTGACGATCGTCCGCTGAAGATTCTCGTCGCCACCTCCGGCGACACTGGCGGCGCCGTCGCCGCGGCATTTCACAATCGGCCGGGTATCAGCGTCGCGGTGCTGTTTCCCAAAGGACTCGTGTCGCCGACGCAGGAGCATCAGCTCACCTGTTGGGGCAGCAACGTGCATACCTTCGCAGTGCGCGGCTCGTTCGACGATTGCCAGCGCATGGTGAAGGAAGCCTTCGCCGATCCCGAGCTGCGCAAGCGCATGGAGCTGTCCTCTGCGAACAGCATCAACCTCGGCCGGCTCCTGCCGCAGGCCGTGTACTACGCCGCGACGAGCATGGCCGTGTGGCGCGAGCATCGCGAGCCGGCGTCGTTCATCGTGCCGAGCGGCAATCTCGGCAACGTCGTCGCGTGCATTTGGGCCAAGAAGATCGGCTTGCCGATCGCGGACATCGTGCTCGCGCACAATGCGAACCGCGCCGTGCCGGATTATTTCGACACGGGCTCCTGGCGCCCGCGCGCCAGCACTCCGACGCTCGCCAATGCCATGGACGTCGGCAGCCCGAGCAACATGGAGCGCCTGCGATCCCTCATTCCCGACGTCTCGGAGCTGCGCTCCTTCGCGAGCGCCTATTCGGTGACGGACGAGGAGATCCGCGCCCGCATCCGCACCGATTTCGATCGCTATGGGCGCATCTGGTGTCCGCATACGGCCGTCGCCGCCGAGGTCTACGAGCGGCTCTCGTCCGAGCGGCGCCGCAAAGGACGTTGGATTTTGGTTGCCACCGCGCATCCGGCAAAATTCCGCGAAATCGTCGAACCGTTGATCGGACGTGAGGTGCCGATGCCCGAAGCGTTGGCGCGGCTGTTCGCGCGGCCGACGGACTGCTCCGAGATCGCTGCCGATCTCGGCGCGTTGCGGAGTGCGCTGTAGCCGATTTCTGCATAGTGGGTTCTGCGAGCTGAAGAGGGAGACACGTGGAGGTACTGCAGGAGTTGCCGCCGACCACTTGGGGCTTGGTTGCCGCGGCGATCGTGCTTGGTTGGGCGTTGTCGTTCGTCTGGCGCTGGTATCGCGTGCGTCGCGCGCACAAGGCGCTCGTCGCAGCGGTGTGCGCCGTCGGCTCCGACAACCTCGTCGATGTGCTCGTGCCGGACGGCATGGGCGGCAATTTCCACGTCGACTTCCTGCTCCTGACGTCGCTCGGCATTCTCGTGGTCGATCTGCGCGACATCCACGGGAACATCTTCGGCGGCGATCAGATGAGCGAGTGGACCGTGATGAACGGGGCCAACCGCACGACCTTCACCAATCCGCAAAGCGGGCTGTATGACCGCATTGCTGCCGTGAAGGCGGTGGCGGGCGAGGTGCCCGTCGAAGGGCGCGTCGTCTTCACCCGCAACGGCAAATTTCCGAAGGGCCTGCCGAAGTGGACGCTGATGCTCGACTCGCTGCGCTCGGAGTTTCCGCCGGTGGAGCGGTTCTCCAGCACCATGGAGCGCTTCGAAGAGTCCTGGAAGTCCCTCAAGAAGGCGGTCTCGCCGAGCCAGATGAACCAGCCCAGGCTGTTCTGATTGATGCCCCTTCGGGGCAGCGCACTGACGGGGGTTGCCGGGGCGAAGCATAGTGCGCGCTGACCTGAGGCACTGCCTCGATGCGCCTTCAACACGCTAAAGGATTAGCACCGCCCTGACGGCCTCCGACCGCTGTATGCCGCACTCTTTGCTAGCTGATTTCGTTTGCGTGGTCCGCTAGCACGAGCGCGACGCATCCCGTCAGCTTGCGTGCGTAGTCGATGTGCAGGAATTCGTTGGGTCCATGTGCATTCGATTGCGGCCCGAGCACGCCGGTGATGAAGAACTGCGCCTTCGGGAATTGCTCGCCCAGCATGCCCATGAACGGAATCGTGCCGCCGCCACCGATGCTCACCGCATCCCGCCCGAACACCTGACGAGACGCCGCGGAGATCGCCTGCTCGAGCCACGGCGCGAACGCCGGCGCATTCCAGCCGCCGGCGCCCGATGAACCCGTGAACTGCACTTGTGCCCCGTAAGGCGGATCGCGTTCGAGCGTCGCGCGCACCGCCGCGGCGGCGCGCTTCGGATCGCTCGTCGGCGGCAGGCGCAGCGACAGCTTGAAGGCAAGCTCCGGCAGCAGCACGTTGCCCGCGGATTTGATCGGCGGAAGCCCATCGGCGCCCGTGACGGCAAGCGTCGCGCGCCACGTCGAATTGATCAGCAGCTCGACCGGATCATTCGACACCGGCTGCACGCCCTTCGAGAACGGAATCTTGCCGGCGATCGCCGGGCCGAGGACTTGCGCCGCCGTCGCCATCTGCGCGCGCCGATCGGAGGGAATGTTGACCTGCAGCTCATCGAGCAAGATGTCGCCCGTGACCGCGTTTTCCAGCCGGGCGAGCAGCTGCTGCACGATGCGAAATGGCGTGGCTGAGATGCCCGTACCCATGCCGGAATGCACGCCTTCTTCGAGCATGCGCACACGCAGCTCGCCCGTGAGATTCCCGCGGAGGGAGGTGGTACACCAGACCTGGTCGTAGTTGCCGGCTTCCGCATCGAGGCACACCACGAGCGACGGATCGCCTAGCGAGTCCCCGAGCGCCTTCAGGTGAGGAGGCAGGTGAACGCTGCCGCTTTCTTCCGACGCCTCGATCAGCACCACGCAACGAGGCATCGGCACGCGCTGCTCTTTCAGCGCCGTGATGGCCGCGAGCGAGCTGAACGCGGCGTAACCGTCGTCCGCGCCGCCGCGACCGTAGAGCTTGCCGTCGCGAATCACCGGTTCCCACGGCCCGAGGCCCGGCAACCAGCCGGTGAATTCGGGCTGCTTGTCCATGTGGCCGTAGAGCAGCACCGTGCCGGGCAGATCGCCGGGCACATCGACGACCAGCAGGGGCGTGAGTCCGGGCAGCCGGCGCACGTCGACGTGCAGTCCGGGTATCGGCTGCAAGCGGCACCAGTCCGCGATCAGGTTCATGCCGGCATCGATGTAGCCGTTGCGCTCCCAGTCCGGATCGAACATCGGGGACTTCGCCGGAATGCGCACGTACGACTTCAGACGATCGACGATGGTCTCCTGCCACTGCTTGTCTATGGAGTTGAAGATGCGGCTGGTGTCCATGTCGTACCCTCTATTGGATCAATTACTTACAAACTATTTCTCAGGAATCTGGAAGAAGCGGCGCGCGGCCCTCGTGCTCGACCGCGCGAGCTGCTCGAAGGATTCGCCGCGCGCGCGCGCGACCGTCGCCGCGATGTGCGGCAGATACGCGGGCTCGTTGCGTCGTGAAGCCGGTTTCGGATGCAGGTCGCGCGGCAGGAGGTACGGGCCGTCTGTTTCGACCATCAAATGCTCGGCAGGAATCTCGCGCATCAGGGGCAACAGATGCGCCCCGCGACGCTCGTCGTTGATCCAACCGGTGATGCCGATCGCGAGCCCGAGATCGAGACACGCAACGAGCTCTGCAGCCGTGCCCGTGAAGCAGTGCGCGACGCCACCCGCCGCGAGCGCGGCTCGATGCTCGCGCAAGATCGCGATGAAGTCGTCGGCCGCGTCGCGCTGATGCAGGAATACGGGCTTGCCGACGCGAGCGGCGATCTCGAGCTGGCGAACGAACGCGGCGCGTTGCACATCACGCGGTGAGAAGTCGCGGAAGTAATCGAGCCCGCATTCGCCGACGGCGACGACTTCGGGTTGTCGGGCCAGCAGCTCGAGCTCCTGCGTAACGTCCGTCGTGAGCTCCGTCGCATGGTGGGGATGCACGCCGGACGTCGCGAACAGCCGGCCCGGGTGCGCCCGCGCAAGCGCCGCCGCCTTATGTGAGCTGTCGCCGCTAGCGCCGGTAACTACCATCTGCGTCACACCTGCGGCCGCTGCGCGCGCGAGCACGGCGTCACGGTCGGCGTCATAACTGTCGTGTGTGAGGTTGATGCCGATATCGATGAGCTCGGGTGAGACGGTCGTCGCGTTGAGCGAAAAATCGGCTGTGCTAGGGTTCGTCATGCGCGGCCTGCAGCCTGCGAGGGCACACATTGTACGGAACGTGGCCGCGCGAATTCAGATGCAATTGACTGCCCCCACAGCTTTTTCCCGCATTCTCGTGGCGTTGGCCGCCGCTATGGCCGCGAGCGGTGCGGTGCGCGCCGCGAGCGACGCATCGTGGCTCGACGTGGAAGGGCGCATTCAATACGGGTTCTATACCGAGGACTCGCGCTCGCTCACCGACATCGCGGATCAGCTGTCGCGCGGGGAAGGCGGGCACGAGCCTTTGCAGGACTACTACGCAGGGCTCGCCAATTATCGGCTGGCCGTGCTGCTCGCTCAGCGTGACAAGGAGCATGCCCGCGATGCCGTCGACCGTTGTGTCGACAGCCTCGATGGAGCGCTCAAATCCGAGCCGAACTTTGCGGCCGCTCTCGCGCTTCAGTCTGCCTGCCTGCGTACGATGGCCACTCTGAAACCCTGGAAGCCGCTGGCGGGCTCGAAGGGCGCTGGGCAGATGGAGCGAGCGGTGAAGCTCGCGCCGCGCGATCCGCGGGTGCTGCTGCTCGAAGCGCTCGCGAAGGGCGAAGACGCCAAACTCGATGCGCAGGCGCTCGCAAAGCTCGAGAAGGCTGCTGCGGCATTCGAGTCCGAGCGTCAGGGCATCGATCGGACGCCGGGGTGGGGCGCGGCGGAAGCCTACGCGTACCTTGGCCGCGGCTATCTCGAGCGCGGCGATGTGCTGAATGCACGGGACGCGTTGGAGCGCGCGCTGCTGATCGCGCCGGACTTCGCCCTGGCCAAACGACTGCTGATGAAGATCACGACCGGCTGAGCGTGCAGCGCGTGGTCGAGCGCACGCATTCCTCTACTCCACGCGCCAACGGAACGACCATGCTCCAAAGGCGAGAAACGCCACCGCCGTGACGGCGAGATACGCGAGGTCCTTGCTGATGGCCGCCACGCCGGCGCCGTCGAGCATTACGGCGCGCGCCGCGTCCAGCAGATGCGTCAGTGGGAAGATCTGCGCGATCCATTGCACCCACTGGGGCGAGCCTTCGAGCGAGAACCAAATGCCCGAGAGCAACATCATCGGCCAGGTGAGCAGATTGAGCAGTCCACCGACGAGCTCCTCGCTCGAGAAGCGCGCGGCGATGGTGAGGCCGAGTGCGATCATCGACAGCGAGCCCAGCACCAATAACATCGCGAGCAGCCACAGGCTCCCGGCATTCTGAAAGTGGATGATGGATGCAATGCCGGCGTACAGCACTGTCGTCACCACCACCGTCAGGGTGAGTCGCGACAGCACTTGCGCACTGAGAAATTCGAACGCGGACAACGGCGTCGCGTGCAGGCGCTTCAGGAAGCCGGTTTTCCGATAACGCAGCACGACGTATCCAACGCCGAACAGGCAACTGAACATCAAATTCATGCCGAGCACGCCGGGGAACAACCAGTCGACGTAGCGCACCGCTTCGCCGGAGACCGGCTGCCGATGCGCATCCCGATCCGCTTCGAGCAGCAGCTTCTCGATGATGTAGCCTTTCGGAGAGCTGGGGTTCACCCAGTACCGGGCAGGCGGGCGCACGTCGATCAGGAGGTCCAGATCGTGGCGTGCCACCTTGTGAATCGCGGCCGCTTCATCGGGCATCGCCACGAAGTCGACGAACCGCTCGCCGAGGAACGGGTGCGCCTCGTGGTCCACCTGCGCGGCCAGCACGCCCACTTTGAACAGCGGCCGCTCTTTGCCGCCGAAGACGAAGCTCATGCCGATGACCATCGCCACGGGCACCAGCAGTGTGAAGATGAGCGTGCCGCGGTCGCGCACGAATTCGAGATTGCGCGCGTGCCATACGGCGATGAGGCGGGCGAGGCTGACGAGGTTCATGCACGCAGCTCCTTACCGGTCAGCTCGAGGAACAGATCCTCGAGATTGGGCGGCCGAATGCGCAGATCCGTGAGCGGCACGCGCGCGTCCATCAGCACGCGCAACGTGCCGTCGAGATCGTCCGTCGTGATCTCGACGCGATCGCTCGCTTCGATCAAGCGCAATGGCAACTGGCGCGCGGCCTCGGGAAATTCTTGGCGCGGCAGCTCGAGCAGCACTTCCGCGAAGTGCTCGCGCAGCAGCCGGCGCGGTGGGCCCTGCGCGATGATTCGACCGCGATCCATGATCGCGATCTCATCGCACAGCAGCTCGGCTTCCTCCATGTAGTGCGTCGTGAGGAGGATCGTCTTGTTGCGCGCCTTGATCGATTGCACGAGCTCCCAGAAATTGCGCCGCGCTTGCGGGTCGAGACCGGTGGTCGGCTCATCGAGGAAGAGCAGCGTCGGGTCGTTGACCAACGCGATCGCGAGCAGCAGCCGTTGCAACTGGCCGCCGGAGAGCTTGCGACTGTCGCGACTCTCGAGCTTCTCGAGAGCGCAGAGCTTCACGACTTCATCCACGGCGAGGCCCTTGGCGTACAGACCGCGGAACAACGCGAGGCTCTGTCGCACGGTGAGGAAGTCCTGCAGCGCCGTCTTCTGAAAGAGAATGCCGGTCTCTTCCTTGAAGCGTTGGCCGAGGGGCTCGCCGCGATAGCGCACTTCGCCGGAGCTCGCGCCGAGAATGCCTTCCATGATCTCGATGGTCGTCGTTTTGCCGGCGCCGTTCGGTCCGAGCAGCCCGAAACAGATGCCTTCGGGCACGGCGAGCGATACGCCGTCCACGGCGGTGACCGCGGGATATTTCTTGACGAGATTGTGAACTTCGAGGAGCGCTGCGCTCACGGGGCAAGCCGATCGGTCCGGTGATGGGCCGCGCGATCCTACGTTAAGATGGCCGCTCCGTGAATTACCCGCACCTCTTCGCACCGCTCGATCTCGGGTTCGTCACGCTTCGCAATCGCATCGTCATGGGCTCGATGCACACGGGGCTGGAGGATCGCGCACGCGATTACCCGAAGCTCGCGGCGTATTTCGCCGAGCGCGCACGTGGCGGTACGGGGCTCATCGTCACGGGCGGCATCGCCCCGAACGTTGCGGGCTGGATCAGCCCGTTCGCCGGCAAGCTGAATTCGCGGCGCGAGGTGGCGCGGCACCGGCTCGTTGCCGATGCGGTGCATGCGGAAGGCGGACGCATCTGCATGCAGATCCTGCACGCCGGGCGTTACGCGTATCACCCGCTCCTCGTCGCGCCGTCGCGGCTCAAAGCGCCGATCAATCGCTTCACGCCGCGCGAGCTCTCCGCGCACGGCATCCAAAGCCAGATCGAGGCCTTCGCACGCTGCGCGACGCTCGCATGCGAGGGCGGCTACGACGGCGTCGAGATCATGGGCTCGGAGGGCTACCTCCTGAACCAGTTCGTCTCGCCGCGCACGAACAAGCGCACGGACGAGTGGGGCGGCGATCTCGAGAATCGCTGTCGCTTTGCGCTGGAAGTCGTGAAGCGTGTGCGCGCTGCCGTGGGCAAGGACTTCATCATCATCTACCGCATCTCCGGGCTGGACCTCGTCAGCGACGGCAACACGTTCGCTGACGCCGTGTACTTGTTGTCGCAGCTGGAGAGCGCGGGCGTCACCCTCTTCAACACCGGAATCGGCTGGCACGAAGCGCGAGTTCCGACGATCGCCGGCATGGTGCCGCGCGCGGCGTTCGCGTGGGTTACGGCACGGCTCAAGCAGTCGACGCGCTTACCGGTCATTGCAACGAATCGCATCAACGATCCGGCCGTTGCCGAAGACGTTCTGAAGCAGGGCGCCGCCGATCTCGTCTCGATGGCGCGACCGTTGCTCGCCGATCCGGACTTCGCGAACAAGGCCGCAACCGGGCGCGAGGACGAGATCAACACCTGCATCGCCTGCAATCAGGGCTGCCTCGATCGCATCTTCGCGAGCAAGCGCGCCACGTGCCTCGTCAATCCGCGCGCAGCATACGAGACGGAGTTGGTGCTGAACCGTGCGCCGGTCGCCAAGCGCATCGGCGTCGTCGGTGCCGGTCCGGCGGGGCTCGCGTGCGCCGTCGCCGCGGCCGAGCGCGGGCACTCGGTCACGCTTTACGAGCAGGAAGCGGAGATCGGCGGCCAGTTTCGCTACGCACGCGAAGTGCCTGGCAAGGAAGAGTTCCATGAAACGCTGCGCTACTTCACGACGCGCTTGAAGAAGCTCGGCATCGATACCCGCTTGCGCACACAAGCGACGGTGGCCGTACTCGCGCGCGAAAAGTTCGATGACGTGGTGGTGGCCGCGGGGGTGCGTCCGCGCGTTCCCCAAATTCCCGGCATCGAGCATCCGAAAGTGATCATCTATCCGGAGCTGCTGAGCGGCCGGCGTGAGGCGGGCGAACGCGTGGCGATCGTCGGCGCCGGCGGCATCGGCTTCGACGTCGCGACGTATCTCACGGCGCATCGCCCGACCGACCCAACTGAAGCGACGCGCGAGTACTGTGCGGAGTGGGGCATCGATATGCAGCTGCGCGCCCCCGGCGGACTGCTGCCGCGCCCTAAAATGCAATCTTCCGGTCGCAGGATTTACCTCTTACAGCGCAAGGTGTCTCGTCTCGGTGCATCGCTCGGCAAGACCACGGGCTGGGCGCATCGAGCCGCGCTCGCTGCGCATGCTGTGGAGATGCGCGGCGGCGTGCAGTATGAACGCATCGACGAGCGCGGGCTCCACATCACCGGACCGGAGGGTCCGCAAGTCCTCGAGGTGGATTCGGTCGTGATTTGCGCGGGTCAGGAATCACAGAACGAGCTCGTTACGGGCTTGCCATCTGCGTTGCGCGTGCGCGTAATTGGCGGCGCGTTGCTGGCGGCGGAACTGGACGCCGAGCGCGCGATCCGCGAGGGGACCGAGCTGGCCGCTACACTCTAGTCAATTTCTCATTTGATGTTCGACGAACAGTCCGCACAGCTTCCGCTTTGGTCCGACCGTGATGCCGCCGAGGGTTGGCAGCTGCGCGAGAGTCGTCGCGCGCGCCGGCTCACGGTGCGTGTCTTTCACAGCGGACGCGTCGAGGTCGTCGTACCGGCGCGCACCTCGCGCGCCACCGTCGATCGCTTCATCGAGCGACATCGGCCGTGGATCGAGAAGAAGCGCGCCGAGGCGCGTCGTAACGCCGTCCCCGAGGAGCCGTTCCCGCCGAAGACGATCGAGCTCGCCGGTGCGGGCGAGATCTGGCGCGTCCACACCGGCGGCGGGCGCGGGCGCCCGCGCGTGAAGGTCGCCGGCCCGGGGCTGCTCCAGCTCGCGGGCGACCTATCGAGCACGCGCGCCGTTCAGACGGTTCTCCGCGCTTGGCTGGTGAAGCGCGCGGCCGAAGTCTGCGCGCCTCTGCTCGCAGCCACCGCGCGCACGATGGATTTGTCTTATCGCCGCCTCGCCGTGCGCCGCCAGCGAACCCGTTGGGGGAGCTGTTCCATCCGCGGCACCATCAGTCTGAACTGCTGCCTGCTGTTTCAGCGGCCGGAAGTCTTGCGCTACCTGCTGGTGCACGAGCTGGCGCACGTGAAGCACATGAACCACTCGGCGCGGTTCTGGGACCTGGTCGCCCGCTACTGTCCGGATTGCCGCCCGCTCGATCGCGAATTGCTCGACGGCTGGCGGCGTGTACCATCGTGGGTGTTTCGGGATGTTCGAGAACCCGCATGAGCACCCGCCGCTACGACAAGTCCGAGCGTGTCGACCTGACCGACGAGCCCATCCACTGGGAGCTGGGATCCTCGCTCTCGTATGGCGAATATCTGCAGCTCGACAAGCTGCTCGACGCCCAGAAGCCGCTCACGCACGAGCACGACGAGATGATGTTCATCATCGTGCATCAGACGTCCGAGCTGTGGCTGCGCCTGTTCCTGCACGAGCTCAACGGGGTCATGCGGTGCGTCCGCAAGGACGAGCTCGATCCGTCGTTCAAGATGCTGGCCCGTATTTCGCGCGTTCAGACCCAGCTCACGGCGACGTGGGACGTGCTCTCGACGATGACGCCCGCGGAATATTCGCTCTTCCGGAATGCGCTCGGTCGCTCGTCGGGGTTTCAGTCGTTCCAGTATCGATTGCTCGAGTTCACGCTCGGGAACAAGCACCCGGACATGATCGCGGTCCATCGGCGCGATGCGCCGGCGCAGGAAGCGCTGCGCATCGCGCTCGAAGCGCCCTCGCTCTACGACGAAGTGCTGCGCTTGTTGAGCCGCCGCGGCTACGGGATCCCCGAGTCGCATCTGTCGCGCGACTTCGCCGAACCGTATCAGGCGAGCAAGCAAGTGGCCGGCGCGTGGCTCGGCGTCTATCACAATGCCGAGAAGGATTGGGATCTGTACGAGCTCGCGGAGCGCCTCGTCGATCTCGATCAGAAGTTCCAGCTCTGGCGCTGCCACCACCTGAAGACCGTGGAGCGCATCATCGGCTACAAGCCGGGCACCGGCGGCACGAGCGGCGTCTCGTATCTCGCGAAGGCGTTGGAGCTCAAGTTCTTTCCGGAGCTGTGGCAGATCCGGACGGCGATGTAGCGGCTCTCGCGGGCTTCGGCTTCCGCAGCCGCCGCACGAGTCGATAACCGAGCAGGATCGCGAGAATGCCGGCGTAGATCAGCGGCTCACGCACGTCGCGCTTCACCTGCCAGTAGTAGTGCACTACGCCGAGAATCGCGGCCGCGTATACCCATCGATGCAGCGTCTGCCAACGCCGTCCCAAGCGCCGCATCATCTTGTTGGTCGAAGTGATCGCGAGCGGAATCAGAATCAGCAGTGCCGCAAAGCCGACCGTGATGTAGGGCCGCTTCGCGATGTCCTCCAACAGCCCGCCGAAATCCAGCTCCTGATCCAGCACGATATAGACCAGGAAGTGGAGCAAGGCGTAGGTAAACGCGAACAGTCCGAGCATGCGCCGAATGCGCACGACGTGCGGCCACCCCGCGAGGTACCGCACCGGCGTCACCAGCAGCGTGATCATCAGAATGTTCAGCGCCGTCTTACCGATCCAGTGCAGCGTGAACTTGATGGGATCGGGCCCGAGGCTCTGCCCGAACAGCCCGAAACCGCGCGACAGGAGTAGCGCGATCGGCACGAGACAGGCCACGAACACCACCGGCTTGTACACCCACCGGTAGCGCTGATCGACGTTCATCAGAAGAACTTCGTCAGGTCCATGCCCTTGTAGAGGCTGGCCACTTCGTTTGCATAGCCGTTGAACGGCAACGTATCGATGCGCTTCGCGAGGAAGCCGCCGCCGATACGCCGCTCCTTTGCCTGACTCCAGCGCGGATGATCGACGGCCGGATTCACGTTGGCGTAGAAGCCGTACTCGTGCGGCGTGGCGACGTTCCAAGCCGTGCGCGGCTGGCGTTCGACGAAGCTGATCTTCACGATCGACTTGACGCTCTTGAAGCCGTACTTCCACGGCACGATGAGGCGCAGCGGTGCGCCGTTCTGGTTGGGTAGCGTCTGGCCGTACACACCCACCACCATCATGGCGAGCGGGTGCATCGCCTCGTCCATGCGCAGCCCTTCGACATACGGCCAGTCGAGAACCCGGAACCGTTGGCCGGGCATCTGCTTGGGATCGTAGAGCGTCGTGAATTGGACGTAGCGCGCCTTGGAGGTCGGCTTGAAGCGGCTCACCAGATCGGCGAGCGGGAAGCCGAGCCACGGCACGACCATCGACCATGCTTCCACGCAGCGGAAGCGGTAGATGCGCTCTTCGAGGGCGTGCGGCTTCATGATGTCTTCGAGCGTGAAGGTGCCTTTGACCTCGGCTTCGCCGTCGACGGTCACGCTCCACGGATGTGCTCGGAACTCCTGCGCGTTCGCCTTCGGGTCGGACTTGTCCGTGCCGAACTCGTAGAAGTTGTTGTAGCCGGTGATGTCCTCGAAGCTGTTCGGCGTCTCCTTCGTCGAATACTGCGGGTTCCGCGAATACTGGAGTTTTCCCGCAGCAGGTTGCGGCTCGTCGGCGTGCGCGAGGCCGACGACACCGGCGGCTAGCGCGGCTGCGATCGCCTGACGGCGGCTGAAGAACACCTCCGGCGGCGTGATCTCCGAGGGGAGGAGCTTCGTGGATGGGCTGCGGGCCATGGATGCCACCTCTGCTTCCGTACTACTGCTTAGATTACTCGCAAGTTGCAAGCGGCGGGCCTGCCGAGCTTTGACTTCTGCAGGTCAGGTCCAGCTCTCACAGGCTACGTTGCTCAACTCAGCCGCCTGGCGGCGCGCGGCGCTGTCGCCGTTCACGAGCACACCGCGGTCGGCCAACCGCAGATGGGGCAGGTCGCTCGCCGCGTTTCCATAGGCCACTGAGTGAACACCGCAATGCCGGCTTCGTAATACATCGAAGCGGACCGCCTTTTCGTTACCCCGACAATTGGGGGTCGTCAGTGCGCCGTCGAGGCGGTCGCCGTTCCAGCGGACCCCGGTACAGGTGACCTCGGTGAACCCGAGCTGCCGTCCAATCGCCGGCACGTAGATGTCGGGACTGGCACTCATCAGCACCAGCACGTCGCCGTCGCGGCGGTGGCCGGCGATGCGCTCCAGCGCGTCCTTGAAGACGCCGTTGGCGAGTAGGGCGGGTACGAAGCGCGCCGTCCACGCGTCGAGGTCGGCACGGGTGCTGCCACCCAGCGTCCAGTGAATCACCGCGGCCTTGAGAGCCCCGCGGTCCGACGCGCCGACGAGAAACGTCACGAGCGCCGGCACCGCGAGCAGAAAACCGAAGACCCGCCAGGGGCGGGTCTTCAGATAGCCGAGCACGTATTGAATCAGCGTGTCGTGGCGCGTGATCGTGCCGTCGAGGTCGAATACCGCGAGCTTCACGCCGCGCGCTGCGACCCCGCGAGCTGCCGGAGCACGTACTGCAGGATGCCTCCGTGCCGGTAGTACTCGCGCTCTTTCGGCGTATCGATGCGCACGCGCGCGACGAAGCTGATCGGCTTGCCGCCGTCGGTCCGCGTCGCCGTCACCTGCACGTTCTTCGCATCGCCGGTGGCAAGACCGCTGATGTCGAAGACTTCGCGGCCCGTGAGCCCCAACGACTGCGCGTTCTGACCCGGCAGGAATTGCAGCGGCAACACGCCCATGCCGATGAGATTCGAGCGATGGATGCGCTCGAAGCTCTCCGCGATCACCGCCTTCGCGCCGAGCAGCATCGTGCCCTTCGCCGCCCAGTCGCGCGAGGAGCCGGTGCCGTACTCGCGGCCCGCGATGATCACGAGCGGCTGGCCTTCCTGCTTGTACTTCATCGCCGCGTCGTAGATCGACATCTGCTCGCCGTCGGGCAGATGCAGCGTGACGCCGCCTTCCACGCCGGGAACCATGAGGTTGCGCAGGCGGATGTTCGCGAACGTCCCGCGCATCATCACTTCGTGATTGCCGCGGCGGGCGCCGTACGAGTTGAAGTCCTTCGGGTCCACGCCCTGCGAGACGAGGTACTTCGCGGCGGGGCTGGTCTTCGAGATGTTGCCGGCGGGCGAGATGTGGTCCGTCGTCACCGAATCGCCGAGGACGGCGAGCACGCGCGCGCCCTTGATGTCGCCGATCGAGCCGGGCGTCATGGTCATGCCGTCGAAGTACGGCGGATTTTTCACGTACGTCGACTTCGCATCCCAGGCGTAGCGCTTGCCGGCCGGCACATTGATGCCTGCCCAGTTCGCATCCCCCGTGAACACGCTCGCGTAGCTCTCGCGGAACATGTTCGAGTCGATCGAACGCAGGATCGCGTCCTGCACTTCGCGATCGGTCGGCCAGATCTCGGCGAGCATGACCGGCTTGCCGTTCTTGTCGACGCCGACCGGCTCCTTCGTCAAATCGACGTCGAGCGAGCCCGCGAGCGCGTAGGCCACGACCAGCGGCGGCGACGCGAGGAAGTTCATGCGCACTTCCGGATGCACGCGGCCCTCGAAATTGCGGTTGCCGGAGAGCACCGAGCAGGCGATGAGGTCGCCCGCCTTCACACCGGCGGAGATCTCCGGCTTCAGGGGGCCTGAGTTGCCGATGCAGGTGGTGCAGCCGTAGCCGACGAGATAGAAGCCGACCGCCGCGAGGTCATCGAGCAGACCGGCCTTCTTGTAGTAATCCGTGACGACGCGGGAGCCGGGCGCGAGGCTCGTCTTCACCCACGGCTTCGCGTGCAGTCCGCGCTCCCGCGCCTTGCGGGCGAGGATGCCGGCGGCAAGCATCACCGAGGGGTTCGACGTGTTCGTGCAGCTCGTGATCGCCGCGATCAATACCGCGCCGTCTTTCAGCTCGAACGTCTGCCCATCGACAGTGACCTGAGCAGTGCCCTTGGCCGTCGGGTTCTTGGTCGCGCGTTCCGTAGCGGTCTTCGTGGCGTTGACCTCGTAGACGCTCTTCGCAGTGCGCAGAGGCACCCGATCCTGCGGACGACGCGGGCCCGCGAGACTCGGCTCGACTTTTCCGAGATCCAGCTCGAGCACGTCGGTGTACTGCGCGGCCGGGGCACCCTGCGTGCGCCACATGCCTTGCGCTTTCGCATACGCGCGCACGAGCTCGATGCGCTCGCGCGGACGGCCCGACAGCTCGAGGTAGCGGATCGTCTCTTCATCGACGGGGAAGATGCCGCAGGTGCTGCCGTACTCCGGCGCCATGTTCGCGATGGTCGCGCGATCCGCGAGCGGCAGGTTGGCGAGACCGTCGCCGAAGAACTCGACGAACTTGTCGACGACGCCCTTCTTGCGAAGCATCTCGGTGACGGTGAGCACGAGATCCGTCGCCGTCGCACCCGGCTGCAGCGTGCCCGTGAGCTTGAAGCCGATGACCTGCGGAATGAGCATCGTGACGGGCTGGCCGAGCATCGCCGCTTCCGCTTCGATGCCGCCGACGCCCCAGCCGAGCACGCCGAGGCCGTTGATCATGGTCGTGTGCGAGTCCGTGCCCACGAGCGTGTCGGGGTACGCGCGGCGCGTGCCGTTCTCTTCGGCATCGAAGATCACGCGGCCGAGATATTCGAGATTGACTTGGTGGACGATGCCCGTGTTCGGCGGCACGACGCTGAAGTTGCGGAACGCCGTCTGGCCCCAGCGCAGGAACGAGTAGCGCTCGCCGTTGCGCGCGAACTCGATGGCGTTGTTCGCGCCGAGCGCGGCGGGCGTGCCGTATTCATCGACCTGCACCGAGTGATCGATCACCAGCTCCGCCGGCGCGAGCGGATTCACTTTCTCCGGATCGCCGCCGAGACGCACTATGGCATCGCGCATCGCTGCGAGGTCGACGACGCAGGGGACGCCCGTGAAATCCTGCAGGATCACGCGCGAGGGCGTGAACGCGATCTCATAAGAGGGCACCGCCTGCGGGTCCCAGTTGAGCAGCGCTTCGATATCCGCCTTCGTGACGTTCACGCCATCTTCGAAGCGGAGCAGATTCTCGAGCAGGATCTTGAGGGAGTAGGGAAGCCGCGCGACCTTCTCCTGCGGCAGGGCGTCGAGACGCCAGATTTCATAAGACCGATCACCCACCTTGAGCGCCGAACGCGCCTTGAAACTATCCGCCATGCTGCCCACTCCACCTCGAGAAAAAGCCAGTACCCACGAAGCGACGCGAATTATACGGAGCCGTCACGCTGCCGCTCGCCTTGTTGATGCTTGCGCTACCGATTCGATGACCCCGCCACCGAGACAGCGGTCGCCGTCGTACACCACGGCGTATTGACCTAGCGTGACGGCCCGCTGCGGATTGTCAAAAACGATGCGGCCCGTCCCGTCGGCGCGCGGTTCGAGCAGCGCGGGCTGGTCGGGCTGCCGGTAACGAACCTTTACGGTGCAACGGATGGGGCTCGACGGCACCGGCACGAGCCAGTGCATCGCGCCGGTGAGCAGCGAATGACTCGCCAGCAGCGGATGATCGTGACCCTGAACGACCACGAGGACGTTGCGAGCGTTGTCCTTGGCTGCCACGTACCACGGCGCTTCGTCGCGGCCACGGCGTCCGCCGATCTGCAACCCCTCGCGCTGGCCGAGCGTGTAGAACGCGAGTCCGCGGTGCGTGCCCAGGCGCTCGCCCTCGGGCGTCTCGATCGGCCCGGGCTCGTCACGGAGGAATTTCGCGAGGAACTCGCGGAAGGGGCGCTCGCCGATGAAGCAGATGCCGGTGCTATCCGGCTTGTCGAAGACGGGCAGGCCGGCCTTGCGGGCGCGCTCACGGACGTCGTGCTTCTGCAGCTCGCCGAGCGGCATGAGAACGCGTTCGAAGTCGCGCGCGTCGACGGCGTGCAGGAAATAGGTCTGGTCCTTCGAGCGATCGAGCGCCTTCAACAGCTGCGGGCCCTCGGGTCCCTGCCACAGACGGGCGTAGTGTCCGGTCGCGAACAAATCCGCGCCGAGGCGCGTGGCGTAGCGCAGGGCCACGCCGAACTTGATCTCACGATTGCACAGGACGTCCGGGTTGGGGGTGCGCCCCGCGCGCTGCTCGGTCAGGAAATAGTCGAAGACGCGGTCGCGATACTCGGCGGCAAAGCTCACCCGATGCAGCGGAATCCCCAGCTCGGTCGCGATTGCGCGGGCATCCTGAAAGTCCGCGGCGGAGGTGCAGTAGACATCGTCGTCCGCCTCGTCCCAGTTGCTCATGAAGAGCCCCTGAACCTCGTGGCCCTGCTCCTTGAGCAGGAGCGCGGATACGGCGGAATCGACTCCGCCCGAGAGGCCGACGATCACACGGGACATGGCGCGAATTGTACGCGCCCGAAGCCTCGGACGGGCGACTTGGAACACGCGGACGCGAGCTGTCGCTGACAGCTCCGCGACAGGTTGCTAGAGGCTCACCGCACGGACCGTGCCGGCCGTGTGCAAGTCGAGATACGCCACCGAATCGAGGGGTAGACGCTTGCCGCCGAGGTAATCGTCCACACAGCGCAGGACGAGCGGGCTGCGCAGACGCGGTTCGCGCTCGAGCAGCTCCGCTCGCGACAGCCAGTGCGTCGTCACGATGCCCTTGTCGAGCGGTTGCGAGGCGCGATGGTCCGAAACCGTGCCGATGAAAGCGAACCGCAGCGTCGATCTCCCGTTGGAGGGATTGCGCCAGAGATATGCGCCCAGCATCTGCGCGGGCTCGAACCGCCACGCCGTTTCCTCGCGCACTTCGCGGATGGCCGCTTCGAGAAGCGTCTCGCCCAGCTCGACGTGCCCGGCGGGTTGATTGAAAACCAGGCGTTGATTGATGCGTTCTTCGACGACCAGGAAGCGGCCGTCGTTCTCGGTCACGGCTGCAACCGTGACATCGGGTTTGAGCGGCATGCGTCTGAGTATAGCCCGCTCGCGTGCGGCTCCGTCGCTCACAACGCGGGCTCAGCCGCGTCGGGCCGCGCGCAGGCCGTGCTCCGGCGCGCTCGCGTTCCACACGGTGTCGAATTCGGTGAGATAGAGCTTCGCGACCGGCGGGTTGTTGAAGTCAGCGATGCCGTCCCAGGTGTCCGCTCGCATGCGGAACACGATGGCGCGGTCGTCGGCGATCAGATAGGCCGAGGCGCGCTGAGGCGCATCCCCGTTGACGTAGCGGATGTCGATGCAGCTCGACAAACGCCGGCCCATCGCGACGAACCGATTGCTATCGCGCATCACGCGCGAGGGCTCGACCAGCAGCACACGCACTTTCGAGAAACTGCGCGCGAGCACGAAGTGCTTGATGATCTCGAGGAACGCGGTCTGGTCGTACAGATCCGGCTCGAGATCGGGCGTGTAGATCGAGATGAGGCGCTGCGCGGAGCCGGCGGCCTTGTTCACGGCGGCGCGCGCTTCGGCGAGGGTCGTCAGCACGGTCAGGGACTCGGCGGACTTGGCCGGCGTCGGCCCGGAAGTCGCGGATTCGGGCGCGTAGCGTGCGTTGGCCAGCTGAGCCAGCGCGGCAGTCGCATCCGATTCCCCGGTCATTGTCACTATCGGCGCCTGATGTCATAACCTGCGCAGCGGCAGGCTCCGCGATCTTAGAAAACCAAGCGCCGGGGCTTTGTCGACCGGGTCACGTTTTGCGCGCTCGCATATGACGCAGATGCCTGAAATCGCGGCGTAATTCGCATTTCGGACGCGTTCGTCGCCGGTGGCCGACACTTCGCGCGAGCCGTGGGGGCCGCTCCGATCCGTCCGTCTGCATCGCGCGCGGGTCAGATTTTCTTCGCGAGCTGCGCGGCGAGGCCGGTGTAGTCGGCCGGTCGCATGGCCTTCAGTCTCGTTTTTTCGGCGGCCGGGAGCGGCAGCGTATCAATAAAAGTCACGAGCGCCGGCGCGCTGATGGCTTGGCCGCGCGTGAGCTCTTTCAGTTTCTCGTAGCCGTTCGGGACGCCTGCTGCGCGGAGCACGGTTTGCACGGCTTCGGCCAGCACTTCCCAGGCTTCTCCGATGTCTTCGCCGAGACGCGCGGGATTCGCCTCGATTTTGGTCAAGCCGCGCTCGAGCGCGCGCCAGCCGATGAGCGCGTGGCCGAGCGCAACGCCGAGATTGCGCAGGACGGTGGAGTCGGTGAGATCACGCTGCCAGCGCGAGATCGGGAGCTTGTCCGCGAAATGACGCAGCAAGGCGTTGGCGATCCCGAGGTTGCCTTCGGCGTTCTCGAAATCGATCGGGTTGACCTTGTGCGGCATCGTCGAGGAGCCCACTTCGTTCGCGTTCGGCCGCTGGCGGAAGTAGCCGAGCGAGATGTAGCCCCAGAAGTCGCGGCACAGATCGATGAGGATCGTGTCGATGGCGGCGACAGCGTCGCAGTACTCGCCGATCCAGTCGTGCGGCTCGATCTGCGTGGTGTACGCGTTGTACTGCAGACCGATCGATTCGACGAAGCGCTGGTTGACGTGCGGCCAGTCGACATTCGGCTCGGCAGCCAGATGCGCGTTGAAGTTGCCGACGGCGCCGTTCCATTTGCCGAGAATCGCGACGCTGTGCCACCGCTGCATGGCGCGGCGGAGACGGGCGACGAAATTCGCCACCTCCTTGCCGACTGTAGTGGGGCTCGCGGGCTGCCCATGCGTGCGCGCGAGCATCGGCAGCTCGGCGTATCGATGCGCGAGGCCGGTGAGCGCGACGGCGACTTTCTCCAGGCTGTGCATCAACACGACACGCGATTGCGCCAGGAGTCGGGCATAGCTGACGTTGTTGATGTCCTCGGACGTCAGCGCGAAATGCACGAGTTCGAGCGTCGCTTCGGACGCGCCGGCGGCACCCAACTCGCGCCGTACGTAATACTCGACCGCCTTCACGTCGTGATTGATCTTCGCCTCGATGGCCTTGACCGACTCCGCGGCGTCGGCGGGCGGCTCGTGAGCGAGCTCGGCGGCACGGGCACGCACGCTGTCCGGGAGCTTCGCGCCCGCGAACTGCGGCACGGACCCGGCGAGATGCACGATCCACAGCGCCTCGACGCGAATGCGCTCGCGGATCAATCCGGCTTCGGAAAGCAGGTTCCGCAGCGGCTCGGTGGCCGCGCGGTAGCGGCCGTCGACTGGGGAGAGTGCGTCGAGAGAAGGCAAGGACATGAATTCCGGGTGGATGCGAATGTTAAGATTCGCGATCTTAACGTATCCCGATGCGGATGAATCTGCGGAGCCTTGCATGACGACTTCTTTTCGTACCGAGCGCGACAGCATGGGCGAGCTCAAGGTGCCCAGCGATGCGCTCTGGGGCGCGCAAACGCAGCGTGCCGTTCAGAATTTTCCGATCAGCGGGCACGCGATGCCCCGCGCGTTCATCAGCGCGCTCGGCCTGGTGAAACAGGCGGCGGCGCGCGCCAACACGAAGCTCGGCCTGCTCGCGGCGGACGTCGCGGCGGCCGTCGACGCGGCCGCGGCGGAAGTGTCGGCCGGCAAGCACGATGCGCATTTCCCGATCGACGTGTTTCAGACCGGCTCGGGCACCAGCACCAACATGAATGCGAACGAGGTGATCGCGCGGCTCGCGACCACCCGGCTCGGGCGCGCCGTGCATCCGAACGACGACGTCAACATGGGCCAGAGCAGTAACGACGTCATCCCGACGACGATTCACGTGAGCGCGGCGCTCGCGGTGAAGAACGATTTGCTGCCCGCGCTCGAACAGGCGCGCGACGTGCTGCGCGCGAAGGAGCGCGAGGTCGGCGCCATCGTGAAGACCGGACGCACGCACCTGATGGATGCGATGCCGGTGACTCTCGGGCAAGAGCTGTCGGGCTGGCGCACGCAAATCGAGAACGGCATCGCTCGCGTGAAGAGCGTCGAGCCGCGCTTGCTGAAGCTCGCGCAGGGCGGCACGGCCGTCGGCACCGGCATCAACGCGCATCCGGACTTCGGTAAGGGCTTCGCTCAGGAGCTCGCGAAGCTCACCGGCGTTGAATTCGCGCCGAGCCCGAACTACTTCGAGTCGCTGTCGACGCAAGACGCCGCCGTGGAGCTGTCGGGCCAGCTCAAGACCGTCGCCGTGAGCCTCATGAAGATCGCGAACGATCTGCGCTGGATGAACAGCGGGCCGCTTGCGGGTCTCGGCGAGATTGCGCTGCCCGCCTTGCAGCCGGGCAGCAGCATCATGCCGGGCAAGGTCAATCCCGTGATTCCGGAAGCCGCCGCGATGGTCGCCGCGCAAGTCATCGGCAACGACACGACCGTGACGATCGCGGGCCAGTCGGGCAATTTCCAACTCAACGTGATGTTGCCGGTGATCGCTCACAACGTGCTCGAGAGCGTGCGACTGCTCGCCAGCGGGTTCCGCGCGCTCGCGAAGGACGCGATCGCGGGCTTCAAAGTCAACGAAGCGCGCCTCGCGGAAGCCCTCGATCGCAATCCGATTCTCGTCACCGCATTGAATTCGGTGATCGGCTACGACAAGGGTGCGGCGATCGCGAAGCAGGCTTACAAGGAAGGCAAGCCGATTCGCGAGGTCGCCGCGCAAATGACGGACCTGCCGCGGGAGGAGCTGGCGCGCTTGCTGGACCCGACCGAGCTCACGCGCGGCGGCATCAAGGGCGGAACGAGTGGCGGCGGCTAGCGAGCACCCCATCGAGTGGCGCTCGCGCATTCGCAAGCGCCTCGCCGGGACCGCACCGGCGCATGAGAGGGAACAATGGCTGGTGCCGGGACGCACGCTCGAACAGAGCCGCGCCTTCATCAGCCAGTTCCCCGCGGACCCGCGGCCCGCGGCGGTACTGATTCCTCTCGTCGAGCGTGACGAGGCGCTCACGGTGTTGCTCACCCATCGAGCCACTCAGCTCAAGAATCACGCCGGGCAAATCAGCTTTCCGGGCGGGCGTCTCGAGCCCGAGGACGAGGGGCCGCGCGCCGGGGCCTTGCGCGAGGCCCAAGAAGAGATTGGGCTCGATCCGGGCTTCATCGACGTCGTCGGCTATCTGCCCGATCACGTGATCATCAGCGGCTTTCTCGTTACGCCCGTCGTGGCGTTCGTGCGGCCCGGGTTCGACTTGCGACTCGATCCGCAGGAAGTGCAGAGCACCTTCGAAGTGCCGGTCGACTATGTCTTCGACAAGAGCAACCATCGCACGCGCAAGCGGCCGGTCGGCAAGAGCGGCGTCGAGATCGACGTGCTCGACATTCCCTTCGGGGAGCACAACATCTGGGGCGCGACGGCGGGAATGCTCATGACGCTCTATCGGATCTGCACAGATGGCTGACTCGACCGCTGCGCTCGCAAAGCTCCTCGAAGTCATGGCGCGGCTGCGCGATCCCGCGAACGGCTGCCCTTGGGATCGCGAGCAGACCTTCGCCACGATCGCGCCGTACACGATCGAAGAGGCGTACGAAGTCGCGGATGCCATCGAGCGTAACGACGCCGTCGATCTGCGAGACGAGCTGGGGGATCTGCTCTTTCAGGTGGTGTTTCATGCGCGCATGGCGCAGGAGCGCGGTTGGTTCGACTTCAATGAGGTCGCGGCGTCGATCCACGACAAGCTCGTTCGCCGCCATCCGCACGTCTTCGGGGATGCCGTGTTCGATAACAGCGCCGAGCAGACCTCGAATTGGGAAGAACACAAGGCGCGCGAGCGCACCGCCGCCGCAGCTCGACGCGGTGAGACATCGACCAGCGTGCTCGGCGATGTTCCGCAGGCGCTGCCGGCACTCATGCGCGCCGCGAAGCTCGGTAAGCGTGCCGCGCGAACCGGCTTCGATTGGCCCGATGCCAGCGGCGTGCGCGACAAGTTGAACGAAGAGCTTGCCGAGCTCGACGCCGAAATTGCGAAAGGCGCGACGGATGCGGCCACGAGCGAGCCGGACCCTCGAGTCGCCGAAGAGCTGGGCGATGCGCTGTTCACTCTCGTCAATCTCGGCCGGCATCTCCACGTCGATGCAGAGGTAGCGCTGCGCGCAGCGAATCGCAAGTTCGAGAGCCGCTTTCGTCACATGGAATCACTGGCCCGCGCTCGAGGTCTCGCGCTCGATGCACTCTCGCCGGCGGAGTGGGATGCCCTGTGGCTCGAGTCCAAGTGAGCCGCTTCTTATCGGCGCGCCTCGCGCCGCGATCCGAATGGGGGTCGCTTCGACCTCTTTTGAATCCTCGGCCGAAGGCCGTCAAATAGTGATGCGCGTCTCAATCGCCTAGGTTCAGTCCGCATTCAGTGTCGTCCGATATCTTCTCGGCCCACGCCGGAACCACCGGCGGATAGCGGAGGAGGCGATATGTCGAGCAAGGTAGTAACCGCACTGGTCTCAGCCGGATTGCTCCTCACCGGGCAAGCTGCGCTGGCGGATGGTTGGCACGGCAAGCACCACTATCGCGGCAACCCGTACGAGCGCGTCGTCGTCTATGACGAACCGCAGTACGACTACGCCCGCGTCGTCGACGTCGATCCGATCGTGCGTCACGTGCGCGTCTCCTATCCGAAGCGCGAGTGCTGGACCGAGACTCACTATGACGAAGTTCAGACTGGCGGCCCGCGCCCGACGGCCGGCTCGATGATCCTCGGCGGCATCATCGGCGCGGCGATCGGCAACCAGATTGGTCGGGGCGATGGCCGCCGCGCCGCGACAGTGGCCGGTGCGGTCATCGGCACTGCGATCGGGCACGACGTCGGCGAGAAGCGCAATGCGAACGCCGGCCCCGTGTATACCGAGTCGCGCCCGTATGACGTGCAGCGCTGCGAGGTGCGCAACGAAGAGAGCTTCGAGGATCGTGTCGACGGTTATCGCGTGACCTATGAGTACGCCGGCCGCCGTCAGTCGATGGTCCTGCCCTACGATCCGGGCGACCGAGTGCGGGTGCGGGTCGATGTGCAGCCCGTCGGCTGAGCCGATTCCCGTCCACCGCTTGTGTCATGATTGTCGACACGCGGGCAGAGGCGACTCTGCCCGCATCGTTTTAGCCGTCACGCGATTGCGATAGGCTTGCGCCGCCGCTTATGCCCAACGCCCGATTCATGCTCGCTGCCATCATCGCCCTGGCGATGAGTGTCGGCACGGCCGCTTCGGCCGGTGCCGAGCCGCCAGCGCGCACGGTGGTGGGCAACATCGTGTTGGCAGCCGGGGGCATCTCGCTCAACCAAGCGATCTCGATGGTCGAGCGCCGCTTCAAGGCACGGGTCGTACGATCCGACGTACGCCAGGAAGGCGATCGAAAGATCTACGTGTTACGTCTCCTCGACGATGCAGGTAACGCCCAGGTCGTGCGCGTCGATGCTGCAAGCGGGGCCATTCTCTAGGACGTTCCGCGATGCGCATCCTCGTGGTCGAAGATGAAGCCGCCATCAGGGACGGGCTGAAAGCGCGGCTCGCCGCCTCCGGGTTCAACGTCGATACGGCGGAGGACGGGGAGGAGGGCTTGTACGCAGGTCTCGAATTCCCGATCGATATCGCCATCGTCGATCTCGGCCTGCCCAAGATGTCCGGGCTCGATGTCATCCGACGCTTACGCGCGCAGAAGCGCGGCTTTCCGATCCTGATTCTGACGGCGCGTGATCGCTGGCAGGACAAGGTCGAAGGGCTCGAAGCGGGCGCTGACGACTACGTCTCCAAGCCGTTTCACTTCGAGGAAGTGCTCGCCCGAGTGCAGGCGCTCATGCGCCGCGCGGGTGGCTGGTCGACGCCCGAGTTGATCTGCGGTCCCATCGTTCTCGATCCCCGTAAACAGACGGTGATGGTCGGCGACCAGCGCGTCGAGCTGACGACGCACGAGTTCCGCGTGCTCGAGCACCTCATGCTCCGCGCCGGCGAAGTCATTTCGAAGGACGAGCTCTCGGACCGCCTGTACGAGGAGGAGGTCGAGCGGCAGAGCAACGTCATCGAGGTCTTCATCGGCCGCTTGCGTCGCAAGCTCGATCCGACCGACACCTTGAAACCGTTGGAGACCGTGCGCGGCCGCGGCTATCGCTTCGCCATTCCGCGCAGCTCCGGCTGACGCGCGAGTCGTGCACTCTCTCAGCCGGCGGCTCCTGCTTTCCGTCCTGGTCTCGCTGGTCGCGTTCTTCGGCGTGACCATCTTCGTGCTCGACATCAGTTTCCGCGACGTGTCGCGAGGCTCGCTCGAAGACGTGCTCGACGCACAGATCGTAGCACTCGTCGCGTCTTCCGATCCGCAGCCGAACGGCGTATTCGCGCCGCCTGCGCGCGATCTGAGTAGCCGCCTGGCGACGCCAAAGTCCGGACTCTACGCGCAGATCCGTCCTGCCAACCCTGCGGTGGCGACATGGCGTTCCCCTTCGAGCGCGGGCGCCGAGATCGACTTCGGCCCGCTGTTGCGAACGGGCGAGAGATCGTTTCTCTACGCGCGCGTGCACGATGAGGACGTTGCGATCGCGAGTCGCGGCATTTCGTTCGAGGACGAAGCGCGCATCAAACACAACCTGACGTTCAGCGTCGCGGCGAGTCTCAAGCCGTATCAGGAGCAGTTGTGGAGTTTCCGGCGGCGGCTGTTCGGCTGGTTCGTCGGGTTGGCGATTCTGCTGCTTGCAACACTCGGTGGCTTGTTACGTTGGGTGCTTGCGCCGGTGCGTCGATTGGAACGCGAGATCCACGCCGTCGAGGAGGGCACCATGCAATCCCTCGGCGGCGGCTATCCGCGCGAGTTGAGTGGCGTCGCGACGAATCTCAACACGCTGCTCATCGGCGAGCGCGATCGCATGACTCGCTATCGCAATACGCTCGGCAATCTCGCGCACAGCTTGAAAACGCCACTCGCGGTGATGCGCACGACGGTACCGGATGTGCCTTCCGAGCAGGCGACGCTGCTCGCGCGCGAGATCGATCGCATGTCCGCGATCATCGACCGTCAGCTGCAGCGCGCCGCATCCGGCGGCGCGCTGCTCGGACAGGCGCCGCTCGATGTCGAGCCGCTCGTCGCGGAGCTGCGGGTCGCCATGCTCAAGGTCTACGGCATGCGCAAGGACATGGCCCTGTCCGTCGCCGTCGCTCCGGGATCGCAGTTCGTCGGTGACCGCGACGACCTCGTCGAGTTGCTGGGCAACCTGCTCGATAACGCGTCCAAGTGGTGCAAGGAGCGTGTGCGTATCAGCGTGTCTCCCGACCCGTCCGCGCCGGCGCGGCAGCGGCTGCGCATCGTCGTGGACGACGACGGTCCGGGCATCTCGGAAGCAGACTCCGCGCGCGTGTTGGAGCGGGGCGTGCGGGCCGACCAACAAGTCCCCGGGCACGGCCTCGGTCTGGCCATGGTCCGCGACACCGTCGATCTGTATGGCGGCAGCCTGAGAATCGAGCGCTCGGAGCTTGGGGGAGCACGGATTTCACTGGCTTTGCCGGGGCGGTGAGGTAGCATCCGCGCCCTATGCGATCCCCAGTCACGACCCCTTGGCACCCAGCCGGCTGGCAAGCCAAGCCGGCGCAGCAGCAGCCGAAATACGCCGACAAGGCCGCCCTCGATCACGTTGTCGCGCACCTCGCGCGGCTGCCCCCGATCGTCGTGTCATGGGAAGTCGATGCGCTGCGCGAACGCCTCGCCGCAGCCCAGCTCGGTCAGGCTTTTCTGCTCCAAGGCGGTGACTGCGCGGAGACCTACGCGGATTGCGAGTCCGACCAAATCGCCAAGAAGCTGAAGATCCTGCTGCAGATGAGCCTCGTGCTCCTGCACGGCCTGAAGAAGCCGATCATTCGCGTCGGCCGCATGGCCGGCCAGTACGCCAAGCCGCGCTCCGCCGATACGGAAACCAAGAACGGCCTGACGCTGCCGAGCTACCGCGGCGATCTGGTGAACCGTCCCGAATTCACGGCCGAGGCGCGCGAGCCGGATCCCGAGCTGCTGCTGCGCGGCTATGAACGCGCGGCGCTCACGCTCAACTTCGTGCGCGCGCTGGTCGACGGGGGATTCGCGGATCTGCATCACCCGGAATACTGGGACCTCGGCTTCGTGCATCACTCGCCGCTCAAGGCGAGCTACGAGCGCATCGCCAGCTCGATCGCCGACGCGCTGGATTTCTTCGAAGGCATGAGCGGCCGCCGCGTACACGAAGCGATGCACGCCGCCTTCTACGCGAGCCACGAAGGCCTGCATCTGCTCTACGAGCAGGCGCAAACGCGCTTCATCCCGCGCCAACAGCGCTGGTACAACCTCTCGACGCACATGCCGTGGATCGGCATGCGCACCGCGCAACTCGACGGTGCGCACGTCGAGTACTTCCGCGGCATCTCCAACCCGGTCGCGGTGAAGATCGGCGCCGCGATGGACGCGAGCTGGCTGCAAGGCCTCGTCGTCACGCTGAATCCGCAGAATCAGCCCGGTCGTCTCACGCTCATCCATCGCTTCGGCGCGAAGGACATCGAGAAGTCGCTGCCGCGCGCGATCGAAGCCGTGCGGCAGACCGGCCAACAAGTGCTGTGGGTGTGCGATCCCATGCACGGCAACACCGAAACGAGCACCGGCGGCTTGAAGACGCGGCGCTTCGAGAACATTCTGAGTGAGCTCGAGCTCGCGTTTCAGATTCACTCGCAGTGCGGGTCGCACCTCGGCGGTGTGCACATCGAGCTCACAGGCGAAGACGTCACCGAATGCACGGGAGGCGCGCGCGGCCTCACGGACGCGGACCTGCAGCGCGCGTATCGATCGCAGGTCGATCCGCGCCTGAATCACGAGCAGGCGCTGGAGCTGGCGCTACTTATTTCGGAGCGCAGCCAGCAGGCGCGGCGGGCGAACGCCCGCTGAGGCGCCCGCGGGCTGCTCTGCAAAGGGGCCGGCTGCTCTGCGAAGGTGCGCACCCCGATCAGCTGCTCTGCAAGAGGCCGGCCGCCTGCAAGGTCCGAACGCGCAAGTCGTTGCTGGAAAAACACTCTTGCAGTGAACGGCGAGCCCTTCGGCTTGCCGCTCCCGTAGCGCGCCGCTATCCTGCCGCGCTCACCGAGGTACACCTTGAATACATCGACGAGCCCGCGGCCCGAGCCGCTCTCGATCGGCGCGCCGGTGCGCGGCGAGAACCAGCCGATCCTGTCCCCCGAAGCCTTGACCTTCGTGGCTGCCCTTGCGCAGCGCTTCAGTCCGCGTGTGGCGACGCTGCTCGCGGCGCGCGAGGAGCGGCAGAAACGACTCGATGCCGGCGAGCTGCCGGACTTCCTGCCCGAGACGAAATCGATCCGCGAGTCCGACTGGACCGTGGCGCCCATTCCGAAGGATCTGCTCGACCGTCGGGTCGAAATCACCGGTCCCACCGATCGCAAGATGATCATCAACGCGCTCAACTCGGGCGCGAAAGTGTTCATGGCGGATTGCGAGGACTCGCTTTCGCCGACGTGGGACAACGTCATCACCGGCCAGCTGAATCTCTACGATGCGATCCGCCGCACCATCGAGCTCGTCGCGGACACGGGCAAGGTCTATCGGCTGAACAGTCAGACTGCCGTGCTCATCGTGCGTCCGCGCGGATGGCATCTCTACGAGAAGCACATCACGCAGAAGGGCCAGCCGATCCCCGGCGCGTTCGTCGACTTCGGTCTCTATCTGTTCCACAACGCGAAAGAAGCGCTCGCGCGCGGCACCGGCCCGTATTTCTATCTGCCGAAGACCGAGAGCCATCTCGAAGCCCGGCTGTGGGCCGAGGTCTTCGACTTCTCCGAAAAGTATCTCGGGCTGCCGCACGGCTCGATCAAAGCGACTGTGCTGATCGAGACCATCCTCGCGGCGTTCGAGATGGACGAGATTCTCTACGAGCTGAAGGATTACATCGTCGGCCTCAACTGCGGCCGCTGGGACTACATCTTCAGCTTCATCAAGAAATTCGCGCGCCGGGCGGACTTCCTGCTGCCCGATCGGCAAGTCGTCACCATGACGACGCACTTCCTGCGTTCGTACTCGCTCCTCTGCATCAAGACGTGTCACCGCCGCGGCGCGTTCGCGATGGGCGGCATGGCGCCGCAGATCCCGATCAAGAACGATGCGAAGGCGAACGAGATCGCGCTCGGCAAGGTGCGCGCGGACAAACAGCGCGAAGCCACCGACGGCCATGACGGGACGTGGGTTGCCCATCCCGGCCTCGTTCCGATCGCGCGCGAGGAGTTCGATCGCGTGATGCAGTCGCCGAATCAGCTCCACAAAAAGCGCGAGGACGTGAACGTCACGGCGGCGGACCTGCTGAAGATTCCGGATGGCGCCATCACCGACGCCGGCCTGCGCAACAACGTGAGCGTCAGCCTTCAATACATGGCGGCCTGGCTCGCGGGTAACGGCTGCGTGCCCCTCAACAACCTGATGGAAGACGCGGCCACCGCCGAAATATCGCGCGCGCAGATTTGGCAGTGGATTCGGCACCCGAAGGGCGTGCTGGAAGACGGCCGCCGCGTGACCGCCGAGCTGTTCCGCTCGCTCCTTGAAGAAGAACGCGCTCGCCTCAATGGTGCCGGGCATCCGTACTCGGGGACGGCCTATTACGATCAAGCTGCAAAGGTGCTCGATGAGATCACGACGGCGCCGGAATTCGTTACCTTCCTCACTCTGGCGGCCTATCGAAAACTCGACTGAGCGGGCCGGATAGCGGCGCATGCAGTACGAGCACATCAAGATTCCCGGAGACGGGCGCAAGATCACGGTCAATCCGGACGCGTCGATCAACGTCCCCGATCGGCCGATCATTCCTTTCATCGAAGGCGACGGTATCGGCATCGACGTGACGCCGGTGATGCAGAAGGTCGTCGACGCTGCGGTGAAGAAGGCGTACGGCGACAAGCGCGCCGTCGCGTGGATGGAGATCTACAGCGGCGAGAAGGCGAACGCCCTCTACGGTCAGTGGTTTCCCGACGAGACGCTGCACGCGCTGCGCGAGTTCGTCGTCTCCATCAAGGGTCCGCTCGGCACGCCGATCGGCGGCGGCATTCGCTCGCTGAACGTCGCGATGAGGCAGAGCCTCGATCTGTATGCCTGCGTGCGCCCGATCCGCTATTTCCCGGGCGTGGCCTCGCCGATGCTCGACGCCAGCCTCACGGACATGGTCGTGTTCCGCGAGAACACCGAGGACATCTACGCCGGGATCGAGTGGCCCGCTGCATCTGAGGAAGTGCAGAAGCTCATCGCATACCTGCAGCGCGAGCTGCATGTAACGGGCATTCGCTTCCCGGCGAGCTCGGGTCTGGGCATCAAGCCGGTGTCGAAAGAGGGCAGCCAGCGGTTGATCCGCAAAGCCATCCAGTACGCCATCGACAACGATCGCGTCTCGGTGACCCTCGTCCACAAGGGCAACATCATGAAGTTCACGGAAGGCGCGTTCCGGAACTGGGGCTACCAGCTCGCGAAAGAGGAGTTCGGCGCGCACGAGATCGGCGGTGGCCCGTGGCTCGCGTTCAAGAATCCGCTGACCGGCACAGAGATCGTGATCAAGGATGTGATCGCGGACAATTTCCTGCAGCAGGTGCTGCTGCGGCCCGAGGAATACGACGTCATCGCGACGCTGAATTTGAACGGCGACTACATCTCCGATGCGTTGGCTGCGCAGGTCGGCGGCATCGGTATCGCGCCGGGTGGCAACATCGGCGATGGGCTCGCGGTGTTCGAAGCGACGCACGGCACCGCGCCGGGCTTTGCCGGCAAGGACCGCGTGAATCCGGGCTCGCTCATTCTTTCGGCCGAGATGATGCTCCGTTATCTCAAGTGGAACGAGGCCGCGGACCTCATCATCAAGGGCGTCGCGAATACGATCGCGCACAAGGAATTGACGTACGACCTCGCGCGCCTGCGCGAAGCGATCCGCGCCTCGAAGCGCGAGCTGGCCTCGCGCAAGAACGTCGAGGAGAACCTGCAGCTGCTGATCCCGGGCGCGAAGCTCATGAGCTGCTCCGGGTTCGGCGACGCGATCATCCGGCACATGGATGACTAGGCGTCGGATTCTCGAGGTCGAGACGGCGCGTGACGCGTCGCCGGCCGTCGGAGGCCGCCATGGCTAGGGCGGCCGTCGAGCAGGCAAAACGGCCCGTGTTGCCGGGCGTGAAAGTCGACGCGACCTACGATCCGAACTGCACGCGCTGCCCGCGTCTCGCTTCGTTTCTTGCCGAGGCGCACCGCAAGTATCCGACGTACTGGTGCCGCCCGGTTCCGTCCTTCGGGGCGGCGGCACCGCGCATTGTGTTGGTAGGACTTGCGCCCGGGCTGCACGGCGCGAACCGCACGGCGCGGCCATTCACGGGCGACTATGCGGGCGTTCTCCTCTACGAGACGCTGCACGCGCTCGGTCTCGCCACGCAACCCACCTCGGTGTCGGCCGACGATCCGCTGAAGCTCGTGAACGCGCGCATCGTCAACTCGGTGAAGTGCGTGCCGCCCGAGAACAAACCGTTGCCGGACGAAATCCGCCGCTGCAACGACTTTCTGCGAGCCGAGATCGAGCGCCTGAAGTCCGCGCGCGTCTATGTCGCGCTCGGCCGAATCGCGCACGACGCGGCCCTGACCGCGCTCGACCAGAAGCGCTCGAAATTCGTGTTCGGCCACGCCGCCGAGCATGTCCTCGATGTCCGCGACGAGACGCGTCACCTCATCGACTCGTATCATTGCAGCCGCTACAACACCCAGACTCGCCGGCTGACGGCGCAAATGTTCAAGGCCGTGTTGCAACGGGCCTGCGAGCTGGCCGATCTCTAGACCGCATTCCGTCTCTATGAACAGCGAGCCGGGCTGGGCCGGCCCTGAAGGCCTCAAGAGTCTCGTCGCCGCCTTGCCGCGCAGGCCGGGCGTCTATCGCATGTACGGCGGCGAAGGCGAGCTGCTGTACGTCGGCAAGGCGCGCAGCCTGAAAGACCGTGTGCGCTCGTACTTCAGCCCGAGCAAGGTCGAGCCGAAGGTGCACGCGCTGGTCCAACAGATCGCGAACATCGAAGTCACGGTCACGAACTCCGAGACCGAGGCGCTGCTGCTCGAATACAACCTCATCAAGCAGCATCGGCCGCGCTTCAACGTCGTGCTGCGCGATGACAAGAGCTTTCCCTACATCCATCTGCGCGAAGACCACGAGTTCCCGCGGCTCATGTTCTATCGGGGCGGGCGCAACGAGCCGGGGCGTTTCTTCGGTCCGTTCCCGAACGCCGGTGCCGTGAAGGAGACCTTGCAGCAACTGCAGAAGCTCTTTCACATCCGCAACTGCCGCGACACGTTCTTCGCGAACCGCAGTCGGCCGTGCTTGCAACATCAGATCGGCCGCTGCTCCGCGCCGTGTGTCGGGCTCATCACGCGCGACGCGTATGCGCAGGACATGGCAGCGGCGGTCAAAGTGCTCGAAGGTCGCAGCAGCGAGGTGAACGCGGAGCTGCAAGCGCGCATGGAACAGGCGGCCGCCCAGCTCAATTTCGAGCGCGCGGCGGAGATTCGCGACCAGCTCGCAGCGCTGAAGCGCATTCAGTCGCAGCAGATCGTCACCGCAGAAGGCGAGCGCGACGTCGACGTGTTCGCGATCATCGGTGAGCCGGGCGAGTACGCGATCAGCGCGATGCTCGTGCGCGGCGGCCGCAATCTGGGCACCACCAGTTACTTCCCGCGCGCTGCGTTCGCGGAGCCGGACGAGGCGCTCGTCTCGTTCCTGATGCAGTACTACTCCACGCAAGAACCGCCGCCCGAGGTGCTGGTGAACTGTCAGCTGGCGGAGTCGGAGACGGAATCGCTCGCGCAGGTGCTCTCCGATCGGGCGAATCACAAGGTCGACGTGCGCCGGCCGGTGCGCGGCCTTGCGGCCCGCTGGATCGAGCTCACAGCGGAGAATGCGACGCAGGGTCTGCGCATGCGCCTCATGCAGCGGCAGGGCGTCGAAGAGCAGCTCGCGAGTCTCGCAGCGGAGCTCGAGCTGCCTGAAATTCCGACACGCATCGAGTGCTTCGACATCAGTCACACGGGCGGCGAGGGCACTGTCGCATCGTGCGTCGTGTTCGGCCCGGAAGGTCCGCTCAAGAAGGAGTACCGGCGTTTCAACATCACCGGCGTCACTCCGGGCGATGATTACGGCGCGCTACGCCAGGCGCTCACGCGCCGCTACACGCGCATACGCGACGGCGAGATTCCTGCGCCCGATCTACTGCTCATCGACGGCGGTCTCGGGCAGATCGCGCAGGTCCATGACGTGCTGGTCGAGCTGGGCTTCGACGACGAGATCACGCTCGTCGGCGTCGCGAAGGGGCCCGATCGCAAGCCGGGGCAGGAGCGGCTGTTCATTTACGGGGCCGCCGCGCCGCGCATTCCGGAGGCGCATTCGCCCGCGTCGCGGCTCGTGCAGCGTGTCCGCGACGAGGCGCATCGATTTGCGATCACCGGCCATCGTCGCAAGCGCGCGCGGCGCTACAACGAGTCCGTGCTCGAAGCGGTGCCGGGTCTCGGCCCCGCGAAGCGGCGTGCGCTGCTGAAGCATTTCGGGGGATTGCAGGAAGTCATGAAGGCCGGCATCGCGGACATCGAGAAAGTCGCCGGGATCGGCGCATCGCTCGCCCGGAACATTTATGATCACCTCCATCCCGGCGCTTAGGCTGACCATTGCTCTGGACCATTCCGAACACCCTCACGTGGATTCGCATCGCGGCGATCCCGCTCATCGTGGTGTTGTTCTACGCGCCGTACCACTGGGCCGATCCGGCCGCCGGTCTGCTGTTCGCGGCCGCAGGAATCACGGATTCGCTCGATGGGTATCTCGCGCGCCGTTTGAATCAGACGTCGCGTCTCGGCGCGTTTCTCGACCCCGTGGCCGACAAGCTCATCGTCGCCGTGGCGCTCGTGCTGCTGCTGAGCAAAGACATCCCGCCCGAAGTCCCGCCGCTGTTCGACATGTCCATCGAGCAAGCGCGCCGGGTGATGGCGCTCACGGCGATCATCATCATCGGCCGCGAGATCGCGATCTCGGCGCTGCGCGAATGGATGGCCGAGCTCGGTCAGCGCGCCAAAGTCGCCGTGTCGGCGCTCGGCAAATACAAAACGATTCTGCAGATCATCGGCCTGTCGCTGATGCTCTACCGCTGGCCGCTCTTCGGCTTGCCGGTGTTCCCGCTCGGCGCGGTGCTCACGGTGGCGGCGGCGGCGCTGACCCTCATCTCGATGTTCAGCTATCTGCGCGCCGCTTGGCCGGAGCTGGCACGCCGGTAAGTTATCGAGTCGCCAGGAATTTTTATCGAAGATGAGCGCTTCGGCGCCTTGACTTTGGGGGACTGCCACCTACAATTCCGGCCCTGCCTGCGACGCGGGAATAGCTCAGTTGGTAGAGCACGACCTTGCCAAGGTCGGGGTCGCGAGTTCGAGTCTCGTTTCCCGCTCCAATCTCCTACTGGCCTGACGAGGCCATGCTTCCTCGGCTAGGTGGCAGAGTGGTCATGCAGCGGCCTGCAAAGCCGTCTACGCCGGTTCGATTCCGACCCTAGCCTCCAACAGACCTTGGCCGCTCCACGCGAGGACGACTATGGCCGTCTGGCGGCCGCGCTCGGAACGCGCGTCGGCGGATTGGGCATCGGCTGCGACGTTGCTGCCGCTCTTCTCTGCATATCACGCATCAGCTCGACTGAGCGTTCGTGTTCTGCCTCTCTTTGAGCGAGCGTGAGACACACTTCGCGGTAGATGTGCGAACCCGTGACCGGTTCCCGTCGGCAGACCATTTGGCTCACCGCGTTGTCGATCACGCTCTGGGATTCGGATGAGCTCACGGGGTGTTTCGATGCGCATGCGACGAGCGCTGCAGCCGCGATGCCGAAGATGCTCGCTTGGCTCCGTTCTTTCATGCTGGCCTCGGGGTGCGTCGAAACCGTTCGAGCCGGGATCGTTGAACCGCTGGACCGGCGCCCTCAATGGGACGATGGGCTTACGCATCGCCACGGAAGGGTGTGGGATCGATCGGTACACAATTTCGTCCCCGGCCGGTACACTCCGGCGTCGTGCTCGTTCCGCGAATACTGAATAATCAAGGCCTTATCATGCCAAGGGCCTGCCGAAGGCTAGGGCATGACTGCCACCTCTAGACTTCATAGATCGCAGCCCCACGCAATGAATACGCAGGTCGAAGTCGAAGCGCCCCCCGATATCGCGCCCGCAAGCGCGCCACGCTCCGCGCTGGCCGTCGTCGGCGTCGTGGCGCTCGTGCTGATGCTGATCGCCGCCGGCGCGTTCGCGTTGTATCTGCAGAGCGACCGCATCCGTCTGCAGCAGCAGGTGCTTCAACAGAGCACGCAGATGCTCGAGCTGCGCGAGCGGCTGACCAAGGTCGAAGTCTCGTTGCAGGAGAAGACCGCCGCACTGGCGACGCGCGACGCCGCGCTCGCCGAAGCGAACCGGCCCCTCGTGCCGGTGCGGGTGACGTTCCGCCTCGCGTTCATGGGGCAGGGATTGGTCGCAACGATTCGCAACGCGACCGAGGGTCCGCTCAACGTCATCGCCGAGCTGCGCGAGCCGGGCAATGAGGCCACACGCAGCGTATCGCTTGCGCTCGATCCGAACGGCACCACCGAGATCGGCTACGCGCAGGGCTGGACGATCACCTCCGGTCAATCGATCACCGTTGCGGCGAGCGGCTACCGCAGCGTCACGGCATTCGCGCCGTGAACGTCCGTACACCCCTCGATTGATCGCGCGACCCTCGGGCTATACTGCCTAGTCAATCACGGGTCGCGCGGGCAATCGCCTGTGCCGAGGCAGCTCAATGAATGACGAAGCGAGCCGCTACTCGCGGCGCGAGTTCATCAAGCGTGTCATCGCCTCCGGGGCCGTCGCCTCGGCCGCGACGTACATCTACGGTGGATTGTCCGGCTGCTCGACGAAAGGGCAGACGTTGGTCGCCGGCGGTGTCGAGCGTCTCGTCTCGATCAACGTGAACGGCGAGCTGCGGCGAGTAGACGTGCTCCCGCAGGAAACGTTGGCGATGACCCTGCGCTACAAGCTCGGCCTCACGGGCACCAAGCTCGGCTGCGATCGCGCCGAATGCGGCGCCTGCACGGTGATGATCGACGACGTCACGTACTACTCGTGCTCAGTGCTCACGCACAGCGTACGCGCACGCAAGGTCGTGACGGTCGAGGGTGTCGGCGGACCGAATGGCGAGCTGCACCCCGTACAACAGGCGTTCATCGACGAGCTCTCCCCACAGTGCGGGTTCTGCACCCCCGGACAAGTCGTCTCGGCCGTCGCGCTCCTGAAACGCAATCCGAAACCCACGCGGGATGAATGTCGTGCGGCGCTCGCCGGCAATCTGTGCCGCTGCGGCGCCTACGACAATTACTTGAACGGTGTGATGCGCGCCGCGCAGGGAGCGGTGTCCACATGAGCTACAAGCTGCTCGGCAAGAATTTCACGCCGCACGATGTGCTCGCCAAAGTGACGGGGCAAGCGAAGTACGCGGAAGATTTTCGCGTCGACGGCATGGTGTTCTGCCGTCTGCTCACGAGCCCGATGCCTCACGCGCGCGTGCGGAGCATCGATACCACCGAGGCGCTCAAGATTCCCGGTGTCGTCGGCATTCTGACCGCGGACGACGTGAAGAACCCGCCGGCACCCGCGCCGACGATCCTGACCAACGAGCCGCGCTACGTCGGCGAGCCGATTCTCGCGGTCGCCGCGGTCGACGAGACCACGGCGCAAGACGCCATCGAGAAGATCAAGCTCGATCTGGAGCCGCTGCCGTTCGTGATCAACCCCCTCGACAGCTTGCGTCCGAACCCGATCGACGCTCGCCTCGACGGCAACGTCGGCGCGCAAGGCGTGAAGCTGCAGACGATCCGCTGGACGAAGGAAGATTTCGAGCAGGCGGACGAAGGCAAGCTGCCGATGGGCAAGGCGGGCGAAGACTGGTCCTACGGCGACATCGAAGCGGGCTTTGCGAAGTCGAAAGTCGTGTACGACGAGACGTTCGTGACGGCCAGCAACTCCCATCACTGCATGGAGCCCCGTACCGCGCTCGCGTATTGGCAGAACGGCAAGTGCTTCGTGCACGGCTCGACGCAGAGCCAATCGTTCGTCGTGCCGGGATTGGCGGGTCTCGTCGGCATCGCGCCGCACGAGCTCGTCTACATCGCGGAATTCTGCGGCGGCGGCTTCGGCTCGAAGGGCGCGGCGTATCCGGTGATGGCCATCCCGGCGTTGATGTCCAAGAAGATCGCCAAGCCGGTGATGATGCGCATCAGCCGTGCCGAAGAGTACGCGGTCGGGCACGCGCGCAACGCTTTCATCGGCCGCGTGAAACTCGGCTTCGGCGAAGACGGGCGGCTGCTCGCGGCCGACATGTACATCGTGCAGGAAGGCGGCGCGCACAACGGCTTCTGGGATTTCCGGAACGCGGCGGACGCACTCTCGATCGTGTACACACCCGAGTCGATGCGTTATCGCGGCGTGCCGGTGTACGCGAATACGCCGACGCGCTCGGCGCAGCGCGGTCCCGGCGAGAATCAGATTGCGTGCGCGCTCGAGCCGCTGCTCGATCGCGCGGCGCGCGATCTGAAGATCGATCCGCTGCAGATTCGCAAGGTCAACACCCCCAAGATCTTCGACTCGCAAGTCGGCAACGATCGCCGCAAGGTGACCAGCGCTTATCTCGGCGACGCGCTCGACAAAGGAGCGGCGCGCTTCAACTGGGCCGAGCGCCGCGCGCGCAGCGGCCAGCGCAAGGGCTCGAAGGTTACGGGCGTCGGCATCGGGCAGGCGTACCACCCCGCCGGCGCCAACGGCTTCGACGGGCTCTGCCGCATCACGCCCGACGGCATCCTTCACATTCACACGGGCGTGGGCAATCTCGGCACGTTCTCGCACTCGGGCACCGCGCGCATCGCGGCCGAGACGTTGAAGTACGACTGGGAGAAGTGTGTCGTCGAGCGCGGCGATTCGCGCAAGCACCTGCCATGGAACCTGGGGCAATTCGGCAGCAATACATCGTTCACGATGGCGCGCACGAACTATGTCGCCGCGATGGACGCTCTGCAGAAGATCAAAGAAATCGCCGCGAAGGATCTCGGCGGCAAGCCCGATGATTATGACGTCGACGGCACGAAGGTCTTCGCCAAGAACAGCCCGGGCCGAAGTCTGTCGTTCGCGAAGGTCGCGCAACGCGCGATCGATCTCGGCGGCAAGTACGACGGGCACGAGCTGCCCGCCGACATCAATCCGATGACACGCGCGTCGGCCACCGCGCTCGCCGGCTCGGGGCTCATCGGCGTCGCGAAGGACACGTTACCCGTAGGCGGCGAGACGGCCGCGTTCGCCTGCGCGTTCATCGAAATCGAGCTGGACATCGAAACCGGCACCCATCGCATCGTCGACTTCCTGAACGTCGGTGACTGCGGCACCGTGATCCATCCGATGGGCCTCGACACGCAGATCAAAGGCGGCTCGGTGCAGGGCTTCGGGCTCGCGGCGCTCGAGCACTACGTCGTCGACCCGCAGACCGGCATTCCGGGGAACGTCGGCCTCTACCAGGCCAAGCCGCCGACCTATCTCGACGTGCCGGACTTGAAGGCGGATTGGGTCGACAAGCCCGATCCGACGAGCCCGATGGGCACGAAAGGCATCGGTGAGCCGCCGCTCGGCGCAGCGGCATCGGCGCTCGTTTGCGCGATCTCCGATGCGCTGGGCGGACACCTCTTCAATCGCACGCCGATCAGACCCGACATGATCATCAATGCGATCGCGAAGCTGCCGCCCGCTCACAAACCCATGCAGATCCACACGGCGTAGGAGGGCGCGCGAATGCACCGAGACATGATGCCGCACTTCGAGCTGTACCAGCCGGACGCGGTGGACGCTGCGATCGATCTCGCGAAGCGCATTGGTGATGGCGCGTGGTTCCTTGCAGGGGGTAACGACAGCTTCGACTGGTTCAAGGACCGCACGAAGCGCCCGCAGGCCGTAATCGAGATCGCCGGCATCAAAGCGCTGTCCGGCATCCGCGAGACCACGGACGGATTGGAAATCGGCGCGCTGACGACGCTCTCGGAAATCGAGCAGTCAGCGGTCGTGCGCGAGAAGTATTCACTGCTCGCGTCGGCGGCGGGACGCGTTGCGAGCCCGCAGATTCGCAACGCCGGCACGCTCGGCGGGAATCTCTGTCAGGACACGCGCTGCTGGTACTACCGTTACGGCGTGAGCTGTTATCGCGCGGGCGGTATCACGTGCTACGCGGATACGCCGGAAGGTCAGAATCGCGAGCACTGCCTGTGGGGCGCGAGCCGCTGTGTCGCGGTGACACCCTCGGACATGGGCACGGCATCGGTAACGCTCGATGCACAGATGGTGCTTCGCGGCCCGTCCGGCGATCGCATCGTGCCGGCCGAGAAGTTCTTCGTCGGGCCCTCGACCGATATTCGGCGGATGACGGTGCTGCGGCCCGGCGAGTTGCTGGTCGCAGTTCGCTATCCGAAGACCTGGGCCGGTGCGAAGTTCTACTACGAGAAGGTTACCGATCGGAACACGTGGGACTTCGCGCTCGTGAGCGTCGCGGCCGCGATGATTCTCGACGGCACGAAGATCAAGAGCATTCGCATGGCGTGCGGCGCCGTCGAGTGCGTGCCGCGTCGCTTGGTCGATGTCGAACAGCTCGTCACCGGCAGCGAGAAGAACGAAGAGCTGGCCACGCGCGCCGGCAAGCTCGCCGTGGAGGGTGCGACGACGCTCAACTTCAACCAGTTCAAGGTGCCGCTGATGGAAAACCTCGTCCGTCGCGCCATCCGCGATGCCTGATCAATAGGGGGAACGATGGAGCTGTTTCGCGTAGGGCACGACGTGTATGGGCAGCGCGTGCTCGAAGGCATCGCCTGGGACTTGTTGCCGGTGTTCGCAGGCATCGGCGCCGTGGTCATCCTCGGGCATCTCATCTACAAGCTGATTCGCGGCAATCGGGGGGCGTAGGCGATGGCGACCGTGGTCGATTCAGGCGCGATTCCCACTTCGCAGGCCGAGGCGCCGGGCGGACGCATCGAGCGTCATGCCGGCGTCGACCGGCTGTTTCATTGGCTGACCGCGGCCTCCGTGCTCACGCTGATGGCGACGGGCCTGCTTCCCGTGCTCGGCGTGCAGTTCAACTGGGTGGTCGTGCACTGGAGCGTCGGCTGCTTGCTGATCGTGCTCGTTCTGTTCCACATCGTGCGCTCGCTGATCTGGCAGCGCTTGCGGACGATGTGGTTCTCGGGCGCGGAGCTCGCACGCAAACAAGTGGGCAAGTACACCGTCGCGCAGAAACTCATGCACATCGCGATGACGCTGATGATCCTCGGCGCAACGATCACCGGCGGGACGATGCTCGCGAAAATGGACACGCCGTTGTGGAAGCGCGATCCCTATGTGTTGTCGCAAGAGACGTGGGGCGCGATCTACGTGATTCACGGGCTCGCTGCGCTATCGGCCGTGACACTGGTGATGATCCACGTCTATTTCAGCATCCTTCCCGAGAACCGCATGTACCTGCGCGCGATGATCAAAGGCTGGATCACGCGGCAGGAGCTCGTGCAACACCACGACGCGCACACGAAGCAATGACCGACCTCGCGGAGCGCGTCGACACGATCGAGCGCGGCTACGAATATCTGCTCGCCTACGCCGCACAAGGTCGGCGCGACGATGCAGGCTCCGAAGTGCGCGCGACGCTGACGGCGATGTACACCGCCCTGGACGGCCTCTCGACTGCAACTAAGGAGGCGTTCGAGAAGGTGGCCCTCGGCGCAACCGAAGCCACGGGCAAAGATGCCGCCGCATTCATCGAGGCAGTTGCCGAAGACGCCCGCAAGGCCCGCAGCGCCGTGGCCCTCGTGCTGACCCGCCCGGCGATCAGTTCCTTGCTCGTCGACAACCTCAACGCGTCGATCCACCTGCGCGCGCTTCTGACAGACGTGTTCCTCGTCGAGCAGGCTCTGAAAAGCTAGGACGTCCCGCGTCCTAACTCGCGGCCTCCTCGACACTCGCGATCACCTCCGCGCGCACGTCCGTGATCTCACGTGCGCGCGAAGGCTTCGCGCCTTCGCATCGCTCCGTCCGCGGACACCGGTTGCTCCGCGGGCAAATGATCCGCGCCGGATTCGCGAGCGCATCTTTCACCCAAGCGATGTTGAGCACATTCGCAACCATCGCGATGGCCGCCGCCGTCCCCTTGGAAATGCGCGCCTCGCCGCGATGCTGCAAACACTCGCTGGCCAACGACGCGACGAGATCCCGGGCATCCACCCCATTCGACTCGAGCGCCGGCGCGAGATCGACGCCCACGGAGAGCACGTGATGATTCCCCGCCATATCGTGCGTGCGCATCGAATGGCAGCAATACAGCAGTGAGCGCTCACCGTCGCGCAAGATCGAAATCTGCGAGCCACTCTGTGCACGCTTGTCGTCGATCATGCGAAACACGGCCCAGTTCGGGCAGGGATCCGTGACCTGCGCGAGATTCCCCCATGGCAGCGGAATCCCATTGCCGCGATAAACGGCCCGCAAGTACCCGGGCGGATACGCGTCGAAGAAATGCCAGTGCGGATAGGGCGACACCTTCGTCATCCGCCGCATCACGACGGCGGGCGTTAAATCGAGCGTCATGCCCGGCTCGATGCGATACCGCTCGCGCGTGAGGAAGCGCCGGAAGGGAATCTTCGGGCAGAGCAGGGCGCCGGCGAAGAAGCTGCACTCGAAGTCACGCCAGGCATGGAGCACGTCCTGCGCGTTCATGCCGGCGGGGCTCATCCCGCTCTCGGGACTGCCGCCCATCTCGCCGCCGGTCGCATGCGGCGACTTCAAGCCATCCCCCCCGTGCAGCACCGTGTGGGCGAGATGCGAAGCGAGATCGAACTTCAAGCGCGCCGGATCGCGTTTCAGCGCGGTGTTCAGATACACCGTGTGCGGCGGCTCGAAGAAGGAACGCAGCATGCTGCGCACTTCGCGATCCTTGTCACGCGCGAGCACGGGCTTGCGCTCGAACCAACGCACCGTCAGCCCATGTCGCTTGCAGAGGCGCAGCAAATCCTCTGCGTCGAGCGGGAAGTGCCGATCGCCCACACTCTCGGCGGCGCGCTCGAGGTCCGGGAAGTCGTTGCGTGACATTTCCTGATGGGAGCGGATCAGCAGATGCGCGAATTGCCGCCCGCTCGTGCCGGTCTGCGCGAGCAACTCCGGAATCGCTGCCTGGAGCACATCCTTGGAGAACAGGAACGAAGGCTCGAGCGGTATCCGCTCCACGCCGCCGCGGCTCTTCTGCGGGTGCTCCGCACCCACGTCCGCGTTCTCGTCGAGGAACCAGCTCGGATCGCGCTGAAAGACGGTCGCGAGCATTTCGAGCAGGCGCGGCGAGGGCGCGCGCTTGCTGCTCTCGATCATGCTGAGGTACGAGACGGACGGGGCTGTCGCAGGATCGCTCTCGATGCAGCGCGCCGACAATTCTTCGAGCGTGAGCCCGTTCCGCTTGCGTAGCGCGCGCAGCTTGGCACCGAGGAAATGACCCTTACGGAGAATCGTGGCCATGGGCGTGACCGTGCGTTGAAGTGGGCTGTGAAATTAACAGTGTGAAGTTTTGAGCGTCAAATTCTCCGCGCAAAGCGCATATCCTCGTGACCCTTACAACAAGGGGATCCGTATGACCCAGCTCTCCGTCGCCGACCTTCGCCGTTCGTGGACTCAGGATGCCCGGTGGGCCGGCATTCAGCGGCCCTACAGCGCGGACGACGTCGTCCGCCTGCGCGGCACGGTGCACGTCGAGCACAGCCTCGCGCGGCTCGGCGCCGAGAAGCTCTGGCGTTATGTCCACGAGAAGCCGTTCGTGAACGCGCTCGGCGCGCTGACCGGCAATCAGGCGATGCAACAGGTGCGCGCGGGTCTCGATGCGATCTACCTGTCCGGCTGGCAGGTCGCCGGCGATGCGAACCTCGCCGGGCAGATGTATCCGGACCAGTCCTTGTATCCGGCGGACTCGGTGCCGAACGTCGTGCGCCGGATCAACAGCGCGCTGCGTCGCGCCGACGAGATTCATCACGCGGAAGGGCAAGACACCATCGATTGGTACCAGCCGATCGTCGCCGATGCGGAAGCCGGTTTCGGCGGGGTGTTGAACGCGTTCGAGCTGATGAAACAGATGATCGAAGCGGGCGCCGCCGGTGTGCACTTTGAAGATCAGCTCTCGTCGGCGAAGAAGTGCGGCCACATGGGCGGCAAGGTGCTCGTGCCGACGCTCGAGGCCATCAACAAGCTCGTCGCCGCGCGTCTCGCGGCCGACGTGTGCGGCGTGCCGACCGTGCTCATCGCGCGCACGGACGCGGAGAGCGCGAACCTCCTCACCTCTGACATCGATCCGCGCGACGTGCCGTTCATGGCGTCGAAGGAGCGCACGGCGGAAGGGTTTTTCCGACTGCACGCCGGGCTCGAGTCGGCGATCGCTCGCGGTCTCGCGTACGCGCCGCACGCCGACATGATTTGGTGTGAGACGGGCGTGCCGGACGTCGAGGAAGCCAAGCATTTCGCTGAAGCGATCCACCGCCAATTCCCCGGCAAGCTGCTCGCCTACAACTGCTCGCCCTCATTCAACTGGAAGAAGAAGCTCTCCGATGTGGAGATCGCGCGATTCCAGCGCGAGCTCGGCGCCATGGGCTACAAGTTCCAGTTCGTGACGCTGGCGGGCTTCCACGCGCTGAACTACTCGATGTTCCAGCTCGCGCGCGGCTATCGGGCCCGGCAGATGAGCGCCTACGTGGCGCTCCAGCAGGAGGAGTTCGCGGCGGAGGGGGATGGCTATACGGCCACGAAACACCAGCGCGAGGTCGGCGCCGGCTACTTCGACAGCGTGACCGAGGCGATCACCGCGGGCACCTCGTCGATCGGCGCGCTCAAGGGCTCGACCGAAGAGCAGCAGTTCACCGCGAACGCCCAGCCGCAACGCGCGGCGGGCTGAGGCGCACCTCAGCGCAACGTCGGCTTGGTGACTTGGGCGACGCCCGATTCATCGAGCCGAACGTTGCCGGCCAAGACCGCATTGGGCCCCAACTCCAACGCGTACATCAAAGAGTGACCCTTGCCGTCCCCCTCGGGTCGCACGGTCGTCGGGCGGCCGAGCAGGGCGATCACCTCGACATCCTTCATCCCGGGCTTGATGCGATCCCAGTTGGTGGTCAGCAACCAGGCCGGTGAGCTCTCCGTGTCCCGGCGGACGACGTCCGGGGGCGCCGGCGCGAGCGAGCGGGTCGATGTGCCCCGTAGATTGCGTTCCAACTCGTCGATGCGCCGGGACTGGGCGTCCAGCTCCCGCTGCAGGCGACTGACCTCGTTCTCCAGCTGCCGAACGCGCAATTCGTCCTGAGCCTGCGCGGCCCCCGGCGCAGCCCACACCAGCACGGCGCCCAGCAACAATCCTATGAATAGCCTCGCGAGCATGATCCGTCCTCATTGCAGCGGCGATCGGTGTCGGCAACACGATGCCTGACTCGTCCTTGGAGTCACAATAGGCCGCGATGGTGCCGGCCTGGAGTGGTATCCCGTCGCGCCGGAACGTCCGGTGCTGCGTGCCGTCTCGTAAAGCGTCTCAGATGAAGCCGATCATGCGGCCGGCGAGCCCAACGCCGAACCATAGGACCAGCGACAACACGGCGCTCGTGCGCGCGAGCGTCGGGCGCGAGAAGTCCGCAGCCGTGACACGACGGAACAGCAACACTTGAGTGAGCACCGCCGCCAATAGCAAGCCCATCTTCGCTTCGAACGCCCAGTTGTATCCATAGTGCCGGGCGCCGGAGATGAACATGAGCGTGCCACTGGCAACGGCGAGCGCGAGCCCGATCCAGATGAGGCGTGTGCCATCGCGGGCCACGATCGCGACGGGTTGCTTCGTGAACGCGAGCCCGAGCAGTCGCAGGCTGATGACGGTGAGCGCGGATAGGAGCAGAACGAATCCGAGCTGCGTTTGTGTCTCTTCGCACCGATGATCACGGCAGCCTCCTACTGCCGAGCGGCCGGTAGCAGCGGCACGTCCTGCGCGCCGCCGGTTTGAATCGTACGGCCATCCGCCAGCGTCACAGCCACCGAGTACCCGAACGGTCCGCCGTTCTTCGCGCGATAGCCTCGGATGTGGACCGGTGTGCCCGCGAGAAGATCGGTTTTCTTCAGCCCCTTCGACGCGAGCGCATTCGGCGTGCCGAATTCCACGGCCCAATTCGTCACGCTGCCGTCGGGTCCCTTCACATCGAAGTACAGCCAGCTGTGCGGATTGACCCACTTCACCTTGGTGACCGTACCCTGCAGGTCGATCGGCTGATCCGCGTCGAATTCGGCCGCGAACGCGTGATGCGCGAGCGCCGCGGTAGAGCCGACGATGAGTGCGGCCGCCGCCGCCCAGGACAATGCAACTCTCTCCCATGAATTCCGCATAACGTCGAAGTGCCTCACGCGCGAGCTGTGCTGTGGATCGAGAGAGTCCTCGAGCAACGGCTATGCCAAAGAGCAAAGCACCGCGCGATCAATCACTTGAACAAAGCTTCGGACCCCTGTGCAGGTCGCATCTGTTGCGCATGCAACAGGTGCTGCTGAGTTCTCAGCAGGTGCTCTACACTCCGCGCGGGTTTGCAGAAGGGAAGCTATCGATGACTGCGCTGAGGCTCACCAAGGGGGATGGAAGCGTACGCGAGCGGCTGCTCGCTGCGGCCTATGACCTTTTTTCGGTTCACGGCATCCACAAGGTCGGGATCGACACGATCCTCGAGAAATCCGGCTGCGCGAAGGCGAGTCTCTACAACAACTTCGATTCGAAGGAAGCGCTCGCCATTGCCTATTTGGAAAGGCGCGAGGCGCTGTGGACACAAGCCTGGCTGTTCGCAGAAGTGCGGCGCCGGGCGCGGAGCCCGCGCGCGCAACTGCTCGCGATCTTCGACGTGTTCGACGGGTGGTTTCAGCGGCGCAGCTTCGAGGGATGCTCGTTCGTCAACGTGCTGCTCGAGTCGCAACCGCAAGGCCCTGTACGGCGCGAAGCCGCCGCGCATTTGGCGCAGATCCGCGCCCACCTGCGCGAGATGGCGGCAGCTGCGGGCTTTGCGGACCTCGACAAGTTCACGCAAGTCTTCCACATGTTGATGAAGGGCTCGATCGTGACGGCGTGCGAAGGAAACCGGAACGCGGCGCGCGAAGCGAAGGACGCCGCGCGGATATTGATGGACGGGTGGCGCAAAGTGCGGCGACGCGCCGCGGCTCAGTGAACGGCCTGCGCGACGACACGAAGTCCACGCACGTCCTGTTCGCGCTCCTGACGAAGCGTTTCATACGTGAGCGACGGCGTCGTGAAACCGGCGGCTGCCAGCGATGAGCGGACATACGCTTCGCCATGGGCATAGCGGCCATGGACTTGCAGCTCATGATCTGCGGCGGTGTGACCGCCCAGAGCCTCCAGCGTGAACACGAGCCAGCCGTTCGCTCGCAGCGTGCAATGTACGCCGCTCAGCACGTCGTCGAGCGCGCCGAAGTAGACCAGCGTGTCCGCGGCGACCACCGCATCGAATGCTCCGGGATTCGCGCGCATGAACGCTGTCAGCTCGGCGGCGTCGAGCTCGTCGTAACACTGTCGCGCGCGGGCGAGCTCGAGCATCTTCGGCGAGAGATCGACGCCCACGAGATGGCGGCAATGAGGGCGCAGCAAGGGCCCGCATAGGCCCGTGCCGCAACCTGCGTCGAGCACCGCGGCCAAGGGTGTCGCGCCGATGCGCTCGACGAGAGCGGTGACTACGCTGTGATGTGCGTGGTACTGGAGCTGCGCGAGATTCGCTTCGAACTCGGGGGCAGCGCCATCGAACAACTCGCGTACATACTCGTCGGAGGCGCGAGTCGGCACGTTCGCGCCCGACGTCGCTGCCGCCATGTGTCGGGCCTTCGCATTCGCCGGATCGAGTCGCACCCAATCCGCATAAGCCGTGGCGGCGGCGTCGATGCGGCCAAGCTGGTAGAGCAACATCGCCAGCGCTTCGTGGCCACGGAAGTAGCCCGGGTCGCAGCTGATCGCCGCGCGCAGATGCGCTTCCGCAGACTCGAGCTCGCCTGCGTCGCGCTCGCAGATCGCAAGGTTGTACCAGCCCTCGGCGAGTGACGGTGCCACTTCGGTGGCTCGCCGGTAGGCCCGCGCCGCTTCGGCGCTCCGATCGACCGCAATGAGCATGCTGCCGAGCGCATTCCACGCCCGTGCATTGCTCGGCTCGTGCTCGAGAGAACGCGACACGTGACCGATGCCGCCCAATGCATCGCCCTCGTGAAACTGGAGCAGCCCGAGAAAGTGCAGCGCCTTCGGATCGTCCGGACGGTGCTTCAGGACGCGGCGATAGCCCATTTCCGCCGCGGCCATCCGGCCAGCGCGATGGGCGATCATCGCTTCGCGAAGCACCTCGTCGACGGAGAAGGGCGCTGCCGTCATTCCGTTCGCGCCACCGCTTCTTCCGCCGTATAGCTGAGGCTCACCCGCCAGCCGCGCTCGCCCGATGGCTCGGCGACGGACGCGTGCGCCTCGGAACGTCCGTTGTTCCAGAACGCAACTTCGGTGTCGGTGCGCGACAGGGTCGCGCCGATCGCCTGCATCTTCTGCCGATACTCGCGCGAGGCGAAGTCGTACGACGGCGCGCCTCGCTCGCGCGTGACTCGCTGCTTCAGCGCCTTGTAGAGCGCCGATGCGTCGGCTTCATCCTTCGCCGCGAAGATGTACGCGCCTCGAAAGAAGCGGCCCTCTCGGCAGGCGTAGGCGATGACCACCTCCCGATTCATCTCGCGGCCCCGGAACGCAAACTGAAAGCCGGAGGGCAATCGTTCTGCGAACGGCGTGGAGCCGCGCGCGGCTTCGAGCGCGGGCAAATCGTTACACGATGCGTCGAAGTCCAGCGTGCGAAAGTCGGCGGCCATGGCTTGCGCGCAGGCGAGGGTGCCAATCGTGAGCAGGGCGGGGAGCGCGAATTTCGCTATCGGCACGGCAGATCTCCTGGATGATAATAGTGCGCATGATGCCGAAGATGGCCGTTCGATGCGCGTTGGGTTGATCTCGGATACGCACGGGTTGTTGCGCCCGGAAGCTGTCGAGGCGCTGGCGGGGGTCGAGCATATCCTGCATGCCGGTGATATCGGGAACCCCACGGTCCTCACGAATCTCGAGAAGATCGCGCCGGTCACGGCGGTTCGCGGCAACAACGACACGGGTGCGTGGGCCGCGCGGATCGCGGCGTTCGAAGGCATCCAGCTCGGCGGGCGGCACATCTACATGCTGCACGATCTTGCGGAGCTCGATCTCGACCCGTCCGCTGCAGGGTTCTCCGCGGTGATCACCGGTCATTCGCACAAGCCGAAGATCGAGAGCCGCGACGGCGTGCTCTTCATCAATCCGGGCAGCGCCGGGCCGCGGCGCTTCAAATTGCCCATCACGGTCGGCTTCCTCGACATCGAAGGCGACACGCTCAACGCACGCATTCGCGAGCTCGTCCTCAAGAGCTGAGGTCGGCGGCCGCGTTGCACGCCACGACAGAGTCACGTTTGTTTCGAGCGCGTGTCCGCTCCGTTCTTGGTCTCGCGTCTGAGCGCGACGCCGCGGCTCATTACCTAGATTGCGTCGCTGTATCCAAATTAGGGGTCAGTGCCGCGCAATCTGGGTAGCCTCCACCGATTCGCACCTGCGCGCGGCGGCCTATCGTGCAGCCTGCAACAACAACTACGGAGATCCGACCGTGCGCATTCCTCTCTCTCGCCTCGCATGGGCTCTGTTGCCGCTGAGCGTGCCGTTCCTCGCGGGCGCTGCCGATCAGAAGCAGCCGCCGAGCGCTTCGCAACAGTCCTTCGTGTTCAGACCCGATACCGGGCCGCTCATCGACAAGGTGCGTCGCGCGACCGCGCGGTACCGGGACGTCAACGTTGCGATGTCGGAGGGCTGGGTGCCCGGCACGCCGTGCGTCAGCGGTCCGAACGAAGGCGCGATGGGCGTGCACTTTCTGCTGAAGCCGACCGAGCCCGGCAACCGGCTCGACGACGGCGAGCTCGATCCCGAAGCGCCGGAGGCCTTGATCTACGAGCCGCAGGCCAACGGTTCGCTGCGTTTCGTCGGTGTCGAGTTCATCGTGAAGAAGGCGGATTGGGAGAAGCACCACAAGGGGCCGGGAGTGCTCGACGGCCATCTCATGAACCTCGTCGCCGAGCCGAATCGCTATGGCTTGCCGGCGTTCTACGAGATGCACGTATGGGCGTGGGAGGACAATCCGCAAGGCACGTTCGCCGACTGGAACATTCGCGTCACGTGCAACAAACAGAGGGCCGATTGATTCGCAGCTGACAGACGAGATCGATTGCCTGGCACCCGTTGCGCGTGACCCCGGCGCGCGGCGGGTGCCGTATTCGTTACGTGCTGGGTCGTGCAAGCTGCTCGAGTTGTCGCACATCGAGAATCGTCACGCCGAACTTGCGCGCGCGCCGGCGCAGCTTCAACACCGCTTTGTCTTTCGAGACGAGCGCGTCGGCGGCGGCGTGATGGGTCAGTGCGAGAAAGTGGTCGTCGTCGGGATCGCGGCACCGAGGGAACCCTTCCGGCAGCATGAGTCTCGCAGGTGAGTAGCCCTGCGGCACTTTGGCCAGCGATGCGGTCGCGCGATACGCCTCGAACACTGCCGTCTGTCTCGCGAAATCGAGCTTCAGCTGCGGATAGCCCAACACGCGCCGGAGCTCGTCGAGCGCCGGCTCGTACGTGATGACCGCGATCCGTCGGTCCTCGATTCCTCGGCGCAGCGCTGCGACGCCGGCGTCGTCGAAGACGAGCCAGTCGAGTACCACGTTGGTGTCGAGCACGAGTTTCAGCGCGGGCATGCGTGCGTATGATGCCACCCATCGCCCGACTCCACGAACGACAACACCGGGGACGGATATGGACGAGCAGACACTCAACCGGCGGCAAATCCTCGGCGGCATGGCGGCGGCTCGAGCGGCATCGGCCTCGGGACTGCGCGCGTGTTGCACGAGGCCGGCCTGAAGGTCGTGATCGGCTATCTCGGCGACAATCACATCGTCGACGCGCTGAAGCTGTTTCCGGAGAACGATCCGCGCCTGCATGCGATTCGCCACGACGTGATGGATCGGGACGCGTGGGAGCGCACCGCCGACGAAATCGAGAAGAAGTTCGGCGGCGTGCATGTGCTCGTCAACAACGCGGGTGTTGGGTTGCAAGCGCCCGCGAGCACGGGGACGTTGAAGGATTGGGAGTGGGGTCTCGGTGTGAACTTGTGGGGACCGATCTACGGCGTGCACACGTTTGTTCCGCGCATGCTGGCGAGCAAGCAGGGCGCGCACATCGTGACTACGACGTCGACGAGCGGCATTTTGCCCGGCGGCGGCGCGGGCATTTACGCCGTTGCGAAGATCGCGGCCGTGGGCTTGATGGAGGAATTGCGGCATGAGCTGCGCAATACCCACATCGGGACGTCGGCGTTCATTCCGGGCCTGACGGCTACGAACATCGGTCAAAGCGAAAGCTATCGGCCGGAGTCGTTGAAGAACGACGGACCGCCGGCCGTCGCACCCGGCGCATCGTCACGACCCGCGCCCGGCGCCGGCGGGCCTCGTCCGCCACGCCTCGCGAAGTGCTGCCGGGCGCCGCGCGCGATCCATTCCTGCAGCGGCGTGAATCGCACCGGACCATCTGGTTTCGTGTCTTTCGGCAGAAGAAGCGTGCCTGGGGCCGGAATCGAACCGGCACGGGGTCACCCCCGAGGGATTTTCGTACCCACTACAGCTTTCACTGCTGCGCATCGCTGCGCATTTGGGGTCTGGACTTTATCTTTGCCCTGTCGCGCGCTGCTTGCGGCAGTGGACGATTTAGGCAGGGGCCGTCAAGTCTCTACACTTTCCCGGTACCGGGCTTAGCTCGGTATTGCAGCCACCCGGACGTGCTGCTGTTCCACCGAATTTGACCCCATTCACTCGGCCGTTTCCGCGCCGAGTGCTCAATTTGCTCAAGTCCCTTGCGTCTACCAATTTCGCCACCCAGGCAAGGGCTCGAAATTCTACAAGGTCTTCGCGGCGGCTGCTGCGCGAGCCGCCGTGTCGGTTGCCGATGAGCCCGGCGTTGGGTCGGGCGCGAGCCAACCGCGGTAGTGGACGATCAGGCCGGTCCAGCGGTGGGCGATGGCGACATCGAAGTGGAAGCGGCCGTCGGTGTCGTGCTCGTGCGCATCGCAGTGCGGGGCGAGGGCGCGGGGCATCGGAATGCCGAAGAGACTCCAACCTCGGACGATCAGGCGTAGGCGCCGCGCGTCGACGACCAGAGCGAGGGCAAGCGTGACCGGCCCGAAGCGCTCGCACACGAGGCGATCCCAGCGACCGCGGCCGGCGAATTGCTCGCTCGAGAACACACGGGAGCCGAAACGGCGCGTCCAGGTCTCACGCCCCTTGACGACATCGAAACGGGCCTGCACCGGAACGTCAGTAGCGGCAGCGGGAAATCCGATCATCGACGCAACGAGCGAAGCGACCCATCTCGCACCCCTCGTCACTTGTGCGCGTCCCGCGACGGTGTGTGAAGTCTTCACCGAGTGCATCGCGCGCAGAGACTCGGGCAGCGAACTCCACGACATCCCGAGCACGAGTTGATAAAGCGACTGCTCCGTCCCTCTCATTTCCGTGTCGTGGCGCACGCCAAAGCGAATCGCATGCCGCGCAAGCAGCGGCTCGTAATCGGCGAGCTCGACATCGCGAGTCGCCGTGCGGGCACCAGCCGCCGGCGGCACGCCCGCGAGACACTTCCTGACAAGTGCTTCCGCGCCCATGGACGGAATGAATCGCCCAGCATCCCCCTCGGCAACCAGATGCCACGAGCGCACGACGCGCGCGCCCGATGCATCGACACCGGTGACACGCGCGAACATCCCGCCGCGATGCTCGCCCCACCGGAATGCGCCAAATCCGCGATACATGAACTGCGACAGGAACGACAGTGACGGCAGAATACGCAGCCGCACGAGCCACGCGAGCCCCCGGAACACGCGATGCCACAGCGCTGGCGTCGGCCCGGCACCCATCCACACCGACCTGCACTCGGGTAGTGACTCCGCAACGAGTCGCAAATCGGGCACGTCCACCAGTGAAAACTCGATGGGCCGTAGCGGCAAATGTCCGGGTACCGCGATGATGTAGCGGCGCATCTCGGTGAACGGATACGCCGCGCGCTCGCCACCATCCTCGCGAACCCGCACCGCCTTCCCGGCATATGCGGCAATTGCGCCGATCACACTCGGGCCCACTCTCACGAAGGGTGAGGGCGCCGCGCCCGCCACGACGGAGTCGACCCGCCTCATGCCGACGGATAGCCGCCGCACAACCGCTGTCGTTAGTGCGGGAAACGTACTCACTCCGGACAGTACGAATACCCGCCGTTCGCGCGCACGCTCGTCGAACCTTTCGATCCCGCACACGAACCCAGTGCTATCCGCGAGATCCAGGTAATGCACGCCACAAGCGATACAGGCTTCGACCAGCCGATAAGGGGCGTGACCGTACGCCTGAAAGGGTCCCGACGCGTCGACGACCATATCCGGCGCGAGCGCGCGCAACTGCTCTGCGGCAGGCGCGTCGCGATCGAAGCGCACCGGCCGAAGCGTCGCACCGCTCTGCGCCCGAGGCTCCCGAGCGTCCGAGCAAAACTCCTGTGCGCGTTCGAGCGAACGACCGCCGATGAGGAGGGTCAGGCCCGCGCAATCGCTCAGCAGGCGCGCCAAGCGGCCGCCGAACGTGCCGTAGCCGCCGACGATCAACACCGTCAGCGGTCGGCCCATATCAAAGGATCCATTGTGAAAGCCACGCAGGGCGGCATTCTACAAAAGCCGGCGTGTCTGACGCCCGCCGAAGACACTCGCGAGGATGGCGCCAACCCACTGACTTTGCGAGACTTGCGGGCTGAAACGGGCACGTCGGGGGTTCATGTCGACTCTGGGTCTGCGAGGCGAGGGGCTGCACCTGTGGCGCGGCGACCGGCACATTCTGCGCGATGTGAGTCTCGAGCTTCGCAGCGGCGAGGTTCTGCAGCTCACGGGCTCGAATGGCGCCGGCAAGACCACGCTGTTGCGGACGCTGAGCGGCCTCGTCTACCCGGAAGAAGGCCGCGTGCTCTGGGCCGGTGAAGACATTCGCAAGGACTTGCGGGCGTATCACGCGCAGCTCGCGTACGTCGGGCACGAGCCGCCGCTCAAGACGGACCTGACCCCGCGCGAGAACCTTCGGTACTGGATCGGCGTGCGGCAGCGCCTCACCGCGAGCGACATCGATCGAGCGCTCGACGAGGTGGGTGCCGATGAGTGGCGCGAGCGCGCGGTGCGCACGCTTTCGGCAGGGCAGAGGAGGAGAGTGGCCCTCGCAGGGCTGAAGTTGCTGGCTGCGCCGCTGTGGTTGCTGGACGAGCCGACCACGAACTTGGATACGGCAGGTCAGGAGCTGGTCGGTCGGCTCATCGAAGCGCACGCGGCTCGCGGCGGCATGGTGATCGCGGCCGTTCACCATGAATTGACGTTGCCGACTCTGGTCGTGCGACACATGCAGTTGGCAGCATCGTGACAGTGACTCGAAACGAGACGGTGGACACAGCAACGACATTCAACGCGTCAGCCGCAACCCCGGCGCTCGCGGCCGCGCGCCTCGTGCTCGCGCGCGATCTGCGGCTCGCGTTCCGGCGGCCGGGCGAGATGCTTCAACCGCTCGTGTTCTTCGCCATCGTGACGACGCTGTTTCCCCTCGCCATCACTCCGGAGCTGTCCCAACTGCGCGTCGTCGCGCCGGGCGTCGTATGGGTGTCGGCACTATTGTCCTCGCTCCTCGCGCTGGAGTTTCTCTATCGCGAGGACGCGCACGACGGAACGCTGGAACAATACGCGCTCTCGGGCCAGTCGCTGACATGGTTACTCTTTGCCAAGACCGCCTCGCATTGGTTGCTCACCGGTCTGCCGCTCGCGGTGATGGCGCCGATCGCGGCGTTGGCTCTGGGCGTGCCGGTCGCATCGGTCACGGGAATCGTCGGCTCCGTGGCGGTTGGCAGCATCGCACTCAGTCTGATCGGCGCGATCGGCGCATCGCTCACGCTCGGCGTGAGACGCAGCGGGGTGTTGCTCTCGATTCTCACGCTGCCGCTTGCGATTCCGGTATTGATCTTCGGCGCGAGCGCCACGTCGCGCGCGATCGCCGGTGAGGACTACTCGGCGCCGCTCTACCTCGTCGGCGCCATCGCCGTGCTCGGCATTACGTTGGCGCCGCTCGCAGCGGCAGCAGCCGTGCGGATCAGTTTGGAGTAAACAGCAGTCATGGCCTGGACCTGGTTTCACCGGCTCGGATCGCCGCCCTACATTTACTCGCTGGCGGCAAGGCTCACGCCATGGTTCGCGTGGCCGGCGGCGTTGCTGACGGTCGCCGGGCTGTATGGCGGCCTCGTGCTAGCTCCGCCGGACTATCAACAGGGCGACGGCTACCGAATCATCTACGTGCACGTGCCGAGCGCGTGGATGTCGCTGATGGTTTATACGACCATGGCCGTGTCGGCTGCGGTCGGACTCATCTGGCGAATCAAGGTAGCGCACGCGGTGGCGGCGAGTTGCGCGGCGATCGGCGCCTCTTTCACGTTTGCCGCGCTCGCCACCGGATCGCTTTGGGGTGCGCCCATGTGGGGCACCTACTGGGAGTGGGATCCGCGGCTCGTGTCGGAGCTGATCCTGTTGTTCCTGTTCCTCGGCTACATGGGCCTGCGTTCGGCGATCGACGACGTCCAGCGTGCGGATCGCGTCAGCGCGGTGCTCGCGATCGTCGGCGTGATCAACGTGCCGATCATTCATTTTTCCGTGGAATGGTGGAACTCGCTCCACCAGACGTCGTCCGTGTTCAAGCGTGCCGGACCTGCGATGCCGCCCTCCATGCTGATCCCGCTATTGACGATGTTCCTCGCGTTCACGTTGATGTTCGTCGCGCTCCTGCTCACCCGCTTGCGGGCGGAAGTGTTGAGCCGCGAACGCTCGGCTGCCTGGGTTCGCGACGTGGTGAGCGCATGAGCGTCTCGGAATTTTTCGCGATGGGCGGGTACGCTCGCTATGTGTGGCCGTCGTATGCGCTGGTGCTCGGGGCCATCGTGCTGAACATCGTGTGGGCGCGCCGCGCGCTGAAGCGCGCGCGCCTCGAAGCGCTTCGCCGCGTGGCGATGAAGGATGCGACATGACTCCCGCGCGCAAACGTCGATTGATCCTCGTGCTCGGCATTCTTGCCGGCGTCGGCATCGCGGGCGCGCTCGCGCTGACCGCGTTCAAGAAGAACGTCATGTTCTTCTACGACCCCTCGCAAGTCGCCGCGGGCCAGGTCCCGCAAGGTGAGCGTTTTCGGCTGGGCGGCATGGTGGAGAAGGGCAGCGTGCAGCGGACGCCCGGGAGCCTCGAGGTCCGCTTCGTCGTGACGGATTTCCAGCACGATCTGCCGGTGAAATACGACAAGGTGCTCCCCGATCTCTTCCGTGAAGGGCAGGGTGTGGTCGCGCACGGCCGGCTCGACCAGGACGGCATCTTCATCGCCGACGAGGTGCTCGCGAAGCACGACGAGAAATACATGCCGCCCGAAGTCGCGAAGTCGCTCAAGAACAAAGGCCAGGCGTACGTGCCCGAGGGCACTTCCAAACCCGATGCTCTGACTCCGGCGCAGCCGGCGAAGAGCGCACCAGCGGGGACATGATGCTTCCGGAACTAGGTCATTTCGCATTGATTCTCGCGCTGCTGCTCGCAGCGCTGCAGGCGTTCTTCGGCATCGCCGGCCCGCAACTCGGGAAGGATCGGTGGGTTGCGGCAGTGACGCCTGCGGTCGCGGGGCAATTCGTGATGGTCGCGACAGCCATCGGTTGCCTCATCGCGTCGTTCGTGAATCTCGACTTCTCGGTGCGCTACATTGCGGAGAACGCGAACTCGGCGCTGCCGCTGGGCTATCGGATCGCGGCCGTGTGGGGCGCGCACGAAGGCTCTCTGCTGCTGTGGATTTTCCTGCTCGCGTGCTGGACGCTGGCGGTCGCGATCGGCGTCGCCAAACTGCCGAAGCGCTTCGGCGCGCGCGTCCTCGGCGTGCTGGGCTTCGTGAGCTTCGCGTTCCTCTTGTTCACGCTCGCAACGTCGAACCCGTTCTTGCGACTCGACCCGGCGGCCCCGGACGGTCGCGACTTGAATCCGCTGCTGCAGGACCCGGCGCTCGCGATTCATCCGCCGATGCTCTACACGGGCTACGTCGGGTTTGCGGTGGCGTTCGCGTTCGCCGGCGCCGCGATGCTCGAAGGCAAGCTCGATCAGACATGGGCGCGTTGGACGCGGCCGTGGACCACCACCGCGTGGGCCTTCCTCTCGATGGGCATCGCGCTCGGCAGTTGGTGGGCGTACTACGAGCTCGGCTGGGGCGGTTATTGGTTCTGGGACCCCGTCGAGAACGCTTCCTTCATGCCATGGCTCGCGGGCACGGCGCTGATCCACTCGCTCGCCGTCACGGACAAGCGCGGGCTCTTCAAGAGCTGGACGCTGCTGCTCGCGATTCTCGCGTTCTCGCTGAGCTTGTTGGGCACGTTCCTCGTGCGGTCGGGCGTCATCGTGTCCGTCCATTCGTTCGCGGCGGACCCGACGCGCGGGATTTTCATTCTCGCGTTCTTGGTCATCATCATCGGCGGGGCGCTCACGCTCTACGCATGGCGCGCGCCGTTGTTGAAATCGCAGGCCGGGTTCGAGTTTCTGTCGCGCGAGAGCTTCCTGCTGTTCAACAACATTCTGCTCGTCATCGCGTTGGCGGTAGTGTTCGGCGGCACGATGGCGCCGCTGATCGCGGACGCGCTCCACATGCCGACGCTCTCGGTGGGAACGCCATACTTCAATCCGAGCTTCACGACGCCGATCCTGCCGCTCCTCGCGCTGGTCTCGCTCGGCATCATGTCGAGCTTCAAGCGCGGGCGACTGGGCGAGCACCGGCGGACGCTGCTCGTTACCCTCGGGATCAGCGTCGTGCTCGCACTCGCGGTGTCGTTCGGCGTGTTCGGCGGCCCGCGCATCCTCACGCCGGTAGGTTTCACGCTGGCGTTTTGGATCGTGTTGACGTCGCTGGTCGACCCGATAGACCGCTGGCGGCGCAAGCTCTCCATCTCGCGAAGCATCATCGGCATGACGGTCGCGCACCTCGGCCTCGCGCTGTTCGTCATCGGCATCACCGCGGTCGAGTCGTACACGAACGAGCACGATATCGCGCTCGCGCCGGGTCAGACCGCCAAACAAGGCGGCTATGAGTTCCGCTTTGCGAAGCTGGAACCGGCTGAAGGCCCGAACTACAGCGGCGTGCGCGCGCAGTTCATCGTGAGTCGCGACGGTGCTCCGGTCTTCACGTTGAATCCGGAAAAGCGGCAGTACTGGGTGCAGCGTTCGGTGCAAACCGAGGCGGGCATCGGCACGCATCACGGCACGAACATCCTGATCGCGCTCGGCGAAGACCTCGGCGCAAACAAGTGGAGCGTGCGTCTGCAGCTGCGGCCGCTCGTGAACTACGTGTGGGTCGCGGCGTTCGTCATGGCCCTCGGCGGCGGCATCGCGGCGAGCGACCGGCGCTATCGAATCGCGCGCAGTGAGGCGAGTGAAGCCGTATCGGCTGGCGGGGTCGTGGAAGCGAAGTGATGAAGACGCGTTTCATCGTCCCGCTCGTCGCGTTCGTCGTGCTCGCCGGAATTCTGGCGTACGGCGTGAAGCGCGCGCCCGAGAAGCACTTCATCGCCTCGGTAATGGTCGGCAAGCCGGTGCCGGAGTTCACGCTCCCGAGCCTCACCGAGCCGGGCAAGATGGTCACGTCCAAGGAGCTGCACGGCAAACCGTACATCATCAACGTCTGGGGCACGTGGTGTTACGCGTGCCGCGAAGAGCACTCCGCGCTCATGTCCATTCAGCAGCTCGGGCAAGTGCCGATCGTCGGTGTCGATTGGCGTGATACGGACGAGGACGCACTCGCGTGGCTGGCACAGCTCGGCAATCCGTACTCGCACGTTGCGGTCGACAAGCAGGGGCGCCTGGCAATCGATCTCGGCGTGTACGGCGCGCCGGAAACCTTCTTGATCGACGCCAAGGGTGTCATCGTCCACAAGCACGTTGGGCCGTTGAGCGTCGAGATATTCAAGCGCGACTTCGAGCCGAAGCTCAAGGAGCAGACGCAGGAGGGCGCCTCGTGATGCGCGCATTACTTCTGATTCTCATCGCGTTCGCGGCCGTGCAGACGGCGTTTGCAATCGATCCCACGACGATTCCCGACCCGAAGCTGCAGGCGCGGTATCAGAACCTGACACACGAATTGCGCTGCATGCAGTGCCTCAACCAGTCGATCGCCGATTCGCCGGTCGAGCTCGCCGGCGAGCTGCGCAACGAAGTGCGCGAAATGATCGTGGCCGGCAAGACGGACGACGAGATCCGCGACTACATGGTCGCGCGCTACGGCGAGTTCATCCTGTTCCGGCCGCGGTTCTCGGCGCGCAACGTGTGGTTGTGGTTCGGGCCGGCCATCATGCTGATCGTCGGCGCGTTCATCGCCGTGCGCATCATCCGCCAGCGCGCGAAGCTCGTCGAACAGGACAACGAGCCTTTGGAAGAGGAAGCGGCGGAGCGTTGATGACTACGTTCATCCTCATCGCGATCGTGCTGACGATCGCCGCTGTCGCCGTGGTCATCGTGCCGCTCCTCGCGCGCAAGAAAGGCGGCACCGAACCCGCCGTCTGGGCCGCGTTGGGCGCGGCGGGCATCCTGGTCTTCGGCGCCGGCGCGCTCTATCTCGTGTGGAGCAACTGGTCCTGGCATGGGGCGGACACGTCCGGCACGCCCCAGGGCATGGTGTCGAATCTCGCGCGCCGGCTCGAATCCAATCCGAACGACCTTGCGGGCTGGCTCATGCTCGGGCGCTCGTATGCCGTACTCGAGCAATACGAGCTCGCCGAGCGCGCGTACCAACGCGCGGATCGCCTCGCGGGCGGCAAGAGCGCCGAAGCGCTCGTCGGCATGGCCGAAGCGCTGATCTTGACGGACGAAAAGGAGCTCGACGGCCGCGCCGGGCAGTACCTCGAGAAAGCGCTCGAGCTCGATCCGAAGTCCGGTAAGGCGCAGTTCTATGGAGCCGCGGCGGCGCTACGCCGCGGCGACCTGCGGCTCGCGCGCGAACGGTTCTCGAACCTGCTCGCGCTCAATCCGCCGGAGAACATCCGGCCGATCCTGCAGCAGCAGATCGACGCGATCGATCAGAAGCTCGGCGGTGCGCCGGCCGGCGCCGCGCCGGGGCAGGGCGGCCCGATGGCCCAAACCGATCGCGGCGCGGGCTCCGCGTCCTCCGGCGCCGATGCGCCGGGAGCCGCTACGAAGGCAGCCCCGCCGGTCCGAGTGAAAGTGACGCTCTCTGCCAAACTCAGTGCCGAAGTCCCCTCCAGCGCGCCGCTATTCGTTCTGGTTCGCGATCCGCGGCAGGCGGGACCGCCGCTCGCCGTGAAACGCCTCACCAGTCAGTTCCCGCAGACGGTGGAGCTCACTACGGCGGACTCCATGCTGCCCGGACACACCTATGCAGCGGGGCAACTCGTCGAGGTGGTCGCGCGCGTGTCGCGCTCCGGCAGCCCCATCGGGGCATCCGGAGACCCCTTCGGGTTGGCGGCGCATCGTGTCGGTGAGGGTGGCGTCGTCGACATCGTCATCGACCATGTGACACCCTGAGCGCGCAGGTCTCGCTGCGCGCGCTCCTCAACGCATGGCTTCACAGTTTTCGCTTAGCTTTCGCTCGGCTCCGTCGATCGTTCCTTCGTACGCCCGCATCGTCTTCAAGAAGAAGCTTCCGCTGCTGCCGGACGACTCGACATTGCCGCGCCTCGAAGCCGTGCTGAATCGGTTTCAATCCACGCGCGAACGCGTCGAGGCGTATCGCGCAGTGTGCGGTGGCGAGGCCTCCGACACGCTGCCCGTCGCCTATCCGCACGTGCTCGCGATGCCCGTGCAGTTGGCATTGATGGCCTCGAGCGCGTTTCCGGTGCGCATCATGGGTCTCGTCCATCTGCGCAATCACATCGAGCAGCACCGGCCGCTGCGCATCGGCGAAGTCGGACGGTTGCGAGTCTGGATCGACGGACATCGCGACACGAATGTCGGACAGGAATTCGACGTCAACACGAGCGTCGAGATCGACGGCCAATCGGTGTGGCAGGAGACCTGCGTATTCATGGCGCGCCGGATGACGCGCGATACGACGAAGCGCTATGCGGGGCGCATCGCCGCGGGCGAAGGCATTCCCGCGCCCGACGCCGAATCCGTGCAGCCCACTTCGTCCGAGAGCGTTCGCACCACGACGTTCGAGGCCGATGAGGGCATCGGTTGGCGTTACGCGCGCGTCTCGAGCGACTTCAATCCGATTCATCTCACCAAGGTCGGCGCGCGCATGTTCGGCTTCAATCAACCGATCGCGCACGGCATGTGGTCGATGGCGCGCTCGCTCGCGGCGCTCGATTCGAATACGTTCGCGGGCGCAAAGCGAGTCGACGTGGTCTTCAAGCGACCGGTGCTGATACCGGCTCCGTTGACGCTCGAGACATGGCACGCCGCGAACGGCGCGGGTTTCGCGCTGAAGGGCAGCGGGCGCGGCAAGACGCACGTCGCCGGCAGTGTCGTGCCGCTGGCCACGACTCGACCCTGATACAGGTGCACAGCTCCGTCGCGCACCGATGAGCGCTGCAACGACGGAGTCGGTCGCGAATCGTCGCTGGCACATTGCACCCGGCGAGGGCACTGCACTCGCCGCGGCCGCGGGAACATATTTCCTGCTGCTGTGTGGTTATTACATGCTTCGCTCGTTGCGCGAAGCAATGGCGCTCGAAGCCGGGCGCGAGCACATCCCGCTGCTTTTTTGGCTCGCATTCGCGGTGATGCTGGTGATCCTGCCGGTGTATTGGTGGGTCGTCGCACGCGTTCGGCGCGATCGACTGTTCGCGGTCGTGTATCTCGCGGTGGTCGTGGTGTTCGCCGCTATTGCCACGCTTGCGAAAGACGGACACGTCCCGCCGATGCTCGCGGGCGCGTACTTCGTGCTCGTCACCACGCTGAACTTATTCATCGTGTCCGTGTTTTGGAGCGTGATGGTGGACCTGTGGCCGCCGCGCGCTGCCAAGCGACTCTTCGGCATCGTGAGCGCGGGCGGGAGCGCGGGTGCGCTCGTCGGTCCGGCATTCAACGCGACATTCGTCGAGCGATTGGGTGTAACAACGATCATCTATATTGCCTGCACGCTGTTCATCGTCGCGGTGATCACGGGCATTACGGCGCAGTGTCTGCGCGCGCGTGCGCCCGATGTGCACGTGAACACGCGCGTCGCCGTCGGCGGTCGCGCGATCGATGATTTGAAGCGGCTCGCGCGCTCGCGCTACCTGCTCGCGATCGTGGCGTTCATCGTGCTCGCGCAGATTTTCGGCGCTCTGATGTACAACGAGCAGGCGCGCTATGTGGAGCAGGCGTACGCAAATCTTGCAGAGCGCGCGGCGCTTTTTGCCCGCATCGATCTCGCATCGAATCTACTGGCGCTCATTCTGCAGACGCTCGTGGTCGGCTGGCTCACGGTGCGCGGCGGCGTCCGCGCGACGCTCACCGCGATGTGGACGCTGTGTGCATTGTCGTTCGCGGTATTGGCCGTGATTCCGAGCGGCGCGCTGCTGCTCGTCACACAGATCATTCGGCGCGGCGCGGATTACGGCCTCTTCAAGCCCGCGCGCGAAATGCTGTTCACCGTTCTGTCACCGGAAACCAAATTCAAGAGCAAGAGTCTTCTCGACACCGTGCTTCAGCGCGGGGCCGATAGCGTCGGCAACGGCGTCTATCTGCTCGCCGCGCCCATGGGGCTCGCGGGCATCGCAGGCGCGAGCGCATCGGCATGTGTCTTGCTGATTGTGGGTGCTCGCTGGCTGGGGGCCGCTTTCGCCGAACAGGAGAGTAAGGGATTGCGCTCACGCTGATTGCAGCCCTGCCTTCAAATGCGGTCACACCGCGCGCCCGCGAGCGGCAAAGCTCAACAGTTGTGAGGAGAGTGATGATGGCTCACGGCAGGACTCAGGACGGACGGACTTCCAACCGCGGCTTCGCGTCGATGGACGCCGAGCGCCAGCGTGAGATCGCCAGCATGGGCGGCAAGGCCGTCCCCGATTCAAAACGGAGTTTCTCGCAGAATCGTCGTCTCGCGGCCGAAGCGGGCCGAAAGGGCGGGCAGAGCGTTCCCGGCTCCAAACGGAGTTTCTCGCAGAATCGGTCGCTCGCGGCCGAGGCGGGACGCAAAGGCGGTCAGAGCGTTCCGGACGAAAAGCGCAGTTTTTCCCAGAATCCCGAGCTGGCGGCCGAGGCCGGTCGCAAGGGCGGGCAGGCAAGCCACGGCGGCAATCCGGCGTCGCATGAGACGTCGACGTCCGACGCGGACAAATCCCGGCAGCAACCGCCGGGCGGCAAGGGCGGCTCCCACTAGCCGGCTCATCGGGCCGTAAGGCGCGGGGCCGCTCTTGCCGAGAGGATCGGCGCGCGGCCCAGAGCTGTTGGCCGCGCGCGCGTCATTGCAAAGATTGCAGCCGCGTGCAGAAACTGCCGCGGTCGCGGTGCCAAAAATTTCAATACTTTCTAGAGCGTAAGCGTTGCAGCTAACGCGCGATAGCAGCGCGCGCGAGCAGGGCGCCCGCCCCGGTGAGCGCGAGCGAACCGACGAGGTGGGTCGCGATGACGACGCAGCCCCATGCGTATTGGCCTCTGAGGACGAGATTCATCGTCTCGGCGGAGAAGGTCGAGAAGGTCGTCAGGCCGCCGAGGAAGCCCGTGACCAGCAAGAGGCGCAAGGTCAGCGAGAGGTGAATCGGCTCGGCGAGGCCCATGAGGACCCCGATGATGAACCCGCCCGCGAGATTCGCGGTGAGCGTGCCGAGCGGCACCGTGGGGAAGATCGGATTCAAGAGCAGCGCGAGTCCCCAGCGCAGCCATGCGCCGCACGCGGCGCCTATTCCCACAGCCGCAAATTGGATCCAGGGCATCGAGGTACTTTCGGTTTGGTGGAGAGGGTTTCACGCGCGCGTCGTCATCAGCCACAAGCCGGCCGAGACCAATACGGCGCCGCCGATCACACGCGCGGTGAAGGCTTCGCCCAGTAGCACGGCGGCGAGCACCGCGGTCACGATGATGCTGCCTTTGTCGATAGCCGCAACGGCTGCGACCGGACCGACCTGTATGGCGCGGTAGTAGAAGAGCCATGAGAGCGCGGTCGAGAATGCCGATAGCGCGAGGAGCGTCAGCACCCTGGCCGACAACTGTCCGAGGCTCGGGACACCGTGCAGAGAGAAATACACGCCTGCGAGGAACAACAAAACGAATGCGGTGCGCACAAGCGTGGCAAGATCCGCAGTGATCCCAGCGAGGCCCATCTTCGCGACCACCGCGGTGGCGCCGGCAAAGAGGGCCGCTAGAACCGCATTCGAAGTCCAAGAGAGTTGCATCACCGGATTGTACGCACGGATGCCTTGGGGGAATCGCGCCACGGTGCGATTGGTTATTCACCTGCCTACGTCCTACAGCGAATGCTCACAACCGCCGGCAATTTTCTCTTCCGCTATCGGAACTCGCTCTTTCCGGTGGCTTGTGTGCTGTTGTTCCTTCCGGGGCCCGATCCGTTTCCGGACCCGCTGCAAGCGGCGGCCGTCGGCGCGGTGGTGGCGACGCTCGGGCAAATCGTGCGGGGCGCGACCATCGGCCTGCGCTATGTCATTCGAGGCGGGCGCGGCCGTCGCGTCTACGCCGAGGACCTCGTCACCGACGGGATCTATTCGCATACCCGCAACCCGATGTACGTCGGGAACCTCCTGATCATGATCGGCGTGGCGATCGCCTCGAACTCCTGGGCGACGATCGCGGTTGCAGTCCCGCTCGGTCTGTTCATGTACGCCAGCATCGTGGCGGCCGAGGAGGATTACCTCCGGCAGCGATTCGGCGCGGCGTTCACGGCGTATTGCCGCGACGTGCCGCGCTGGTTCCCGCGTCTCACGGGGCTCGCGACGACGCTGCGCTCGATGCAATTTCGTTGGCGTCGGGTGATCGTGAAGGAATACGGCACGCCGTTCGGCTGGATATCGGTGCTGGTGCTGATCGCGCTCTACAACGTGTGGATGTCGGGTCAGTGGGCTTTACGGCACGACGACATCCGCAGCCTGGAGATCGTCCTCGTGGTCACGACGATCGTTTGGGCCATCGCCTTCAGCTTGAAGAGAAGCCGCACGCTCGTCGCCGACTGATTTTCGTTCTACCGAACCTGTCCGAGACGGCGCAGTGGACCGGTTCAACTTCGTACTCGCTGCTCTCGCGACGAGCGCCGCCGTCGCGGCGAGGGCATGACCGAATCGGCTGCCGCCGCGCACGGCCTTAACTTGTGATATTGGCCGCGACGCGACATTACACGTTCGTATAACTCTTAGCCGCGCCGAGGCTTGCGCGCGCAGCGCGTGGCATGTCGCTTGCGGCCCTACGTGACAAAAGCTGATGGCGCAGGTTGAACGGTGTCACGTCCTTATGCGTCAGCTGCAGCGGAGGTCCTTCACATGCGCCCATCCACCAGCCTGTTCTGCGGGTTCTTACTCTTCTCGACGGCAGCTCTCGCGCAACGCGCGCCCGAGCAGCGCCTGGAGCGTTCGGTCGAGCTCGCATTGAGTGATCAAACGGTGCAGCTTCGTTACCGCGCGCCGACCGATATCGGTGGTCAGCCCAATAGTGAGCTGTCGTACGCGGTGTTCTTGAGCGAGGACCGCGATTTCGTCGCTTCCGCAGCCTTGCTCTTCGGCACGAGCTTGGACCTCGGCGCGTTCCATGTGCAGCTCGGTCCGCAGGCGTATGCCGCGCTCCTCGACGAAGAGAACAACGATGTGTTCGCGCTCGCCCTCGGCGGCCAAGTGCGCTTCGATCTCGTACCGAGTCAGCGCATTGCCATCGTCGGCAGCGCCTTCTGGTCCCCGGACGTGCTGACCTTTGGCCAAGCGGACAACCTCACCGATTTCATGGCGCGCGCAGAGATGCGTCTCGCCGATCGCGTGATCGGGTTTGTCGGCTATCGCCGGTTCGAGCTCGATTTGTTGATGCGCGAAGACGAGAAGCTTCAGAACGAGATCTTCGCGGGCATCAACTGGCGCCTTCAGTGAGCCACACGATGCGCGCGGGATGCGAAGCGAGCGGGGCGTCCCAATCGAACGGACGTACCATTGAGATTTACCATAACATACATTATGCGCATTAGGAGCACGACATATTCTGATTGCCTTTGTGAGAGCCTGCGCTATATTCCGGCCGCAAGTCGCTTGTTCTGGTCAGGATTCCTCCAAAAACAACAACCGGACGCCCTGCAAACGAGCCGGCACAACGGGCTCAGACGTCCACTGACACACGCTAAGACGGCAACGGGGTCGCACGCATGAACATCAGCAGCTCGGCTTGGGAAAAGCTTCAAGGCGCGACACTTTCACTGGTTCGCTCAGGCCCGCTCAAGGATCGGCTCACGCATGCGTACCGCCATCATCTCTCGCAGATCGACGCAGCCGAGCTTCCCAAAGAGCTGCGCGACGACTTCCGCATCCTCACCGACGCCATGACTCGCGACCCGCCGCTCGTGCGCGGCGATGACGCGTTCCGCGCGACCATCCGCAAGATGTCGAACGATCAAGCCGAAGAAGTCGCCACCTGGGTCGTGCGCTTGCTGTGTGCAACGCCGCGCCCGGTCGTGGCGTATCGCGAGCGCACCGTGCAAACCGCGCAGATCGTGCCGCTATACATCGCCGAACCGAGAGCCGCCGAAGGCTGAGATGCCCGAGCCCCGAAGGGGCATCGAGCATCGCATTCAATCCAGCTTGAACTCGATGGTGTCCCAGCGCGTGGTGTCCTCGTGCCGCGCGTGCTTTCTCACGGCATCCACCAGCGCGCGCTCATCCCACTCGATGATCTCGCTCGCGTGCTCGACCAGCGCCTTGTTGGGCGGGCGGGCATCGCCGAACGGTTTCATGAGAATGACGGGAATGTTGTTGGCCTGCGCATAGAGAAGCTGGAACGTCACCAGGTCCTTGTTCTTCTCGTACAAGCTCGATAGCGCGATCACCGCTTCCACCGGCCCGATCTGCTTGCGCAGATCTTCCTTCAACGCCTCCTTGTCGCCGACCGGCGCATGGTCCGGCGTGCTGTAGTTGCGGTAGAAGAAATTCCGCGCGCTCTCCAGATATTCGAACACGCGCAAGTAATCATCCGAAGTTTCCCACAAGTGGGTCACGAAGATGCGCAGCGGGTTCGACTGAGACATGACGGCGAGTCTCGCACAGCTCGGCCGGCCGCGAAACCGGCCCGTCCGCACGTCGCAGATGGGCGACGACCGGCCTCCCGCAGCCTGCGCTCGATCGATAGAATGCGGCACTTCGCGGGCCTTCGATGCGCCCGCGAGCACGAAAGGCCGTGTATTGCGCTTACTCGTCTACAACATCCGCTACGCCACCGGCACCGGCCCTGCATTCCATTTGCCGCTGCCCGGCGCGGGCTACCTGCGCAGCAATCGCAAAGTGCTGGCGGGCATCACGGACTTCATCCGCAACGAGCATCCCGACATCGTCGGCCTGATCGAAGTCGATACCGGGTCGATCCGCACCGGCATGGTCAATCAGGCCGAGCACATCGCGAGCCACCTCGGCCACTATTCGACGTTTCAGTGCAAGTACGGCGCGAGCTCCATCAACCAGTTCGTGCCGATCGTGCGCAAGCAAGGCAACGCGTTCCTGTCCGCGCCGCACGTGCGCGGCGAGCGTTTCCATTATTTCGATCAGGGCATCAAGCGACTCATCATCGAGCTGGAGCTCGACGACGTGTGCGTGTTCCTCGTGCACTTGTCGTTGAAGTTCCGCCATCGCCAACAGCAGCTCCGCTCGCTGCACGATCTGATCGTGCAGTCGAAGAAACCCGTCGTCGTGGCAGGGGACTTCAATACGTTCTGGGGCACGCATGAGATCTATCTGTTCATGCGCGCCGCCGGGCTCACCAGCGCGAACAGCGCGGGACTGCCCTCCTTTCCCGCGCGCGTGCCGCGCATCGAGCTGGACTTCATTCTCGTGAGCCGCGGGATCGACGTGCACGACTTCCGCGTTCCCGATGTGCGCTTCTCCGATCATCGGCCGCTGATCTGCGATTTCACCGTGCGCGAAGACGCGATGGCGCGCCGCCCGGCGGCATAACTCACAACAACAGGGTTGCCAATGAATACGTCCGCTGCTGCATGGAACGTGGAGCGCGATGCCGAAGGCATTGCGTGGCTCACGTTGGACAAGCCCGGCACGTCGACCAACGTGCTGAGCCGTGGCGTGCTCGAAGAGTTGGGCGCGCTACTCGGGCCGCTCGCGAGCGATCCGCCGAAGGGCGTGGTGGTGCGCTCGGCGAAGAAGAGCGGCTTCGTCGCCGGCGCGGACATCAAGGAGTTCACCTCGTTCAAGAGCGCGAGCGACGCGTATGCGCTCATCCGCGCCGGCCAGCAGATACTCGATCGGCTCGAAGCGCTCCCCTGCCCCACCGTCGCTGCGATTCAGGGTTTCGCGCTCGGCGGTGGCCTGGAGCTCGCGCTCGCGTGCACCTATCGAGTCGCGGTCGGCGACGACCGGCTCTCGCTCGGCGTCCCGGAAGTGCAGCTCGGCATTCATCCAGGATTCGGCGGCACGGTGCGGCTCGTGCGACTCGTCGGCGTGAAGCCGGCGATGCAGATGCTGCTCACCGGCCGCCCGGTGCGCTCGGATAAAGCGCTGCACCTCGGGCTCGTCGATCGACTGGTCACCGCGCAGGATCTCGAATCCGCCGCGCGCGATGTCATCACCAAGAAGCCGCCGCGTCATCGGCCACCATTCGCCGAGCAGGTTTTGAGCTGGCCGTTGGTCCGTCCGTTCGTGAAGCCGGCGCTCGTCGCCCAAGTCTCCGGCAAGGTGAAGCGCGAACACTATCCGGCGCCGTACGCCATCATCGACTTGTGGGCCGAGCACGGTGCCCGCGGGCAGCAGGCCTACGAATCCGAAGCGCGCTCGATCGCGCATCTGTTCACGACCGAGACCGCGCGCAATTTGATCCATGTGTTCCTGCTGCAGGACCGCCTCAAGGCGATGGGCGGCAAGGGCGCGGCGCCCGTCGCGCACGTGCACGTCGTCGGCGCCGGCGTCATGGGCGGCGACATCGCGGCGTGGTGCGCGCTTCGCGGCCTCACCGTCACGCTGCAGGATCGCGGTCCCGAATTCATCGAGCCGGCCATCAAGCGCGCACACGAGCTCTTCGAGAAGCGCATCCGCGAGCCGGCACAGCGCGCCGACGCGCGCAATCGTCTGCAAGCGGACGTCGACGGCGCCGGCGTTCCCGAAGCGGACGTCGTCGTCGAAGCGATCTTCGAGAATCTCGAAGCGAAGCAGGAGCTGTACGCGCGTCTCGAGCAGCGCATGAAACCGACCGCCCTGCTCGCAACCAACACCTCGAGCATCACGCTCGAGCCGCTCGCGTCGAAGCTCACGCGACCCGACCGGCTCGTCGGCTTGCACTTCTTCAACCCCGTCGCGCAGATGCCGCTGATCGAGATCGTCAGCGGCGCCCGCACCAAGCCCGACGCTGCGCAGGCCGCCGTCTCATTCGCGCGCCGGCTCGACAAGCTGCCGGTGCCGTGCAAGAGCGCCCCCGGCTTCATCGTGAATCGCGTGCTGATGCCGTATCTCCATGAAGCCATGTACGCCGCGCAGGAAGGCGTGCCGCTCGCGGTGATCGACAAGGTGGCCGTCGATTTCGGCATGCCGATGGGACCCGTCGAGCTGGCGGATGTCGTCGGTCTGGACGTCGCGAGCCACGTCGGCAAGATCATCGCCGCCGAGCTGGGACGAGCGGCTCCGGATTTGCGGCAGCTCGATGAGCTGCTGGCGCAGAAGAAGCTCGGCCGCAAGAGCGGCGCCGGGTTCTACGAGTGGAAGGATGGCAAAGCCGTGAAGCCGCCCGCGACGGGTACGGCCCCGCCTGCCGATCTCATCGACCGAATGATCCTCGTGCTCGTCAACGAATGCGTCGCAGTCCTGCGCGAAGGCGTGGCCGCGGATGCCGATCTGATCGATGCCGCGGTCATTTTTGGTACGGGGTTCGCGCCGTTCCGCGGCGGCCCGCTCGCGTACGCGCGCAGCCGTGGTGTGACAGAAGTCGTGGCGCGCTTGAACGAGCTCACAGAGCGATACGGTTCTCGTTTTCGGCCTGACGCGGGCTGGGACCTGCTCGGTGTGGCCGGAAAAGCGTGAACCCGCGCCGAGAGCACTCGAAACGCTGTGCTACCATCGATTCGCTCGATGACCCGTACGGTTTTCGGGCCTGTGCCGGCATGCTGAACAGGCGGGTTTGCTCACGATGTCCGAAGAACGCGAAGCCAGCGTTCAAATCCTGAAGACGTTCGCACCTCTCGATGGTCTGAAGCGCGACAACCTCGCCGCACTCGCCAAGAAGGTGAGCGTTCGCACGATGCCTGCGGGCCGCGTGCTCTTCAAGGAAGGCGACACGGACAAGCGCACCGTCTGGGTCGTCAGCGGCATGGTCGAGATGCAGGAAACCGGCCGCACCGTGGCGATGATCCGCGGCGGCACACCGGACGCGCGCAATCCTCTCTCCCCGCAGATTCCCCGCAAGCAGACTGCCCGCACGATCGACGAAGTGAGCTATCTCGCGATCGACAGCGATCTGCTCGATGTGATGATCACGTGGGACCAGACCGGCACCTACGAAGTGGCGGAGCTGCAGACGCAGCTCGAAGCCGCCGGCGGCGATGACTGGATGACCACGCTGCTGCAGACGAAGGCCTTTCATCGCATTCCGCCGGCGAACATCCAGGCCATTTTCATGCGCATGCAGCGCGTGCCGTACAAGGCCGGCGAAGTCGTCATCAAGCAAGGCGACGAAGGCGATTACTTCTACGCGATCGTGAACGGCAAGTGCGTGGTGACCCGCGAGACGCCGCTCAACAAAGAAGGCATCAAGCTCGCCGAGCTCGGCATCGGCGATACCTTCGGCGAGGAAGCGCTCATCGCCGAAGCCAAACGCAACGCGACCGTGACGATGGTGACGGACGGCGCGCTGATGCGGCTCAACAAGCAGGATTTCCGCGAGCTCATGAACGAGCCGCTGCTGCAGTGGGTGAGCTACGAGCAGGCGCGGGACATCGTGGCGAAGGGCGGGAAGTGGCTCGACGTGCGCCTGCCCAGCGAACATCAGAATCTGTCGATCGAGGACTCGCTGAACATCCCGCTGTACTTCATTCGCTTGAAGATCTCGACGCTGGATCGGAACGTGCCGTACGTCGTGTACTGCGACACCGGCCGGCGCAGCTCAGCCGCTGCTTACATTCTGGTCGAGCGCGGATTCGACGCGTACGTCCTGACGGGCGGCCTCACGAGCGGCAATGTGGCCCTGCGACGGTCCGCGTAAGAGCGACCAAGAACGACGAAGATTCAAATGGCGCGCTCCTGAGGCGCATCGCCGCTGCGAACGTCCGCAGAATTGAATTGCCGCCGCACTCCCGGCGCGGCGAAACGCAGTCACATCGTGTGCGTGGCTTTGTCGCCGGAGAGCGCCCCGGCCAAGTAATTCTCGATCTTCTTCTGCGTCTGCCCGCGATCCTGCTCACTGAACTGCACACCGATCCCGGCAGTGCGCTTTCCCTGCGCCCCCTTCGGCGTCACCCAGATCACCCGCCCCGCCACCGGCAGCTTCTCGTCCTCACCCATGAGGTTCAGCAACATGAACACCTCGTCCCCGAGGCGGTAGTTGCTGTTCGTCGGAATGAACAGGCCGCCGTTCTTCACGAACGGCATATACGCGAGATACAGGGCGCTCTTGTCCTTGATGGTCAGCGTCAGGAGACCCGGTTTGTTCGCACCCGCTCGCAAATTCAGTCCTCGGCCAGTTAGGTCCGTGGGCCCGCGAGCTGCCGCAGCAGCATCTCGAACGCCAACGATCGGTTTATCGGCTCGTCCAGCATGGACCTGAGTCCCCGCACGCCGTCCACGAGCTCGAAGAGCCCGCGTATATTCAATATCGAGGCGGGGCGTGGCAAGTGCGCAGCCGGCCGCATTTCTACGGAATTACCCGTAGTGCCGAAATGCCGCCGAATGCGATCCGTGAGCCAGTTCTCAAAGCATCGCAGGCGCAGCCCGGGTTCGCTGCGACTCCAGCGCTCCGCGGTCGCCACCGGATCGGCCGCGCCGGCCGCAATCTCTTCGAGCGTGCGCCGGGTCTCCTGGCCGAGCGCCGGTATCGCTTTCGGGTCGGTCTGCGCCGCGGCCCAGAAAGGCGCCTCGCCGATCAGGTCCAGCACGCCGTTCCAGTCGCCTTTGCCCTTCGCCTGCTCGAGCCATTCGATGGCTTCGGCGCGAGTTGGAGCGCGTACACGCAGACGCTGGCAGCGGCTCAGGACCGTCGGCGGCAAGCGCGAGGGTTGCGTCGCCACGAGGATCAGCAGCGTGCGAGCCGGCGGCTCTTCGAGCGTCTTCAGCAGCGCGTTCGCGGCGAAGCGGTTCAGCGTATCCGCCGGCGAGAGGATGCCGACCTTGTAGCCGCCCTGATGGCTCGTGAGCGCCAGTTCCGCGGCGAGGTCGCGCACTTGCTCGATGCGAAGCTGCTTCGACTCCTCGATCGGCACGACGCGCGTGAGATCGGGGTGCTGATCGGCAGCGACGCGGCGACAACCGTCGCACTGACCGCATGGCGCCACAGCGCGGTTCGTGCATAGCGCGAGGCTAGAGGCCCAATTCGCAAGCCAGTCGCCGCCCGCCCCCGCAGCGTCGTGGATGAGCAGCGCGTGCGGCAACCGATCCGCCGCGTATGCCGCGCGGAGCGAGCCGATCGCAGGAGATAGCCACGTAGGAATCATTTAGAACAATAGCTTACGATACATTCTTCACAAGTGAATCAAGGACTGCGGCGACCTGCCCCTGCACCTCGGCCAGCCCGCGACCGGCATCGATGATACGGATGCGCTCCGGCTCCGCGTGCGCCAGCTCGAGATACGTCGCGCGCACGCGCTCGAAGAACCGCGCGGGTTCTTCCTCGAATCGGTCGGTCGGCGCGCTCGTACCGGAGCGCTGGCGGACGCGTTCGAGCCCCGCCTCGACAGGCAAGTCGAGCAGCAGCGTGCAATCGGGCCACAGACCGCGTTGGACGGCCGCAGCGAGCTCATCGATCCATTCGGTGCTGACGCCCCGTCCGCCGCCCTGATAGGCCCTCGTGGCATCCGTGAAGCGATCGCAGACGACCCAGTCGCCGCGTGCGAGCGCCGGGCGAATGAGATTCTCGAGGTGCAGCCCGCGCGCCGCGAACATCAGCAGCGTCTCGGTTACGGGGGTGATGGGCTCGCCCTGCCGGTTCAGCACCAGCTCGCGCACGCGCTCCGCCAGCGGGGTGCCACCGGGCTCGCGCGTTGCGCAGACCGCGATGCCGCGACTCGTCAGCCACTCGCGCACGAAGCGCGCGACAGTCGATTTGCCGGCGCCTTCGATGCCTTCGAGCGTGATGAATCGTCCGGCCATCAACGAGCCCCGGTCTGCGTAGTTGTATGCGTTGGCGACGTGCCCTGCTGGCGCAGTCGCGCGAGATAGCGCCTCACGGCTTGGTTGTGCTCTTCGAGTGTCTTCGAGAAGTAGTGTGCGCCGGTGCCGTCGCCCGTCGCCACGAAAAAGATGGCGCCGGTCTCTTGAGGCTGCACTGCTGCGAACACCGATTCTCGCCCCGGCAGCGCGATAGGCGTCGGCGGCAGACCTGCCCTCGTGTATGTGTTGTACGGCGTGTCCGTCTGCAGATCCTTCGTCCGAATGTTGCCGTCGTACTTGTCGCCGAGTCCGTAGATGACCGTGGGGTCGGTCTGCAGACGCATTCCGAGGCGCAAACGTGCAGTGAACACGCCGGCGATCATGGCGCGCTCGGGCTCTAGCGCCGTCTCCTTCTCCACGATCGAGGCGAGGATCAGCGCTTCGTACGGCGTATGTATGGGCAGCTCTTCCTTGCGTTCACCCCACACCTGCGCGAGCACGCGCTCCATGCTGCTGTAGGCCAGCTTGAGGAGCTCCACGTCGGTCGTACGCGCTGCGAATCGGTAGGTGTCGGGAAAGAAACGCCCTTCCGGAAATTCGTTCGCATGGCCGATGGCAGCCATGACCTCCGCGTCGCTTTTCCCTTTCAGCGTCGCCTGGACGGCCGGGTGGCCCTCCAGCGTGCGACGGAAATCCGCGAACCTGGAGCCTTCGACCACCGTGAGCTGCTCGAGAACGACCTCGCCCTTCTGCAGCATCTCGACGATGCGAGCGGGACTTGCCTGCGCCGGAAAATCGTAAGTGCCCGCCTTGATCTTCGGGCTCAGGCCATGCAGGCGCAGATACAGCGAGACCGCGCGCGGATCGGAGAGCACGCCCTGTTTGCCGAGCTGCGAGATCACCGCGCGCACGCTTGCGCCCGCGGGCACCTCCGCGCGCGTGACTTGCGCGAGGGGACCCGGCGCCGTGTACGACCGGGTCACATACCGGTACCCGAGAAAGCCTGCGATCGCCGCGAGCAGAACGACGATGAAGAGCAGCTTACGCATCGACCGGATTCTCTAGCGCGGGTGCGATCAGCGTCTGCACGGTCCGCGTGACTTCGCCGACCGTTAGCGCGCGCTGGCCAATCGCGCGGACGGGCCACACGCCGATGCGTGCATTCGTGAGAAACACCTCCTCGGCGCCGTGCAGATCCCCCTCGGACACGCTGCCCTCTTCCGCCGCTACGCCGGCCTTCGTCGCTTCACGCAGCACCACCCGCCGCATCACACCGGCGACGCCGCAGAGGTCGATCCGTGATGTGATCAGTCGGCCGTTCCGAACGATGAAGACGTTGCTCATGGTTCCCGATATCAAACGCCCCGAGCTGCTGAAGAGCAGCAGCTCCGCGGCTTCCTTGCTCGGCACCTCGGCACGCGCCAACACCTGCTCCAAGCGGTTCAGATGCTTCATGCCGGCGAGCGCCGAGTTTTCGCCCAGCTTCATGCGCGCGATCTGGACACGCACGCCATCGAGCCAGGCCGTTGTATCTTCCTGCGGCCATGCATAGCGCAGGAGGACACGCGTCGCGGATTCGGTGCCCGCCCAGCCGTAGCCGCGTGCGACGGCGGGCCCGCGCGTGACGATGAGCTTGATGAGCGAATCGACCGCGCCGGCGGCTGCCTGCTCAATCTCCTGACGGATGGCGGAGACATCGCCGAGCGCGATACCGAGCCGCTCGCAGCTGGTGGTGAGTCGATCGAGATGCAGCGAGAGGAAGCGCACGCGTCCGTGTCGGCAAGCGATGGTCTCGAAGACGCCATCGCCAAAGTGCAAACCGCGATCGAGAGGGGAAATCGATTGCGCGAAGCTCGGCGCGGGCGTCGTTGCGTCGACACCATTCATCAGCACCAGCTCGGGGCCGGCGCCGGCGGTCGAACCGGGCCGAGCCGTTGTCGTCACGACCGGGGCGCTCCGCTACCGGCGCTGCTCGCATCGAACACGGCAAGCAGGCCACGCGCCTTCGCCCGCGTCTCTTCCAGCTCGCGCTCCGGAAGGGAGTCGGCCACGACGCCGCCGCCGGCCCGCAGGTCGACCTGCCGGCCCATCAACGTCATCGTGCGGATCAGAATGTTCGAATCCATCGTGCCGTCGCGTCCCAGAAAACCGATCGAGCCGGTGTACGCCCCGCGGCCCGTGCCTTCCAGCTCCGCAATGATCTCCATGCAGCGCACTTTCGGGCACCCCGTGATCGTGCCGCCGGGGAACACCGCGCGGAGCGCGCCGATCGGCGTCACCTCCTCGCGCAGCCGTCCCGTCACGTTCGAGACGATGTGATGCACGTGAGCATACGACTCGATCGTCATGAGCTCATCGACCCGCACCGTGCCCGGCTCGCACACGCGACCCAGGTCGTTGCGTTCGAGATCGATCAGCATGACGTGTTCCGCACGCTCCTTCGGATGCGCGGCGAGCTCTGTCATCTCGGCCATGTCGCCGCCCGGCTTGCGGCTACGAGGCCGGGTGCCGGCAATCGGGCGCGTGTCGATGCGCCGATCGCCCGAGATGCGGACGAGACGCTCCGGCGACGAGCTCAGGATCGAAGCGCCCCGCCATTGCGCAAGAGCGGCGAATGGCGCTGGATTGGCTGCGCAGAGCACGTCGTACACATCCGATGCACGCGCATCCTCAGCCAGCATGATGCGCCAGGGTCGGGACAGGTTCGCCTGATAAATGTCGCCCGCGCGGATGTACTCCTTCGCGCGTACGACGCGATCGAGGTGCGCCTGCGGGGACTCTTCGACTATCGATTCGACGCGGACGCGTGCCGGGGGCGCCTGACCTGCTCCGCTAGCTGCGACTTCCAGCACATCCGCCGCGATCTGGTCCAGCAGATGAGCAGCGTCCGGCTCGGCGACGGCGAACACGCGATTCGCGCTCAGGTCGTGAATGACCGCGCACGGAGTCCGCAACGCGAAGGCTTGCCACGGCAGCGTGGCCGCAGGCAAAACGAGCCGCGGCTCGATCTCCCGCGCGAGCTCATATCCGATGAACAGGGTCCAGCCGCCTGCGAATGCAGGGCTACCGGGCTGCGCGGGAGTCCGCTCAGCGAGCCACCACTTCTCGAGCGCATCGAGAAACCCGGTGCTCTCGGGAAGCGAAACGCCTTCGGTATGCAGGGTCCCCGCCGCATCGAGCCACACGGCCGCGCGGGGCATGGCGGCGAGAATGCTCGTGCGGCTGAGCGGCCCTTCCGCCGCCGAGTCCATCAGCACGGGATAACGATCGGGGAAGCGCGCGGCGAGCCTGCGGAGCACCGCGCCGGTCACGTCCAGCTCGCGGCGCACGGAGCGACCAGCGCGCACGATCGGGCTCAGCGCCTCAATCGGTGAAGCGGCGGAAGATCAACGTCCCGTTGGTGCCGCCGAAGCCGAACGAATTGGACAGCGCGACGTCGATTTTCATCTTGCGCGCGGTGTTCGGCACGTAGTCGAGATCGCAGTCGGGGTCCGGCGTCTCGTAATTGATCGTCGGCGGCGCGACGTTGTCGCGGATCGCGAGCAGCGAAAAGATCGCTTCGGCCACGCCCGCGGCGCCGAGCAAGTGACCGGTCATGGACTTCGTCGAGCTGACCGCGAGCTTGCGCGCGTGATCGCCGAAGGCCCGCTTCATCGCGATGGTCTCCGCCTTGTCCCCGAGCTCCGTCGAGGTCGCATGCGCGTTGAGGTACTGCACCTCGCTCGGATTCATCTGCGCGTCGCGCAACGCATTCAGCATGGACATGCGCGCGCCGTCGCCGTCTTCCGGCGGCGCCGTCATGTGATGGGCGTCGCCGCTCATGCCGAAGCCGACCAGCTCCGCGTAGATGCGGGCGCCGCGCTTCTTCGCATGCTCCAGCTCTTCGAGGATCACCGCGCCGCCGCCGTCGGCCAGCACGAAGCCGTCGCGATCCTTGTCCCACGGGCGGCTCGCCTTGGTCGGCGCGTCATTGCGCGTCGACAGCGCCTTCGCCTGACCGAAACCGCCGAGGCCGCATGCCGTCGTTGCCATCTCGCCGCCGCCGGCCAGGATGACGTCCGCATCGCCGTATTGAATGGTGCGCATGCCGACACCGATGGCGTGCGTCGAGGTCGTGCACGCCGTCACGACGCCGAGATTCGGGCCCTTCAAGTTGTACTTGATGGAGAGGTGCCCCGAGATCATGTTGATGATCGACGCGGGCACGAAGAACGGCGAGATCTTGCGGGGGTTGTTCTGCGCGGTGCGGTACGCCTCGTACTCGCTCTCGATGGTCCAGAGGCCCCCGATGCCGGCGCCGCACACGGCGCCACAGCGATGCGGGTCCGTCTTGGTGAAATCGATGCCGGAGTCCGTCACCGCCTGCATGCCGGCCGCGACGCCGTAGTGCATGAACGGATCCATGCGGCGCGCTTCCTTCGGCGTGATGTACTTGTCCAGCTCGAAGCCGCGCACTTCACCGCCGAAGCGCACGGGAAACGCCGACACATCGAAGCGCTGAATCGGCCCGATGCCGCTCTGCCCGGAGAGGATGGCGTCCCACGCGGTAGGCACGGTGCTGCCGACGGGGGAAACGATGCCCAATCCGGTAACGACGACGCGACGTTTGCTCACACCTGACCCGTGATTTGAAAAGACTGGAGGACGTTAAAAAATACGGGGCGCGTTCCGCACTGGATGCGAGCGCCCGCGCGGAACGATCACGCCTTGGTGCGGCGCTCGTTGATGTAGTCGATCGCCTGATGGACCGTCGTGATCTTCTCCGCGTCCTCATCAGGAATTTCGATCTCGAATTCCTCCTCGAGCGCCATCACCAACTCGACCGTGTCCAGCGAGTCGGCGCCCAGGTCATCGACGAAGGAGGCATCGTTGGTCACTTGTTCTTGTTTCACGCCGAGCTGCTCGGCAACGATGGCCTTAACCTGCTGTTCAACCGTGCTCATTAGGGAATGGTCCTTATGACGTTTAGTGGCGCGCGGATCGGCCGGGGGCCGCCGCGGGCGCGGTATTGTAGGGGAACGCCCTCGCAGGTGCCACCTGCCGCAAGGCGCCCGGCGGATGCGCGAGTAATTGTTTTTACTCGCGAAAGCCCGAACGACGGGGCACGCTTCAAGGCATGTACATTCCGCCGTTGACGTGCAGTGTTTCGCCGGTGATGTAGCTTGCCGACGGCGACGCCAGGAATAGCACCGCCGCAGCGATATCGTCCGCGGTGCCGAGCCGCCCGAGGGGGATTTGCGCCTGCAGACCCGAGCGCTGCTCGTCGTTGAGCGCGCGCGTCATGTCCGTATCGATGAAGCCCGGCGCCACGGCATTCACGGTGATGCCACGCGACGCAACCTCCTTCGCGAGCGACTTCGTGAACCCGAGCAGCCCGGCCTTGGCGGCTGAGTAATTGGCCTGCCCGGGATTGCCGGTGACGCCGACGATCGAGGTGATGTTCACGATGCGCCCCCGGCGCTCCTTCATCATCCGTTTGAGGCACGCCTTCGACAGCCGAAACACCGACGTCAAGTTGGTCGTGAGCACGGCATCCCAGTCCTCCGGCTTCATGCGCAGCAGGAGCTGGTCGCGGGTGATCGCGGCGTTGTTCACGAGGATGGTCGGCAGCCCTTCGGCCCCGTCGAGCTCGGCAAGCAACGCCTCGATGGATGCGGCTTGCCCGACGTCGAGCACCGCGCCCCGCCCTCGATAGCCTTTAGCCTCGAAAGCCTGCGTCAGCGCCGCCGCGCCCGCGGCACTGGTGGAGGTGCCGACGACCCGCGCGCCCGCCCCGGCCAAGGCCATCGCAATGGCGTTGCCGATTCCGCGGGAGGCGCCGGTGACCAGGGCGACATCGTTCTCGAACATTTCTCAGGATCCTTTCGTTGCGGCCAGCGCGGCATCGAGCGCGGCCGGGTCTTCGAGCGCGGCGAAGGCGACGCCGGAGACGCCGTCCACGCGCTTGTTCAAGCCGGTCAGCACTTTGCCGGGGCCGCATTCGATCAGCTGGGCGACGCCCATACCGGCAATGGCGCGCACCGTGTCCTGCCAGCGCACGGGACGCGCGAGCTGTAAACCGAGCAGCGTGCGAATCGCCGCGGCATCGGTGCGCACCTGAGCATCGACCGCACTGATATAGCGGATGCGCGGGGCGCGAATCTCCACATCCGCGAGCCTTTTGGCGAACCGTTCGGCGGCGCCGTTCATGAGGCTGCTGTGTGAGGGGACGCTGACCGCCAACGGCAACGCGCGCTTCGCCCCTTTCGCTTTGGCCGCCTCCATCGCGCGTTGAACGGCAGCGGCTTCGCCCGCGATGACCACCTGCCCGGCCGAGTTGAAATTCACCGCTTCGACCACGCCACCCTGCGCCGCTTCCCGGCAGGCGGCTTCGACGTCGGCGTCTTGCAAACCGATGATCGCCGCCATCGCGCCGACGCCGGCCGGAACGGCCTCTTGCATCACTTGGCCCCGGAACTTCACGAGCGCGACCGCAGTCGAGAAGTCCAGCGCGCCAGCCGCAACCAGCGCCGTGAATTCTCCGAGACTATGCCCGGCAACCACCGTGGGCTCGGCGCCGCCGCGGCGGGACCAGAGTCGCGCCGTCGCGATTCCGCCGGCGAGCATTGCGGGCTGCGTCACCTCGGTCGTGTTGAGACGTTCGGCGGGACCCTGCTGGGCGAGCGCCCACAGGTCGTAACCGAGTGCGGCCGAGGCTTCGTCGAACGTGGCGCGCACGACCGGATCGGCGCCGGCGAGGCTCCCGAGCATGCCGACGGACTGCGAACCTTGGCCGGGAAAGACGAACGCGAATGACATCGTGTGTAGGGGTCTGTCAGGTTGTGGAAAGGTTGTGAAACGACCATTCAGGCTTTGCAGCCCGCGCCGGTCGCCGAAATCGGGCGGCGATTATAGCGGCTCGGCCCGCGGCTTCATGGCCGCCGCCAACGCCAGCCCGCCGAGGGCGCCGTACAGATGAGCGTTCACCACCACCGGCACACCGCTTTCGTTGAACGGCAGCTGCCCGTTCCACTGCTCGTAGATGAGCTTCACGACGATGAAGACCGCGAGAATCCAGCCATCGAGATCGCCGCGGCGCACGTGCGCGAGCGTGCCGGCGGCCATCACGCCGTGCAGCGCACCGGATGCGCCGACGTACCAGTCGACTTGCGTGTCGTGGAACCAGAGTCCGGCGTCGATGGCGGCGAACGTCACGGCGACGATCGCGAGCCACTGTCGCGGACTGAAGTCGCGCGCAAACAGCGACCACATCAGAACCAGCCCGAGCGAATTCAGCACCGCGTGCTCGAGGTCGAGATGCACGAGGTGCGCGGTGACGAGCCGCCACCATTCGCCGGCCGCGACTGCATGACGTTCGTAACGCAGTGCTGCGCGACCCCATTCGCCCGTGAGCTCCGGCAGGAGCAGCACGGCGCAGACGATGAGCAGCGCGACACCGTAGCGCCCGTCGCCGTTGAGCGACGTGAGCAGCGGTTTGAACCTGTTCAGAGGACCCCTCACGTTCATTTGCTATGATCCGGGCCCCTTCGCTCGCCGTCGCAACTCATATGGAACACGCATTCTTCTGCCGCGAGGTTAACAGACACCGTATCGCACGGAGTGCACGTCAGCGCGGCTTCACGCTCATCGAGATCATGGTGGTGGTCGTCATCATCGGGCTGTTGGCAGCAGTGATCGTGCCGCAGGTCGTGGACAAGGTGGATCAGGCGCGTGTCGCGAAAGCGAAGCAGGACATCACGAGTCTCGAAACTGCGCTCACCATGTACCGCCTCGACAACTCCAAGTACCCGACGACCGATCAGGGCCTGTCGGTGCTCACCACGCAGCCGACCGACCCGTCGATTCGCCACTGGCGCCCCGGCGGCTATATCAAGCGCATCAGTAAGGACCCGTGGGGCAACGACTACCAGTACGTCTATCCCGGCACGCACGGCCAAGAGTACGACCTCTACTCCCTGGGCGCAGACAACCAGCCGGGCGGCGAAGGTACCGACGCAGACGTCGGTAACTGGAATGCCGAGAACGAGAAATAGCGCGCGGCGCGCGCGCGCCGGTGGCAGTTCACAGGGGTTCACACTCATCGAGCTCTTGGTCGTGGTCCTCATCATCGGGATCACGGCCGCGACCGTCGTGCTGTCCATCGGCGTCACCGGCCGGGACACCGAGCTCGAAAAGGAAAGCGAGCGTCTGAACGCGCTGCTGAACTATGCGCGCGAGAAAGCGGAGCTGACGACCAGCGAGTTCGGGCTCTACCTTCATGACAACGACTACGAGTTCCTGCGCTATGACGGGCGCAAGGCACTCTGGCGCAGCATCGAGGAAGACGAGACGCTGCGCCTGCGCGAGCTGCCGACGGGGCTGACGCTGCGCCTCGTCGTCGAAGGCCGTCCCGTCGTGCTGAAGCGGGCCGGCGAAGAGAAGAAGCCGACCGACGAGAAGGAGCGGGACAAGCGCGACAAGGAGCGCATCCCGCACGTCATGATCTTCTCGAACGGCGACCTCACCTCGTTCCAACTCACCGTCGAGCGCGAAGACGCGGGACGGAGCATCACCATGGCCAGCAACGACAAGGGCAAGATCGAAGCCCAGCCGCTGGTCGAGCCGGCACGACGCTGATGCGTCGGCCTTGAGGCCGTTCTGCGTATGACGCGCATGAGACACACGAAGGGGTTCACGCTGGTCGAGGTGCTGGTCGCACTGGCGATCGTCACGCTCGGCATGGCGGCGTTGCTCGCCGCGCTCGGATCCTCCGCCGACTCTGCCTCCTATCAGCGCGACAAGACACTGGCCGAGTGGGTCGCGCTCAATCGCATCGAGGAAGTGCGCCTCGCCCTGCAGCGCCCGACCAAGGGCAAAACCGAGGGCGAAACAGAGATGGCGGGCGTGAAATGGAAATGGGCGCAGGAAGTGCTCGAGACGGAGGTCAAAGGCATTCTGCGCATCGATGTGAGCGCGCGCCCGAGCGATGCGCCGGTCGGCAAGGATGTTTGGTACACGACGGTGAGCGCGATCGTCGGTGATGCGCTCGCGCCGGCGCGCGGCGACATGGACGCATATGGCGCTCCGCTGCAGCCGGGTCCCGGCCAAGGCGCACAACAACCTGGCCAACAACCGGGCCAGCCGGGCAACACGCCGCCGCCGAAAAACAACCCGAATCCGAACCCGAATCCCCCGCCCGCTCCGCCCCCGGGCAATAGCCTGACGACGGACTGACGGCCATGACTCTCCACCAACGCCACGCGCGCGGCTTCACGCTCATCGAGCTGATGGTGGCGCTCTTCATCACCGCGATCGTGTTCGCGATGGGGTATGGCGCGATCAATCAGGCGCTGAACAACAAGCAAGCGCTCGAAGACAAGCAAGAGCGCCTGCTCGCCGTGCAAACGACGATGCGCATGATGTCGCAAGACTTCGGCCAGCTCGCCTCGCGGCCGGTGCGCGATCCAACGGCCGACACGTTGTTGCCGGTACTGAAGTCGGGGCAAAACACGCAGCCCTATCTCACGTTCACCAAGGGCGGCTGGGCCAATCCTGCGGGCGTGCAGCGACCCGCCCTGCAACGCGTGGCGTACGTGCTGGAGAACAAGACGCTGCGGCGCGAGCACTACCCGGTGCTCGACGCGCTGCTCTCGACGCAAACCGTGAAGCGTGAGCTGCTGACGGGCGTGAAGTCCGTGCAATTCCGCTACATGGATGTGACACGGCAGTGGCGCGATCAGTGGCCGCCGCCGGGTCTTGCGGGCGATCCCAACGTGAACATCCGTTCGCGGCCCGTCGCCGTCGAAGTGACGATCGAGCTCGACGACTGGGGCAAGATTCGGCGCGTCTTCGAGGTGCCGACGTGAAGCAGCGCCGTCAGATGCGCCATCGCCGTCGCCAGCGCGGCATCGCGATGCTGGTCGCGATTCTGCTCGTGGCCTTCGCCACGATTCTCGCCGCAGCGATCGGCTTCAAGAGCGCGATGGCCGCACGGCGCGGCACCGCGACGCTCGCCCTCGATCAAAGTGTGCTCGTCGCCGAAGCGGCCGAAGCGCTCGCCGCCTACGCGTTACGCGAGGACTCGAAGGCCGGCAAGACGGCCGACTTTCAGGCGGAAGCCTGGGGCCAGCCGCTCGGTCCCGTCGAGGTGGTGCCGGGCATCACGCTCGAAGCCTATCTCCAGGATGCGACGGGACGGTTCAATCTCAACAGCCTCGTCGGGCAGGACGGCACGGTCGATCAGAACGTGCTGCACGACCTCGAGCACTTGATGATGAACGTAGGCGTCGAGCCCAAGTGGGCTTCGCTCATCGCCGACTGGATCGATCCCGACAGCACACCGCTCCCGGACGGCGCCGAAGACAGCGCTTACGCCGCGCAGAATCCGCCCTACCGCGCGCCGAACACCTTCATCACGAGCCCCTCGGAGCTCTTGGCGCTGCCGGGATTCGGGCGCGACCGCTACCTGAGACTCGAGCCGTTCGTCACCGCCCTGCCCCGCAACGCCACGATCAACGTCTGCAGTGCCTCGGGGGAGGTGCTCGATGCGCTCATCGGCGAAGGACACAAGGAGTTCAGCGGCGATGCGCAGCGGCTCACGAAGAGTCGCGAATCGGCCTGTTTCCCGACGCTCGATGAGTACAAAGCGTCTTTTGGGGGCGACACCCAGGCGCTGCAGCGTTTGGGCGATCGTGTGAAGCAGACCTCAGCTTACTTCCGGCTCACGAGCGTCGTGACTATTGGCAGTGCAGACTTCAACTTGTACAGTCTTTTGCAACGGGACGAGACCGGCCAAGTGCACGTTCTGATGCGCTCTTTCACGCCGGATTAGGTTTCACTTCGGAGAGTAAATGGCCGATTGGCTCTTGTTGAGATTGCCGCGCAGCCCCGGCGCCGAGGTCAGCTGGATCCTCGCCGATGGGCGTGGCAGTGCCATTACCGCTCCGCAAACCGGACCGCTGGTCGAGGTCGCACAGCGCACCGCCGGCCGGCGCGTATGCGTGCTCGTGCCGAGCACCGATGTGCTCCTCGCCGAGCCTGAACTCCCGGCCAAGGCGGGGACGAAGCTGCAGCAGGTGGTGCCCTACGCTCTCGAAGAGCAGCTCGCGGAAGACATCGACGATCTGCACTTCGCCATCGGCAAGCGCGCCGGGGACTCGGTGACGACACCCGTCGCGGTCGTTGCGCACGCGTTGATGGACGACTGGCTCACGACGTTGAAGTCGGCAAACATCACCCCCGATGTGATGTACGCGGACAGCGATCTGCTGCCCGAGAATCCGGGTCACGCGGTGGCGCTCCTCGAGAACGATGTGATCATCGTGCGCCCGCCGGTCGGTCCCGCGATCTCGATGCCCGCGGACGCGTTGACGGAAGCGTTGGAGATCGCGCGCCACGCCGGCGACACGGGCGAACAGAGCGGCCGCGGCCTGATTCTCTACACGGGTGCGGCCGAGTGGCAGCACTACTCGCCGCGCGTCGAGAAGGTGCGCGATCAGTTCGACGGCATCAAAGTCCAACTGCTCACGGGTGGCCCGCTGCCGCTCTTCGTGCAGCAGCTGCCAATCGCACGGGCGATCAATCTCCTGCAGGGGCGATACGCGCAGCAGAATCCGCGCGCCGTCGGCTGGCGTTCGTGGCGGGTCGCCGCGATTCTCCTCGCCGCACTCGTCGGACTGCACATTGCCGGCAAGGCCGGAGAGCTCTTCATGCTCAAGCGCGCCGAGAAAACCGTCGACGCGTCGATCGATCAAGCGTTCCGCGCGGCGATGCCGGGCGAACAGAACACCATCAATGCGCGCCGGCGCATGGAGCAGCGGCTTGCGAGCGTCCGCACCGGTGGCGGCGGAGGACTGCTGGACGCACTTGGCGCGGTCGTGTCGGCGCGCGGCGCGGCGCCCGGCACCGTCGTGCAATCGCTCAGCTTTCGCGACGGCGCGCTGGAACTGAAGATCGCCGCCCCCGATGCCGATAGCCTGGAGCGCGTCAATCAAGCGTTGAGCGGCAACGGGTGGAACGCCCAGTTCGTCGGCGGCAACGTCGTCGCCTCCGGCGGCTACGAAGGACGCGTCCAGATCAAACCGCGGGGCTCCTGATGAAATTCGACCTCGCCAACATGAACGAGCGCGAGCGCCGCATGGTGACGATCGGTGGCATCGCCGCCGTCGTGCTGCTGCTCTTCGGCATCGTGCTGCCGCTCGAGAGCTCGGTGTCGAAGGCGCACGAGCGCATCGAGAAGAAGCAGGCGGATCTGCAGTGGATGCGCACCGTCGGGCCGGAGCTCGCGAACGCCGGGCCGGCGGTCACGCAGCCGACCTCGAACGAATCGATGCTCGTGATCGTGGATCGCGCGGCGCGCGAGTCCGGTCTCGGCAGCTCGTTGGTCAATAGCGAGCCGAGCGGTCAGAACGGCCTGCGCGTGCGGCTCGAAAAGGCGCCCTTCGGCTTGATCATCGGCTGGCTCGCGCGCCTCGCGGATCAGCACGGTATCCGGGTCGAGTCCGCAACGATGGACAGCTCGGGCGAGCCCGGAGTGGTCAATGCGGGTCTGGTACTGCGCTCTCAATGAAGCGCGGCATCTGGATCACGCTGCTCGCGATTCTTGCGTTCGCGGCCATTCTGATCGCGCGCCTGCCTGTCAGCTGGGTCGCCGGCTTCTTTCCCAAGGACGTCACATGTACCGAGCTCTCCGGCACGGTATGGGACGGCTCGTGCGCCGGTCTGGTCGCGCAGAACGTGCGATTCGATAGTGCGTCGTGGCAGTTGCGTCCGTTCGCGTTGTTCGGCGGCAAGCTCGCGGGGTACATCGAGGTCACGCGCGGCGCGAGCTACGCGCGCGGCGACATCGAAGCGAAGTCGGGCGGCACGCTCACGGCGCACGATCTGCAGGCGGATATGCCGCTCGATCCGACGCTCATTCCGCAGTTGCCGCGCGATCTCAGCGGCGTCGTGCGCGCGAACCTCGAGTCGATCCACATCGAGAAGAATGCGATCACCTCGGTCAAAGGATTGGTGGAAGCGCACGAGCTCGTGCAGACCTCCGGCGGCCAGCGGTTGATGTTGGGCGACTACTCGCTCACCTTTCCGCAAGCGGATCCGAGCAAGGAGCCGGTCGGGCAATTACGGAGCCTGAGCGGGCCGCTGATGGTGGAAGGGACGTTGCGCCTCACACGCGAGCCCGGATTCGTGCTGGAGGGACTGGTTGCGCCCGGCCCGGAGGCCTCGCCGCAACTCGTCAAAGAGCTGAGCTACCTCGGTTCGCCGGACGCGCAGGGCCGCCGCCCCTTCTCCGTCGCCGCGACGTTCTGAGAGCCGGTGACGGCCGCAGGCCCTGCGGTCAGATTTCTTTGAATCGGCTCAACAGCGGAAAATACAGCGCCGCCCGCACGGGTTCAGAGCCAAGCACGCGCGCCAACGCAATGTTCCGCTCCAACTGCGGCCGATAGCGCGCCAGCTCTTCGTCGAGAAATGCCTCGAGATTGCCGCCTTCATGACGGCTCGTCTTGAAGTCGATCACCCAGCGCGCCCCCTCGGCATCGACGAACGTGCGGTCGATGATGATGTTGAGCAGCTGACCTTCGGCTACGCCCGTGAGCGCGAGCTCGCTGCGCGCGTCCCGATGAGCGCTCGAGAAAATCCAGCGACCCCGCTCATCTTGCAACGTTCGCACGAGCGCCTCCTGCACGGTGCGTGTCGCGCGCTCGAGGTCCTTCTCCGGCACGCCGTGGCGGCGCAGCTGATGAAGGTACATCGCGGCCTGCTCTTCGATGGCGTCCGCTGTCGGCAGCTGAGGCACCGAAGCAAGACGCTCCAGCGCCGCATGCACCACGGTGCCGATGTGTCGCGACGTCTCACCCACCCAACTGAACAGCGGCGGTTCCAGCGACCGATTGGCGATGGGCAGGCGCTCACGCGCAGGCGCGGGCTCGATGACCGGCGGGCGCCAGTCGACGCGCAGCCTGCGCAATACGCGAGGCGTCGGCTGGATCACGTCGACGTTGGCCGCCGCCTCGCCTTCGATCTGGAAATCGCGGCCCAGCACCGGCCACAGGCACCGAAGCATCGTGCCCGCGCGCGTTTCGACGGTGCCATCCGCGCGCAACTTGGGCGCCGCGGTGAGATTGAGCGAACGCTTCGCGCGCGTCATGGCTACATAGAGCAGACGGGCCTGCTCGTGCGCGCCGCGCTCCGCCATCAAGCGCTTGAGATATGCGTTCACCTCACCGCCTTCGGAATCGCCGATCGCCGGGACCGGCGCCATCAGCAGATCACTACCTTTTCCCGCGCGCGGCAGATCCAGCCAGCGCAGCAGCGGGTCACGATCCCTGTTCGGCAAGCGCTCCAACGCGGGCAGGAAGACGTGCTCGAACTCCAGGCCCTTCGCGCGGTGAATCGTCATGACCTGCACCGGATTCGCGGTGCTCGCGCGCGGCTCCGCGAACAGGTCGGCGACGATGGCATCGATGTCCTGCGCGCCGCGCCACTCGCCGCGCGCAACGAAATCGCCCACGGCGGCGAAGAAGGCGCGCGCATGCGCGAGGTCCTCGCGTGCATACGCGTCCGGCCCGCCGAGTCGCAGCCACACGCCTTCGAGCCATTCGCTGAGCGGCATGCGATCCACTGAACGCAAGGCCTGCTCGAGCACGGTGCGAACACGCGCCAGTCGCTCGCGATCGTTGGGCTCACAGCGGCCGAGCCGTTCTGGAGCGCCGAGCGCTTCCCACAACAGCAGCGAATCGTAGCGGTGAGACAATTCCGTGAGCGTCGGCAGCGAGACGCCACACCAGGGTGCCCGCAGAACAGCGAGCCATGCCGTGCGATCGCCGAGATGATGCAAGGCTCGCAACAGCGCGACGAGATCGCGCACGATCGAGAGCTCGCGCAGCGGCACGAGATCGACGCCGATAGCGTCGATGCGCGCCGCTTCGAGCGCGGCCATGATCGGCGGCGCGTGCGAGCGCGAGGCGACGAGAATCGCTACTTCGTCCTGCGCAGAGCGCTCGCGAATCTCGGCGATGGTCCGCGCGATGAAGTGCGCTTCGGCCGCGCGATCGCCGGCAAAGAGGGTCAGACCGATGGCCGGGCCGCGCTGCTCGGCGCGAGCCGGCAAGCTGTGCGTGAAGGCCACGGCGCTGGCGCGAACGTCATCTTCGGGCGGGAAGAGCTGCGAGCAGGTGCTGTTCGTCCACTCGACGAGCGCCGGTGTCGAGCGAAAGTTGCGCGTGAGCTGCAGCGATTCGAGGCGGATGTCGCCGATGCCGCGGTCGCGAGCGCGCAGGAACAGGCCGACCTCGGCGTCGCGGAACTGATAGATCGACTGCATCGGATCGCCGACGGCGAACAGCGTGCGGCCGTCGCCGGGCTGCCACCCGGCCGTCAGCGCTTCGAGCAGTCCGAACTGCGCCAGCGAGGTGTCCTGAAACTCATCGATCAGAATGTGCCGCAGCTTCAGTCCGGCGCGGAGTGCGAGATCCGTGGGTGCTTCGGCGTCGACTAGCGCCTGGCGCGCAGCGCCCGCGACATACGTGTAGTCGACGCGTCCCTCGGCCGCGAACTCAACTTGCAATTGAGCGGCCGCCACTTTGAGGACGCGCGAGAGCGCCTCGATCGCCTGCGCATCGGCAGGCGTGAGCGCCGGCGCCGGCATGGTCTTGATCGATGCGAGCAACTCCTGCGCGGCGGGCTGCGTCTTCAGCAGATCGATGCAGGACTTCAGCTGCTGTTTCGCAGCCGGATGCTCGAACGCTTCCCCCAGTACCTTCGTGATCTGCACGCGCCAGGCATCGTCCTTCGTCAGAGTCAGCGACGCGAGGCGCTTCCACGCGAACATGTGCTCGGCGTCCGCGCCCAGCGCCCCGATACCCGGCAAGCCGCTCGCGGTGTTACGTAGTGTCGCCGAGATTTGCGCGCACACCTCGGCCAGATACTCCGACGCGATCGTCTGCAGGCTCGCATTGACACGCTCGGTCAGCGCCTTCTCGCCCTGCTCCAGCAGGTGCGGCAGCCAGTGCCCGCGTTTCGCTAGCATTTGCGCAAGAAGCCGCTCGACGTTGTCCCAGCGGTTGTCGATGCGCTCGAAGAGCAGCTCGATATCGGCCGCGAGCACATCATCGGTCTCGCCGATCGCGAGCACGCGGCGCGCCGCGCGTCGATACAACTCTTCGGGTCGCTCGGCCACCACCAGCGCGCCGCCGGCACGCGCGGCCAGCGGCAACTGACTCGCGAGCCAGTAGTTGAACGAGTCGATCGTCTGAATCCGCAATCGGCCCGGATTCTTCAGCAGGCCCCAGCCGCGCGCCGCGTCACGCGCGCGCACGGCATCAGCCATCTTGCGCAGCCGCTGCGCCTGCGGGTTCTTCGCATCGATCTGTCCGAGCAGCGCTTTCGACACACGCTCGCGCATTTCGGCCGCCGCCTTGCGCGTGAACGTGATTGCGAGGATCTCTTCAGGGCTGTCGACGTGCGCCAGTAGACACAGGAGTCGCTGTGTGAGCACCGTCGTCTTGCCCGAGCCGGCGGGTGCGCGCAACAGGATCGAGCGACGCGGATCGATCGCATGCTCGCGCGCGAGATCGTCGGTCGCCGCGAGTGCTGCGACCGGTGCGCCCTCGAGCGGCAGTGACATCTGCTCACTCATCGATGTTCTGCTCGACGGCGGTGGCCGAGGCGTCGGAGATCCGACAGATGCTCACGACGTGACAGTACTCGCAGGCTTTCGGCCGCGGATCGACGGCCGCGCGGCCAGCGACGAAGTCCGCGGCGAGTCGCTCGATTCGCGCGTGCCATTCGCGCTGCCAGTAGGCCCAGGCATCGTCGGCCTCGGCGTCCGGGCTCTGCTCGACCGGGCGGACCTTCGGCAGCAACGAGGCGTCTTTGGCGACACCATCGAAGCGCACTTCGCGCGCGGTCACGCTCACCGTGGACATCGCGACGGTTTCATCGCCGACGGCCGCGAGGTAGGCGAGTAACTGCGGATGCGAGGGCCGGTCCGAGTACCAATCACCGGGAATCGCGCGCCCGCTCTTGTAGTCGAGGATCGCGAGCCCGCCGGCGCCCAGCGCGTCGAGGCGATCGATGCGAATGCGCAGCTCGGCGCCCGCGAGTTGCAACGTGCGCTCGAGCTCGGTCTCACGGACCGTGAAGGGCGCGCGTTTGCGTTCGATCTCGCATAGGTTGCGGATGAGGCGCTGCGCGCGCCGGCATTCGCGGCGATTGACGGCGGGCCGGGCTGCTTCGCGGATCGGGCCCATGATCTCGGCCGCAGCCTCTTCGACAGCGCGGGCGATCAGCGCGTCCAGTGATTCGCTGGACTGTGCGAGCAGACCCGCAGACCCCCCCAGCACGCCCCAGAGCTTTTCGAGCGCAGAGTGCAGCAGCCGCCCGCGAGTATCGGCAGCGACACCGGGTTCCGGCGCATCCATCTCACTGCTTCCGAGTCGCAGCTCGCCGTACGCGCGGAAGGGACACAAGTTCTGCAATTCGACACTGCGCGTTCCCGAAGGCACGCGCATCGACACATCCCACGGCGTGCCGAGCCGGTCTTCGATGCACTCTGTGAGGCCCTCACGCCGCACTCGCAACGGCAACCACAACGACGGCGTTTCCGTCGCAGGTGGTGAGCGCTTCAGGAACGGTTCGAGTAGCGGACTCGGTGCGAGCTGCACGTCTTCGGCACGCAGCGGCGCGCTGAGCACGAGTTGCGGAGTCGAGGCGCGCCATGCGGCCATCAGTGCTTGAGCTTCGGCCGCGCGCCCGGTCGCAGTTGCATTGGGCACGCGCGCAGTGACCTGCGCATCGAGCGGCAAGAACGGATCAGGCTGCACAGGCTGCGGCCAAACGTCTGCGTGCAGGCTTGCGACCCAGATCCCGTCGTATCGCACGATCGGATCGACGAACTGCGACGTCACGGTCACCAGCGCATCGCCGCTTGCCGGTCGAAACGACGTACGCGACGCCAACTCTGAGAGCCAGCGCACGGCGTCTTCGCGTGAGATCACGCCGGTAACGGTCGCGAGTTGGCCGAAGTCGTCGAGCAGTTCTTTGAAGCGCGCGCGCGTTTGCTCTTCGTCGCTGTCGAGGACGCGATCACCCGGCCATTGCAGCGCCTTGAGCGCACTGTCGAAGCGCTCGGACCATTGCCGAGGCGTCGCGCGCGAGGTGTTCAGCTCGCGCAGCGCCTGCCCGATCTGCGTGCTCAGCAATTGAGCCGCACCGGACAACGCCTCGGGCACTGAGCCCAAGGCGGCGAGCAGCTCACGCGGTCCAATTTCGAGCGGCGCCCTGCCACGTTCACGCAGCCAGACATCCAGTCGCGCCCGCGCCGTCTCGGGAACAGCCCAGTACGGCGCACACAACCATGCGCTGAAGTCCGCGAACTCGCTGCCGTTCGCGAGCCAGGCGAGACCGCGCAGCGCATGCGCAACGAGCGGCGCACGCGACAGCGGCAGTCCGCCTTCGAGTGCCACGAGCACACCGCCGTCCGATCGCCCGAGCTCGCCCGAGCTGGCACGCCCCGGATCGACACTCTGCGTGATCAAGGAGACCAGCCGTTCCCGCGCTTCCGGCGCACCGGGAGCGACGACGAGTAAGCGGGCGTCGGGCTGCGCATCGAGGCGCTCGCGACACCATGTGGCGATCCGCTCCAATTCTTCCGACGCGTCTTTCGCGAGGACGGCGTGCGTTTCATTGGGTGTATCGGCGCGCAGCTCGCGCATGCGTGTGCCGCATCCGTCAGCAGCCCGCGCCGCGGCGAGCGCGCCGAAACTCGGCGTCTGCTGAGTGAAGCCGACAGCGAACAACGAACGCGCTCCGCCCAGACAATGCAGTTGAGCAGCCAGCTCGGTGGCAATCGCCGCACCGAGCGCTCGCATCTTCTGGATGACGGCCTGCTGCACGTCGAAGAGCAAACGCTCTTCGCTGCCCGGCGCGCCGCGCGGGCGGGTCGGTGAAATCCTGAATTCCTGAGCCAGATGGCTCGCGCGACGCAGACTATCTGCGAGCAACCCACGTGCGACGAGCTCGAGATCGTTGGTGTGCTCGGCAGCCGACTGGCGCCAGAGGAACCACTCTTCCGCCGACGTGAGCAACCGCGGCAGCTTCTCGCCGGAAGCGGCGCGTCTTTCGATCTCGCGGGCTTTCCAGGCTTCCAGCGGCAGCACGTCCGGCGTTTGCCACACGCGCTGTTGGCGTCCGAGCGCAGTCGCCGCGTAGGCGAGCCGAACCGCTTCGGACCTCTGACGAGACGGTACCGCGACCGTCTCCCCCTGCTCTATTGCCTGAAGAACGTCCTGTGGGAGGCTGATCAACTTACTTGAAGCGCTGGCTCGCTTCGACGACGTTGGCCGGCGCGGCACTGCGCGGCCGCTCGACATACGTCGTCAGCAGCGATTCGATGCGACCGAACACTTCGCGCAACGTCGCGGCATCGGGCAGATTCGTCACGCGGAAGCGATTCTTGTACGGCACGTTGAAGCTCGTGCCCGGAGCGACGAGCACGTGCTTTTGCTCCAAGAGGTCCAACGCGAACTGTTGATCGTCGAAGCTCGGCAGCTCCCGGGTATTCACGCCGATGAAGCCGTACATCGCGCCTTGAATGGGCTCGAGCTCCAGGAAGCGGCTCGAGGCGACGGCGTTGTCGATCGCGCGACGCGACTCGAACAGTCGCCCCCCCGGCGAGACGAGCTCCTTGATGCTCTGATAGCCGCCGAGCGCGGTCTGCACGGCCCACTGCGCCGGCACATTGCTACACAGACGCAGAGAGCTCAGCAGCTCCAGGGCGGCGAAGTACTCGCCCGCGTGATTCTTGCGGCCCGAGAACGACGCCCAACCCACGCGATACCCGCAGGCCCGGTACACCTTCGAGATGCCGGACAACGTGGCGCACAGCGTGTCCTTCACGATGGTGGCCATCGGCACGAACACGTTGTTGTCGTAGAGCATCTGATCGTAGATCTCATCGCTGAACACGACGAGGCCGTGGCGCTCGGCGAGTCGGGCGAGCGCTTCGAGCACGTGCCGCGGATACACGGCGCCGGTGGGATTGTTCGGGTTGATGACGACGAGCGCGCGTGTCTTCTTCGTGACGAGGCTCGCCACCTCGTCCGGATCCGGAATGAAGCGGTTCTCGGGCCGGCACGGGTAGTGAACGACGCGGCCGCCGTTCAGCGTGGCGGCGGCCGTCCACAGCGGATAGTCGGGGCTCGGCACGAGCACTTCATCGCCCGGATTCAGCAACGCACGCAACACGAGGTCGATCAGCTCGCTCACGCCGTTGCCGATGAACACCTCTTCGGCGCTCACGTTCTGCACGCCGCGCGCCTGCTGCTGCATGACCACCGCTTCGCGCGCCGGGAAAATGCCTTTCTGATGGCAATAGCCCTCGGCGTTCTGCAGGTTCTCGATCATGGCGAGCCGCATCGTCTCCGGCGTGCGGAAACCGAAGGCAGCCGGATTGCCGATGTTCAGCGAGATGATCTCGTAGCCGAGACGCTCCAGGCCGTGGGCGCGTTGCGCGAGCTTGCCGCGAATCTCGTAACGGACGTTGTTGAGGCTGTCGCTGGGACGAAGTGTGGGCTCGGTTGGCATAGGCGAGGGAGAATAGCCAATCCAGCCGCCCCGCGCACCGGAACGGCGCCTCTATTCCGTGGACCCGAGCTCACGCCACCGGTGGCAGGCGACGCGCTGACCTCGATCGGTGGCCTCCCATAGGGGCAGTTTCTCGCGACAGACCTCGCGCACGTGCGGGCAGCGCGTGCGGAATACGCAGCCGCTCGGTGGGGCCAATGGTGAGGGCAGCTCGCCACCGAGCGCACGACCCCAACGTAGGGGCTGGACATCGGGATCGGGTATGGGAACGGCCTCCAGCAGTCCCCGTGTGTAGGGATGTGCGGGCGTCGAATAGAGGGACTCCGTCGCGCCCTCCTCCATCATCCGACCGAGATACAGCACGAGCACGCGGTCGCAGAGCTGCCTTACCACGGCGAGGTTGTGACTGATGAAGAGAATGGCCGTTCGATACTCGCGTTTGAGGTCCTGCAGTAACGCGAGAATCTGCGCTTGCACCGAGACATCCAGCGCGCTGACGGCCTCGTCGCAGACGAGGAGCTTTGGCTTCAGCACCATCGCGCGTGCGATGGCCACGCGTTGTGCCTGTCCGCCGCTCAGCTCGTGCGGATAGCGCACGAGAAGACTTCGGCCGAGCCCCACGCGCAGGAGCATGTCAGCGGCTGCGTCGCGACGCGCGGTGTCGTCGAGGTCGCGCCGATGCACGCGCAATGGTTCCGCGACGATCTCGGCGACCGTCATGCGGGGGTTGAGGCTCGCCAACGGGTCCTGAAAGACGAGTTGCATGTCGCGGCGGATTGGGCGCAGCGCGCTCGGCGACAGCGCTTCGAGCGGACTGCCGAGCCACATGATGTGGCCCGCCTCGGCGCGGACGAGCCGCAACGCCGCGCGAGCTAGTGTGGATTTGCCGGAGCCGGATTCACCGACGAGGCCGACGACCTCGCCTGGTTTCAAAGTCAGGGTGACGTTTTCGACGGCACGGATGACGGGGGCTCGACGAAAGAGACCATCCCACAGCTTGAAGTGCACACGAACGTCGTCCAGCGAGAGAAGTGCCTCCGATCCGACGCTCATAACGGCCGCAGCAGCCGGCGGCGCACGCATCGACGGCACCGCGTGGAGCAACGCTTGCGTGTACGTGTGCTCCGGATGCTTGAGGACGCGATCCACCGCACCGAGCTCGACGACGCGGCCCGCTTGCATCACCGCGACTCGATCGGCGATTCCCGCAACGATGCCGAGGTCGTGCGTGATCAGCACCATCGCCATGCGCTGCTCGTGCTTCAACTCGGCGAGCAGCGCGAGGATTTGCGCTTGGATCGTGACATCGAGCGCCGTCGTCGGCTCGTCCGCGATCAAGAGCTTCGGTCCGCATGCCAACGCGATCGCGATCATCACGCGCTGACGCATGCCGCCCGACAGCTCGTGCGGATACTGGGAGAGTCGCCGCGCCGGATCGGTGACGTGCACGCGCTCGAGCAATTCGAGCGCTCGAGATCGCGCGTCCCGCCACGAGGCGTCCGTGTGCCGAACGAGCGGCTCCGCGATCTGATCGCCCACGCGCAGGTGCGGTGTCAACGAGGTGAGCGGGTCTTGAAAGACCATCCCGATGCTCGAACCGCGCACGCGATTGAGCTCGCTCGCCGGCCGCCCGAGCAGCTCCTGCCCATCGAATCGCGCGCTCCCGCGCACGCGCGCATTCGACGCAAGCAAGCCCATGACCGCCAAAAACGCCTGACTCTTGCCGGCCCCCGATTCGCCGACGATGCCGACGCATTCCCCCGGCTCGATCGCGAGCGAGAGCTCACTCACGGCTTCGACTTCGCCGGCCGGCGTCGTGAAGCTCACCGCGAGATCGCGGATGTCGAGCACGGACATCTCAGTGCTCACGCGGATCGAATGCATCGCGCAAGGCGTCACCCGCGAAGTTGAATGCGACGAGCAACACCACCAGGAAACCCGCCGGCACGATGAGCATCCAAGGCGCCGACTCGATATCGCGCGCCCCCGAATTGATGAGGCTGCCGAGACTCGCGAGCGGCTCCTGCACACCGAGCCCCAGAAAACTCAGGAAGCTCTCGTACAGGATCATGTTCGGAACCGTCAGCGCCGCATACACGATCACCGGACCGAGGAGATTCGGCACGATGTGTCGCGTGAGAATTCCCGGCGTGCTCACACCGGCAACGACGGCGGCTTCGACGAAGTCACGATGCTTCAGCGACAGAGCCTGGCCACGCACGATGCGCGCCATCGTCAACCACCCGACCGCGCCGATCGCGACGAACAGCGCGTAAACGTTGCCGCGCGTCAGCACCGTCATGAGGATGATGACGATGAAGATGTAGGGCAGCGCGTACAGCACGTCGACGGTGCGCATCATGACTTCGTCGGTACGGCCGCCGACGTAACCCGCAACCGCGCCCCAAATCACGCCGATCACGAGACTCACCGCCGTCGCGAGCAAGCCGATGGCGAGCGAGACACGCACGCCGTGCAACGTGCGCACGAACAGATCGCGACCGAGCCGATCTGTGCCGAGCCAATGCGTGTTGGCGAGCTGCGGAGGCGCGGCGATGTGGTTCCAATCGAGCCCGTCGTACGTGTGCGGACTGAGCGCCGGCCCGACGATCGCGAGCAGCGCGATGAACAGCACGACGCCCGCTGCGAACAGCGCGGCGCGATTACGTCGCATGTCGCACTCGCGGATCCAGCCAGCCGTACAGGAGATCTGCAATCAGATTGCAGAGAAGCGTGAGCGCGCCGTACACGATGATCATTCCCATCACGAGCGTGTAGTCGCGGTTGATCGCCCCCTGGACGAGAAAGCGCCCCGACCCCGGCAATCCGAACACGGTCTCGACGACCAGCGAGCCGGTGACGACGAACGCCGTCGCCGGCCCGAGATAGCTCACGACCGGCATCAAGGCGGGCCGCAGCCCATGCCGCAGGATGATGCTGAGCTCGCCCAGTCCCTTCGCGCGCGCGGTCCGGATGAAGTTCGCGCACATCACTTCGATGAAGCTCGTGCGCGTGAGGCGCGCGACATACGCGCTGACCGGCAACGCCAGTGTGACGACCGGCAGCACGAGGTAACGCACTTCCCCGCTCGCCCAGCCCGCGACGGGTAACCAGTGCAGATAGAGGCCGAAGACCAGCGCGAACAACGGCCCGATGACGAAGCTCGGAAGCGCGATACCGAGGGCTGCGAGCGTGCGTACGCCGTGATCGACGATGGTGTTGCGCCGAAGCGCCGCGCATGCACCGAGCGGTATCCCGATGAGCACCGCGAGCAGAATTGCGCACAACCCGAGCGTGAGGCTCACCGGCAAGCCTTGCGCGATGAGCTCCCCGACACGCAGGTCCCGAAACTTGAACGAGGGGCCGAAGTCCCCGTGCGCCAGCGCGGCGAGATAGCGCGCGTACTGCGTGAGAATCGGTTGGTCAAGTCCGTACGCCGCATCGAGATTGGCTCTGATCGCAGGCGCAAGTCCGAGCTCATCGTCGAAGGGCCCGCCCGGCGCGAGGCGGATGATGAGAAACGAGAGCGTGATGATGACGAACAGTGTCGGAACGAGCATTGCAATCCGGCGGATCGCAAATCGAATCACGGGACCCCTCGTCGAGATGTGGCGCGCGGGCCGCAGTCTACCGTGATGGGCGCGCGAAAACTCGGCGCGCGCGACGCGACGCTTTGCAGTTCGTGAAGCGAGCGGCGCCGTTCGTGAATCACGCGGCGCGATTCGTGAACATCACGCTGCCAAGCGCGCAGTGACCGTGTACAAGCGTCGCGTAGCAGTTATGCGCGATGCCTGCACGATAACCGAACACCATTTCCGCCTGATGGACACCCATGGATTCAGTTTCTAAACTGCCCTACAGCGTTCATCGAGACCTCAACACGGTAAAGCTCCAGTCCATGGAATCCACCCGCCCGATTCGTGCCCTGATCCGCGGTCTCGACGCCCTGACGGTGCTGAACCTCAAGAACGGCGCCACGGTTTCCGAAATTGCCCAGGAAATCAAGCTTCCGCGCACCACGACCTACCGCATTCTCGAGACGCTGAGCCACGCCGGCTACGTCTACCGGGACGACCACGACGATCGCTACCGCCTCACGATCATGGTGCGCGGGCTCTCCGACGGGTTCGACGACGAAGCGTGGGTCACGCAGATCGCGAGGCCGTATCTGTACTCGCTGTGTAGCGAGATCGTGTGGCCGGTCGGAATCGCTTCGCTTTCCGGCACGACGATGCTCGTGCGCGAGACGACGGACCATGCGAGCCCGCTGGCGGTTGAGCGCTTCTCCGCCGGTTTCCGCGTGCCGCTGCTGACTACCGCGATCGGCCGCGTGTACCTCGCGTTCTGCTCGCAGACGCAGCGCGAGTCGCTCCTCGAGATCCTCTCCCGCTCGAACAAGGACGAGGACAAGCTCGCCAAGAACAAGGCGGAGCTGCAGAAGATTCTCTCGGACGCGCGCGCGCAGGGTTACGCGACCGCCGTGCACCCGCGGCGTATTTCCGAGCAGGTCAGCGTTGCCGTGCCGATCATCGTCGACGACCGCGTGCTCGCGACCATCGCCGTGCGCTTCGCCGCCACTGCCGTACCTCTGAAATTGGCGCTCGAGCGCTTCCTGCCCAAGCTGAAAGACACGGCCGCGAAGATCGGCCAGACCTTCCTTGCCGAGCAGCGCGACCCGCCCCACCAGCACCACCGACCCGCGCAAATACGCTGAGGGTCAGGGCGCCCTGTTTATATAGATAGGCGCCGACGGTATTCGCCTCGCTCCCTCCGGATAGTTGATAATTCCCGACCCCGCGGGCCTGTGTGGCCCGCGGTCCGTTTTGGCTGTTCGGAAGACACTCTGCGATGAAACGAATCCTCGTCGGCATCAAGCGCGTCGTGGACTACAACGTCCGCGTGCGCGTCAAACCAGATGGGTCCGGCGTCGTCACCGACGGCGTCAAGATGAGCATCAATCCGTTCGACGAGATAGCGCTCGAGGAAGCCCTGCGGATCAAGGAGAAAGGGGGCGCCGAGGAGGTCGTCGTCGCGACCATCGGGCCGGCGGACACGCAGCAGCAGCTGCGCACGGGGCTCGCGATGGGCGCGGACCGCGCGCTGCTCGTGGAACATGCGGGCGCGATCGAGCCGCTCGATGCGGCCAAGGTGTTCCTGAAGCTGATCGAGAAGGAGCAACCGTTTCTCGTGATCCTCGGCAAGCAGGCGATCGACGACGACAACAACCAGACCGGCCAGATGCTGGCGGCCCTGTGGAACCGCCCTCAGGCAACCTTCGCCTCGAAAGTGGAGCTCGCAGGCGAGCAGGCCAAAGTGACGCGCGAAGTGGATGCCGGCCTCGAGACCCTCGAAGTCGATCTACCGGCCCTCGTCACGACCGACTTGCGCTTGAACGAGCCGCGCTACGTGAAGCTGCCGGAAATCATGAAGGCGAAGAAGAAGCCGCTCGAAACGCTGCCGCTCGCCTCGCTCGGTGTGACCCCGCGCCAGCGCGTGAAGCCCGTGAAATATGAGCCGCCGCCGCAGCGGCAGAAAGGCGTGATGGTGAAGACCGCGCAAGAGCTGGTCGAGGCGCTGAAGAAGAAGGGACTCGTGGCATGAGCAAAGTTCTGATCGTTGCCGAGCACGACGGCAAGGCTCTCAATCCCAGCACCGCGAAGTGCGTGACCTGCGCGCATGCGATACCCGGCGCGGAAATCACGATTGCGGTGTTCGCGAAGGACGCATCGGCCGTAGCCGCGCAAGCTGCGAAGCTCCAACACGTCGCGCGCGTCCTGAAGGTCGAGGATGCGGCCAATGAGCACGCGCTCGCCGCCGTGATCGCGCCGCAAGTGGTGCAGCTCGCTGCGGGCTATAGCCACGTTTTCGGACCGTCGACGACGTTCGGCAAGGACTTGATGCCGCGTGTCGCCGCCCTCCTCGATACCTCGCAGATCAGCGACATCATGGCGGTCGAGAGCGCGACGCGTTTTCGGCGCCCCATCTACGCGGGCAATGCGCTGATGACGGTGGACGTCGAGGCCGGCAGCAAGATCGTCGGCACGGTCCGCACGGCATCGTTCGAAGCGGCGGCGGAAGGCGGCTCGGCGGCCGTCGAAGCCGCGCAGGTGAAGGCCGAACTGCCCTCGCACACGCGCTTCGTCTCGGTGTCCGCCGCGAAGTCGGATCGGCCGGATCTGCAGACCGCGCGCCGCGTGATCTCGGGGGGCCGCGCGCTGGGCAGCGCCGACAACTTCAAGCTCCTCTACTCGCTCGCCGACAAGCTCGGCGCGGCGGTCGGGGCCTCGCGCGCCGCGGTCGACGCGGGCTACGCGCCCAACGATCTGCAGGTGGGGCAGACGGGCAAGATCATTGCGCCCGAGCTGTACGTCGCCATCGGTATCTCCGGCGCGATCCAGCACCTCACGGGCATCAAGGACGCCCGCGCCATCGTGGCCATCAACAAGGATGCCGAGGCGCCGATTTTCGAGGTGGCGGACTATGGACTCGTGGGCGACCTCTTCCAGATCGTTCCCGAGCTGGAAAAGCTGCTGTAGACGTTTTCGCCGTTCCCTGACGGCCTTCGAGTTTCGGCGCCCAAGAAAAAGGCCCGCTGGTCACCCGGCGGGCCTTCGTCCGTCAGGATTCGGACTGCCTTACGCTTGCGCGTGGAGCGTCCAGAGGTTCGCCAGGCGCTCGAGGGTCGGATTGCCCTTCACGGCCTTGAAGGCCTTACGCGCCTCCTCCTTGCGTCCTGCGCCGAGCTGCGCGATGCCCAGCAGGAGCTGCGCATTGGCGGTGTTCGACACTCCGCCCTTGCCCAAACCGCGCTGAAGGGCCGCGGCCGCCTTGTCATATTGCTGGTAGCCAAGGTAGGCGATGCCAACGCTCACGTCCTTGTCGCCCGTCTTCGAAGCGGCGGCATCGGCGTCGGCCGCCGACAGGCCTGCCTGGCCGGCAGCGGCGGCCTTCTTCGCGCTCTCGAGCAGACGCTTGTTGCGATCGATGTCGCGTTGTTCGGTAAAGATGTTGCTGCTGAAGCCCTTCTCGAGCACCGCCTGCGCTTCGCCCGGCGCCCCGGCTTCGATGGCCAGCTGGGCGTATTCGGTGTAGTCGTTCGGCTTGTTCAGCACACCGACCGCCGAAGCCAGCCGATACACCTGAAGCTGCTGCTGATCGCTACCGCCACCGGAGTCTTGCGTGTGGTACATGGCAGTCATGAGGTTCTGCCAGTACTGCGGCTTCGGGTAATACGACACGAGCCGCTCGTACGTGCGCTGCAAGCACGCGCTGTCGTCGGTCTTGAGACAGGCGTTCTGCACGAGATTGAGCAACTGCTCCTTCGGCTTCCTGCCTGCCTTGATCTGACTGTCGACCTGGCCCTGCATGAACCTTGCGGCGCCCTTGAAGTCGCCCTTCAGGAAGTAGGCCTGGCCCATGAGCGTGTAGGTGTCGTCGTCGGCGGAGCCTTCCTTGACCATGCGGTCGCCGAGCTGGAGCACCTTGTCGTAGTTCTTGAGCGTGTAGTGGATCTGGAAGAGCTGCTTCACGCGCTTCTGCTTGTCAGACGCCGAGGTGTACTTCGAGTCGAGGCTCGCCTCGATCACCTTCGCGGCTTCGGGCAGGTTGTTCGTCTTGACGTACGCGTAGCTCAGCATCTCGTTGATGAGATGCTCGTCGTAGTCGTTCTTGCCCGAGATGTTTTGGGCATCCTTCAGCTTGTTGATCGCGTCCGCGTACTTCTTGGCGTCCAGTGATGCCTTGGCCGCCTTCAGCGCATTGCCGGCGGCCTTACTATTCTGCGGCTTGTCGGCCGCGAAAGCCGGCGTCGTAGGTGCGAAACCGACTGCACATGCGAGCACGGCGCTCAAGGCGAGCGCCATCAGGGTATTCGAGCGAATCTTCATAAGGGTTCTGAGTTGGGGAGAGTCAGAGCTGACCGAGCACGTGCTCGGCTGCGGATACTTTGAATTGTCCTGGTGCTTCGATATTCACCTGCTTCGCAACGCCGTCGTCGACGAGGATGGCGAAGCGTTGGCCGCGAGTGCCCATGCCGAAGCCGCGAGCATCGAGCTCGAGGCCGAGAGCCTTGGCATACTCGCCGTTGCCGTCCGCCAGCATCAGCACCTTGTCGCCGACGTTCGAGTGCTTGCCCCACGCGTTCATGACGAACACGTCGTTGACGGCCATGCAGGCGATCGTGTCGACGCCTTTGGTCTTCAACTGGTCGGCGCTCTGCACGAATCCGGGCAGATGCTTCGCGTCGCAGGTCGGAGTGAATGCACCGGGCACCGAGAACAGCACGACCTTCTTGCCCTTGAAGAGCTCATCGGTCGTCAGGTTCTTCGGGCCGTCCGTGGTCATGGTCTTCAACGTGCCCGAAGGCATGCGGTCGCCCGCCTTGATGGTCATGAGCAGCAGTCCTTCGAGTTGTGGCGCGCTATTGGCGCGCGGTATCGCCGGCGCCCGCCGAGGCCTGGCGTTCCGGCGTCGCTTGCCGCGCGTGCAGGCTCCACAGGTTCGCAAGGTGCTCGAGCTTGGGATCGCCCTTCACGGCCTTGAACGACTTCTGCGCCTCATCCTTCTTACCGGCGCCGAGCTGCGCGATGCCGAGCAGCAGACGCGCTTCCGCTTCGTTCTGCACGCCCGGTTTACCGAGGCCGCGCTCGAGCGCGGTTACCGCCTTGTTGTAATCCTTGTAGCCGAGATACGCGAGGCCGACGCTCACGTCCTTGTCGCCGGTCTTGGCCGCGGCGGCGTCGCTCGCGATCTTGTCGAGGCCGGCCTTGTCACTCGCGGCCTGCTTCTGCGCGGAGTCCAACAAGCGCTTGTTCTTGTCGAGCGAGCGCGCATCGGAGAACACGTTCTTCGACAGACCCTTCTGCAGGATGTCCACCGCTTCACCTGGCGAGCCCGCTTCGATCGCGAGCTGCGCGTACTCGGTGTAGTCCTCCGGCCGCTTCAGCACGTCGACTTCCGAGGCGAGCCGATACACGTGCAGCAAACTCTTCTCGGTCTGCCCCTGCTGCTGGAACATCGAATACAGCAGGTTCTGCCAGTACTCGGTCTTCGGGTAGTACGCGACGAGCTTCTCCAGGGCCTCGGTCGTGCACGCTTCGTCGTTCTGCTTGACGCACGCGCTCATGAGCAGCTGCAGCGTCTGCTCTTTCGGCTCCTTGCCGGCTTTCACCTGATCGTCGACGTATTCGTCGACGAACTTCTGCGTGCCCTTGAAATCGTTTTTGATGTAGTACGCCTGGGCGACCAGCGTGTACATGTCGTCGTCGCCGCCACCGCCCTTGATCGACTTGGTCCCGAACTCGATCGCCTTGTCGTAGTTCTTGATCTGGTAGTTGACCTGAGCAAGCGCTTTCAGGCGATTCGGCACTTCAGCCGGATCGAGCAAGCCGGAACTCAACCCCAACTCGAGGTACTTCGCGGCCTGCGGATAGTCGTTGAGACGCACGTACGTGAAGCCGTACATCTCGTTCATCAGATACTCGTCGTACGGCGTCTTGCCGGAAACCCCTTCCACTTCCTTCAGCTTGGCGAGGGCGCCCTGGTAATCCTTGGCATTCATCGCGTCCTGCGCCGCTTTGAGCGGCTTGGCCACGGCCTTGCTGACGGATTGCTTCTGCTCCTTGTCCGCCGCGAAAGCCACGGTCGACAGGCCGGACGATCCGAAGACGACGGCGCTCAGAGCGAGCGCCGCAAAGAATTTGGCTGTCGATCTCATGCTATTCCCATGCTATTCCCGGAACTCCGAGGTGTTGACGAAACCGATTTTCTTCATACGGTTACGCTGGGCAGCGGCCAACACGGCCGCCACGGTGCCGTACTTCGCGCGGCGATCGGGACGCAGGTGAATCTCAGGCTGCGGTTCCTTACCCGATTCCGAGCGGAAGTACTGCTCCAGTGTTTGAATGCTCGGGACGACCGTACCGTTCCAGACGACGGTGCCGTCGAAGTCGACTTCCAGATCGATGACCTCGGGGCGGGCATCCACCGGGGGCGGATTGTTCGCCTGCGGCATGTCCAGCTTGACCGCGTGCGTCATGATCGGAATGGTGATGATGAACATGATCAGCAGCACCAACATCACGTCGATCAAGGGCGTGGTGTTGATGTCGCACATTGCACCGTCGTCACCGCCGGTGCCTACGCTCATTGCCATGGTCTAGTTTCTCCTCAGAGCGGAACGGACGGCGGTCAGCCTTGAGCTGCCGCCGCCGCTGCGGCTTGCGCCGCACCGCTTCCAACCGGCGGCTCGGTAATGAACCCCACCTTCACCACACCGCCTCGCTGAATGGTGTAGATCACGCGGCCCACCGCTTCATACCGCGCATCTTTATCCGCTCGGATGTGCAATTCGGGCTGGGGTTTCTTCACTGCCGCCGTCTTGACCAGATCCAGAAGCCGCGTTCGGTCCGGAACCGCTTGGCCATTCCAGTAGACGTTGCCCTTGGCATCCACCTCGAGGGTGATGTTCTCGGGCTTGGTCTGCGTGGGAATGTTCACGGCCTTCGGCAGGTTCTGCACGACGGTCTTCGTGATCACCGGAATCGTGATCAAGAAGATGATCAACAGCACCAACATCACGTCGACCAGCGGCGTGGTATTGATAGTCGAGTTCAGTTCCGCGTCATCGCCTTCAGCCGGTCCTACATTCATCGCCATCTGCGCGTTCCTCTGGAACTTCGGTTAGGTCTCAACGTGCGTTCGTCGAACGCGGGTCTTACTTGCGAACCGCTGCCGCGGGCTGTGCCACGGGGCGCGCCGCACCGCCGGTTGCCACGGCATCGGCGCCACCGCCGACGCGAGCACCGCTGATCAGGTAGGCATGGAGGTCCGCGGCGAAATTCCGCAGGCCATCCTGCACACCCTTGTTACGGCGGATCAGCCAGTTGTAACCGAGCACCGCGGGCACCGCGACGGCCAGACCGATGGCGGTCATGATCAGCGCTTCACCGACGGGGCCGGCCACCTTATCGATCGACGCCTGGCCGGCGAGACCGATGTTGATGAGGGCGTGATAGATGCCCCACACCGTGCCGAACAGACCGACGAACGGGGCGGTCGAGCCGACCGTCGCGAGGAAGGCCATGCCCGACTGGAGCTTGCCGTTCACGACGTCGACCGAGCGCTGCAGCGACATGGTGATCCACTCGTGCAGGTCGATGCGGTCCGTCAAGCGACCGTCGTGATGGGAGGCGGCGCGCAAGCCGTCTTCCGCGATGTTGCGGAAGTCGTCGCCCTTCTTCAGGCGCTCGACGCCGTCCTTGATCGTGGGGGCATTCCAGAACGTCTTCTCGACCGTCTTGGCCGAGCTCTTCAGCTTCCGCTGATCCCAAATCTTCGTGAGGATGATGTACCAGGAGAACAGGGACATCAGCACCAGGATGATGAGGGTGCCCTTGGCGACGAAGTCACCTTGGGCCCAGAGGGCCGACAGGCCATATGGATTGTCTACAACTGCGGTAGGGGCGGTGTTTTCCATAGATTCCTCGATCAAAAAAACGCCGGGCACAGAGGCCCGGCACGTACGTCATCAATTTTTGAGTTCGAACTTGATCTTGAAGGGGAAGCAATCGGTGGCCGGCTGACCATCCACGCTGCCCGCGACATATCGTCCGGCCTTGGCAAGCTTCAACGCGCCTTCATCGAGCCGCGCGCTCCCCGAGGATTGGGTCACGGTGGGCTCTTCGCTCAGCTTGCCACTGGGTCCGACGCACACCTTCACGGTGATCGCGCCTTCCTCGCCGAGTCGTTTGGAGGCGGCGGGGTAGTAGTCCTCGGAGTTCGGGAAGTTCTTGCCCATCTTCGCGTGCACCACGTTGCGCGGCGGCGGCGCGGGCGGGGGCGCCCTCTGCACCGGCTTGTCGGTGACGTCGGTGATCGCGGTCGACTGCTGTGTATCGACCGGAATGTCGATCGAAACTTCGGGGGGCGGGACTTCTACGGGAGGACGTTCGAATTCGGGCGGCGGGGGCGGCGGCGGCTCATCGCGTTGCTGGACCTCTTCGATGATGTCCGTCTGAATGGGCGGCGCGACCACCTGGATGATTTGCGCGCCGAGTCCGGTCGCCAGCAAATATCCGAACAGGACGTGGAACGCGATGATCACCATCAAGACGACGGCGCGTCGCGAGAGAAAATTAGTATCGTGTGCGTATGCTGCCATTTGTGCCTTCAACTATCCGAGCACATCGCCGAGTGCATCGGACCGATGTGTGCTGTCTGAAAATCCCCCAGACCAATTTCGATTGGAACGGCGTGCTTTTACGGCTTGACGAGATAGCACACCGTCTGCGTCGACGGAAGCCCGCGGACTTTAACCGCTGCTCTGCGCACTGACAACTGCGCTCAAGCTCGCGATCCACGCGCGGGTTCCCCGGTTCCGGTCGTAACCGCTCCAGCGGAAGCGCTGCTCACGAGACTCGCGTACTTCGCGAGCACGCCCGTCGTCGCGTACGGCTTGCGTGGCTTCCACGCCGCACGTCGCCGGCGCAACTCGGCCGCCGAAAGCTCCGCGTGAATCACGCGTTTCTCCGCATCGATCGTCAGCGCATCGCCGTTGCGCAGAAGACCAAGCGGTCCACCCACGGCCGCCTCGGGGGTGATATGTCCAACAACGAAACCATGTGTACCGCCGGAGAAGCGGCCGTCCGTAATGAGGGCCACCTGATTGCCGAGGCCGCGCCCCATGATGGCCCCCGTCGGGCTCAGCATTTCCCTCATGCCGGGCCCGCCCTTTGGGCCCTCGTAGCGAATGACCACGACGTCGCCGGCTTTCACCGCGCCCTCCAGGATGGCGCGCGTCGCCGCCTCTTCGCCGTCATAGACACGCGCGCGGCCGCTAAATTTCAGACCCTCGTGACCGGTGATCTTCGCGACCGCACCGTCCGGTGCCACGTTGCCGTAGAGGACGACGAGGTGGCTGTCCTTTTTGATCGGAGCGGAGAGCGGCCTCACGATCTGCTGTTCAGCAATATATGTACCTACTTCTGCAAGATTTTCTGCGAGCGTGCGGCCGGTGACGGTCAAACACTCGCCGTGCAGGAGGCCCGCATCGAGCAGCGTCTTCATCAACGGCTGGATGCCGCCCGCGGCGATGAGCTCCGACATGAGAAAGCGTCCGCTCGGACGCACGTCGGCGAGCACCGGCACGCGTTTGCCGATGCGCGTGAAATCGTCGAGGCGCAACTTCACGCGCGCTTCGTGGGCGATCGCCAGCAGATGGAGCACGGCGTTGGTCGAACCCGCCAGCGCGATGGTCATCGTTATTGCATTCTCGAACGCTTTGCGCGTGAGGATGTCCGCGGGACGAATGCCCGCCTTCAACATGTTCACCACCGCCTCGCCGGCACGGCGGCAGTCGTGCCGCTTCGGATCGCCGACGGCTTCTTGCGCGGAGCTGTTCGGTAGCGAGAGGCCGAGCGCCTCGATGGCCGAGGCCATCGTGTTCGCCGTGTACATACCGCCGCAGCTGCCGGGACCGGGGATCGCGGTCCGCTCGACTTCGCGCAGCTCCTCGTCGGAGATCTTGCCGGCGGCGCGCGCACCCACCGCCTCGAACACCGAGACGATGTCGCGACGGTTCGCGCCCGGGCGGATGGTGCCGCCGTAGACGAACACGGCGGGTCGATTGAGGCGCGCCATCGCCATTGCGCAACCCGGCATGTTCTTGTCGCACCCGCCGATCGCAACGAAGCCGTCGAAGCCTTCCGCCGCGACCACGGTCTCGATCGAGTCCGCGATCACCTCGCGCGATACGAGCGAGTAGCGCATCCCCGGCGTGCCCATCGAGATGCCGTCGGACACGGTGATGGTGTTGAAGAGCACACCCTTCGCCCCGGCCGCATCGACACCCGCGGCCGCTTCGCGCGCGAGCTCCGCGATGTGCATGTTGCACGGAGTGAGATTGGCCCACGTCGAGGCGATGCCGATCTGCGGCTTGGTGAAGTCGCCTTCTGCGAAGCCGACCGCGCGCAACATGGCGCGCGCGGGTGCTTGCTTCACGCCGTCGACCACGAGACGCGAGTGCGTGCGGGTATCGACTGCGCTCGGCGCGCGCCTGTTCGAACGTTTGCTGCTTGGTCCGTCGCCCGTCATTTCCGCAGTTCTCGTCGCATAAGGTTGAACCCGATCGCACCGATTGTCGTGAGAGCCAGCGGCAGCACGAGCGCGTAGCGCCCGGCGCCGATTCGAAACGCTTCGAGCGCTTCGTAAAAAAGGATTCCCAGCGGCGGCGCTATCGCCCCGCGCACCCCGGTCAACGTAACGTGAACCCCCATGTAATGCTGGGCTCGGCCGATGGATGCGAAATCATTGTGGCCGAGATTCCAGCCAAGATTAGCACCTGCGTTGGCGGAGCCGAGCACGATTGCACCGAACGCGAGTAACGGCAGCCATCCCGTGAACGTAGCTAGGCACATAATGATCGTCGCGACGACGAGCACCCAGCCTTGCCGTGCGCGGTAAGCAACAACGTGCGAGCCGTCGAACAGTCGCGCCCACCAGGGCGTGAAGAGTGGCAGTGCCACCATGGGGACTACGGAAAGCAGCCCGATTTGGACGCCGCTCGAGAGGTGCAGCTGTTCGGTGAATATGACTACGAGTTGTGCGATGAGCACTAGGTTCCCGGCGCCGAACAGCCCCATCCAGAACATGTACTCCCGAAACGACGGGTCCTCGGCCAGGATCTGTCGCAACATGCGCAGGCTGAAGATCTGGCCCTGCGCGCCGCCCGCCGCTTCCTCGGCTAACAGGCGGAATTGCCGCCGCACGCGTGTCTCTCGGTAGAGCCAGGCGGCGAGGACACCGGCGAGCGCACCGCCGGCATAGACCCAGCGCGGATCGAGCCGCGCTTTCTGGAGCGCCCAGCCTACGAGCCCCGCCGAGACGGCCACGGCCAGATAGCTCACGACGACGATGCGCCCGGTGATGCGGGCCAGAACGTTACGCGGGTAGTTGGCGGTCCACATGGCCGCGCGCACCGTCAGCACGCCCGACCACATCGACCGCGCGAGCAGCACGGCGAGGACCGTCAGCGCCAGCCCCCCTGCCCCGCGCGGGGCCAGGCTCACGAGCCCCACCAGCAGCGCGAATGCCGCTTGCAGTTGCGACATCAACCGGACGCGCTCGCGTCCGTACGCGACGTTGGCCCATATGAAGCTCACGACGTTCGACGTCGCCGGCGCGCCGCTCACGAGCGCAACCGCGAGGTTCAGCACGACCGGGGAGACGATGCCCGTGAAGTCGCGCTTCACGAGCACCGCGGCCGTCGCGCCTTCCACGAGCCCGAGCGTCAGACCGAGCAGCGCCCACGGCCCCACCTCGCGACGATAGATCGCCTCGGCGAGCGCGCTCGGGCGGACGGCGGCGTTCAAACGCCGGTGTCCACGATGCGCCGCTCACGCAGCGTGATGATCAGCACCCCGACGAGCGTGCACCCGCCGCCGATGACGATGCGCCAGGTCAGGTGGTCCCCCAACAGCAGCACGCCCAGCACGATCGAGAACACCGGCGAGAGCGTCGTCAGCGGCGCGATGCTCGTGACCGGATAGCGCTGCACGAGATGAAAGTAGCCCGTGTGGGCGATGAGGCTCGCGACGATGGCCGCGAACAGCAGCGCCCCCCAAGCGCGCCACGAGATCGCGCTCCAGGCGGTGAGGCCCGGATGCTCGAGCAACAGCGAGGCGGCGATCAGTACCGGCAAGCTGATGAGATACGTCCAGCCGAGCACCTCCGCCGGCGTGAATCCCTCGAGGCGCTTGACGATGATGAGCCCGAGCGCGCCGAAGAACGCCGACGCCACGACCAGCGCGACGCTCTCCCAGCGATCGCCGATCTGCGGGTCGAAGCCCATGATGATCACGCCGAGGAAGGAGAGCGCGATCCCCGTGCGCCGGCGCCAGCGCACGACTTCACCGAGCATCGCAACGGACAGCAGCGTCGTGAACGGCACGCCGAGCTGCGTCATGATCGCGACCGACGAGACATTGCTTGCGCGGCGCAACCCCGCGAAGTTCAGCGCGAAGTTCAGCGCACCGGAGAGCAGCGCCGCGATGACGAGCGTGCCCATCTGCCCCGGATGAATACGCAGCACGGGTACGAGCACGACCACGACGATCGCGAACCGCAGCACCGTGAACAGGATCGGCGGCATCTCGTCCACACCGATCTTGCTCGTGATGAGATTGACGCCCCAGATGAAGGTGATGCCGATCAGCAGGAACAGATCGCGCAGTCGGACTGCAATCATCCGCAGCGCGCGCGAATGAGGCGATAGAGGCCACGCACGCACTGGGCTTCCGCGCCGACCGGCCGCCCCGGCCGCTCCTTTGGATTCCACGCAAAAAGATCGATGTGCAGCCAGCGCGGGCTCGCTGTCACGAACCGCTTGAGGAACAACGCGGCGATCGGCGAGCCGGCGAACGGCGAGGCCGAAACGTTACCGATGTCGGCCACCTTGCTCGAGAGCTCCTCGTCGTAGCCGGCCCAGAGCGGCATCGGCCAGATCGGATCGGCTTCCTCGTCCCCGGTTTCGCGCAGCGCGTTCAGCAGCGCCGCATCGGTGGAGTACGCGGCGGGCAGCTCCGGGCCGAGCGCGACGCGCGCGGCGCCCGTGAGGGTCGCGAGATCGATCAGCAGGTCCGGCTTTTCGGCATCCGCGTCGGCGAGCGCATCGGCGAGCACGAGCCGGCCTTCGGCGTCCGTGTTGCCGATCTCGACGGTGATGCCTTTGCGGGAACGGATGACGTCGCCCGGCCGGTACGAGTGTCCGTCGACGCTGTTCTCGACGGCCGGGATCAGGACGCGTAACTGAATCGGCGCGTTCAGCTGCATGAGCATCTGCGCGAGGCCGAGCGCGCACGCCGCGCCGCCCATATCCTTTTTCATGAGCAACATGCCGCTCGAAGGCTTGATGTCGAGCCCGCCGCTGTCGAAGCACACTCCTTTGCCGACCAGCGTGACGCGCGGACCTGACTTGCCCCAGCGCAGATCGATGAGCCGCGGCTGCCGCGGGCTCCCCGCGCCGACCGCGTGGATGAGCGGATAGTTGCGGAGCTTCAGCTCCTCGCCGCTGAGCACCGTGCAGCTCGCATCGAAGCGCCGTGCGAGATCGCCCGCCGCCTGCGCGAGCTCTGCCGGCCCGAGGTCATTGGCCGGTGTATTGATGAGATCGCGCGCGAACGCAGTGGCCGCGGCGGCGGCTTCGACGAGCGCCATGTCGGCACCGGCCGGCGCAATGAGTGTGGCGCGGGCCGCAGTCGGCGCGGCCCGATAGCGAGCGAAGCGATACGCGCCCACGAGCCAGCCGAGCGCAAATTGGGTCGCCGCCCCCGGCGCCAGGCTCGACGCGAGGTGGTATGTATAAGGAGGAAGTCGATCGGCCAACCCGGCCGCGTGCCACAGCTTGAGATCCCCCGGCGATCCAAGCGGACCAAGACCGACGACCGCGCCCGTGATGCTCCCGCCCGCACCGGGCAGCGCCAGCACGCGATGCCGCTCGGCCTGAAATGCGTTCGCGCGCACCCACGCCGAAACGTCCGCGGATTGTTCGTTGAGCCACTTGGGCAGCTCCGCATCGGCGAGGAGCCACAGGGGAAGGCTGGCGGCCGCGGCGTTGACGATCAGCATCTGCGCGAGGGGTGAGTTGCGAGGTAAAGCCCGGAACGGGCGCGAGATTAACGAATCCCTCAAAGATACTCACGCTTCGTTGACAACCCCGCGGTCTATATGCTGACATCGCCTCCACTTTCACCGTTTTTGAGTCTCCGCACGTGGCATTTGCAGCAGCACCGGTCGCACCGTCGTCCCCGCTCGCGGGTCGCGGCATCGGTCTGCTCGTAGCGCCTCTCGTACTGCTCCTCCTTAGGAGCTGTAAGTGCGGGGCACTCGTGCACGCCTGAGTTAGGCGAGAGCGAGAGAAGCTAAAAAGAACCCCGCACCGGCCACGCGCCGCTGCGGGGTTTTTTGTGTTTGTGAATTTGAGCTTGGGTATCAACCCCTTCGGGAGCAGATTGATGAAGCTGTATGGGCAGAAAGACGTCGATAAGAAGGCGCTCAAAGGCGCTCGCATCGCCATCCTCGGTTACGGCAGCCAAGGTCGCGCACATGCGCTGAACCTCAAGGACTCGGGCTTCGACGTCGTCGTGGGCGTGCGCAAGAACGGCAAGGGCTGGAAGAAAGCCAAGAAGGAAGGCCTCGCCGTCGCCGAGCCGACCGCCGCCGCTGCAGGCGCGGACCTCGTCGCGATGCTGGTGCCGGATCTGGCCCAGCAGGCGCTGTACGCCGAAGTCGAGAAGAGCTTGAAGAAGGGCGCCGCCCTGCTCTTCGCGCACGGCTTCAACATTCATTTCAAGCAGATCAAGCCGCGCAAAGACCTGGACGTGGTGTTGATCGCGCCGAAAGGCCCCGGCGACCTCGTGCGCCGGCAGTATCAGCAGGGTCGCGGCGTGCCGTGTCTCATCGCGGTTGCGCAGGACGCAACCGGCAAGGCGCATGCGCGCGCGCTCGCTTACGCGCACGGCATCGGCGGTACGCGCGGCGGCGTGCTCGACACGACGTTCGCCGAGGAAACCGAGACGGACCTGTTCGGCGAGCAGGCCGTGCTCTGCGGTGGCGCCACCGAGCTGGTCGTGAAGGGCTTCGAGACGCTGGTGGAAGCCGGCTATCAGCCCGAGGTCGCGTACTACGAATGTCTGCACGAGCTGAAGCTCATCGTCGACCTGCTGCACGAAGGCGGCATGACGAAGATGCACGAGTTCATCAGCGAGACGGCCAAGTGGGGCGATCTCACGAGCGGCCCGCGCGTCGTCAACGATCGCGCCAAGAAAGAGATGGGCAAGATCCTCAAGGACATCCAGAAGGGCAAATTCGCCAAGCGCTGGATCGAGGAGAACAAGGCGGGCAAGCCCGTCTACAACGATCTCATGAACAAGGATCTGAACCACCCGATCGAGAAGGTCGGCGCGGAGCTGCGCGCGCGCATGCCGTGGCTGAACGACAAACGCGCCTGACGGACCAGGCTCGATAGCGGAGATCTTTGATGGACATCGCCGATCAAGCCTGGGACTCGACGCCGACACTGGATCGGCGACTCGGCGATGTCCACTTCGACGACATCGTGGCTGCGCGACGCTTGCTGTCGCGCATGCTGACGCCCACTCCCCTCGTCACCCATCCGCTGCTATCGCAGCAGATGGGTGCCGAAGTGCACGTCAAGCTCGAAAACGCATTGCCGCTCGGCTCGTTCAAGCTGCGGGGCGGCTTGAACTTCATCGCCAATCTCACGCCGGAGCAGCGCGCGCGCGGCGTCGTCACCGCGACCCGCGGCAACCATGGACAGTCACTGGCTTCGGCCGCGCAGCGTCACGGCGTGTCGTGCGCGGTGTTCGTGCCGGCCGGCAACAATCCCGACAAGAGCGCTGCGATCGAAGCGCTCGGTGCCGGCGTCACGATCGCGGGACATGACTTCGATGCCGCATGGGACGCGGCTGTCGAGCACGCACAACGCACCGGTGCCATCGCAGTGCATCCCTCGCGCGAGCCGCAGCTGATCGCGGGTTACGCGACGGTGGCGCTCGAGATGCTCGACCAAGCCTCGCAGCCGCTGGATTCCGTGTTCGTCCCCGTGGGCGGCGGCAGTCTCGCAGCAGGCATGGGTCTCGTTTTCAAGGCACTGTCACCGCATACCCGGGTTATCGGTGTGCAGTCGAACGCCGCGCCCGCGCTGGCGCGCGCCTGGCGCACCGGCGAAATGCGCGAAGTGCCCGTCGGCGAAACCATCGCGGATGGTCTTGCGACGCGTGTGCCTTCGCCGGACACGGTGGACATCCTGCGCGAAGTCCTCGATGACGTCATCGAAGTGAGCGAAGCGGAAATCGCCGGCGCCATTCGCACGCTCGCCGAGACGTTGCATCAGCTGGCCGAGGGGGCGGGTGCAGCGGCGCTCGCCGGTGCGCTCCATTTGCGCCGCCGCCTGACACGTCAGCGCGTGGGCGTCGTGCTTTCAGGCGGCAACATCACCTCCGCCCTGCTCTTGAAGATTCTTCATGGGGAGCTGCTGGCCGGCGCGCAGCGCGGCGCTCAGCTCACCAAGACGCTCGCCGATATGGAATACGGCGCGCGCACCCAATGATCGCGGGCTCTATTTTGCTAAAGGATGCGAGACATGGCTCCTAATCCCGACCACGTCCTGATCTTCGACACCACCCTGCGCGACGGCGAGCAAGCGCCCGGCTGCAGCATGACGCGGCCCGAGAAGCTGCGTGTGGCGCGCGCGCTCGCGGAGCTCGGGGTCGATGTGATCGAAGCGGGATTCCCGGCGGCCTCGCGCGGCGATTGGGAGAGCGTCAACGCCGTCGCGCGTGAGGTGCAGGGCTCGATCGTCTGCGGCCTCGCGCGCTGCAATCGAGACGACATCGAGCTCGCGGCGAAAGCGCTGCGCGATGCGCCCCACCATCGCATTCACGTGTTCCTCGCGACGAGCGCCATTCATCGCCAGTACAAGCTCAACATGGCCGAGGAGCAGATCCTCAAGACCGCGGTCGAAGGCGTGAAGATCGCGCGCGATTTCTGCGAAGACGTCGAGTTCTCGCCGGAAGACGCCTCGCGCACCGAGCTCGAGTTCCTCGCGCAAGTCGTGGAGGCGGCCATCGACGCCGGCGCGACCACGGTGAACATTCCCGACACGGTCGGCTACACCGTGCCCGATGAGTTTGCCGAGCTCTTCCGCTATCTGCGCAAGAACGTACGTAACATCGATCGGGCGCGGCTCTCCGTGCACTGCCACGACGATCTCGGCATGGCAGTTGCGAACAGCCTCACGGCCGTGGTCGCCGGCGCGCGGCAGATCGAATGCACGATCAACGGCATCGGCGAGCGCGCGGGCAACTGCTCGCTCGAAGAAGTCGTGATGGCGCTGCGCACGCGCGATGCGTTCTTCAACGTGCGCACGAATATCCAAACGACGCGCCTGTATCCGACGTCGCGTCTCGTGTCGAACATCACCGGCATGCCGGTACCGCGAAACAAAGCAGTCGTAGGCGAGAACGCCTTCGCGCACGAATCGGGCATTCATCAGCACGGAATGCTGAAGCACCACTCGACGTACGAGATCATGCGCCCGGAGGATGTCGGTCTGTCGCGCAGCAGCCTCGTGCTCGGCAAGCACAGCGGCCGGCACGCGTTCCGCGAACGCGTGAAGAGCCTCGGCTTCGAGCTGGACGAGGCCGAGTTCAATCGCGTGTTCGAAGAGTTCAAAGCGCTCGCCGACAAGAAGAAGGAGCTGTTCGACGGCGACATCGAGGCGCTCGTATTGCGCGCCGAGAATCACGCGGACGGTCCGTGGAACCTCGGCGAGCTGAAGATTTCCGCGACGCTGAACGCTCCTGCCGAAGCTCACGTCCGGCTGCAGCATGCCGACGGCCGCTCGGTCGAGCGCACCGTGACGGGCGACGGCCCTGTCGACGCCGCGTTCAAGGCCATCGAAGCGGCCACCGGCATCAACGTGGCGCTGCGCAAGTTCGAAGTGCGGGGCGTGACCGAAGGCGAGGACGCGCAGGGCGAGGCCGTCATTTACGTCGAGTACAATCAGCGCACGTATCGCGGCTCGAGCGTCAGCACGAACATCGTCGAGTCGAGCACCAAGGCGTTCCTCGAAGTGATCAATCGCATCGAGCTCGCGCTGAAAACCGGCGCACGCGTGCGCGACGAGCGACGGACCGACGGGGCCCGCGTGGCTCAAGCGGCGATCTAATTCAAGGAGCTTCCATCCATGCCCATTCCCGCCACCCAATTCATCTGGTTCAACGGCAAGCTCGTTCCGTGGGAGAAGGCCACGGTGCACGTGCTGTCGCATGCGCTGCACTACGGCTCGTCGGTGTTCGAAGGCGTACGCGCGTATCCGACCGCGAACGGCGTCGCGATCTTTCGGCTGCAGGATCACACGAGGCGTTTGTTCGACTCGGCGAAGATCTATCGCATCAACCTGCCGTACACGCCCGAGCAGATCAACGACGCGTGCCGTCAGGTGGTGTCGATGAACGGCCTCTCGCGCGGCGCGTATCTGCGCCCCGTCGTATTCAAGGGCTACGGTGAGATCGGGGTGTCGCCGAAGGTCGATCCGCCCACTGAAGTTGCGATCGCGGCGTGGGAATGGGGCAAGTATCTCGGCAGCGAGAGCGAAGAACAGGGCGTGGACGTATGCGTCTCGTCGTGGAATCGCGTTGCGCCGAACACCATCCCGGCGTTGGCGAAGGCCGCGGGCAATTACTTGTCGAGCCAGCTCATCGGCGCCGAGGCGCGGCGCCTCGGGTTTGCCGAAGGTATCGGGCTGTCGCCCGACGGCACGGTGAGCGAAGGCGCGGGCGAGAATCTGTTCGTCGTGAAGGATGGGGTGCTGTACACCCCTGCCCTCGCGTACTCGGTACTCGCCGGCATCACCCGCGACTGCGTGATGCGCCTCGCGCGCGACAAGGGCCTCGAAGTGCGCGAGACCGCCATGCCTCGCGAGCTGCTGTACATCGCGGACGAGCTGTTCATGACCGGCACGGCCGCCGAGATCACGCCGATTCGCTCGGTGGATCGCCTGCCCGTCGGCAGCGGCAAGCGTGGTCCGATCACGCAGTCGCTCCAGGAAGCGTTCTTCGGCCTCTTCTCGGGCAAGACCGCCGACAAATACAAATGGCTCGACCCTGTCGACATGACCCAGCGAGTAGCCGCAGTAAGCTGAATGTCCATGCAACCGAAGACGCTGTTCGAGAAGGTCTGGGAACGGCACGAAGTCGTTCCCGAGACCGCTGATACGCCCGCCGTGCTGTACATCGATCTGCATCTGATTCACGAGGTGACGAGCCCGCAAGCGTTCGCCGAGCTTCGCAAGCGCGGCCTGCGTCTGCGACGCACGGACCTCACGCTCGCGACGATGGATCACTCGACGCCCACGCGCACCGAGCAGGTGTTCGGCGGCGCGCCGATCACGATCGAGTCCGCCGCGAAGCAGATCCGCGAGCTCGAGAAGAATTGCGCCGAGTTCGGCGTGGAGCTGCTCGGGCTGCAAAACGCCTCGCGCGGCATCGTGCACGTCATCGGCCCGGAGCTCGGCGTCACGCAGCCTGGCAAGACCGTGGTCTGCGGCGATAGCCACACGAGCACGCACGGCGCCTTCGGCGCCCTCGCCTTCGGCATCGGCTCGACGGAAGTCGGGCACGTATTCGCGACGCAATGCCTGCTGCAGCGCAAGCCGAAGACGCTGGCCGTGAACGTGAAGGGCAAGCTGCGACCGGGCGTCACGGCGAAGGATTTGATCCTCGGCATCATCGGCAAGCTCGGCGTCGCGGGCGGCACGGGCTATGTCATCGAGTATCGAGGCGAAGCGATTCGCGCGCTCGACATGGACGAGCGCATGACCATCTGCAACATGTCGATCGAAGCGGGCGCGCGGGCCGGCATGGTGGCGCCCGACGAGACGACGTTTGCGTATCTGAAGGAGCGGCCGCGCGCGCCGCAGGGCACCGCGTGGGACAAGGCAGTGGCCGAGTGGCGCGGGCTCATCACCGATCCCGGTGCGCGCTTCGATAAAGAGATCGAGATCGACGCGTCGACGCTCGAACCGATGATCACGTACGGCACGAACCCCGGCATGGTCATTCCGATCACCGGCTCGGTGCCCGTGCGCCAGAACGATGTCGCGTTCACCAAGTCCCTGGCGTACATGGGCTTCGACGCCGGCACCAGCCTGCGCGACAAGCCCGTGAACGTCGTGTTCATCGGCAGCTGCACGAATTCACGCCTTTCGGATCTGCGGAGCGCCGCGCGCGTCCTGCAGGGTCGCAAGATCGCAAGCGGCGTGAAGATGCTGATCGTGCCCGGCTCGCAAGAAGTGAAGCGTGCCGCTGAAGCCGAAGGTTTGCATCGCGTATTCATCGACGCCGGCGCCGAGTGGCGCGAGTCCGGCTGCTCGATGTGTCTCGGCATGAACGGCGACACTGTCGCTGCCGGGCAGTATTCGGTGAGCACCAGCAATCGCAATTTCGAAGGGCGCCAAGGCACCGGTGCGCGTACGCTACTGGCGAGCCCGTTGACCGCTGCTGCGTCGGCCGTACGCGGCCGGATCACGGATCCGCGCGAGCTGTTGGCGAGCTGAGCGGAGACTAACGACAGATGCAACCCATCAAGAGCATTCGTTCGCGCACGGTCATACTGCCGCTCGAGAACATCGATACCGATCAGATCATTCCGGCGCGCTTCCTGCGCGCGACGACGCGCGAGGGCTTCGGCAAGAACCTGTTCGCCGATTGGCGTTACGACGCCAACGGCGCGCCGAAGCCGGACTTCGTGTTGAATCAACCGCAGGCGCAGGGCTGCAGCATTCTCGTCGCCGGCCGCAACTTCGGTTGCGGCTCCTCGCGCGAGCATGCGCCCTGGGCACTGACCGATTACGGTTTCCGCGCAGTCGTCAGCACCGAGTTCGCGGACATCTTCCGCAGCAACTCGCTGAAGAACAGCCTCGTGCCGGTGCTCGTCGACGATGCGACGAGCGCGTGGTTGCTGGCCAATCCGGGTGCCGACATCTCCATCGATCTCGAATCGACGACCTTGGCGTTGCCGAACGGCACGCGCGTGTCGTTTCCGCTCGAGCCGTTCGCGCGCTATTGCTTGCTGAATGGCGTCGACGAGCTCGGCTTCCTCGAGAGCCAATCCCCTGCAATCGACGCCTACGAGCGCCGTCGGTCGGCCGCATGAAAGCACGCATCACGGTTTTGGGCGGTGACGGTATCGGTCCCGATGTCGTCGCCGAGGGAGTGCGCTGTCTGCGCACGATCGGCACGCGTTTCGGCCACACGTTCGAGCTCACCGAGGCCGACTTCGGCGGCATCGCGATCGACAAGCACGAGAATCCGTTGCCGGCGAAGACCCTCGACCTCTGCCTGGAAGCGGATGCCGTGCTCTTGGGCGCGATCGGCGGGCCGAAATGGTCCGCGCCTCACGCGAAGCTGCGGCCCGAAGCGGGGCTTCTGCGCTTGCGCCGCGAGATGGGTGTCTACGCCAACCTGCGCCCCGTCAAAGTGCTCGGCACGCTGATCGACGCGTCGACCCTCAAGCCGCAAGTGCTGGAAGGCGTCGATCTCGTGTTCGTGCGCGAGCTGACGGGTGGCATCTATTTCGGCGACAAGCGCCGCACGCCGGCGGAAGCGTCGGATGTGTGCGTTTACACCGTTGCCGAAGTCGAGCGTGTCACGCGCGTCGCCGCGCGGCTCGCTCAGGCGCGGCGCGGCAAGCTCACGTCCATCGACAAGTCGAACGTGCTCGAGACCTCGCGGCTGTGGCGCGAAGTGGTCGAACGCGTGATGAAAACCGAGTTTGCGGATGTGAAGCTCGATCACATGCTGGTCGACGCCGCGGCGATGCATCTGATCCGCCGGCCGCGCGATTTCGACGTGCTGGTCACGGAGAACATGTTCGGCGACATCCTGACGGACGAAGCGTCCATGCTCTCGAGCTCGCTCGGCATGCTGCCCTCGGCGTCACTCGGCGATACGAAGCGCGGATTGTACGAGCCGATTCACGGCTCGGCGCCGGACATTGCCGGTAAGGGCATTGCGAATCCCTACGGGGCGATTTTCAGTGTCGCGATGTTGTTGCGGCATTCGCTCGGATTGATGAATGAGGCCGAGGTGCTGGAGTTGGCGGCGACTCACTGCATCGAGAATGGCGTGCGCACGCCGGATATCGCCGAAGCGGGGGCGCGCATCTACTCCACACATGAAGTCGGCGACGCGGTCATCGCCGCGCTGACCCACTGACGCGACGCCCAGCCACTCGGGCGGGGCGCGCCATACTCCTCGACTCTTACGGTAACGCGGCTAGCAGAAGGCGGCAGCGGCCGCTGCTTTCGGCTCGCGCGCTGCTCCCTGCGGCAACACTGCCGCGGCTCGTTCGAGTCCGGCGGCGAGATCGGCCTGCAGATCTTCGAGCGCTTCGATGCCGACCGACAGGCGCAAGAGGCCATCGACGAGCCCTGCTTTCTGACGCGCCACTGGATCCATCGCCGCATGCGTCATCGTCGCCGGATGCGCGACCAGACTCTCCACACCGCCAAGCGACTCCGCCAGCGAAAAACACTTCAACTCGCTGACGAACGCGCGCACGGCATCGTGCCCGCCCGCCAAATCGAACGTCACGATCGCGCCGAAGGCGCGCTGCTGACGGCGGGCGACGTCGTGCCCCGGATGGCTGGGCAGCCCAGGGTAGTACACCCTGTTCACGTTCGGCTGCGTATGCAGCCACTGCGCGAGCGCGAGCGAGTTGCTCGCGTGCTGCTGCAGGCGAACGTGCAACGTGCGCAGCCCGCGAAGCGTAAGGAAGCTATCGAACGGTGCACCCGTCACACCGAGGCAGTTCGCCCACCACACGAGCTGCTCGTGAAGTGCTTTGTCACGCGCCACCACGGCGCCGCCGACGACGTCGCTGTGACCGTTCAAGTACTTCGTCGTCGAGTGCAGAACGAGGTCCGCACCGAGCTTCAACGGCTGCTGCCACGCCGGCGACAAGAACGTGTTGTCGACGAGCACGATCGCCCCGGCCGCGCGTCCGAGAGCCGCGATCTTCTCGATATCGGTAATGCGCAAGAGCGGATTGCTGGGCGTCTCGATCCACAGCAGCGCGCACGGACGCGACAGCGCCTCGCGCACGGCCGCCTCGTCGTTGAAGTTGACGAAGTCGACCTTGCGCTCGCCGCGCTGGTTCCAGGCGTTGAACAGGCGATAGGTGCCGCCGTAGCAGTCATGAGGCGCAACGATGCGCGCGCCCGCTGGGATGAGATAGCCGACCAGCGTAATCGCCGACATGCCGGTCGACGTGACGACGCCGCCGACGCCCTCTTCCAGCTCCGTGAGCGCGTTCGCCAGCAGATCGCGCGTGGGATTGCCGGAGCGCGTGTAGTCGTATGCGCGCTTTTCGCCGAAGCCGCGGAACGCGAACGTCGACGTCAGATGAATCGGCGGCACGACGCAGCCGGTGTGATCGTCGCACTCGAGTCCCGCGCGCACGGCCAGCGTGCTCTGTTGAACCTCGCATTCATCATTGGCAGCGCTGATGGCTGCAGAAGCCTTGCCGTCGGTGCTCATGGGGTGCTCCCGATTGCGGCGTTGAATATGGGGCGCAACTGTTCCGACTCCTTCAAGAAAGCATCATGTCCGTAGAGGGACGAAATCTCGTGCAAGCGGCCCGAGGGCAGCCGCGCCACCATGCCGCGCACTTCCGTGAGCGGCACGAGCTGGTCCTCGCGAATCCCAACCGCCGCCACCGGGACGAAGATGCGCGACGCATCCACCCGATGCAGATCGATGGACTCGGATAGACAAAGAAACGATTCGGGGCGATAGCGCGCGGCGTAATCCGCGCCGCGCGCGAAAAGGTAGTCCTCGACCGGAAAGGTGAAGCCGTTGTCGCCTTGACTCGGCAGGCCCGTAAAACGAGCCGCGAATTCTTCAGTGCTGCGGTACGTGGACATCGCGAGGGCGCGCGCGAGCTGCAGCCCTTCCTTCGCATTGCCGGCCTGCGCAGCGAAACGCACGATGCGCCGTTGCACGCTGCGCCAAGCCGTCGCCATTGGATGCGCGCGATCGGCGGCGCCGATGGTGAGAACCTGCAGAACGCGTTCCGGATAACGCTCGGCGAATGCCAGAGCGACCATGCCGCCGTAGGAGCCGCCGGCGATGGCGCGCAGAGACTTGATGCCAAGATGATTGAGCAGCCCGACCAGGACTTCCGCCTGGTCGTAGCTCGAAATGCTGGGGAAGGTTTCGCCGTCTTTGGGACCGGTGGTCTCGCCACTGCCGCCGAGGTAGTCGAAGCTGAGAATGCGGAAGCGATTCACGTCGAGCGCGCACGCAGGACCCACGATCTGCGCCCACCAACTCTGGCGCGGATCCTCCGTGACGCACACGCGTCGGTTCGCCGAAATGCCGCCGAGCGCGCATACCACCGGCGCGTTCGCCGGCCCCACCAGGCGCCACGCCACGTGGATGCCGCCGAGTTTTCCGCCGTGGTACAGCGAAATCTCTCCGGGCAGCTCCAGGATGCCTTCGCGCACCGCGAGATCGGGCGCAGGCACGGCTTCGAGCGCAACGCGCTGCCGCGTCTTGGAAGGAACCGTATCGAGCGAGGCGTTCATCGGGATGCTCCGCAGTCACCAGCCATACCGGCTCATCGGCAACTTCGCAGAGCACCCGCTGTCGAGGCGGGGTGGTTGGTGTCCATCCACCCGCTCGCCCCTGATTACTCGAGAAGGGCGCCGCGGAGGCTACACAACCTGCTCATCTGCCGACCCTACCCTTTCAGGCTGGACCGCAGGAGTTGGCACCTTGTCCGAACGGGTTAGGTTCGGCGGTTGCCCCGGCTTCAAAGGGCCTTTCCCTCAGCCGGTCTCGATGAGTGGCGGCGAGTTTAGGGCGGGTGTTGCGGATACGTCAACGGTCCAGTGCTGAGGTCAGGCTGTTTGGTTATGGGGGTGGTCATTATGTGCGGCTCGTCGCGTGGTGGCCGGGTGCTTCCCGACCCCGGCGAGGCGCTCGCG